>NHCFR00700__coassemble_1367_pt1 | contig 18750 bp, 14 predicted proteins | sample NHCFR00700__metabat2_high_PE_054 | metagenome-assembled genome bin NHCFR00700
CTGAAGCGCGCCGGCATCAACACGGTAGAAGACCTTGTGAATAAGTCCGAGGACGAGATGATGAAGGTCCGCAACCTCGGACGCAAGAGCCTGGAAGAAGTGATTGCAAAGCTGCAGTCTCTGGGCTTTGACCTGACCAAAGACGAAGAGTAATTACTGCAAAGGAGTGAAACGGGATGCCCGGTACCAGAAAGCTTGGCAGAACCAGTGACCACCGCAAGTCGATGCTGCGTGGCATGGTGACATACCTGTTCGAGAACGGCAAGATCGAGACCACCGTCACCCGCGCCAAAGAGGTGCGTTCGATGGCGGAGAAGATGGTAACCCTCGGCAAGCGCGAGGACCTGCACGCGAAGCGTCAGGTGTTCTCCTACATCACCAAGGAGACCGTTGCCAAAAAGGTGATCGACGAGATCGCCCCCAAGTATGCTGATCGCACCGGCGGTTACACCCGCATCGTGAAGATCGGCGCCCGTCGCGGCGACGCTGCCGAGATGGCTATCATCGAGCTGGTTTGAGTTCGCATGCGCTCCCGCTGCCCGTTTTGGGCGGCGGGGGCGCTTTTGTTTTTCGCTGCATCGCCCAAAACAAAAAATTGGACCGATTGGGCAGAAGTTCTACTTTTTCCTCGTCTTGCAGAAAGTTTACAGACAAGTTACAGAAAATTTTGGTTTGTACGAAATTTGCTGTGATTTTTTGTCGAAGTGTGTTACAATATCCATATAGGGGTGGTCTGCTCAGAACAGGGAGCGGCCGCCCGCTGTGTGGATTGTCGAACGAAGATTGGCGAATGAACGGAGGAGTGTTACACTACATGGTACACGCGAACAATGCGAGAGATGTATTTGGCAAAGAAACCAGTGTGGCAGAGCTGGGCCTGATCGTGGCTCCCGGCGCGGTGGAGCAGGGCGCCCTGATCGACGCGCACCTCACCAGATGGGCCAAAGAAGCCGGCCATACCGAGGACACCTTTATCATCCCCAGCGAATGCCCCCGCTTTTCGTCCGGTGACGGCAAGGGTATGATCAAGCAGACCGTGCGCGGCGATGACCTGTATATCATCACCGACATGGGCAACTACAACTGTACCTACAAGATGTTCGGACACGAGAACTACATGTCGCCCGACGACCATTTCCAGGATCTCAAGCGTCTGATCCAGGCCGCCAGCGGCAAGGCCCACCGCATCAACGTCATCATGCCCATGCTGTACGGCAGCCGCCAGCACCGCCGCAGCTACCGCGAGAGCCTCGACTGTGCCTTCGCGCTGCAGGAGCTGCAGAACATGGGCGTGAGCAACATCATCACCTTCGACGCGCACGATCCCCGTGTGCAGAACGCTGTGCCCATCATGGGCTTCGACAACGCCATGCCCACCTACCAGGTGCTGAAGGCGCTGCTGAAGGCCTACCCCGACCTCCAGCCCGACCGCGACAACTTCATGGTCATCAGCCCGGACGAGGGCGCCATGAACCGCAACATGTACTACGCCAGCGTGCTGGGCGTGAACCTGGGCATGTTCTACAAGCGCCGCGACTACAGCCGCATCGTGAACGGCCGCAACCCCATCGTCGCCCACGAGTATCTGGGCGAGAGCGTGAAGGGCAAGGACGTCTTTATTGCGGACGACATCATCTCCTCCGGCGAGAGCATGCTGGACATCGGCTATGAGCTGAAGGAGCGCGGCGCAAACCGCATCTTCGCCTACGCCACCTACACCATCTTCACCAACGGCCTGGAGTCCTTCGACAAGGCGGTGGAGCAGGGCATCATCACCGGCGTGCTGGGCACCAACCTGACCTATCGCACCCCCGAGCTGCTGAGCCGTCCCTGGTTCCACGAGGTGGATGTGTCCAAGTACATCGCCTACTTCATCGTGGCCCTGAACCACGACATTTCGGTCAGCTCCATCCTCGATCCCCATGCGAAGATCGAGCAGCTGCTGGCCCGCCATCGCAAGGGCTGAGAAAGCGCCGGCTCCCCAGCGAGTGGGGCGGCCGTTGGCAGCAAAAATCATGCAGCAAGCCAAAAAGGGCTTGCCGCCTGTGAATTGCAGGCGGCGGGCCCTTTTGCTTTTGTTTGCTGCCGATGGCGTGGCAGAAGAGACGCGGTTTGCGGAGCGAGCGGTGGTTTGTGCGGAGGGGAAGCTCTCCCCTCATCCGTCGCCTGCGGCGACAGCTTCCCCCCCAGGGGGGAAGCCTTTGTAGGAGACCGCCGGTGCTGTGGCCCATTCTTTACCTCTTCCCTCTTCCCTTTTCCCTCTTCCCTCCAAAAAAGGGGTGGAGAAAGGAAGAGGGAAGAGGGAAAAAGGAAAAGGAAAAATCCCGAACGCATTTCGCGTTCGGGATTTTTGGTGGGCCAGGCAGGACTTGAACCCGCGACCAATCGGTTATGAGCCGACAGCTCTGACCAGCTGAGCTACTGGCCCGAAAAAAGCGCCGCCCAAAATGGGGGCACCCTTTTATTATATCAGATACCTTCGCAAAAGGAAAGCCTTTTTTGCCCTCAGGCCGTGCGCTCGGCCGAGAGCTTGCGGCAGATGAAGACGTCCAGCAGCTCCACCCCGAACACCGGTTCCGGATTGCCGAAGGCCTCCCGGATGAAGTTCAGGCTGATGACCGTCCGGCTGCCGCCGTCGATGCGCATCTGGTACAGCGTGTCCATCGGCTGGCTGGTGGCGCGGTGCATCGTGAAGTGCAAAAGGAAGCTGCCGTCCGTCTGGCGGGTGAAGTCGTAGACGAAGATATCGTCGTCCGTCTGGCAGCGCATCGCGTCCATGCACAGGTCGAAGGGCAGGTCGGTGCGGTATTCGGCACAGATGGTCCCGCCCACGCGGCGGCGCTGGTCCTGCTTTTGGACGATGAGATAGGTGAATACAACAACGGCCGCCACAACAAGCAGCGCGATCAGGATCTGCATGGTGTTCCTCCCTTGGGTCTGGATGCCATTATCTTACCACATCCCCGCGCCGCAGGCAAGGGGGCGTCAGACCGTTGCCGGCTCGGCGGCCGGTCCGGCGTCTGCCAGGCGCTCGCGCGCCACCGCCAGCATCAGCTTGATGCGGTTCTCCTGGTTCACGCGGGTGGCGCTGGGGTCGTAGTCGATGGGGGTGATGTTGGCTTTGGGGTACATCGCGCGCAGCTTGTTCACCATGCCCTTGCCGCAGATGTGGTTGGGCAGGCAGCCGAACGGCTGGGCGCAGACGATGTTCTCGTAGCCGGTGGTGATCAGCTCGGCCATCTCGGCGGTGAGCAGCCAGCCCTCGCCCATCTTGTTGCCGTAGCTGATGAGACCCTCGGCCAGCTTTTTCATGTCCAGGAACGCGGTGGGCGCATGCAGGCCGTGGCGGCGGATGGCGTCGCCCATTTTGCGCTCCAGACGGTCGATGTAGCGGAGGAGCGCGTCGGCCCCGAAGGCGGTCAGGCCGCTGCCGCCGTACAGGCGGATGGTCTCGGAGGTGTTGGCGATGCAGTACTGCACAAAGCCCAGAAGGCCCGGCAGGTTCACCTCGCACCCCTCGCTCGCCAGGAACTCCTCCAGATGGTTGTTGCCCAGCGGGGAGTACTTCACATAGATCTCTCCCACGATGCCCACCTTCACGCGGGGGACGCGGTGCAGCTCCAGCGCCGCGAAGTCGGCCGCGATGGCGTCGAAGTTGGCGAACAGCTCCTTCTCGGCAGTGCCCTTGCCGACATGGAAGCGGGCGTTCAGCTTCTCCACCCACTGCTGGGTCAGCGCCTCGGCCGCGCCGGGAACGGCGGTGTAGGGGGCGGTCTGGTTGCGCAGGCTCATCAGCATATCGCCGTACAGCACCGCGGCCAGCAGCTTGCGCAGCAGGGGCAGCGTCACCGAAAAGCCGCTGTCCTTTTCCAGGCCGCTGAAGTTCAGGCTGGCCACCGGTATATGGCCCAGCCCCGCCTTCTCCAGCGCCTTGCGCAGCAGGTGGATGTAGTTGGAGGCACGGCAGCCGCCGCCCGTCTGGGTGATGATGAGGGCGGTGCGGTCGAGGTCGTACCGGCCGCTCTTCAGCGCCGTGATGAACTGCCCGATCACCAGCAGCGCCGGGTAGCAGGTGTCGTTGTGGACGTATTTCAGGCCCTCCTCGGCGATGCCGGGGCCGTCGTCCTGCAGCACCTCGATGTCGTAGCCCTCGTCCCGCAGGATGCTCTGCAAAATCTCAAAGTGCAGCGGCGCCATGTTGGGCACCAGCAGCTTGTGGGTGGACTTCATCTCCTTGGTGAAGCGGGGAAAATCAAAATTGCGCTCGCTCATTTCTGCGCCTCCTTTCGGGCCTCGATGGCGGCGAACAGGCTGCGCAGCCGGATGTTCACCGCGCCGAGGTTGGTAATCTCGTCGATCTTGATCTGGGTGTACAGGCGTCCCTCGCTGTGCAGAATTTCGCGGGTCTCGTCGGTGGTGATGGCGTCCACGCCGCAGCCGAAGCTCACCAGCTGCACCAGCTCCATGTCGGGCTGGCTGCACACATACTTCGCCGCTGCGTAGAGGCGGGAATGGTAGGTCCACTGGTTCAGCACGCGGGTGGGGAATTTCTCCTCCAGCCAGCTGACGCTGTCCTCGGTGACCACCGCCGCGCCGCAGCTGCACACCAGGCGGTCGATGCCGTGGTTCACCTCGGGGTCCACATGGTAGGGGCGTCCCGCCAGCACCACGATGGGGCGTTTCTCCTCGCGGGCGCGGGCGATGATGCGGCCGCCCTCGGCGCGGATGTCGGCCATGTGGCGCTCGTATTCCGCATACGCGGCGTTCGACGCGGCCTTCACTTCGGCGGCGGTGATGCCGGAGAAGTATTTGGCCAGGATGGCGGGCATCTTCTTCTCGAAGTCCTTGCGGCGATGGATGCCGATGTAATCGTAGATGAAGGGGATGCCGGTCAGCTCGCGGCAGTTGGCCTCGACCACCTCGGGGTAGTAGGCCACCACCGGGCAGTTGTAGTGGTTGTCGCCCAGGCCTTCGTCCAGGTTGTAGGTCAGGCAGGGGTAGAACACCGCGTCCACCCCCATGCCGGACAGCGCCCGGATGTGGCCGTGCACGAGTTTCGCCGGGAAGCAGACGGTGTCGCTGGGGATGGTGGCCTGGCCGGACAGGTACAGCTGGCGGTTGGACACCGGGCTGGTGACCACCTCGAAGCCCAGGCGGGTGAAGAAGGTGTGCCAGAAGGGCAGCAGTTCGTACATGTTCAGCGCCAGCGGGATGCCGATCTTTCCGCGGGGGCCGGGGATGGGCCTGTAGGCCAGCAGGCTTTTGAGCTTGTAGGCGTAGAGGTCGCGCTGGACGTCGGAATCCTGGTGGGTCACCGGCTTTTCGCACCGGTTGCCGCTGATGTATTTCTTGCCGCCCGCGAAGGTGTTCACGGTGAGCTGGCAGTGGTTCCCGCAGCCGCCGCAGACGATGCTCTTCACCTCGTGGGTGAAGCCGCGCAGCGCTTCGGCGCTCAGCACCTGGCTGCGCGCGCCGGGGGCCGCGTGGGCCTTGCCGTACAGCGCCGCGCCGAACGCGCCCATCAGGCCGGCGATGTCGGGGCGGATCACCTGCACGCCCATCTCCTGCTCGAAGGCGCGCAGCACCGCCTCGTTGTAGAAGGTGCCGCCCTGCACCACGATGCGGCGTCCCAGCTCCTCGGGGCGGGAGGCGCGGATCACCTTATACAGCGCGTTCTTCACCACGCTGATGGACAGGCCGGCCGAGATGTTCTCGATCGACGCGCCGTCCTTCTGGGCCTGCTTGACGCTGGAGTTCATGAACACGGTGCACCGGCTGCCCAGGTCCACCGGATGGTCGGCAAAGAGGGCCAGTTTGGCGAATTCCGGCACCGTGTAGCCCAGCGCCTCGGCGAAGGTCTGCAAAAAGCTGCCGCAGCCGGAGGAGCAGGCCTCGTTCAGGAAGATATCGCTGATGGCCCCGTTCTCGATCTTGAAGCACTTCATGTCCTGGCCGCCGATGTCGATGACGAAATCCACGTCGGGCAGGAAGTGCCGCGCGGCGGTGAAGTGTGCCACCGTCTCCACGATGCTGAAATCGGCCTCGAAGGCGCTCTTCACCAGCGCCTCGCCGTAGCCGGTGGTGGTGACGCTGGCGATGCACAGGCCGGGGTGCCGGCTGTAGAGGTCCTGCAAAAGCTGCCGCACCAGCGGGATGGGGTTGCCGGAGTTCGGCTGGTAGCTGGTGAAGAGCAGGTTGCCGCTGCCGTCGATGACCGCCATTTTCAGGGTGGTGCTGCCGGCGTCGATGCCGATGTGCACCGGGCCCACATCCTCGCCGAAGGCCAGGCGGGGGACGCAGGCTTTCAGGTGGCGGGCGTGGAACTCCTCATACTCCTGCGCGTTCGCGAACAGCGGCGGCTGGCTGGCATAGCTGCCCTCGCCGGCCGTCTCGCGGATGCGCGCGGCCACGACGGCGGGATCGAAGGCGGCGTCGGCGTAGAAGGCCGCGCCCATCGCCACATACAAAAGGCTGTTTTCCGGGCAGGTGCCGGTGAGGTCCAGCGCTTTGTCGAACGCCACCCGCAGCTGCGAGAAGAAGGTGAGCGGCCCGCCCAGATAGAGCACGTTGCCGTCGATGGGGCGGCCCTGCGCCAGGCCGGCGATGGTCTGGTTGGCCACCGCGGCCAGGATGCTGGCGGCGATGTCCGGGATGCGCGCGCCCTGGTTCAGCAGCGGCTGCACGTCGGTTTTGGCGAACACGCCGCACCGGCTGGCGATGGTGTAGGTCTTTTCGGCCTTTTTGGCCTCCTCGTCCAGCTCGGCGGGGGTCAGGTGCAGCAGGGTGGCCATCTGGTCGATGAAGGCGCCGGTGCCGCCGGCACAGCTGCCGTTCATGCGCACCTCGGTGCCGTTTGTCAGAAAGAGGATCTTGGCGTCCTCGCCGCCCAGCTCGATGATGGCGTCGGTGGCAGGCGCCAGGCGCTGGGCCGCCACACGGGTGGCGAACACCTCCTGCACGAACGGCACGCCGCACCGCTGTGCAAGGCCCATGCCGGCCGAGCCCGAGATGGCCAGCTGTGCGTCGGCGATGCCGTTTTCCGCCAGCTGCTCCAGCAGCTGGGCGGCTTTTTCGGTGATGTGACTGTAGTGACGCTCGTAGCTGGAATGCACCAGCTGGCCGTTGTCGTCCAGCACGGCGCATTTGATGGTGGTGGAACCGATGTCAAGGCCGATCCTCAAGCAAAAAACCCCTTTCCGCCTTACTTATTTCATATAGTAGAATAGGATTGCACAACAAAATAGCCCGTCTTTCGATGGGTCATATTCATTTTAGCCATTTTTCGCCCTTGATTTCAAGAGCAAACAGCGACAAAAAATCCCCGGTTTCCCTTTGCAAAACCGTGAAAACAGGACAAAACGTTGCATAATTCGCTGAGAATAAAATGGAAATTTGCCCATTTGCACAAGTCTTGTTTGGAAGCGAACAAGTTTTTGGCGCCGTGCGGCGCGTTGACAGCGCGGGGCGGGATATGGTATGCTGATACCATATCGGCCGGTCAGGAAGACCGGCGGGCGGCGCACAGCGCCCCGCACAGAACCATGCGCACAACCGGCTCGCGCGCAGAGGGGCCAGGCAGGCCCCGCCTTGTTCCGGAGCAGCAGCTCCCGGCCATCGGGCAGACACGCAGCGGCCAGGCAGACGGAAGGAGTTCCGCCCTGTCTGGCCGCTTTTTTGCGGCCGTGCCATGAAAAACGAAAGGATGAGACGATGAAATACCGCAAACGCCTCCTGTCCGTGCTGCTGGCGCTGGCGCTGCTGGCGGGCTGTGCGGCCCCGGCGTCCCAGACGGGCAGCCTGCTGCCCGGCCAGGTGCAGACGCTGCGTCTGGCGGGCGGCACCGACTGGGGCGCGCCCAACCCCTTTCTGCACCAGTCCCGCGGGCCGGGCCAGGCTAAGATGCGGCTGGTGTACGGCAGCCTGCTCGAAAAGGACGAGACGGGCGACGTGGGCTGGCTGGCCGAGAGCTGGCGGCAAAGCGGCAGCGAGTACACCTTCACCCTGCGCGCGGGCGTGAAGTTCCAGGACGGCACGCCGCTCACCGCCGCCGACGTGGCCTTCACCATCGACTACTACCGCGCCCATCCGCCGGTGTCGGCCAGCCTGGGGGCGGGGGACGCCTTCCTGGTGGAGAGCTGTGCGGTGCAGGACGAGCGCACCATCACCATCACCGCCGCCCGCACCGACGCCGACACCCTGTCGGCGCTGGGCAGCTTTGTGATCCTGCCCAGGCACATCTGGGAACAGGTGGACGACCCCTACACCTACACCGGCGAGGGCTATCTGGTGGGCAGCGGCGCGTATGCCTGCACCGGCTACGACGCGGCCACCGGCAGCTATGAATTCACCGCCCAAAACGATTTCTGCGCGGGCACCCCGGCGGCACAGCGGGTGCTGTTCGTGCCGGTGAGCGACGCGCTGCTGGCCTTTGAAAAGGGCGAGATCGACATCACCGACATGCCCGCCGACCTGGCCGGACGCTACCGGGACGACCCGTCGATCGGTCTGGTGGAAAAAAGCGACGACATGGGCACAAAGCTGCTGGTGAACTTTGAAACATGCCCGCAGCTGCTGGACAAATCGCTGCGCGAGGCGCTGTACTGGGCGCTGGACCGGCAGGCGGTGGTGGACAAGGTATTCCGCGGCGCGGGCAGCGTGGGCAGCGCCGGGTATGTACCGCCCTCCAGCCCCTACTACGCGCCCGGCTGCGTGCAGTATCCCTACCGGCCCGGCAAGGCGAAGGCATTGCTGGAGCCGCTGGGGCTGGAGCTGACGATGCTGTGCGCCGATTCCGGCGACGATCTGGCCATCGCCGAGCTGCTGGCGAACGACCTGCAGGCGGCGGGCGTGGCGGTGACGGTGCAGGCGTATGACTCCGCCACCCGCGACCAGATGGTGAATGCGGGCGATTACGAGCTGGCGCTGGTGTCGAACGGCGGATGGGGGAACAATCCGCCCGATTATCTGCGCACCGTTTTCTCCGACACCGCCAAAAACAAGGGCGGCAACCCCCACAACATGGGGCCGATCGGATACGAAAACGCGGCCATCACCGCGCTGGCCGATGCCCAGAAGGCCGAAACCGACCCGGACAGGCGCAAGGAGCTGCTGGCCGAGCTGCAGGTGGAGATCAGCCGGGAGATCCCGCTGGTGGTGGTGGCCACCAGGTCATCCTATTCGATGTACCGCAAGGATGTGTACGACGGATGGATGAAGACCTATGCCTATCAGCAGGCCGAGCAGAACCGGCTGTCGTATATGCTGCGGTGAGCAGAGCGGATGCCTGCACAGCGGCCGGGGGAAGCGGGTGCGGTCCGCCGGACTTCCCCTCATCAGTCACGCTTCGCGTGACAGCTTCCCCCCAGGGGGAAGCCTTTGGCATGGAACGAAAGGGGGAAAACCGATGAAGCGCAGAGCCATGCTGTTTGTCGCCACGCTGGCGGCGCTGTACCTGTTCAACTTCTTCCTTCCCCGCCTGATGCCCGGCGACCCGCTGCAGTATTCCAGCGCGGTGGGCGGCGAGGAGATGGACGCCGCCTACACCGCCGAGCAGCTGGAGCAGCTGCGGGAATGGTACGGGCTGGACAAACCGCTGGCACAGCAGTTTCGGGACACAGTGTCCCGAAACCTGCGCGGGGACTGGGGCTACAGCATCCACTACCACATGCCGGTGACCGAAGTGCTGGCCCAGCGTCTGCCCTGGACGGCGGGGCTGATGGCGGTCAGCCTGGCGGCCAGCCTCGCCGCCGGGGTGGCGCTGGCGCTGTGGTGCGTGCGCAGCGAGAGGGCCGACCGGGTGCTGTCCGCGGCGGCGTCGCTGCTGTGTGAGACGCCGCCGTATCTCATCGGTCTTTTGCTTCTGTTCTGCGTGGCCGCCCCCAGCGGATGGCTGCCGCTGGGCGGGGGAGAGACCGCCTTTGCCGTCTATACCGGTCCGGTGCAGCGGCTGGCAGACCTCGCGCTGCACGCGCTGCTGCCGACGGTGTCGCTGTGGCTGGTGATGACGCCGGGCTTTTTCTTCACCGCCCGCGCCAGCTGTCTGGCGGTGGCCTCCCGGCCGTATCTCACCGGCGCGCGCGCCAAGGGGCTGGCCGAGGGGCGCATCCGGCGGGTGTACCTGCTGCGCAACGCCGCGCCCCCCATCATTGCCCGCGCCTTTCTCGGTCTGGGGCAGGCGCTGGGCGGCGCGCTGCTGGTGGAGAACGTCTTTGGCTATCCGGGGGTGGGCACCGTGATGCGCGAGGCGGTGCGCTACCGCGATTACCCGATGCTGCAGGGGGTGTTCGGGCTGTCGGCGCTGCTGATGGTGTGCAGCCTGGCGGCGGGCGACTGGATCAACCGGAAAAGGGGGGCGGCATGATGCGCAAAAACTGGCCGGCCTTTGTGCTGGGCGGCATGCTGGCGGCGCTGGCGGTGTTTTTCGCGCTGGGGCTGTGGGCCAATCCCCACCCGGCCGACCTGCCCAGCGGCGATTCCCTCCAGCCGCCCGGCGCGGGGCATCTGCTGGGCACCGACAATCTGGGGGTGGACATCTACGCCCAGCTGTCCGGCGGCTTTTTCTCCAGCATGGCGCTGGGGCTTGTCTGCGCGGCGGGGGCCTTTGTGCTGGGAACGGCGGCGGGCATGGCGGCGGCGCTGGCTCCCGGCGGGGCGGCCGCGGCGGTGGATCTCGTCATCCACCTGTTTCTCGCCATGCCGCAGCTGCCGGTACTGGTGGTGCTGGGGGCCTTTTTCGGCCAGAGCCGCGCGGCGCTGGCGCTCATCATCACCCTGTTCAGCTGGGCGCCCATCGCCAAGCAGGTGCGGGCGGCGGCCGCCGCGGTGCGGGGGCGGATGTATGTGCGGCTGGCGGCGCGGTACGGCGGCGGGCTGTGGTATATCCTGCGCGCCCACATCCTGCCGGAGGTGCTGGGCCTTGCGGCGGTGAACGGGCTGGGCGTCTGCGGGCGGGCGATCTTGCAGGAGTCGTCGCTGGCCTATCTGGGCCTGGGCGACCCGCTGGCCCGCTCGTGGGGGCTGATGATCAGCAAAGCCAGCCGCTTTTCGGGCATTTATTTCACAGATTACTGGCTGTGGTGGCTGCTGCCGCCGGTGCTGGCGCTGCTGTGCACACTGCTGTGCGTGCGGCTGCTGGCCCGCTGGCTGGAACGGCGGCTGCCCGGCCGTGCAACGGGAGGAAAACAGGATGGCGCTGCTTGAAGCAAAGGGACTGCGGGTGGAATATCCCGGCTTTGTGCTGGGCCCGCTGGACCTGGCGGTACAGCCGGGCGAGCGGGTGGCGGTGCTGGGGGAATCCGGCAGCGGCAAAACCACCCTGCTGCGGGCGCTGGCAAGGCTGGACGCCCCCCGCGCCGCCGTGTCGGGGCAGATCTTGCTGGCCGGGCAGGACATCGGGGCGATGCGGGAAACGCAGCTGCGGGCGCTGCGGATGGAGCAGTTTGCCCTCTGCTTTCAGAACGCCGCCCAGTGGATGAACCCGTCCGCCACCGTCTATGCCCAGCTGTGTGAGGTGCTGGCGCGGCGGTATCCCCGCGCCGCGTGGCCCGCCCGGGCCAGGGCCTTGCTGGAGGAGGCGGGCCTGCCGGACGGGACACTGGACAAAACGCCGGGGCAATTGTCGGGCGGGATGGCCCAGAAGTGCATGCTGGCGATGGCGGCCGCCCTGCGCCCGCCGCTCTTGCTGCTGGACGAGCCCACCAGCGCGCTGGACGAGGACGCGCGGGAGGATTTTCTGCGCTTTGTGGACAAACTGCATGCGCAGGGCATCGCCACCGTCACCGTCACCCACGACGTCACGGTGGCCCGGCGGGCAGCCGACCGCACGCTGGTGCTGTACGGCGGGCAGCTGGTGGAGGAGGGCGGCACACAGCAGCTGCTCGAATCTCCCCGCCATCCCTACACCCGCGGCCTGCTGGCCTCCTTCCCCGAGCTGTATCCGCTGCGGGACCTGTGGGGCATCCGCCCGGCAAAGGGACCGGAGGGGAAGGGGTGCGTTTTCTGTGCCCGCTGCACCCAGAGCGTCCCCGCCTGCGCCGAGAGGCAGCCGCCGCTCGTGAAAATGCAGGACGGGCGAAAGCTGGCCTGCCACCGGGGCGGCGTGGTCTGCCGGATGCGGCTGCGGGGGATACACAAGGCGCTGGGCGGGCAGCCGGTGCTGCGGGATGCGGCGCTGGAGCTGTACGCGGGCGAAACGGTGGCCCTCACCGGACCGGCCGGCAGCGGCAAGAGCACCCTGTGTGCGGTGGCGGCGGGATTCCTCGCGCCCGACGCCGGGACGATAGAGTTTGAAGGGGAGAGCGGCCGGATGGACCGCCCCGGCGGGATGCAGCTGGTGGCGCAGGACAGCGCCGCCGCCGTGAACCCGCGCTTTACGGTGCTGCGGGCGGCGGCCGAGCCGGGACTGCTGGCCGGTCTGTACCACGGCGAACAGGAGGCGCGGGAGGCTGTCTGCCGGGCGCTGGAGATGGTGGGCCTTCCCGCCGGCGAGGCGTTTTTGCAGCGGCGCGCGGGGGAGCTTTCGGGCGGGCAATTGCAGCGGCTGGCGCTGGCGCGCGCGCTGACCATGCAGCCGTCGGTCCTGATCGCCGACGAGCCCACCGCTATGCTGGACGCCTCCAGCCGGGCCAATGTGCTGCGGATGCTGAAAGGGGTGCAGAACGCCGCCGGCTGTGCGATGCTGGTGGTGACCCACGACCGCGCCGCCGCCGAAAAGATCGCCGACCGGGTGCTGGCGATGCAGAACGGCGCGCCCGTCTGACAAAAAGGGAAACGGCCCTCCTGCCAGTGCGGCGGGAGGGTCGTTTCCGTGCAGAGATAAGGATATGGATCAGCTCAAAGGAACCGGCCGACGTTTGGAGCGGGCAAATGGCGGGGCATTCCGCCGGGCTCGCCCCGAAGAAATGGGCTTCTGTGATGCGGCCTTTCTCCGTCGGCTTTCCTGTATAGGATACAATACCGGATGTAAAATCCAATAGCCTGCCGTTGTAAAATAAAGGTAAAAAATCCGCCGCCCCGCAAGAGCGGGACGGCGGCAGACGACCGGGAAAGCCGGGAAGATTGTGCAAAGGGGAAGGATTACGATACCCTCCAGCAGCGGTTTATTCCCCCTGCGCCCGCGTGCTGGCGGTGCGGATGGCCTCGCACAGCGCGGCGGGCGTCACCGCGAAGGGCATGTTTTTCATCGGGCCGGAGGCGTCGCACGCCTTTTCCGCCACCAGTTCCAGCATCTCGGGGCCCAGCTGCCCGCATCCGATGTCGGCCAGCGTGCAGGGCAGCCCGGCCATCCGGCAGAACCGCAGCACATGGGCGAATTCCTCATCGTCCTGTTCCAGCGTCAGCTGCACCAGCAGGCCGAAGGCCACCAGCTCGCCGTGCATCACGCCGGGACACAGCCCCACCCCGGAAAAGGCGTTGTTCACCGCGTGGGCGGCGGCCAGGCCGCCGTTCTCAAAGCCTACCCCGCTGAGGTAGAGGTTCACCTCGATCACCTGCTCCACCGCGCCGGTGCGGCGGCCTGCCTTTGCATCGGCCAGCGCCGTCTCGCCCATCGCAAACAGGATGTCCCGGCATCCCCGCGCCATTGCCAGCGCCGCCGCGCCCGCCACGCCGCCACTGGAACACACCGCCCGGCTGCGCGCGCAGGCGCGGGCTTCGTACCAGGTGGCCAGTGCGTCGCCCATGCCCGCCGCCAGCAGGCGCGGCGGTGCGGCGGCGATCACCTCGCTGTCGGCCAGCACCAGCTGGGGGTTCTGCGTCAGCGGAAGATAGCGGTCCAGACGTCCGTCTGCGGTGTATAACACCGCCAGCGCGCTGCAGGGCGCGTCGGACGAGGCCGCTGTGGGCGCCACCGCCACCGGCACCTGCTGAAAATGCGCCACCGCCTTGGCGGTGTCCAGCACCTTGCCGCCGCCGATGCCCACCACCATCGTGCAGCAGGCGCGCAGCATCGCGCCGCGCAGCCGGCTGATCTCGGCGTTGCAGCACTCGCCGCCGAACTCTGCCAGCTCCATCTTCATCCCTTCCCGCGCAAACCCGGCCTTCAGCGCCGCGGCGCGGGGCATGATGTGCGGCGCGGCGATCACCAGCACGCTGCCGCCCGGGCAGAACGGACGGCACCACCGCCCCAGGTCGTTCAGCAGGCCGGGCTGCTGGACATAGCGGGAGGGCGCCGCCAGCACAACGGGATATTCGCTCATCGAAACAACACTCCTTTGCAAAGAAAACCGGCCTGCCGCAAACGGGCAGGCCGCGGGTTCCAAACAGCACGCGCGCGCCGGTCAGGGCGCGCCCGCGATGGCGCGCACCACCTCGGCCGCCAGCATCAGCCCCGCGCAGCCCGGCACAAAGGCCATACTGCCGGGCGTGCTCCGTTTGGGCTGGCCGGGCCGCATATCGGCGCCGGTCTGGGGCAGAGAGGCGCCCGCGTGGCGGATGGGCGGCTCGGTGGAATACACCACCTTCACCGGCCCGATGCCGCGGGCGCGGCACTCCCGCCGCATCACCCGCGCCAGCGGGCAGCCCTCGGTCTTGTCCAGCGTGGTGACGCACAGCTTTTCCGGGTGCAGCTTATTGCCGGTGCCCATGCAGCTGATGGCCGGCACCCCCGCCGCCTGTGCGCGGGCGAGGATCTCCAGCTTTCCGCTCACCGTGTCGATGGCGTCGATCACATAATCGCAGCCGGACAGGTCCAGCCGGTCCGCCGTTTCGGGGGTGTAGAACAGCCGCACCGCCTGCACCCGGCAGCCGGGGGCGATGTCCGCGATGCGGGCGGCGGCCACCTCCGCCTTGGGGCGGCCAATGGTGCTGTGCAGCGCCACCAGCTGGCGGTTCAGGTTGCTCTCGGCCACCACGTCGTCGTCCACCAGCACAAGACTGCCCACGCCGCTGCGCGCCAGCGCCTCGGCGGCATAGCTGCCCACCCCGCCCAGACCAAACACCGCCACCGTTGCGGCGGCCAGGCGCTGCATCCCGTCCTCGCCCAGCAGCAGGGCGCTGCGCTCGTACCAGCTCATCGGACGAAGGTGGCCTTCAGGGCCGTGCTCCAGTTCTCGCCCGGCTCCAGCGCGGCGGCGCAGGGCTTGTCCTCCCAGCGTCCGGTGGCGTCCACACGGTCGGGCAGGGAATGCCACGGCTCCACGCAGACGAATTTCAGCTGCTCGGTGGGGGCGCTCCACAGCAGCACGTAGGGGAAGCCCTCGATGTCCAGCTCCACGCGGCGGCCGCTCCCGCGCTCGGCCACCGACAGCGTTTTGGCGGACAGCCGGGTCAGGCAGATGGAGTCGTTGGCGAACATATCGTCCGACATCGGCAGCACGGCGCTGTTTTCCATCAGCAGATGGGTGCCGTCGCACAGGCCGTCCGGCGTGTCCTGCACCACCGGGGTCTGGGGGCAGTCGAAGACGATATCGTAATCGGCGGCGCGGTGGTCGGCGTCGAAGGGGCAGACGAAGCCCGGGTGATACCCAAAGCCGAACCGCAGCGTCTCACTGCCGGGATTCTGCACCTCGGTGTGGTGCACCAGCGAAGCGCCCTCCAGACGGTAGGTGGTGCGCAGGACGAACTCGTAGGGCCAGCGCGCCAGCGTCTCCTCGCTGGAACGCAGCTCCAGGGTCAGGCAGTCGGCCTTTTTGTCTGCCAGGGTGTGCTCCAGGTCGCGGGCGAAGCCGTGCGCGCCCGCCTTGTATTCCCGCCCCTTGGCGGTGAAAGCGCCCCCTTTGATGCGGCCGGTGTAGGGGAACAGCTGCGGCGCGTGGCGGCCCCACACGGCGGGGTCGGCCTGCCACAGCAGCTGGCTGCCGTCGGCTTTCCAGACCAGGCTCACCGCCTCGGCGCCGCGGCTGTCCACGGTCAGGACCAAAAATTCATTTTCAATGGTATACTGCATCGTTTTGCCTCCTTACGTTTCGGATCGGTGCGGATGCTCTCAGTATAATACAAAAGCGCCCGCTTGCCAATACCAATCCCGCCGCACCATCGGGCCGGGCCGCGAATATGCTGGCCTTGAAGCCAGCCGGCTTTTTACCAAACCAAAAGGAGGAATGGATATGGCATTGACCCAGACATCCCGTCCCCGCGCGGCCGGGCAGGGAACCCTGCGCATCTCCAGCTTTGCCGCGCGCCAGGCCGGTCCGGTGGCCGGGGCGGTGGTGCATGTCACCGGCAGCGGCGTGGACGTCACCCGCACCACCGACGATGAAGGACTTACAACCGATATCAGAATCCCCGCCCCGGCGGCGGCCTACTCGCTGGACGAGAACAACACCGATGTGCAGCCCTACGCAACGGTGGACCTGACGGCACAGGCAGTTGGGTATTCCCCCATTTCGATCAGAGGGGTGCAGATCTTCGACGGCCAGGTGAGCCTGGCCACCCTGAAATTCGTCCCGCTCGACCCCAATGGCCCCATGCCGGTCTCGTTTGACGAGACGGTGGTGCCGGCGCACCATCTGTTCGCGCCCGGCGGTGCGAGCGGCCCGCAGCCCATCGGCGCCTGTGTGCCGCGCGTGCTGGAGTTCCCCATCATCCCCGACAAGATCACCGTGCATCTGGGACGCCCCACTTCCAGCGCCCAGAACGTGACCGTCAGCTTCCGCGACTACATCGCCAACGTGGCTTCCAGCGAGGTGTATCCCACCTGGGGGGAAGCGACAAGGTCCGCAAATGGGCCAAAAACTGTGGGATGTGCACGGAAAACAGGCGGCTGAGTTGTGCAGGAGGACGGAAATTGCGGGTTTGGGATCTTCCGGGGAGAGGGGAAAAACGGGCGCTTTTGTGGTCGCTCAGAACCGCCAGTCGATTTCGATTCGGCGGGTGCCGGCGGCTTTGTCGGGCGGGAACACCGTCACATGGTCCACCAGCAGGCACACCAGCTGGCGGTCCAGCCGCGGGACCTCCAAAAGTCCCCGCAGATACTGCTCCAGTTGGCGGCGTCGGGTCTCGCCGGTCGATTCGTCCAGCTCCTCCTCCAGCGCGGCGCAGCGCTTTTCCAGCTGCCCGGCCTGCTGCAGAAATGCCTCGTTCAGCCGGCTGAACTGCTCGGGCGGGACAAGCCCCTCCGTTTTGTCCAGATACAGCTGCTGGATGGCGCGGCGGCGGCGTTCCAGCTCCGACCGCAGGCGGCGCAGCTCCTCCTGCCGTGTCTGCCGTTTTTTCTCCGCCTCGGCACACAGCAGGATGTGGTCCAGCGACGCGGGATCGAAATAGGCGCGCACATAGCTGCGCAGACGCTCCAGCACCAGCTCTTCCAGCTGGGCGGCGGGCATGTACGGCTGGCCGGTGCAGCGGCGGCGGTCCCGCTGGGACATCCGACAGCGGAAATACCGCACCGGACCGTCCCGCCCTTTGGCGGTGCAGCCGGACGAGCTCTGCTCCATCATTGCGCCGCAAATACCGCACTGCACCTTCGCCGCCAGCGGATGTACCTGTCCCGGTCCGCTGCTGCGCGCGCGGCGGCGGAGCATCTGCTGCACCTGGTCGAAGGTGTCCCGGTCGATCACCGGCTCGTGGGTGTCGGGCACGACGATCCACTCCTCCCGCGGCAGCCATATCGTCTTTTTGGATTTGTAGCTCACCTTGCGGTGGCGTCCCTGCTCCAAGTCGCCGGCATAGGTGCGGGTGGTCAGGATGCGGTAGACGGTGGCCTTGCCCCACACATCGCTGTTCGGGTGGGGCGGACCGGGACAGTGCTGTCCGTTCTGTTGCTTATAGAGGGAAGGGGAGGGGATATTCTCTTCATTTAAGATCTGCGCGATGCGGCTGCTGCCGCACCCCTCCAGACACAGCGAGAAGATCCGCTGCACCACCGCCGCGGCGGGAGGGTCCACCACGATGCGGTTGTGGTCGGCCGGGTCCTTGCAGTAGCCGTAGAGCGGCGCCGAGGCGATGTATTTTCCCTCCCGGCGCTTGTGGTCCAGCACCGACCGCACATTGCCCGACAGGTCTTCCAGATACCATTCGTTGACAAGGCCGTTGATCTGACGGCTTTTTTTGCCCGCGGCATCGGCGGTGTCCACGTGGTCCACCACCGCGATGAACCGAATCCCCCACTCGATGAATTTGCCGTGCAGGTATTTTTCCACCAGCTCCATGTCGCGGGTGAAGCGGGACTGCGTTTTTGCCAGAATCACCTCAAACCGCCGATGGCTGGCTGCCTCGATCATCCGGGCGAAGTCCGGGCGGTCGCGGTCGATGCCCGAGTAGTCCTCGTCGCAGTAGATGCCGTAGATCTCGTATCCGTGGTCCACCGCGTACTGGATCAGCATGGATTTCTGGTTCTGGATGCTCTCGGATTCCTGTGCGCTGCCCTCCAGGTTCTCGTCCTCTTTGCTCAGACGGCAGTAGATCGCGGCTTTCATGCTCATCCCTCCCTTGTCCGTTCACAGGATACCGCGCCGCCGACGGGATGTCTATTGCGGCGCTGCGCCGGGCGCATACTTGACAGCGTTTTCAAGGTAGAGCGCGAGAAGCTGCCGGAGTGTCTGTCCTCGCTGCAGAGCCTGCGGAGAGAAAATGTTCCTGCACGATGTATCGGGGCTGTTTCATGGCGATGCCTCCCTGTGTGAAATCGCAGCGCAAACGGCTGCTTTTTCATACTATGTTGTCAAAAAAGCGATGATGCCGCGAGAAGCCTGTCCGATGGGGGCGGCGCGGGCAGAACGGCCCCGGGTTTGCGACACGATCCGGATGCAATCCGCGCGAAAACATGGTACAATACAAGAGAGAAACCGGAGCGTGAACAGAATGCGGAGGGCG
>NHCFR00700__coassemble_1457_pt1 | contig 17266 bp, 14 predicted proteins | sample NHCFR00700__metabat2_high_PE_054 | metagenome-assembled genome bin NHCFR00700
AGATCAGGTCCTTGTAGCCGGGACGGCCCGCGCTCTGGAGGATGATGTCCACGTTGATGTTGTGCTTGGACATCAGGGAGAAGATCTTGAAGCTCATGCCGGGCTCATCCGGCACCTCCAGGATCGAGATCACCGCAACATTCACGTCTTTGGCAACGCCTTTGATGAGCATGCCTTCCATATCCACTACCTCCTTGACGATTGTACCGGGCACGTTGTTGATCGACGAGCGCACCTCAAGATTCACACTGTATTTTTTTGCAAGTTCCACGCTGCGGTTGTTCAGCACCTGCGCGCCCAGGCTGGCAAGCTCCAGCATCTCGTCGAAGGTGATGACGTCCAGCTTGCGGGCATGTTTGACGATGCGGGGATCGGCGGTGTAGACGCCCTCCACATCGGTATAGATCTGGCACAGGTCGGCCTTCAGCGCGGCGGCGATGGCCACAGCGCTGGTGTCGGAGCCGCCGCGGCCCAGCGTGGTGATGTCGTCCTGCCGATTGATGCCCTGGAAGCCCGCCACCACGACGACGCGGTTTTTGGCCAGCTCGTTCTCGATGCGCTCGGCCTCCATGCGGCGGATGCGCGCCTTGGTGTGGGTGCGGTTGGTGTGGAAGCCCGCCTGCCAGCCGGTGAGGCTGACGGCCGGACAGCCCAGTTCTCCCAGTGCCATCGCCAGCAGCGCGATGCTGATCTGTTCGCCGGTGGCCAGCAGCATATCCATCTCGCGCTGGGACGGCGAATGGGTGATTTCGGCAGCCTTTGCGATCAGGTCGTCGGTGGTGTCGCCCTGCGCCGAAACCACCACCACAACGTCGTTTCCTTCGTTGTGGGTGTTCGCCACGATGCGCGCCACGTTGAACAGACGCTCCCGGTTGGCAACCGAAGAACCGCCAAACTTTTGTACGATCAACGCCATACTCTTTCCTCCTCTATCCACAGTCCGCAGAGTGCGGGCCGCTGCCATCGCGCCTTCGCCAAAAGGCGAAAATGCGGTGTTTTCCAAAAATAAGCAAAAATTCTGTCTGCTGCTTATTCTACCACAGCGCCGCCGTTGGCCGCAAGCAGATGTTTTACACAAAAAGCGCCCAGCGGCTGGCCCTGAATTTTGGCAAGCTGCAGACGGCTCTCGGCACTGGCGAAGAAGGCTTCGTCGCTGCGGCGCACCACCGCCATAATGGTGGGGCCTGCGCCCGAAATATATACGCCCAGCGCGCCCAGTTCGCGGGCAAGGCGGAAAACGTCCTCCCCGCCCGGCACCAGCGGCAGGCGGTAGCTCTGGTGCAGCGCGTCCTTGGTGGCCACGCCCAGCAGCTCGTAGTCGCCGTCGCAGAAGGCCGCGGTGGCCAGCGCGGCGCGGGACAGGTTATACACCGCGTCCTTGAACGGCACGTTCTGCGGCAGCACGGCGCGCGCTTTGCGGGTGAGCAGCGGGAAATCCGGAATGAAGGCCGCGAAGGCCAGCTGCTCGCTGATGTCTTTTTTCACGCTGTACACCTGGCCTTCGTCCAACACGCTGGCCACAAAGCCGCCCAGCAGCGCCGGGGCCACGTTGTCGGGGTGGCCCTCGATGTTGGTGGCGAGGGTGAGCATCTGGCGGGGGGACAGCGGCCCTCCCATCAGCGCGTTGGCGCCCAGGATGCCCGCCACGATGCAGGCCGAGCTGGAACCCAGGCCGCGCGCCATCGGGATGGGGTTGGTCTGGGTGATGTGCATGCCCGGCACCGGACGCCCGCAGAAGGCAAAGGTGTCGGCGGCGGCGCGGTAGACCAGGTTGTCGGAGCCCTGGGGGATCTTGGTGCCGTCGGTGCTGGAGATGGAAAGGCTGTCGGCCAGCTCGAAGCGGACGGTGTTGTACAGGTCCACCGCCAGGCCCAGCGCGTCGAAACCGGCGCCCACGTTGGCGCTGGTGGCGGGTACTTTTACGGTCGTCATCTCGTCACATCCCCCTTATCAGTCGTTCAGCAGGCGCATCCAGATCGCCGGCGCACCGCCCGCAGCCTGCACCGCAGCGCACACATCGCGCAGCGCGGCGGCATCCAGCGGAGCGGTGACGCACCAGGCGCCGCTCTGGGCCGGATGCGCTTCGGCGCCGGTCAGGCCGGACAGCACCTCGGGGGTCAGACCCTGCACACGCATATAGTATGCATGACGGGCGGCATCGGTGAAGCGGGCGTCGGACTCGCTGGGCTGCCAGAACAGCGCGGTGTGCACCCGGCTGCCGTAGCGCAGCGCGTCCATCACATCGGCCACCACTGCGCTGGCGGTGGCCAGCTTGCCGGCCCCCTTGCCGTACAGCATCACGTCGCCCAGCAGATCGGCCTGCAGGAGCACCGCGTTGTAGACGTCGTTCACATGGGCCAGCTGGTTGCTGTGGGGCACGAGCATCGGCTGCACACCGGCGCAGACCCCGCCGGCGTCCTGCGCGGCCCAGGCGATCAGCTTGACCGCACAGCCCAGCTTCGCGGCCAGGCGGATGTCTTCCGCCGTCACGCGGCGGATGCCCTCGGTGGGGATCTGGCGGGGGTAGACGTGGCGGCCAAAGGCGATGCTGGCCAGGATCGCGATCTTGCGGGCGGCGTCGGGGCCGTCCACATCGTCGGAGGGGTCTTTTGTCTCGGCGTAGCCCAGCTTCTGCGCCAGGGCCAGCGCCTCGAAGAACTCCATGCCCTCCTTCTCCATCTTGTCCAGCATGAAGTTGGTGGTGCCATTCACGATGCCCAGAATGCGCTGGACGTTGTTGGCCGCCACGCTCTGGTACAGCGGCGTGATCAGCGGCATGCCGCCGCCCACGCTGGCCTCGAACAGGAAGGCCACCCCGTTGGCCCTGGCCAGCGCCAGCAGCTCGTCGCCGTGGGTGGCGACCAGCTCCTTGTTGCTGGTGACCACGCTGCGGCCGCTTTCCAGGCACTGCCTGACATACGGATAGGCGAACTTGACGCCGCCGATGGTCTCCACCACCACCCGGACCTCCCCGTCGGCCAGGATGGGAGCCAGCTCGCGCACGAACAGCGCGGCGTCGGGATGCGCGGAGAAATCCCGCACATCCAGAATGTATTTGACCTCCACGGGTTCGCCCGCGTGGGCAGCCACCTGTGCGCCGTTGCGGCGCACCACCTCCAGCACGCCGCTGCCCACCGTGCCGAACCCCATGATCGCGATCTTTGCCATTTTCCTCTCTCCCCTTTTATAGCGTTTGCGCGCCGTGCGCCGCTCAGATCCCTCTGTGGATCTCCACCACGGTGCTCTGCCGGGCCAGCTGGGCCAGCATTTCGTCCACCGTCATCTGCATCGTGCCGGTCCGGATGGACACCGCAACCTGCGCCGCGCCGTTTTCCGGGGTGGACTGGTTGATGGTGACGATGCTTGCGCCCGCTGCCGAGATGCCCGCCAGCAGCGACTGCAGCGCGCCCGTCTGGTCCAGCAGGGTGGCCATCACCGTGAGTACCTCGCGGCTGTTCTCGGCGTCGAAAATGCAATCCTTGTACTTATAAAACGCGCTGCGCGACAAATCCGCACGGCGCGCGGCAGCCGAGATATTCTTGGCCTCGCCGCTGGCCAGCAGCTCTTTGGCGCGCAGCACCTTCAAAAACACATCGGGCAGCACGCTGGCTTCCACCAGCAAAAAACGTTTTTCCATTGTTGTCCACCTTCTATGCACAAATGTTTTCGATAATGCACAATATAGCACCGCTCAGCAGAAGTTTCAACCTTTTTCGTGTTTTTAAACAAAATTTTGGTAAAACGCAAAAGATTGGCTGTGCGCGGCGGCCTTTTGTTACGCAAATCGCCCATAGAAAAACCCCTGTCCGCGATATGCGGACAGGGGTGTGCAATTGTTCTTGGGTGCGCGTCAGTTGTGCGCGCTGCACAGCGCAGGCACATTGTCTGCCAGGTAGTAGCCCACCTCTGTGCCGGGACAGTTGGGACCTGCCAGGTCGCCTGTCTCGGTGCAGAAGCGCTGGGAAACCACATCGCTGTCGTAGGGGAAATCCTTGTGCTCCTTGCCGGTGAGCACAGCGGTGGCGTAATTCTTGTAGGCGATCTGCGGCACCTTGCTGTTCTGCGCGTTCAGGTTGCCGCCCATCGAGTGGGGCTCGTCGTAGCCGTACCACACGGCGGTGACATAGTAGGGGCTGACGCCCATGAACATATAATCCTTCCAATCCTGGGTGGTACCGGTCTTACCGATGATCTCCATACCGCCAATGCTGCTGATTCCGCTGCCGGCAGCAGTGCCAAAACTGGTGGCAACCGGGTTGCGCAGCAGACGGTTCATGACGGTGGCCGTCTCGGTGGTGAGAGCCTGTACGTCGGTGCTTTCGGCCTGCATATAGATCTCGCCGTTGGGATACTCGATGGTGGTGAAGAAGGTGGGGGTGTGGTACACGCCGCCGTTGCCGAACATCTGGTAGGCGCCCGCCACCTCCAGCGGCGTGACGCCGTTGGTGAGGTTGCCCAGCACCAGCGGAGAGAAGTCCTCATCGTTGTGAGAAGCGTCTTCTGCAGAGGTAACCAGGCTGCTCATGTTCAGGGTATCGTGCATAAAGGTGAAGATGTTGTCGATGCCCACCAGGTTGGCGATCTGCACCGGGATAGTGTTGAGTGAGCGGCCCAGCGCCATATACACTTGCATCTGACCGTACTTGGCACGGCCGTAGTTCTGAGGCCAATCCTTCATCTGACCGGGATGTTCTTCATCGGGAATCTGCTTGAGGGGCTCGTCCTGCCACATGTCGGAATAGTGGGTGACGCGGTATTCAATGCCGAGCGAATACGCGCCGATCGGCTTCATGGTAGAACCGCTCTGGTGCGGCTGCAGGGCGCGGTTGCTGATGCGGTCGGCCTTTTTCTCGCCCAGGCCGCCCACAACGGCCTTCACCTGGCCGTTGGAATGGTCCAGCGTGATCATCGCGCCGTTGGTCGTGATGGTTTTCAGCGGCAGGTTGTTGGAGCTGTACACCTGGTTGCCGTTCTCGTCCAGAACGGGCGTCTCGCCGTCCTGGAACACGCCGTCGGCATCCTCCACCTGGATGGGGCGGGGATAGAAGGTGCCGTCGCTGTTGAGCATCACCTTTTCCATCTCCTGCTGCATGAAGGGATCGACGGTCAGGCGCACCACAAAGCCCTGGGTATTGAGGAAATTGTAGGCTTCGGCGCTGGTTTCAAATCCCTCTTTCTCCTGCACCAGCGGGATGATCTGATCCAGCGCGGCGTCGGTGAACCAGGAGTTGTTGGAGGTATGGGTGACGGTCTCCTGTTCCTGCTCCTCGGCCAGCACCAGCGGGTATGCCTGCCACTCGTTTTTCTCCTCTTCGGTGATCATCCCCTGCTCGTACATAAAGCGCAGCACCGTGTTGCGGCGCAGGATGTGCTCCTCGGGGTTGGTGGCGGGGTTGTATTTGGTGGGGTTTTTGGTGATGGCGGCGATGCTGGCGCACTCGGCCAGGTTGAGGTCGCTGACATGCTTGTTGAAATACTGGTTGGCGCCCGCCTCCACGCCAGCCAGCTGGCCGGTGAGACTGATGGTGTTGAGGTAGGCCTCCATGATCTGCTCGGGGGAATAGCGGTTGCGCAGACCGATGGCGCGGAACACCTCGCGGATCTTGCGCAGCGGGTCGGTCTCGTCGTCGCCGGTGATGTTCTTGATCAGCTGCTGGTCGATGGTGGACGCGCCCTGCATGGTGTCAAACAGGCCGAACGTGCCGCCGGTGATCTTGCTCACCACCATATTCACCGCCGCCGCCGCTGTGCGGGTGGGGTTGAAGCCCATATGGGTCCAGAAGCTCTGGTCCTCGGTGGCGATGAACGCGTTGAAAAGATCTTCGGGGATCTCGCCCCAGTCCACCCATGTACGCTGCTGGTCGCTGTACAGGCGGGTGTATTCCACCCATTCGCCGGTGTCGTGGTCCTGGGCGAGGAAACGGGTGGTGTAGCTGAGCTTGATCTGGTCGAGGTTGAGCAGATCGGCGTCGTTGGCCGTGGCGTTGACAACATACTGGCTGAGCAGCACGGCCGCCACCGACCCGATCATCACGCCCACACAGCACATGATGACGATGAATTTTCCAAGATTCAGAAAAATGCTCTTTGCCACGCTGCCGGGCGTCCTTTTCTTTTTGCTGCCGCGGCGCTTCGAGGCGTGCGGCTGACCGGGCGCTTTGGCCTGCGGCTGACGCTTATCGTTGGTTGCGATGGGGATCGCCTCCTTTTCTTTTTGCATGTATACGAGACGGCCGGGGATCGTCCGGCCCTGCACCCACAAAGCAGATATACTGTATTATACCACATTTGCGGCTGCCATGACAGAGAAAAACTGTGAAACCTTCCGCTTTGGCGACTAAACTCCCCAAACACCGGCCAGACTTGCAGCAAAAGGAAGGTGAAACACGGTGACTTTGAAGCGATGGTTTGTGCTGCTTTTGCCGGTGTGCCTGCTGGCGCTGGGCGTGAGCCTGTGGTTTCTGCTGCGCCCCGCGCCTGCGCCCGAAACGCCCGCGCCGCTGTATGTGCTGGCGGACCGGGGCGGACGGGTGGCGGTGTATGGGCCGGAAGGACGAGAGGGGGAACCGGTGCGTGTGTATGAGATCCACACAAGGCTCCTGCCCGAGCCCGACCAGCAGCGGCTGCAGCGGGGCGTGCCGGTGTACACCGAGCGGGAGCTGCAGCAGCGCCTGGAAGATTACGGATTGTAGCGCTCAGCGCACGGGGATGATCTCGATCCAGTAGCCGTCCGGGTCCGAGATGAAGTAGATCCCCATGCCGGGATTCTCATAACAGATGCAGCCCATCTCGGCGTGCAGCGCGTGGGCGGCGGCGAAGTCGTCCACATGGAACGCCAGGTGGATCTCGTTGTCGCCCAGGTTGTACGGCTGGGTGCGGCCGCGCAGCCAGGTCAGCTCCAGCTGGTGGGTGGTCTCGCCGTCGCCCAGGAACACCAGCGTGAAGCTGCCGTCGGACGCCTCCTTGCGGCCCATCTCCTGCAGGCCCAGCGCGCGGGTGTAGAACGCGAGGCTCTTTTCCAGGTCCAGCACGTTCAGGTTGTTGTGGGCAAACCGAAACTGCATAGTTGCCACTCTCCTTTTTTCTCCTCATATATAAAAACGAAGCTGCCGCCCGAAATCCTGCACGGACGGCAGGATTTTTTTGTGTTTTGGAAAACACCGGAAGCAGGACATACTGTTTTATTATAGCCAAAGCGCCCTGTTTTTGCAAGCGTCCTCTGCGGCGTTGTACAGTCTGCCAATATATGATATAATGTGGCAGAGCGGCCTTTTTGCAATGCGGCCGCGGCAACGGGAATGCGCACGGGATGCGCAAAATACAGGAGGTATGTGTTTGTGAACATGCTGCAATATCCCTTCGACTCCGCTCTGATCTTACAGAAAAAGCGCAGCCTGAAACGCCAGCTGCTGCAGAAGGAAGGCCTGGTGCCCAAAAAGGTGGCCATCCTCAGCGGCAGCACCATCGGCGAAGTGAAAAATATTCTGGAACTGTTTTTGCTCGACAGCGGCATCCAGCCCACCTTTTACGAGGGCGGCTATGCGCTGTTTTACGAGAACCTCGTGTTCGACGACGGCAGCCTGGCCGCCTTTGCGCCGGACGTGATCTACATCCACACCAGCCTGCGCAATCTGGTGAACCTGCCCACCCAGGCCGACAGCCCCGCCCAGTGCGCCGAAAAGCTGGCCGCCGAGACCGCCCGCTGGAAACAGGTGTGGCAGGCTGCCGCCCGCTTTGGCTGCCCGGTGATCCAGAACAACTTCGACCTGCCCACCTACCGCGTGATGGGCAACCTGGACGCCGCCGACTGCCACGGGCGGGTGCATTTCGTGCGCGAGATGAACCGGATGCTGGCCGAATACGCCGCCTCCACCCCCAACTTCTACATCAACGACCTGGCCTATCTGCAGGCGATGCGCGGCATGGACGCCTTCTCCGACCCCACCGCCTGGTACGCCTACAAATACGCCTGCGCCATCGACTGCATCCCCGACCTGTGCCACAGCGTGGCGAACATCATCAAAAGCCTGCTGGGGCGCAACAAAAAGCTGGTGGCCTGCGACCTGGACAACACCCTGTGGGGCGGCATCATCGGCGACGACGGCGCCGAGGGGATCGCCATCGGCAGCGAGACGCCCGCCGGCATGGCGCACGCCGAGCTGCAGAGCTATCTGAAAGAGCTGGGGCGGATGGGCGTTCTGCTGAGCGTTTGCAGCAAGAACGAGGAGGCCAACGCGCTGGGCGGCTTTGAGCGCGCCGAGAGCGTGCTGAAACGGGACGACTTCGTCTCCTTCAAGGCCAACTGGGACCCCAAGCATCTGAATCTGGCCGCCACCGCGCAGGAGCTGAACATCCTGCCCGACAGCTTTGTGTTCCTGGACGACAATCCCGCCGAGCGGGAGATCGTGCGCCGGGAACTGCCGGGCGTGACGGTGCCCGAGCTGGGTGTGCCCGAGCAGTATCTGCAGGTGCTGGACCGCGGCGGCTATTTTGAGGCCACCTCCCTTTCGGCCGACGACCGCAAGCGCGCCGAGATGTACCGCCAGAACCAGCAGCGCGCCGCGCTGGAGCAGAGCTTCGGCAACTACGAGGACTACCTGAAGAGCCTGGAGATGGAGTGTGAGATCGGGCCGTTCAGCCCGGCGCACGCCGAGCGCATCACCCAGCTGATCAACAAGACCAACCAGTTCAACCTCACCACCCGCCGCTACACCGCCGCCGAGGTGGAAGGCATCATGCATGACCCCGCCTGCCTCACCCTCTACGGCAAGCTGACCGACAAGTTCGGCGACAACGGCATCGTCACCGCCATCATCGGCCACCAGACCGGCGAGGTGCTGGAGATCGACCTGTGGATCATGAGCTGCCGCACCTTCAAGCGCCGTTTGGAGCACGCCATGTTCGACCAGCTGGTGGCCGACGCCGCCGCGCGGGGGGTGAAAACCATCGTTGGGCGCTACCTTCCCACCGCAAAGAACTTGTTGGTGAGCGATTTTTATGCTACAATAGGGTTTGAAAAAACCGCCGAAAACGAGGACGGTAGCCGCACCTTTGTCTTTACCGGCTTTGACGGCTACCAGCCCCAGTGCGGCGTGATGGAAATCCGGCGGGTATAACGCCGCCGTGCAAAGGAGATAGAAACATGGACGAGAAAACCATTCTGGCTGCTGTGCAAGACATTTTCCGCGACAACTTCGACGACGAGGAGCTGGTAATCACCCGCGAGACCTGCGCCGACGACATCGAGGACTGGGACAGCCTGGAGCAGATCAACCTGCTGACCGCCATCGAGAAGAAATTCGGCCTGAAATTCCAGCTTGCCGACGTGCGCGGCCTTGCCAACGTGGGCGATCTGCTGGACCTGATCGCGCGGATGACCGCCTGAGATTTCGGCTGATCGCATCACCAGCGCAGGGGCGCGCCGCTTTGCGGACGTGCCTTCTGCGCTTTTGTTTTGAGAGGGAGTTTTTCATGAACAGTTATACGCTGGCCGACATTCAGCCCGGCCTGACCGAGTCCTTCACCGTCACGGTGACCGAGGAGATGATGGAGCAGTTCCACGCTTTCAGCGGCGATTGCAGCCCCATCCACATGAGCGAGGAATACGCACAGCAGCGCGGATTTCCCGGCCGTGTGTGCTATGGGATGCTGGGCGCGGGCTTCTTCTCCACCCTGGCGGGAGTGTATCTTCCCGGCGAACACTGCCTGCTGCACAGCGTGGAGTGCAAGTTTGCAAAGCCGGTGTTCATCGGCGATGTGCTGACCGTGTCCGGCACCGTGACCGAGGTGAACGACACCTTCGGCGAGATCACCATCAAGGCCAGCCTGACCAACCAGGACGGCAAAAAGGTGACCCGCGGCGTGATCAAGGCCGGCGTGGCGAAATAAACCAGAGCAGACCCGGCCCTTGCACGGCCGGACGTAAAGAAAGGAACGACTGAGATGGGAAATGTATATCTGATCACCGGCGCCTCCAGCGATGTGGGATGCGCGCTGATCCGCCGCCTGTACCAGCCGGGCGACCTCTTCCTCGCACAGGGTGCGGGCGATCTTTCGGGGCTGGCCCCGCTGGTGAAGGAGTTCCCGGGCGCTATCCACACCTTTGATGTGGACCTCACCGACCCCGCCGCCACCGACCTGTTCATCGAGCAGGTGAGCCGCATCGCCGCGCCCACCCATCTGGTGCATCTGCCGGCGCTGCGGGTGGTCAACACCAAATTCAAGAAGTTCGACGAGGAGCGGTTCGAGCGGGACATGAGCGTGCAGGTGCGCAGCGCGGTGAAGCTGTGCAAGGCGTTCGTGCCCGCCATGGCCAAAGCCAAGCGCGGGCGGGTGCTGTTCATGCTGACCAGCTACCTGCTGGGCCTGCCGCCCAAAAACACCGCCGCCTATATCATGGCCAAAAGCGCGCTGCACGGCCTGGCCAAGAGCCTGGCCGCCGACTATGCCGGCACCGGCGTGACGGTGAACTGCGTGATGCCCAGCATGATGGAGACCAAATTCCTGGCCGACACCAGCAATCTGATCGTGGAGGCGTCCGCGCAGGCCAACCCGATGGGCCGCAATGCCCGCGTGGAGGACGTGGTGCCTGCGATGGCCTTCCTGCTGGGCGACGAGGCCGGGTTCATCACCGGCGTGTCGCTGCCCATCACGGGAGGAAGCGCGCTGTGAGCAAGGAAGCCTTTTCTCTGCGCCACGCCCGGATGTCCGACCGGGAGCGCATCGTGGATTTTCTCAACCGCAACTGGGGCAGCCGCCATCCGCTGGTGAACCTGCCCGACCTGTTTGAATATTACTATATCCGCGGCGACAAGCTGCAGTTTGTGCTGGCCGAGCAGGAGGACCATCTGGTGGCGGTGGCGGGATACATCCTGTCCAACGCCTCCTCGCAGCCGGACGCCTGGGTGAGCATCTGGTGTGCGGCCAAAGGCTGCAACGGCGCGGGGCTGGAACTGATGGAAGCCCTGCCCCGGCTGGCCGGCGTGCGCGTGCTGGCCTGCAACAACATCCGTCCCAGAACGATGGCCTTCTACCGCTTTCTGGGCTGGCACGCCGACCGCGTCCCCCACTACTACCGTCTGGGCCGGGTGGACGAGCGGCGGCTGGTGCGCGGCGCGGACGAAGCTCCGATGCCGTCTGTGGGCGGCGACCTGGAGCTGTTCCCGGTGTATTCCACCGTAGCGCTGGAGGGGATGGGCGTGCCGGACACCGGCTGCGTTCCCCGCAAGGACGTGTGGTATGTGCGGCGGCGGTACTTCACCTTCCCGCGCCAGACCTACCGTCTGTGGGCAGCCTGTGAAGAGGGGCGCATCGCGGCCTATCTGGTCACCCGCACGGTGACGGTGGAGGAAGCGGGCGGCGCAAAGGTGCTGCGCATCGTGGATTTTATCGGCCGTCCCGAACAGCTGCCCCGCCTCGGCGCCGCCATCGACCGCATCATGCAGGCCGAGAAGGTGGAGTACGCCGACTGCTATTGTGCCGGGATCTCCCCCGCCCTCTTCCTGCAGGCCGGGTTTGTGGAGCGGAAAGAGGGGGACGCCGTCGTGATCCCTAACTACCTCGATCCCCCGCTGTACGAAAACACCGAGTACTACTACTTCACCAACCAGCCGGACGGGTTCGTGCTGTTCAAGGCGGACGGCGACCAGGACCGCCCCAACCTGGGATGAAGCGGCCTGCTTCCTGTTCGATCGTTGCATAAAAAGACGCCCTGCGGAGTGATTTCCACAGGGCGTCTTGCTTTTGTCCGATTGTTTATTTGCGTTTTTTGCGGGAAGTGGTGGTCTTGCGGGGAGCCTTGGGAGCGGCCTTCTTGGCGGGAGCAGCCTTCGGCGCCTCCTCCACAGGGGCAGCCGGGGTCTCGGGCAGATCCTTCGGAGCCACTTCCTTCACTTCCACAGCCTTGGCGGGTTCCGCCTTTACGGCCTCTTCCTTCACCGGCTCCTCTTTCTTGGCGGGAGCAGCCTTCTTGGCGGCGGGCTTTTTGGCGGGAGCCTTGGCCGGGGCTTTCTTCTCCACCTTCTCCTCCGCCTTCACTTCTTCCGCCTTTGCTTCCTCGGCTTTGGGTTCCTCGGTCTTGGCGGCCTTTTTGGCGGCGGGCTTGCGGGCAGCGCTCAGCTTCCACAGCTGGTTGTCGCCGTTCACGTCCTGCCAGATCTGGGCGCGGTCGCCGTTCTCCACGGCGTTCAGGCCCACGATGTCCAGCACCTTGCCGCTGAGGCTGGAGCGGATCTTGATGCCGGATTTGCCGGCGTCCACCACGCTCCACAGCTGGCTGGCAGCCTCTACGTTGTCCCACTGGTGCAGCCAGCAGCCGTCGGTGATGCCGGCCATCACGATGTCCAGCACCTTGCCCGAGGCCTTGTTCATGATCTTATACACGCCGTCGCCAGAGGGGATGAATTTCCACTGCTGATGGTCGGCGGCCACTTTGTCCCATACCTGGACGGCCGCACCGTTCTCGAAGCTGCCACCCTCTACCTCCAGCACCTTGCCGCTGGGGGACTCAATGCAATAAAATTTCTCGGTATCGATTTTTACATTTGCCATTTGGATCACTCCTCCTTACCTGTGATTATACGCAAAAATGTGACATGCGTCAATAAGCCAGCCGGCAAGCTTGGCGTTTTGGATATTTTCGACCATTGTCTTCATCCAAATTCTGCCATTTATGCAGAAAATCTTCTGCACCAGCGGTCAGTTCTGGGGGCGCAGCGCACACCGCAGCATCTGCATGGCACAGCGCTTGCGGGCATTTTCGGGCAGCATCGGCCACAGGGCAAGGCCGTCCTCCCTCTCCATGCACAGCGCCGCCGAATAGTGCGACAGCGCGGCGTTCAGGCAAAAGCCGCAGTATTCCACGCTGTGCGCCGGGTCAATGACGCCCTCGGCTTTTCCCTGCTCCACCAGCTGTTCCAGCAGCCCGTTCAGCTGGGCGGTGTATTCCGCCAGGCGCGGGCCATACGCCGCCAGCGTGCTGCACCGGCGGCCGCCCGGCACCGCGGCCAGCAGGCGCTGTGCCGTTGCCAGGCGGGCGGCGGTGTGGCGGTTCAGGCTGCACAGGAACCGCTCGATCTTGCCGAAAAAATTCAAATCCTCCTGCTGCGCATACCGCATCATATCCTCCAGCAGCATCCCCACCTGGTACAGCGCCGCACCGGCCAGGATCTGCTCTTTGCTCTCGAAGTATTCATACAGAGTGCCTTTGCCCACACCCGCGGCGTCGGCGATCTGCTGCACGGTGAGAGAATGCACGGCGCAGCCCTGCTCGACCAGGCTCTGTACCGCTTCCAGCGCGCGGATCTCCTTTTCACGGAACAGTTTCATCGCTCAGTCCTCCTCCACTTCCACCGGATGCAGCTCGCGCCGGAACAGCAGGTCGTACAGCACCGGCACCACCACCAGCGTCAGCAGGGTGGCATAGGTCAGGCCGCCGATCGTGACGATGGCCATCGGCTGGGTCATCTCGGCGCCGGTGCCGGTGGCCAGCGCCATCGTGCTCATGGCCAGGATGGTGGTGAGCGCGGTCATCAGGATGGGACGGATGCGGCTGCGGCCGGTCTCCACCAGCGCGGCCTGCTTTTCCATCCCCTCCAGGCGCAGCTGGTTGGTGTAGTCGACAAATACGATGCCGTTGTTCACCACAACGCCCACCAGGATCAAAAAGCCCAGCATGGCGATGATCGACAGCTCCTGCCCGGTGATGCCCAGCGCCAGCAGACCGCCGGTGAAGGCCAGCGGGATGGTGAACATCACGATGAACGGCGACAGCAGGCTTTGGAACTGGGCCACCATGATCAGATAGATGAACACCACCGCCAGCAGGATCATCAGGGCCAGATCCTGCATGGTGCTGTTGATGGTCTCGTTTTCGCCGCCGTATTCCAGCGTGTAGCCGTCGGGCAGAGACAGGCTCTGCAGGTTGTTCTCCAGCTGGCGGCTGCACAGGCCGATGTTGTAGCCGTCCGCGATGGAGGCCGACACGGTGCGGGTGCGCTGCTGGTTTTCACGGCTGATCGACACAAGGCCGGGCGCTTCCTCGATGGAGGCGATGTCCCCCAGCTTCACCGTCTGCTCCTCGCCGGTGGGGGTGGCGGCGGTCAGCTCCAGCTGGGTGAGGTCGGCGCGGGCGGGGGCGTCCTGCGCGTCCTCCAGCACCACGGAATAGCTCTCGTTGTCCACCGTCAGGGTGGTGGCGGTGGAGCTGATGGTGAGCGCGGCGGACACCTGCTGGTACACCTGCGCCACCGTCAGGCCCTTGCGCATGGCGGCGTCCTTATCGATGGTGATGCGGGTCTCGGGATTGGCGTCCTGCTGGCCGGTGGAGATATCGGTGAGGCCTTCCACCTGCGCCATCCGCTCGGCCACCTGGTTGGACAGGTCGGTCAGAACGTCCAGATCCGGTCCGCGCAGGATCACCTGCACGCCGCTGCCGCCCAGCGCCGACAGGTCCATCGCCGAGGCGTTGGCGCTGACGGTGCAGGGAAGGTCGCCGGTGTCCTGCTCGATCTGTGCGGCGATCTGCTGGTTTTTCTTGGCGCCTTCGTCGCTCAGCAGCACATAGAAGCTGGCGGAACCGTCGCTGCCGCCCGTGCTCATGCCCATGACCGACGCGCCGCTGTCACCCGCCATCGCGCCCACCGTCTCGACGCCGTCGATGGCCTGGATGCGCTCCATCACGGTGTCGGCCAGGGCAAACTGTTCTTCCCGGTCGGCCTCCTTGGGCATCTCGACCGTCACGGTCATCTGCGGGCTGCTCATCTCCGGGATGAAGGCGGTGCCCATCCGGGTGGCCCAGAAGCAGGCGCCCACCAGCAGCAGGCCCGCCGCTCCCAGCGTGACCGCCCGGTGGCCCAGCGCCCATTGCAGCACGCGGGTGTAGCCGTTCACAAAGGCATCGAACCAGCGGTGTTCGCGCGGGCGTGTGTTGCGCAGGAGCGTGGACCCCATTGCCGGCACCAGCGTCATCGCCACCACCAGGCTGGCCAGCAGCGAATAGGCGATGGTGAGGCCCATGTCGGTGAACAGCTGGCGGGACAGCCCCTCGGTGAACACGATGGGCAGGAACACGCAGATGGTGGTGAAGGTGGAAGCCGCGATGGCCCCGCCCACCTGGGTGGTGCCCTTGACGGCCGCGCGGGCGGCGGACATTCCCTGGCTGCGCAGGCGGTAGATGTTTTCGATGACGACGATCGAGTTATCCACCAGCATGCCCACGCCCAGCGCCAGACCGGACAGCGAGATGATGTTCAGGGTGATGTTGGAGAAATACATCAGCGCCAGCGCGAACAGCACGCTGATGGGGATGCTGAAGGCGATGACGGCGGTGGGCTTGAGGTCCTTCAGGAAGAACAGCAGCACCAGCACCGCCAGGATGCCGCCCACGATCAGGTTCTGCAGCACCGAGTCGATGATGAGATAGATGTAGTCGCCCTGGTCCATCAGCGGGGTGATGCGCAGGCCGCTCTCGGTGGTCTCCAGCGATTCGATCGCGCTGGAGATGCGGTCGGACACCGCCGAGGTAGAGGCGGTGGAGGATTTCTGCACCGTCAGCAGCACCGCGTCGTTGCCGTTGATCTTGGCGTAGCTCTCGTTGGCGTTGTCGGTCATCTGCACGGTGGCCACGTCCTTGAGACGGATGTCGCCCACGCTGTCCTCCATGCTGAACAGCAGGGCGTTCTCCACCTCCTCCACGCTGGAGAAGCTGTCGCCCACCTTGACCACATACTGCTCGCCGTCCTCGGTGATGGTGCCGGCGGGCATCGAGAAGTTCTGCGCCAGCAGCATCGCCGAGATGGTGTCACGGGTGAGCAGGCCGGACAGATTGGCCTTTTCATAGGCCTCCTGCCGGGCCTGTTCAAACTGTTCGGCCGCCTCTTCCAGCTGCGCTTCGGCCTCGGCCAGCTGCGCTTCGCTGGCGGTGAGGGCGGCCTGTCCGTTTGCCATCCCGATGGCGGCCTCCATCTTGCCCTGTTCCAGCGCGGCATAGCCCTCCTGCGCTTTTTTCAGGTTTTCTTCCAGCACCGGCTTGGCCGCCTGCACCGCCATCATCTGAGTGGAGATGTTGGACAGCTCCTGCTCGATGGCCATCAGGCGCACACTCGCCTTGAGATACATCTCCAGCATCTGCTGGATCTGCTCCCAGTCGAGGCCGTCCAGAGCGGCGGCGGTGCTCTCGTCCAGCCACTGGCGCATCTGGTCGCGCAGGGCGGCAAACTCCTCCGCCGTCATTCCGGCCAGCTCTTCCAGGCTGCCCGGCAGCCAGTCGGGCCGCTCGCCCAATGCCTGCTCAATCTGGTCCACCGCCCGCTGCCAGAGTTCTTCCAGGCCGGGGATCTGGCCCAGCGCCTGTTCATAGGCCTTTTTTTCGGCCTGCAAGGCAGCCTGGCTGGCCTGCAGGGTGGACTCCTGCGACAGCAGCGCGTTCAGCTGGGCGATGGCGGAATCCAGCTGCACCCCGCCGGCCGACAGCTGCGCCCCGGCCTGCTGCTGTTTGTCGGCCAGGGCCGTCTTTCCGCTTTCCAGCTGCTGCTTGCCGCTGGAAAGCCGAGCCTGGCCTTCGTCCAGCTTCTGTTTGGCGTCGGCCAGCTGCTCGTCCACCGCCGCCAGGACCTTGTCGTTCAGCGCGGCGATCTTTTCGTCGTCCAGCTTGACCTCCAGCGTCGATTCCACCAGGCCGCTGGCCTGCACGCTGGCCACGCCGTCCAGGCGCTCGATGGCGGGGACCACCGTCTCCTGCACATAGGCGGACAGCTGCCGGATATCCATATCCTCCCGGTCCACGCCGGCGATCATCACCGGCATCATGTCGGGGCTGATCTGCAGCAGCATCGGTGTGCCCACCATTTCGTCGAAGCTGCCCTTGACCAGGTCGACGCTGGTGGAGATGTTCAGCATGGCGGTATCCATGTTGGTGCCCTGCTCGAATTCCAGGATCACCGCGCTGGCATTCTCGCTGGAAACAGAGCTGATGTTCTTCACGCCGCCGGTGGTTCCCAGCGCCGCCTCCAGCGGGCGGGTGACCGACGTCTCCACCTTCTCGGGGCTGGCGCCCGGATAGGAGGTGACGACCACCACATACGGCAGCTCGATGGCGGGGAGAAGGTCGGTGGTGAGGTGGGTGAAGCTGATAAAGCCCAGCACCAGCACCATCACGACCCCCACCAGCACCGTGAACGGTTTCTTCACACAGTATTTTACCATAGGGGAATGTTCTCCTTTTTTGTGGATTTGACGGGAAATCGCAGTTCCGACCGACCGGTCGGTC
>NHCFR00700__coassemble_1458_pt1 | contig 17262 bp, 16 predicted proteins | sample NHCFR00700__metabat2_high_PE_054 | metagenome-assembled genome bin NHCFR00700
CACCTTCATGCTCAGCTTGAACAGGTCGTAGTTGGGGTCGCCCTCGTTGTAGTTGACCCCCTCCTTCACCTTGAAGATGTGGATGGGGAAGATGCAGGTCTCGCCGTGGCCCAGACCGGCGTCGGTGGCCAGCAGCACGTTTCGGATCACCATGCGGCCCTCGGGGGAGGTGTCGGTGCCGTAGTTGATGGAGGAGAAGGGGGTCTGGGCGCCGGCGCGGCTGTGCATCGTGTTCAGGTTATGCACAAAGCCCTCCATCGCCTGGTAGGTGTCGCGGTCGGCGCGGCGGGTGGCGCGGGCGCGCACGCGGGCGATGATGCGGCCGATGTCCTGCAGGGACCGGTCGCCGCCCTTGCAGGCGGTGCGCAGGTAGGCGGCCACCTGCTCGTCGAATTCCTTCTCGTTGCGCTCCAGGCGCGGGCCCATGCCGGTTTTTTCGGTGGCGAAGCGGATGGCCTCCTCGGCGGTCCGGCTCTCGTCCTCGCTGTCCAGCAGGTCCTCCAGCGTCTCGGCCAGCTTGCGGCGGTAGGCCTTGGCAAAGGTCTTGGCCACGCCCAGCGCCATGCCGTAGTCGAAGTTGGGGATGCTCTGGCCGCCGTGCTGGTCGTTCTGGTTGGACTGGATGGCGATGGCCGCCAGCGCGGCATAGCTCTGGATGCTCTGCGGCTCCCGCAGGAAGCCGTGGCCGGTGGAGAAGCCGCCCTGGAACAGGCGCACGATGTCGATCTGGGTGCAGGTGGTGGTGAGGCTGTAGAAGTCGAAATCGTGGATGTGGATGTCGCCTTCGCGGTGGGCGCGCGCCTGCTCGGGGGTGAGCAGGTAGGCCTCGTTGTAGGCCTTGGCGCCGGCGGTGCCGATCTGCAGCATGCTGCCCATCGCGGTGTTGCCGTCGATGTTGGCGTTGTCGCGCTTCATGTCGCTCTGGCGGGCGTCCACGTTGGTGATCTCGTCGATCGTCTTCATCAGGCTGGTGTTGGCCTCGCGGATGCGGGTGCGGTTGGCGCGGTAGAGGATATAGGATTTCGCGGTATCTTCAAAGCCCTCTTTCATCAGCTCGTGCTCCACGGCGTCCTGGATCTGCTCGATGCGGGGCGGGGTGTCGTCGGCGCCCGGCTCCAGCGCCCGGCCCACGGCGGCGGCAACGCGGTCGGCCTCGGGCTGGCCGCCCTCTCCGGTGGTCTGCAGGGCCTTGAGGACCGCGGCCGAAATCTTGCTTTCATCGTACAGCACAACGCGCCCGTCGCGCTTGAGAACACTCTGAATCATAGACGTAAACTCCATTCTGGCGGGGACGGCAAAAGCCCCCTGGGGTTGTGCGGCAGCGCCGCCAAATCTATATATAAGTACGGTATAAACGAACAGTACCTATTATGCCACTACATATAGTGCAAGTCAAGAAAAAAGCGCGCTGAGATTTTTCCTCCCTTTTTGGGACAATTGCCATCTTGACAAGCAGCTGGTATACTATACATACCAGATTTGACAAAAACAGAGAATGTTTTTTGGCAGGGTTGCCGGAAAGGATTCTCTTTTTGTAGAATCACTGTTCAGAAATGTGCAGAGATGTGGAAAGCAGGTGGAAAGATGTGTGGAAAACAGCAGGTGCGCACGGCGGGCGGCGTGGAGTATATCCTGCAGCGCAAGAAGGTCAAGCGGATCAATCTGCGCCTGCGGCCGGACGGAACGGCGGCGGTGTCGGCGCCTTCCCGGGTGCCGGCCGAGCAGATCGACCGGTTCGTGGCGTCGCATGCCGAATGGGTGAGCCGCGCGCGGGAAAAGGCCGCCCGCCGCGCCGCGGCGCTGGCCGTCCCTCCGCCCGACGCCGCCCGGTGCCGCGCGGTGTTTGCGGCGGCCGACGCCGTGGTGTGGCCGCTGGTGGCCGAGGCGCTGGATGGCCGCCGCCCCGAGATCCGGGTGCGGGATATGAAAACGCGGTGGGGGGTGTGCAGCCCGGCGCAGTACCGCATCACACTGGCCTCCCGTCTGGCGGCGCAGCCGCCCGCGGCGGTGGAGTATGTGCTGCTGCATGAGTATGTGCATTTTTTCCATCCCGACCATCAGGCGGGGTTCTGGGGAATGATGGCCCGCCTGATGCCCGACTATGCACAGCGGCGGGCGCTCCTGCGGCAGAGCGTTTGAATAAACTGTAAATTTGGCGGCGCGGGGAAGTGACGCACAGCCTCCCGTGTGGTATAATAGCCGGAGAGCGGCCATCATAGCCCGCAGATCCCGGCCTGCCGGAAACGCGGTTTTGCCGGGCTTTGTGCGCCGGAAATCTTCCCCGGCGGGCGGATGCTGCCATTTCCATCCGTACAGCCAACTATTTTATCGAAAGGCAGGGCTTGCCTGTGGACAAATACAAACGCCTGTTCTCCAATACGCTTCTGTTTGCCGTGAGCAACTTCTCGGCCAAGATGCTCTCGTTTTTCCTCAAGCCGCTGTATTCCTACACCATCTCCAACGCGGACATGGGCCAGGCCAACCAGATCATCAACTACGCCACCCTGCTGCTGCCGGTGATCTGCCTGGGCATGGACTTCGCGGTGCTGCGGTTCGGCCTGGACAAGACCCAGAGCAAGACCCGCGTATTCACAAACGGCGTGGTGGGGCTTGCGGGCGGCTTTGCGGTGATGGTGCTGCTGGTGCCGGCGGTGCGGCTCCTGCCCAACACCGAGGGCTATGTGGCCACCCTGTATTTTTATCTGCTCATCAGCAACGGGCGGCGGCTGTGCGCGCAGTTCGTGCGGGCAAAGGATATGCTGCGCCTGGTGGCCGTCGACGGCATCCTCACCAGCCTGACGGCGGTGCTGTTCAACGTGCTGTTCCTGGTGGTGCTGAAGGTGGGGCCGATCGGCGTGCTGTGGGCCACGATGGCGTCCGACTTCTGCAGCGCGGTGTTCCTGTTCTGGGCGGCAAACCTGCGCCGGAACCTGCACCTGCGCCGCTACGACGGCCGCCTGATGCGCAAGATGCTGGCCTATGCGCTGCCGCTGGTGCCGTCGCTGATGTGCTGGAACGTGATCTATTCCAGCGACCACCTGTTTGTGGCGAACCTGCTGGAAAACGGCAAGGAGCTGGACGGCCTGTTCTACTACAGCTACAGCATCGCCTCGATCATGCAGGTGGTGGCCAGCATCTTCAACGAAGCCTGGCAGCTGTCGGCCGTCACCGAGGAGGAAGGGCGCGAACGGTTTTTCAGCCGGGTGTTCGGCATCTACCAGGGCGTGATGTTCATCGGCGCGGCGGGGCTGGTGCTGCTGTGCCGCCCCTTCTTCGCGGTGTATGTGAACGAGGCCTCCTACGAGGCCTGGCGGTATTCTCCCTTCCTCACGCTGGGCGCGGTGTACAGCTGCCTGGGCGGCTTTTTGAACACCATCTATATGGTGAAAAAGCGGTCGGGGTTGTCGCTGATGACCTCGGCGGCCGGCGCGGTGTGCAACTGCGTGCTGAACTTCGTGCTGATCTTGTGGATGGGGGTCAACGGCGCGGCGCTGGCCACCTTCCTGAGCTACCTGCTGATCTTTGTGATGCGGGCGGTCAACACGCGCGGGCTTCTGCGGATGGACTATTCCCCGCTGAAGCTGGCGGTGAACACTGCCCTGCTGGTGACCGAATGCGTTCTGCTCATCTGCGAAGTGCCGCTGTGGGGGCTGTGGTGCAGCCTGTGCGCGGCGGGTGTTCTGGCACTGAACTTCGGCGATCTGTACGGCATGGCCCGCCAGCTTCTGCGCCGGCGCAGGCGGTGAGCCGGTCGGCAGACAAAAAAGGGGCGTCCTTCGCGGTGTGCAAAGGACGCCCCTTTTGCATTTCAGGCTGGCAGATCAATAGTTTTTGGCCTGCAGGATGAAGTAGCCCTGCGGATGGTCGCACACGGGGCACACCTCGGGGGCGTGGGTGCCGATGTGGATGTGGCCGCAGTTGGAGCAGACCCACACCTGCTGGGTCTCGCGGGCAAACACGGTGCCGGCGTCCAGAGAGGCGGCCAGGGTGCGGTAGCGCTCCTCGTGCTCCTTCTCGATGGCGCCCACCTTCTCGAACAGGATGGCGATCTTTTCAAAGCCCTCCTCGCGGGCGGTCTGGGCGAAGCCGGCGTACATGTCGGTCCACTCGTAGTTCTCGCCGGCGGCGGCGTCGGCCAGGTTGGCTGCGGTGCCGGGGATCTTGCCGTCGTGCAGCAGCTTGAACCAGATCTTGGCGTGCTCTTTCTCGTTGTTGGCGGTCTCCTCGAAGATCGAGGCGATCTGGTTATAGCCTTCCTTCTTGGCGGCGGAGGCGTAGTAGGTGTATTTGTTGCGGGCCTGGCTTTCGCCGGCGAATGCGGTCCACAGGTTTTGTTCGGTCTTAGAGCCTTTCAGTTCCATAGTCTGTTTCCCCTTTCATTGTAGAATCATATAAAAAAGCGTCAGTTTTCCTGCGCTTTGCAGGCGGGACAGATGCCGCTGAACACCAGCTTGTGGCCCAGCACCCGGAAATCGGTGTGCTGCGCGGCCTGCTGGTCGATGCCGTCCAGCGGGATGTCGGCCCATACGTCGGCCAGCATCCCGCAGCGCACGCAGTGGATGTGATGGTGGGAGGCGAGGGTGCAGTCGTAGTGGTCGGCGCTGCCGGGCACCTCGATGCGCTGCAGAAGGCCGCGGTCGGCCATCGACGACAGGTTGCGGTATACGGTGGCGCGGCTGATGTTGGGCAGCGTGTGCACCACCCGGGCGTACACCTGCTCGGCGGTGGGATGGTTGGCCAGCGCTTCCACCGCCTGCAGAATGGTCTGCTTTTGGATGGTATTGCGAACTTCCATTGCATGCTCCTTTCTGGCGGAAGATGAATCTATGTTGTAAATAGTATAACGTATCAAAAACAGGTTTGTCAACCCCCTGTCCGCGCGAAAAAACAAAAGTTTTGTCCGGCAGAAGATTGTAAAAGCAACAGTTGTTTGATAAAATAGAAATGTATGCTTTGTTTGAATGAAAGGAGAATGTTGCGGCATGATCAGAAACCTCACCGAAGGGCCGCCGCTGCGGCTTTTGTTTTTCTTTGCCCTGCCGATGGTGGCGGGCAATTTGTTCCAGCAGCTGTATAATATGGTAGACTCGATGGTGGTCGGCAAATTTGTGGGCGAGGACGCGCTGGCGGCCGTGGGCTCATCGTTCCCCATCGTGTTTTTGGCGGTGGCGGTGGCGTCGGGATTGTCGATGGGCTGCACGGTGGTCATCAGCCAGCTGTTCGGCGCGGGGAAGATCCGCGAGATGAAAACCACCGTGGCCACGGCGCTGATCGCGCTGGGCGTGCTGGGGGCGGCGATCATGGTGCTGGGGCAGCTGGCGGCGCCGCTTCTGCTGCATCTGCTCGGCACCGACGCCGACATCATGGCCGATTCGCTGGCCTATCTGCAAATTTACTTCGGCGGGGCGCTGTTTTTGTTTTTGTACAACACCCTCAACGGCATCTACAACGCGCTGGGCGACAGCAAGACGCCGCTGTATTTCCTGATGGTGTCGGCGCTGGGGAACATCGGGCTGGACCTGCTGTTCGTCATCCAATTCCATATGGGGGTGGCGGGCGTTGCCTGGGCCACCCTGATCGCGCAGGGCGTGTGCGCGGTGGCCTCCTTCTGGGTGCTGGCGGTGCGCCTGCGGATGATGCCCAACGAGCAGCCGTGCCAGAAACTGCCGCTCTTTTCCTGGGACGCAGTGCGGCGCATTGCCCGGATCGGGCTGCCGTCGATGCTGCAGCAGTCGCTGGTGTCGCTGAGCATGATGCTGATGCAGGGGCTGGTGAACTCCTACGGCAAGGTGTTCGTGGCGGGATACACCGCCGCCACCAAGATCGACTCGCTGGCCATGCTCCCCAATACCAACTTTTCCAATGCGATGTCCAGTTATACCGCCCAGAATATGGGTGCGGGCAAGCACGAGCGGGTGCGCCAGGGATACCGGGCCAATCTGCTGATGGTGGTGGTGTTCTCGGGCGTGATCACGCTGCTGATCTATCTGTTCGGCGAGCCGCTGCTGGGGCTGTTCCTCAACGCGGGCGATTCCGGCAGCGCCATGAGCTACGGCCTGGAATACATGCACACCGTGTCGCTGTTCTATGTCCTGATGGGCTTTTTGTTCGTCAGCAACGGCCTGCTGCGCGGGGCGGGGGACATGGGCGCCTTCACCTTCAGCTCGATGAGCAACCTGTTCACCCGCGTGGCGGTGGCCTACCTGCTGGCGGCGTCGCCGCTGGGGGAGGGGGCCATCTGGTGGTCGATCCCCATCGGCTGGGCTGTGGGTTCGGTGGTGTCCTTCCTGCGGGTGCGCAGCGGCAAATGGCGCGGCCGCGACGTGCTGGGGAAAAAGTGAGAGCAGATGGTATAAATGGTATAAAGAGAGCACCGTCCCGCAGGGGGACGGTGCTTTTTTGGTCATTCCTGTGCCAGAAGCTCCCCCAGCGCCGTGCGCTCGGAGGCGGCGAGGTCGGGATATTCGGCGTTGCTGTACAGGCTGTCGTAGCGGTACAGCGCAAATCCGCCGCAGCCGGCCTCCCGCAGCGCGGCCACCATGTCGGCCAGATTGCGCCCGCTGCTCCACTCGGCCTGGTCGTTGGCGCCGCCGTCGCCCGTGCCGATGCGCCAGGCGCCCAGCCCGATGTACAGGTCCACGCCCTCGGCGCGCTCCAGACCGTTCCAGTATCCGCACAGCGTTTTGAACTGGTAGTCGGTGCGCCCGGAGGCGGTCAGGTATCCAAATCCCCAGTAGAGCTGCGGCATCACATAGTCCACATAGCCCGTCTCGCGCAGCCACAGCGACACGTCGCTGTACTGCTGGGTGTAGTTGTTGTCGTTGTTGCCCTGCGGGCTGATGCCGAAGGTCACGTCGGGGTCCAGCTCCTTGATGCGGGCATACACGGTTTTCACCAGCTGGTCCACATTCTGCCGCCGCCATTCGTCCAATTCCAGGCCGCCGCCGTATTGGGCATAGGTTTCCTCGTCAAAGGAGGGGTCGGTGGTGGGGTAGAAGTAATCGTCGAAGTGGATGCCGTCCACCTCGTAGTTCTCCACCACCTCGGCCACGCCGTCCGCGATCAGCTGCTGCACCTCGGGCAGGCCCGGATCGTAGTACAGCCCCCCGTTCACCTCGTGCACCCATTCGGGATGCAGCACGGCGGGGTTTGTGTCCGCCAGCGAGGCGGGCAGGTTTTGGGTCAGCTGCACGCGGTAGGGGTTCAGCCATGCTTCTATGCGCAGCCCCCGCGCGTGGGCCAGCTCCACCAGGATGGCCAGCGGGTCGTAGCCGGGGCTCTGCCCCTGCGCGCCGCTCAGCAGGTGGCTGGCGGGGAACAGGCTGCTCTCGTACAGCGCGTCGCCGAACGGGCGCACCTGTGCGATGACCGTGTTCAGCCCCAGCGCCGCGCAGTTGTCCAGCATTTCGCCCGCCGCCGCGCGGAAGGTGTTCTCGTCGGCGCCGGTGAGCGGCTGCCATTCCAGATAGCTGATCCACATCGCGCGGTATTCCTCGCCGGGGGGCGGAGCGGTATGGCGGGCGGCGTTGTCGGGCACGCTGGTGAAATCCTGCGCCCAGGGCGTGGTTCCCCCCGCGCACCCGGCCAGCAGCACCAGCGCCAGCACAGCCGCCAGCAGCTTGTATCTCATCCTGTCACCTCACATCCATCTGTCTGGTTACAGATTACGCTCCGCCTGGCGGTAACATTCCACCAGCAGCCAGCCGCGCGCCACAAGGCAGAGCAGCCACAGCACGTTGGAGGGCAGATACAGCACGGTGAGTCCGCCCGGCCCGGCCAGCATGCGCAGCACGAAATTGGCGATCTCCAGGCCGACGATCAGCTGCATCGGGCGGCGCAGCGCCTCGCTGCCGTCCTGCTCGATGAAGGCAAAGTAGGGCCACAGGACGGCCAGAACCAGATAGGTGAGCAGCGCGGGCAGGCCGGCCACCGACAGCACCAGCAGGATGGCGCAGAGCACCAGCTGCTTTTTGCGGCGCATGGGGGTGCCCTTGATGGAGGCCAGGAAACAGAACATCAGGCCGTACAGCAGCAGGCTGATGTTGTCCAGCAGGCTGGCCGGGCTGCCGGTGATGGCAAAAAACGCCTGGCACATCGACAGCGCGGTGCCCAGAATGCCCAGCGTATAGTAGGTTTTGGGGGTCAGCTTCAGCATACAGGTTCTCCTTTGCAGAAAAGAATATCACATCCAGTATACTGCACCCCGCGCCCATTTACAACAAAAGCCGCCTCAAAGGCGCATTTTTCACACAAAAAACCGCGCCCCGTTGGGGGCGCGGCCGGCTTGTCAAAACGTGTTTTTGCGGATGTGTGCTGAATGCCTTCCCCTGGCAGGGGAAGGTGCCCTCGAAGAGGGCGGATGAGGTCGAGGCTGCAACGTACAGCCTGCGCTTTCCCCAGTGCGGCGAAAAGACGGCTCAGCGGTTCAGTTCGCTCTGGGGTCCGGTGGCGTTGTGTGCCCGGATGATGCGGTCGATCTCCTTGAAGTCGGAGGAAGGCAGGTCGCCCGGGATGGTGTTTTTCACCGAGCTGGTGGCGTTGCCGAACTGCAGCGCCTTGCGCGGGTCGCCGTATTTCAGCAGGCCGAACAGCACGCCGCCCACATAGGCGTCGCCGCTGCCCACACGGTCCACCACGTCGATGTCCTCGTAGGGGTGTTCGGTGAAGAACTCGTCCTGCCGTTTGGAATAGATGGTGGAGGTGAAGTTGTGCTTTTTGGGGCTGATGACGGTGCGCTGGGTGGTGGCCACAATGGATACGCCGTACTCCTCGCAGTAGCTCTTCATGATGTCGGGCAGCTCGCCGGTCTTGCGGAACATGCGGCGGCTGGTCTCCTCCGACACAAACAGCACGTCTACATACGGCAGGATCTGCTGGATGGTGGTGCGGGCGGTGTCCTCGTCCCAGAGGTTCGCGCGGTAGTTCACGTCGAACGAGATGGTGGCGCCGCCTTCCTTGAAGTTTTTGATCAGCTGGACGGCCACCTCGCGGCAGGCGGGCGACAGCGCCAGGCTGATGCCGCTGGTGTGGAACATGCGGGCGTCGGTGTAGACCGAGGCGGGGATCTCGTCCAGCGTGATGCGGTTGATGGACGAGCCGGCGCGGTCGTAGACGATGCTGGGCTTGCGGGGGGCGGCGCCGTTCTCGTAGTAGTAGATGCCCAGACGCGCGCCCGGCTCGCTGTCGTAGACCAGATAGTCGTCCGACACGCCCACAAAGCGGGTGCGGTTTTTGATGTAGGTGCCCATCTCGTTGTCGGGCAGTTTGGAGATGATGCCGGTGCGCAGGCCCAGAAGGGATACGCCGCTGGCCACGTTCAGCTCGGCGCCGCCCGCGCGCTTTTCAAAAATATCGCCCCGCACCAGACGTTCGCTGGCAGGCGGGGACAGACGCAGCATGATCTCGCCGAAAGTGATCAGATCAAAACTTTTTTCCACCATTGTCCGCTCCTTTTCCGGCATTGCCGGCAGAATTCTTATCTTTATTATAGCAGATTTTGCACCTTGCCACAAGCAAGGAATTTGTGGAATGGAGCCTGTTTTTTGCATTTAAGACACAAAAAACTGGTTGTTTTTGCAAATTGGTCCTTGCATTTTGCACACAAAGTGTGGTATCCTAAAAAAAAGGCGTTTTGCCCGCACGGTTTGGGCAAAGCGCCTTTGGAACATCGTATGATCAAGCTGCACGCCAAACACGCCAGCGACGTTACCCTCAAGGTTGTGCCCGGCCATTTCGCCACCAACCACTCCCATATCAACTACTACATCGACATGACCACCCTGAAAACCCGTCAGAGCGAGGCGCAGGCCACGGCACGCGCGCTGGTGCAGCAGTATGTTGCCAGCACCGTGATCGACACCATCCTGTGTCTGGACGGCACCCAGGTGGTGGGTTCGTATCTGGCAACCGAGCTGACCCGCGCCGGCTTCACCAGCATCAACAGCCACAAGAGCATGTATATCATCACCCCCGAATACAACTCCAACAGCCAGATGATCCTGCGCGATAACCTGCAGCCGATGGTGAACGGCAAGCATGTGCTGATCCTGATGGCCTCGGTGACCACCGGCCTGACCATCAACAAGGCGATGGAGGCGGTGCAGTACTACGGCGGCCAGGTGGTGGGCCTGTCGGCCATCTTCAGCGCCGTGGAGGAAGTGAACGGCATGCCGGTGAACGCCGTTTTCCACAAGGACGATGTGCCCGAATACCAGTCCTTCCCCTACAACCAGTGCCCGCACTGCAAGGCGGGCATGCGGCTGGAAGCGCTGGTGAACAGCTTCGGCTATTCCAAACTGTAAATCTAACCACAAATCCCTGTGCCGGGGCGCCCCGAACGCGGGCTGTCCCGGCTTTTTTGCGCAAAGGAGAAACCTGTATGCAGATCCCCGATTCCCCCCTGTTCGCCCATATCCCGCCCGAAAATCTGCCCGGCCTGCTGGAGTGTCTGCAGGCGCAGCCCCGCAGCTACGAAAAGGGGCAGGTGATCTTCTGGGCCGGCCAGACGGTGGAGCATGTCTGCCTTGTGCTGTCCGGCGAGGCCCAGATGTGGCAGGAGGACATCCTGGGCAACCGCAGCATCATCAGCCGGTTCGGGCCGGGGCAGCTGTTCGGCGAGGCGTATGCCCTGTCCGGCCACAGCGTCATTGCCGGCACGGTGGCGGCGGTGCAGCCCACCGAGCTTCTGTTCATCCACAAGAGCCGCCTGCTGGGCGTGCGGTGCGGGGGCGGCGAATGCTACCACCAGCTGCTGGAAAACCTGCTGGTGCTGTTTGCCGAGCACTCGCTGCAGCTCAGCCGCAAGCTGTCCTGCCTGTCCCGGCGCACGCTGCGGGAAAAGCTGCTGGGGTATCTGTCCACCCAGTCGCGGCTGGCGGGCAGCAACCGGTTTTCCATCCCGTACAGCCGGCAGGAACTGGCCGATTACCTCAGCGTGGACCGCAGCGCCCTGTCGAAGGAGCTGTCCCGCATGAAGGCCGAGGGCCTTCTCGACTACCACCGCAGCGATTTTCTCCTGTTCCCGGAATCGCTGGCAAACGAATGAGCGCGGATCTGCGCCGCCTGTCGCCCCAAACCGACCACCTGTCCGGAATCGGTTGCGGGCGGCGGGCGGTTTTTTTATAATGAAGGGGAAAGGAGCGGATGGATATGGAGATCGAGATCCGGCTGGACCCCGCCTGCACCCAGCCAAAACTCACCCTCACCGCCGCCGCCATGACGAGCGAGCTGGAACAGCTGGTGCGGCAGCTGGCGGGCACGCCGCCGCACGCGCTGGCGGGATACCGGGAGGAAACGGTGGAACTGCTGCAGCCGGAGGAGATCCTGCGGGTGTATGCGGGCGGGAAGAAGGTGTATGCCGTCACCGCGCAGGGGGAGTATACGCTGCGCCTGCGTCTGTACGAAGCGGAGGAACGTCTGGCCGGCGGCCACTTCGTCCGCATTTCCAATTCGGAGCTGGTCAACCTGCGGCAGGTGCGGCGGTTCCATCTGGGATTGTCCGGCACGATCCAGGTGCAGATGAGCGACGGCGGCGCCACCTATGTGTCGCGGCGATATATGCCCAAACTCAAACAAATTCTCGGGATATGAGGTGAACGATATGAGTCTGAAACAGAAAGCGATCCGGCGCACGTTGCACGGCATCCCCTGCGGGGTGGCCATCGGGTATCTGATCACGATTTTGATGTCGCTGTTCTGGGGGCAGGGCCATTATATGGCCTGTGTGCCGCCGCTGGTGGAGCTGCTGGGCAGCGAGGCCACCGCGGTGGCGGTGCAGGCGGTGCTGTGCGGACTGCTGGGCGGCGTGTTCGGCGGCGGCGCGGTGATCTGGGAGATCGAGCACTGGTCCATCGCACGCCAGACCGGCGTCTATTTCCTGCTCACCGCGGCCACGATGCTGCCCGTTGCCTGGCTGCTGTACTGGATGGAGCACAGTGTGGCGGGCGTGCTGCAATATGTGGGGATCTTTGTGGGGCTGTTCGCGCTGATCTGGCTCACCCAATATCTGCCCGCCCGCCGCGCCGTCAAAAAGATGAACGAAAAGCTGCGCTGATGGGCCGGGGAGGGGGAAGGCGTTCGGTACCGCCCGGCTTCCCCTGAGGGGAAGTCCGGCGGAATACACTTTCTTTCCCCCGGACGCCGCGCAGACGAACACAGCCTCGCCCTCCTCCGCCCCAGCATGCACAGAACTTCGCAGCACGCGATCCACAAACAGAACCCGCCCGCACTCTCCGGCAAAGGAAAGTGCGGGCGGGTTTGCTTTTTCCGGATGGATTCACGCCCGGCCATACCGCGCGCACATCGTGCGGATGGCCTTCGCCTGTGCGGCGGACAGCTGGCTCTTTTCTGCGCGCCAGGTCCAGTTTTTGCTGCTCAGGGTGGAGGGGGTGTTCAGCCGCGCCTCGTCGCCCAGACCCAGCCAGTCGGGCAGGTAGACCACCGCCAGGTCGGACGGGCAGCCCAGCACACCGCGCAGCATGCCTTCGGCATAGCCCTCCTGCCGGTTCAGGCCCAGATACTGCTCGGCCCGCCGGACGCTGGCTTTGGATGCCTTCGCCAGCCATCCGCGCAGGGTGGCGTTGTCGTGGGTGCCGGGATACACCACGCTGTTCGGCGGACAGTTGTGGGGCAGGTATTCGCTCTGCTCGCAGTCGAAGGCGAACTGCATCACCTTCATGCCGGGGAAGCCGGTCTTTGCCAGCAGCACCCGCACGCTGTCGAACATCTCGCCCAGATCCTCGGCCACGATGGGGCACTTGCCCAGCTGTTTCTCCACCGCCTGGAACAGCTCGATGCCCGGCCCCTCGCACCATTGGCCGCCGCGGGCGTTCTCCGCTCCCGCCGGGATGGCATAGTAGGTGTCGAAGGCGCGGAAGTGGTCGATGCGCAGGATGTCGTACAGGCCCAGCGCATACTGCACCCGCCGGGTCCACCAGGCATAGCCGGTCTCACGGTGATAGGGCCAGTTGTACAGCGGGTTGCCCCACAGCTGCCCGTCGGCCGAGAAGTAGTCGGGCGGGCATCCCGCCACCCGCACCGGCGCGCCCTCCTCGTCCAGCTCGAACAGCTTGCCGCCCGCCCACACGTCGGCCGAGTCCTCCGCCACATAGATGGGGATGTCGCCCATGATGCGGATGCCCTGTTCGTTGGCGTATTCCTTCAGCGCCTTCCACTGCCGGAAAAACACGAACTGCAAAAATTTCCAGAAATGCACCTCTTTTTCCCGGGTGGCATAGATCTTGTCCAGCGCCTCCTTTTTGTGGGCGCGCAGATCGGCCGGCCAGTCGCGGTAGCACTTCAGCTGGTGGTCCTGCTTGATGGTCATGTAGAGGGCGTAGTCCTCCAGCCAGAAATTGTTTTCGTAGCAGAAGTGGTAGTATTCGTCGGGATACCACACGCTGAACCGCTCAAACGCCTTGCGCAGCACCGCGAACCGCTTGTGGTACAGCGCAGCGTAGTCCACCCGGCTGTCGGTTTCGCCCCACGAAATATTCGCGTATTCGCTCTTTTTCAGCAGGCCGTCCTTTTGCAGCAGGGCGAGGTCGATAAAATAGGGGTTCCCCGCAAAGGCCGAACAGCTCTGGTAGGGGCTGTCGCCGAAGCCGGTGGGGCTGAGAGGCAGGATCTGCCAGACGCTCTGTCCCGCCTTTTTCAGAAAATCCACGAACGCATAGGCGCTCTTTCCCAGCGTGCCGATCCCAAACGGGCCGGGCAGGCTGGATACAGGCATCAAAATGCCGCAGGTACGCATAGAAAATTCCTCCGTTTTCGCCATCGAACAGGCGTATACTACCTATTATTATAAAGGTTTGCACCGCCTATTTCCAGCCGGGCGGCAAAATTTGGGCATTTTTGCTGTTCGGGCCGGGCGGAATATGGTATAATGACCAAAGACCCAAAAACAGCCACGCAAAGGAGGCGAGCGCCCGTGTGCGCGCCGCAAAAACTGTACTATCAAAACAGCCTGTTGCTGTCCTTTTCGGCCGTCGTCACCGCCTGCGAGGCGGCCGGGGAAGGGAAGTGGAAGGCCGCGCTGACGGCCACCGCGTTCTATCCCGAGGGCGGCGGCCAGCCTGCCGACCACGGCACACTGGGCGGCGCCCGGGTGCTGGACGTGCACGAGAAGGAGGGCGAGATCTGGCACACGCTGGACGCCCCGCTGCCGGTGGGCGAGACGGTGGAGGGGACGGTGGACGCCGCCCGCCGCCTCGACCTGATGCAGCAGCACACCGGCGAACATATTTTGTCCGGCACGCTGCACCGGATGTTCGGGGCCGAGAACGTGGGATTCCACATCAGCCCCGACACCCTCACGATGGACACCAGCTGCGAGATCAGCGCCGAGGGCCTGGCCGAAGCCGAGCGCGAAGCCAACCGCACCATCTGGAACGACACGCCGGTGCGCTGCTGGTGGCCGGACAAGGAGGAGCTGGCCGCCACCGCCTACCGCAGCAAGAAGGCGCTGGAAGGCCCGGTGCGGCTGGTGGACATCCCCGGCGCCGACTGCTGTGCCTGCTGCGGCACCCATCTGCCCACGGCGGGCATGGTGGGCAGCATCAAGATCATCGCGCACGAGCGCTATAAGGGCGGCACCCGGCTGACGGTGGTGTGCGGAGCGCGCGCGCTGGCCGACCACGCCGACAAATGCGCCCAGACCGCCCGCATCGGCGCCCGCCTGAGCGCAAAGCCGGCGGCAGTGGCCAATGCGGTGGACCGCCTTGCCGCCGAAAACGCCGACCTCAAAGCACGCCTGGCCGCCGCCGAGACCGGCTGGGTGGGGCAGCTGGCCGCCGCCGTGCAGCCACAGGACGCCCCGCTGGCGGTGGCCGCGCTGTCGCCGGACGGTGTGCGCCGCCTGGCGCTGGCCATGTCCGAGCGCACCGGCCGGCCCTGCCTGGCCGCCGCTCCCGAGGAAGGCCGGATGCGGTATGCGCTGGTGTGGCAGGACGACCGGCTGCCCGCGCTCAACCGCCGCCTCACCGACGCGCTGCACGGGCGCGGCGGCGGGCGTCCGCCGCTGGCGATGGGCAGCTTTGCCGCCGATGAGGCCGCCCTGCGCGCCTTGTGGAGCGAGATCAATCAACAGATACAGGAAGGAACCCCCCTATGAGAATGCGATTCAAGCCCTATGCCCGCCCCGAGCTGAATGCCTGTCCCTTTTCGGCCAGCGACCCGATGGCCCACAAGGGCAGCTGGCGCCACAGCTTTGCCCGCCCGGCCCAGCCGATGCACCTGGAGCTGGGATGCGGCAAGGGCGGGTTTCTGTCCCGCCTGGCGGTGCAGCACCCGGAGATCAACTATCTGGGCATCGACATCACCGACAAGGTGCTGATCCTGGCAAAGCGCAACATCGACCGCCAGTACGAAGCCGCCGGCAGAAAGCCGGACAACGTGCAGATCATGAGCCTGGACATCGAGCGCATCTACAACGCCTTCGACCGGCGCGACACGGTGCAGCGCATCTACATCAACTTCTGCAACCCCTGGAACAAGAAGGCGGGCCACAAAAAGCACCGCCTGACCCACCCCAAGCAGCTCGTGCTGTACCGCGATTTTCTGGCCGACGGCGGCGAGGTGTATTTCAAGACCGACGACGACGATCTGTTCCGCGACAGCCTGGAATATTTCCCCGAGGCGGGCTTTGAGATCGTGTGGCACACCTTCGACCTGCACAGGGACGAGCCGGACTGGAACATCCGCACCGAGCACGAGCAGATGTTCACCGAGATGGGCATCCCCACCAAAGCACTCATCGCCGTGAAACGCTAAACACGAAAGGAAGAATCATCATGCTGTATCCGGTATTCACTGCGGCCGCGCCCACGCTGCTGGCGCCCGCCGCCATCCTGTTCGCCTTTGTGCTGTGCAGCATCGCGCTGCAGCTGCTGAAAGGCATCCTGCCGGTGGACGGCGGACGCAAATTCGCCTTCAACGGCAAGCTGACGGCAGGCCGTCCGCGCGGCGCGGGCCTTCTGATCGTGGCGGCGTTTGTCATCACGGCGGTGCTGTTCGTGCCGCTGAAACCCGAGAACCTCGTCTACCTCCTGATGGTGGTGGCGGCGATGCTGTCCGGCTATCTGGACGATCGCTCGGAAACGCCCTGGAACGAATACAAAAAGGGCGCCATCGACCTGGCCATCTGCCTGATCACCTCTTTCAGCTTCTACAATTTCAACCGCGACATGACCACCCTGTCGCTGTTCGGGCTGGAATGGAAGATGCCGCCGGTGCTGTTCGTGCTGGCGGGAGCGGTGCTGCTGTGGGTGGCCATCAACTCCACCAACTGCACCGACGGCGTGGACGGCCTGTGCGGCACCCTGACGGTGGTGACGGTCGGCTTTCTGGCCGCGTTCGGCGGCCAGATCGGCATGAACCAGGACGTGCGCGCGCTGTCGATGCTGCTGATCGCCTGCATCCTGCCCTACCTGTGGCGCAACGCCGAGCCCTGCCAGATGATGATGGGCGACGCCGGGTCCCGCGCGTTCGGCCTGTTCATCGGGCTGGTGGTGATGCACACCGGCAACCTGCTGCTGTATATCCCGTTCAGCATCGTGATGCTGCTGGACGGTTTCCTGGGCATCATCAAGGTGTCACTGGCCCGTTTCCTGAAGATCCGCATCATGAAGAACATCCGCACCCCGCTGCACGATCATGTGCGCAAGAACAAGGGCTGGTCCGGCCCGCAGACGGTGATGCGCTTTGCCATCCTGCAGGGCCTGGTGTCCTGGGTGTGTATGCTTCTGCTGCGCTGAAATTGCAAAACAGCCGCTCCCTTCGCGTGAGGGGAGCGGCTGTTTTATTTTCCACCGGCGGCTTTGCAAAAGCCGCCAAATAAAAGTTTTACTCGATTTTTTTCAAAAAATCGCGGATTCCAAAGGCAGCGCCTTTGGGCCTGCCGCAGGCACAGTCAGCTCTGCGTGTCCCGCAGAACGCCCAGAAACAGCGGAACGCCCTCTTGCCGGTCCAGAATCATGTAGACAAACGGGCGGTCCAGAATTACCTGCTTGGTTGCCGCAGGCGGAGAACCGCCGAACTCCATCTCCACCAGTGAGGCAGCCCCCGCCCGGGTCCCGCGCGGGGTCACCGACAGAAAGGTCTCGTGCAGCACCCGGCTGATGTAGAGCAGCCCGGTTTCGGTGCTGCCTATCCGGGAGAAATCGGCGCGGAGCGGGTCGAAGGCGTCCGGCATCCCCATTTCCGCCAGAACATCGTTCAGCTCGGCGCTGTATGCGGTCTCGAACGTCGGCATTGCCGTCTGCACCG
>NHCFR00700__coassemble_1462_pt1 | contig 17210 bp, 14 predicted proteins | sample NHCFR00700__metabat2_high_PE_054 | metagenome-assembled genome bin NHCFR00700
GTGCGCACCGCCGACATGATGGACATGGTGTGCATCGTGTTCGTGCGGGGCAAGATGCCGGGAGACGAGGTGCTGGGGCTGGCCGAGAGCCGGGATATCGCGGTGCTCTCCACCGACCTGCCCATGTTTGCGGCCTGCGGCCTTCTGTACCAGCACGGCCTGCGGGGAGGTGAATGGCATGGATAACGCCATCTGCATAGAATATGTGGTGCCGGGCGACGACTTCACCCGTGCGGGCGAGGCCAGCGCCAACATGAAGCAGAGCCTCAAGCGGCTGGGGGTCCCGGCGGCGGCGGTGCGACGGGCGGCCATCGCGCTGTACGAGGGGGAGATCAACCTGGCCATCCACGCGGGCGGCGGTCGCATCCGGGTGGAGGTCACGCCGGATGCCATCGCGATGCATCTGGAGGACGACGGCCCCGGCATCGCCGACATCCCGCTGGCCATGAGCGAGGGCTACACCACCGCCCCGGCCGAGGTGCGCAGCCTGGGCTTTGGGGCCGGGATGGGGCTGCCCAATATGAAAAAGTACACCGATACCTTCGAGATCCAATCCACCGTGGGGGTGGGCACCACCATCGACATGAGCGTGTCCATCGCGTGAGCGCCCCGCCCCCGCCCTGCACGAGGCAACACACATGGAAACTTTTCTGCATTCCGTAACGCTGGACAGAGACCTCTGCCGCGGCTGCATCAACTGCATCAAGCGCTGCCCCACCGAGGCCATCCGGGTGCGGGACGGCAAGGCCAGCATCATCGCCGAGCGATGCATCGACTGCGCCGAGTGCATCCGCATCTGCCCGCACCACGCCAAAAAGGCCCAGTACGACACGCTGGACGTGCTGAAGAAGTTTGCATACACCATCGCGCTGCCCGCGCCGAGCCTGTACGGGCAGTTCAACAACCTGGAGGAGCCGGACATCCTGCTGGCGGCGCTCACCGACCTGGGCTTCGACGCCGTGTATGAGGTGGCCCGGGCCGCCGAGCTGGTCAGCGAGGCCACCCGCCGCCTGATGCAGACCGGCAGCCTCCCCCGCCCGGTGATCTCGTCGGCCTGCCCGGCGGTCACCCGGCTGATCCGGGTGCGCTATCCCGACCTGATCGACCACGTGCTGCCGCTGGTGGCGCCGGTGGAGCTGGCCGCCCGCCTGGCCAAGGACGAGGCCCAGCGCAAGACCGGCCTTGCCCGGGAGGAGATCGGGTGCATCTTCCTGTCGCCCTGCCCGGCGAAGGTGACGGCTATCCACTCGCCGGTGGGCACCAAAAAGAGCGAGGTGGACGCGGCGGTGGCCGTGAAAGAGATCTACCCGCAGCTGCTCGGCCCGATGAAAAAACGCCAGACCGCGGATTCCCCGGCCACCGCGGGGCGCATCGGCATCGGCTGGGCCGAGAGCGGGGGCGAGAGCGCCGGCCTGGTCATCACCGACAGCTACCTCGCCGCCGACGGCATCGAGAACGTGATCCGGGTGCTGGAGGACCTGGAGGACGAGAAATACCCCGGCCTTGATTTTGTCGAGCTGGACGCCTGTGCGGGCGGCTGCGTGGGGGGCGTCCTGCAGGTGGAGAACCCCTACATCGCCAAGGCCAAGCTGAAAAAGATGTGCCGGTATATGCCGGTGAGCAAGAACCATCTGGACAGGAGCATCCCGCCGGCCATGCTGTGGGACGCCGATCTGGAATACGCGCCGGTGCTGGAACTGGGCGGCACCCGGGCCGAGAGCTTCGCCCGCTACGGCCAGCTGCAGAAGATCGTGGAGCAGCTGCCGGGGCTGGACTGCGGGAGCTGCGGCGCCCCCACCTGCCGGGCGCTGGCCGAGGACGTGGTGCGCGGCCACGCCGCCGTGGACGACTGCGTGGTGCTGCTGCGCCGCCGGATGGAGGCGGTGCTGCAGGCGGTGATGGGCCAGCCAGGAAAGGAGGACGAACCATGACCACAAGCAAACTGCACGAGCTGGGCTTCTGCCCGGTGTGCGAGGGAGAAGAAAAGGAGATCACCGGCGGATTCTGCGGCGACCTGCTCAGCTGGGCGATGGGCAGCGCCCAGGAGGGGCAGGTGTGGTTCACCGTGATGGGCAACATCAACACCATCGCGGTGGCCTGCCTGGCGGACGTGGCGGCGGTGGTGCTGTGCCACGGCGCCGCGCTGGCCGACGACGCCCGCGCCCGCGCCGCGGCCGAGGGCGTGAACCTCTACACCACTTCTCTGCCGGAATTCGAGGCGGCGGCCGCCTTTGCGCGGGCCTTCGCGCCATGAAGTACGACCTGCATATCCACACCTGTCTGTCCCCCTGTGCCGACCGCGCCATGACCCCCGCCACGGTGGCGGGGATGGCAAAGCTGTCCGGCGCGGAGCTGATCGCGGTGGCCGACCACAACAGCGCGGCCAATCTGCCCGCCGCGCAGGCGGCCTGCACGGCCTACGGCCTGCGGCTGCTGCCCGCCATCGAGGCCTGCACCGCCGAGGAGATCCACCTGCTGTGCTATCTGCCCAGCGTGGAGGCGGCGCTGGAGCTGGGGGAGGTGTTCCGCCGGCATCTCCCGCCCTACCCCTACGACCCCGCTGTCTGGGGCGAGCAGTGGGTGATGGACGAGGACGACAACATCCTGCGCCGGGAGGAGCGGCTGCTCACAGGGGCGCTGGAGCTGGACATTTATCAGACCGCCGCCCTCTGCCGCAGCCACGGCGGCATCCCGGTGCCGGCGCATGTGGACAAGGACAGCTATTCGCTGCTCAGCGTGTTCGGCCTGTGGGACGACAGCCTGGGCTTCGAGCTGGCCGAACTGGCCGACCTCTCCCGCGCGCCCGCCCTGCTCCAAAGCGGGCGGCTGCCGGGCGGCCTGCCCCTCATCAGCTCCTCCGACGCCCACGCACTGGAGACGATGCGGGAGGAATACCCCCCGCTGCCCGCCTGCGCGCTGGAGCGCCTGCTGTGAAAACGCCGGTTCGGCCAAACCGGCAAATGACTACGCTTGCACCATCAACACCCCGCCCCTGCCGGCGGGAAGAAGGAGGCTCGATTGCATGAGCACACGGTATCTTCTGGCGCTGGACCAGGGCACGACCAGCAGCCGGGCGATTCTGTTCGACGACCAGCAGAATATCCTCGAGGTAGCCCAGCAGGAGTTCGCCCAGCACTATCCCCGCGAGGGATGGGTGGAGCATGACCCGCTGGAGATCTATTCCACCCAGTATGCGGTGATGATGGAGGTGCTGATCAAGAGCGGCATCCCGCTCGGCCGGCTGGCCGGCATCGGCATCACCAACCAGCGCGAGACGACCATTCTGTGGGACAGGGCCACCGGCCGCCCGGTGTACAACGCCATCGTCTGGCAGTGCCGCCGCACTGCTCCCATCGTGGAGCAGCTGAAGGCGCGCGGCCTGGCCGAGACCATCCGCAGGGCCACCGGCCTTGTGCCGGACGCCTATTTTTCCGCCACCAAGATCCGCTGGATCCTCGACCATGTGGAGGGCCTGCAGCAGCGGGCCGAGCGGGGCGAGATCCTGTTCGGCACGGTGGACAGCTGGCTGGTCTGGCAGCTGACGGGCGGCAAGGCGCACGTCACCGACGTCACCAACGCCAGCCGCACGATGCTGTACAACATCCGCACGCTCGACTGGGACGACGAGCTGCTGGCGGCGCTGAACATCCCGCGCTGCATGATGCCCACCGTGATGGACTCCAGCTGCATCTACGGCACCACCAGCATCCAGGGCGTGGAGGTGCCCATCGCGGGCATCGCCGGCGACCAGCAGGCGGCGCTGTTCGGCCAGACCTGCTTTGCCAGGGGAGAGGCGAAGAACACATACGGCACCGGCTGCTTTCTGCTGATGAACACCGGCCGCGAGCTGTGCGAGAGCCGCAACGGCCTGCTGTCCACCATCGCGGTGGGCCTGAACGGGAAGGTGGAGTACGCGCTGGAGGGCAGCGTCTTTGTGGGCGGCGCGGTGATCCAGTGGCTGCGCGACGAGATGCGGTTTTTCAGCGAGAGCAAGGACGCCGAGTACTACGCGCAAAAGGTGCCGGACACCGGCGGGGTGTATCTGGTGCCCGCCTTCACCGGCCTGGGCGCGCCGCACTGGGACATGTACGCCCGCGGCGCCATCGTGGGAATCACCCGCGGCACAAAGCGCGAGCACATCATCCGCGCGGCGCAGGAGTCGATCGCCTACCAGAGCATGGAGCTGGTGCAGGCGATGGAGAGGGACACCGGTATCCCCCTGGCCGAGCTGCGGGTGGACGGCGGCGCCAGCCGGGATGGATTTTTGATGCAGTTCCAGGCGGATATGCTGGGGCGCCCCCTGCGCCGCCCGGTCATCCGGGAGACCACCGCGCTGGGCGCGGCCTACCTGGCCGGCCTTGCCACCGGCGTGTGGGACAGCCGCGAGCAGATCCGCAGCGGCTGGCGGTGCGACCAGGTGTTCCAGCCAAAGATGGACCCCGCCGTCCGCGCGCGGCTGGCCGAGGGATGGTCCCGCGCGGTGGAGCGCAGCCTGGGCTGGGCAAGGTGACGCCGGCCAAAAAGGTTCGCATCCGAACATCTTGCGTGCGATGGAATTTCCCTTTATAATAGATAAAAGGCCCGCCGTTGCCGCAGGCCGGAAAGGAGAGGAAATCATGCTGCCATGCATCATCACCATCAGCCGTGAGTTCTGCACCGGCGGCCACCGCATCGCCAGACAGCTGGCCGATACGCTGGGGCTGCCGTATTACGACAAAGAGCTGATCACATTGGCCGCCAAGGAGAGCGGCCTGTCCGAAGAGGCGGTGCGCCAGAGCGAGAACAAGCGCACCGGCAGCCTTTTGTACAGCCTGTACTCGATGAGCCAGGAGCTGCCGCTGACCGACCAGGTGTACCTGGCCCAGTCGAAGGTCATCCGCGACCTGGCCGACCAGGGCCCCTGTGTGATCGTGGGCCGCTGCGCCGACTATGTGCTGCGCGAGCGCACCGACTGTTTGCAGGTGTTCATCCATGCGGGGATGGACTACCGCCGCGCCCGCCTGCACAGCCAGTATCCCGAGCTGCGCGAGCAGGAGCTGGACGCCCGGATTGCCAAAGAGGACAAAAAGCGCGCCTCCTACTACAACTACTACACCCAGCGCCGCTGGGGTTCGGCGGGGCACTATCACATCACGCTGGACGCCGCGCTGGGGCAGGATGTCTGTGTGCAGATCCTGACACAGGCCGCCCGCGCTTTTGCCCAGAATCAGAAGGTGGGTGGCTGATGACACAGGAAAACAAAATGGGCGTGATGCCGGTGGGCCGCCTGCTCATCAGCATGTCGGTGCCGATGATGATCTCGATGCTGGTGCAGGCGCTGTACAACGTGGTGGACAGCGTGTTCGTCTCCCGCATCAACGAAAACGCCCTCACGGCGGTGAGCCTGGCGTTCCCGATCCAGAACCTGATGATCGCCATTGCGGTGGGCACCGGCGTGGGCGTGAACGCGCTGCTCAGCAAGAGCCTGGGCGAAAAGAACCAAAAGGCCGCCAACGACGCGGCCGAGAACGGCCTGTTCCTGGCGCTGCTCAGCGCGGCGGTGTTCCTGGTGTTCGGCCTCGCCTGCTCCCACGTGTTCTTCGCCAGCCAGACCTCCGATGCCCAGATCGTGCAGTACGGCCGAGATTACATGTGGGTGATCTGTGTGTGCGGCTTCGGCATGTTCTTCCAGGTGATGCTGGACCGGCTGCTGATCTCCACCGGCAAGACCCTGTACACCATGTTCACCCAGGGCGTGGGCGCGATCATCAACATCGTCCTCGACCCGCTGTTTATCTTCGGCATCGGGCCGTTCCCCCGTCTGGAGGTGATGGGCGCGGCGGTGGCCACCGTCATCGGCCAGATCGCCGCGATGTTCCTGTCGCTCTATTTCAATCTGGCCAAAAACCACGAGATCCGCCTGCGCCTGCGCGAGTTCCGCCCGCATGCGGCCACCATCGGGCGCATCTACGCGGTGGGCGTGCCCAGCATCCTGATGTCCAGCATCGGCAGCGTGATGACCCTCGCCATGAACAACATCCTGATGGTGTTCAGCTCCACCGCCACCGCGGTGTTCGGCGTCTACTTCAAGCTGCAGAGCTTCGTGTTCATGCCGGTCTTTGGCCTGAACAACGGCATGGTCCCCATCATCAGCTACAACTACGGCGCACAACGCCGCAGCCGCGTCACCCAGACCATCAAGTACGCCACCATCTACGCGGTGGCCATCATGCTGGTGGGCCTGGCGATCTTCCAGCTGGCGCCGGATCTGCTGCTGGGCTTTTTCAGTCCCTCGGAGGATATGCTGCGCATCGGCCGGGTGGCGCTGCGCATCATCAGCCTCAGCTTTCTGCTGGCGGGCTTCTCCATCGTGTGCAGCTCGGTGTTCCAGGCGCTGGGCCACGGCGTGCTCAGCCTACTGGTGTCGGTGGGCCGCCAGCTGGTGGTGCTGGTGCCGGTCGCCTGGCTGCTGTCCCTCACCGGACGGCTGGAACTGGTGTGGTGGTCCTTCCCGATCGCAGAGGTCATGTCCGCCGCGCTGTGCGTGGTGTTCCTGCGCCGGGTGAACCGCGAGGTCCTGGCCAAACTGGAAGAACCCGCCTCCGCCGAAGCCTGACCCCTTCCTCCCGCCGCGGCTCTGTGCGGCGGGTTTTTTGTGGTTTGTTGCAAAAACAACCGACTATCCCGCCCCGGATGGGGTACAATACAGCCATCGGAACAACATCCCGCCGCACAAAGCGGCCGAACAACGATAGAAAAAGGAGAGAGTGAACATGTCTGTTATCACCATTACCGCCGCCAACTTCGAGCAGGAAGTGCTGCACAGCGACGTCCCCGTGCTGGTGGATTTCTGGGCCAGCTGGTGCGGCCCCTGCAAGATGCTCAGCCCCATCGTGGACCAGATCGCCGGCGAGGCCAACGGCTTCAAGGTGGGCAAGATCAACGTGGACGACGAGCCCCAGCTGGCCGCCCGCTTCAACGTGATGAGCATCCCCACCCTGATGGTATTCAAGAACGGCCAGGTCGCCAACACCTCCGTGGGCGTGAAGCCGAAGGCCGCCATCCTGGCCATGCTGTAAATCCGAAAGGAGAGGCTTCCCATGCTGGATCTGATCATCGTGGGCGCCGGCACAGCCGGTCTGTCCGCCGCCATCTACGCCACCCGCGCGGGGCTTTCCACGCTGGTGATCGAGCGCGCCATGTACGGCGGCCAGATCACCGTCTCCCCCGAGGTGGACAACTACCCCGGCATCCCCCACACCTCCGGCGCCGAGCTGGCACAGGGCATGTACCAGCAGGCCGAGGATCTGGGCGCGCAGTTCGCCTTTGAGACGGTGGAGAGCGTGGAGGAGGAAGGCGGCCTCTACACCGTGCGCACCGATGCCGGCACCCACACCGCGCCCGCCCTGATCCTGGCCACCGGCGCGCAGAACCGCCCGCTGGGCCTGGCCGAGGAGCAGCGCTTCACCGGCCGCGGCGTCTCCTACTGCGCCACCTGCGACGGCATGTTCTTCAAGGGCCGCCCGGTGGCGGTGGTGGGCGGCGGCAACACCGCGCTGGAGGACGCCGAGGTGCTGGCCGGCATCTGCAGCACCGTCTATCTGGTGCACCGCCGGGACCAGTTCCGCGGCGAGCACGCCCAGGTGGAGCGCCTGCGCACCCATGCCAACGTCGAGTTCGTGCTGGACAGCGTGGTCACCGCGCTGGAAGGCGAGGACAAGCTGCAAGCCGCCGTGGTGGAAAACCGCAAGACCGGCGAGGTGCGCCGGCTGGAGGTGGACGGCCTGTTTGTGGCGGTGGGGCAGATCCCGCAGAACCAGCCGTTCGCCCATCTGGCCGAGACCGACGCACAGGGTTATCTCAAGGCAGGCGAGGACTGCCGCACCTCCCGCCCCGGCCTGTTTGCGGCGGGCGACGGACGCACCAAGACGGTGCGCCAGCTGGTGACGGCTGCTGCCGACGGCGCCGTGGCGGCGCTGGGCGCTGCCGAGTACCTGCGCAGCCGGTGACGGCATATCCCGTACAGCAAAAAGCGCCCCCGTATCCGGTGCGGATACGGGGGCGCTTTGCGCGGCAGGGCATCACAGCACATAGCCGATGACCGCCGCCACATGGCAGGCGGAACCGGCCAGGATGAACAGGTGGAACAATTCGTGGAACCCGAAATCGGGCGAGAAGTTCGGCTTTTTCAGGATATACAGCACCGCTCCCACGCTGTACAGCACGCCGCCCGCCGCGATCAGCGCCAGGCAGCCGCCGGGGATGCCGGCCAGCGCGTCCAGGTCAAAGACGATCGCCCATCCCATCGCCAGATACAGCCCGGTGTACAGCGCGCGCGGCGCCTTCATCCACAGCAGCTTGATGAGGATGCCGGCCAGCGCCAGACCCCAGATCACCGCCAGGAATTTCAGCGCGTGCCCCTGCTCCATGAAGGCCAGGCACACCGGCGTGTAGCTGCCGGCGATCAGCACGTAGATCATCGAGTGGTCCAGCTTGCGCAGGCGCAGCAGGATGGACGGAGCCGCCACCACAAAGTGGTACAGGCTGGAGGCCGAATACAGCGCCGTCAGCGACAGCCCGAATACCACCGCGCCCGCCACCAGCACAGCGGGAGTATCCTTCGCGATGCCGATTGTCAGCATCAGCACGGTGGCCAGCACGCTGGCCAGCGCCCCCCAGAAATGGGTCCAGCTGGACATCGGGTCCCGCGCACGGCTTGCAAAAAAGCGACTCATACAACATCCCTCCAAAAACTATATTCTTTGTCATTATGTGACATAGTTGTGAAAACCAGATTACAATATCATACTATACACAAAAAGCGGTTTTGTCAAGCAAATGGCGGGATGCTTCACAAAAGTGTTACAAATCTGCGCCTTTTCCCCGGAAGGTCGGCCCGGTTCCTTGACAGGCTGCTTTTCAAAGTAGTATTATTATAACCAAGTGCCCTGCTTTTGCCGGCGTGGGTGCGCGAAAAGAAAAGGTTGTGATCGTATTGTCGTTTTTAGATAAAATCTTCGGCAGCTATTCGGACAAAGAGCTCAAGCGCATCCGTCCCATCGCCGACAAGGTGCTGGCGCTGGAGCCCAAATACCAGGCCATGTCCAACGCCGAGCTGCAGGCCATGACCCCCGCCTTCAAGGAGCGCCTGGCCAATGGCGAGACGCTGGACGATATCCTGCCCGACGCCTACGCCGTCTGCCGCGAGGCCAGCTGGCGCGTGCTGGGCATGAAGCATTTCCCCGTGCAGGTCATCGGCGGCATCGTGCTGCACCGGCGCAACATCGCCGAGATGCGCACCGGTGAAGGCAAGACGCTGGTGGCCACCCTGCCGGTATACCTCAACGCCCTCACCGGCGAGGGCGTGCACGTGGTCACCGTCAACGGCTACCTGGCCCGCCGCGACAGCGAGTGGATGGGCAAGCTGTACCGCTTCCTGGGCCTGAGCGTGGGCCTGGTGGTCGCGGGCATCGACCCCGACACCCGCCGCGCCGCCTACGCCTGCGACATCACCTACGGCACCAACAACGAGTTTGGCTTCGACTACCTGCGCGACAACATGGTCACCTATAAAAACCAGATGGTGCAGCGCGGCCACGCCTTCGCGGTGGTGGACGAGGTGGACTCGATCCTGATCGACGAGGCCCGCACCCCGCTCATCATCAGCGGCGCGGGCGACAAGAGCAGCCAGCTGTATGTGCAGGCCGACACGCTGGCGCGCCGGATGCATTCCATCACCCAGATCGAGCTGGAGGCCCGGGAGGCCGAGGTGGTGGAGAAGGCCAAGAAAGACCCCGAGACCATGGCGCATCTGGAGTCCATCAAATACCCGCTGTACGAGCGCCCCGACCGCATCAGCAACGACATGCGCCTGCAGGCCACCGGCATCAAGGCCGACTATGTGGTGGACGAAAAGCAGAAGATCGCCACCCTCACCATGTACGGCATCAAAAAGGCCGAGGAGGCCTTCCATGTGGAGAACATCGCCGCCGGCGAGAACATGGAGCTGTACCACCACATCAACCAGGCCATCAAGGCCCACGGCGTGATGAAGCGCGACGTGAACTATGTGGTGAAGGACGGCGAGGTCATCATCGTGGACGAGTTCACCGGACGCCTGATGATCGGCCGCCGCTACAACGAGGGCCTGCACCAGGCCATCGAGGCCAAGGAGGGCGTGGAGATCGCCGACGAGAACCGCACGGTGGCCACCATCACCTTCCAGAACTACTTCCGCATGTACAAGAAGCTGGCCGGCATGACCGGCACCGCGCTCACCGAGGCCGAGGAGTTCCGCGAGATCTACGGTCTGGAGGTGGTCACCGTTCCCACCAACAAGCCGGTGCAGCGCCAGGACCTGCCCGACAGCATCTACAAGACTGAGGCGGCCAAATTCAACGCCGTCATCGAGCAGGTGGTGGAGTGCCACAAGAAGGGCCAGCCCGTTCTGGTCGGCACCGTGAGTATCGAAAAGAGCGAGCAGCTGAGCAGGATGCTGTCCCGCCGCGGCGTCAAGCACGAGGTGCTGAACGCCAAATACCACGAGAAGGAAGCCGCGATCGTGGCGCAGGCCGGCAAGTTCGGCGCCGTCACCATCGCCACCAACATGGCCGGCCGCGGCACCGACATCACCCTCGGCGGCAACGCCGAGTATATGGCCAAGGCCGCGATGGCCAAGGAGGAATTCCCCGAGGAGCTGATCGCCGAGGCGGACGGCCACGGCGACACCGACGACGAGGAGATCCTGGCCGCCCGTGCCCGCTATGAGGAGCTGTACAAGAGCTTCAAGCCGGGCGTGGAGGCCGAGGCCGAGAAGGTGCGCGAGGTGGGCGGCCTGTTCATCGTGGGCACCGAGCGCCACGAGAGCCGCCGGATCGACAACCAGCTGCGCGGCCGCGCCGGCCGCCAGGGCGACCCCGGCTGCAGTCGCTTCTTCCTGTCGATGGAGGACGACCTGATGCGCCTGTTCGGCGGCGAGCGGATGCAGAACATGATGTCCAGCCTGGGCGTTGAGGACGATATGCCCATCGACAGCAAGATCGTGTCGAACGCGCTGGAGAGCGCCCAGAAGAAGCTGGAGGCCCGCAACTTCCAAACCCGTAAGAGCGTGCTGTCCTTCGACGACGTGATGAACACCCAGCGCCAGACCATCTATGGCCAGCGCCAGGAGATCCTGGACGGCAAGGACCTGTCCGAGAGCCTGCAGACCATGCTGGAGGAGACCGTCCGCAGCAACGTGACCCACTTCCTCACCGGCGACAGCGCCGACGACTGGAACTTCGAGGGCCTGCGCAAGCACTATATGGGCTGGCTCACCACCCCGGCCGACTTCCAGTACACCGCCGACCAGCTCAGCCAGCTGGAGACCGAGGACGTGGTGAAGATCCTCACCGACCGCGGCAAGGCCATCCTGAAAAACAAAGAGCAGCGCTACACCGCGCCGGTGATGCGCGAATTCGAGCGCATCTGCCTGCTGCGCAACATCGACACCAAGTGGATGGACCACATCGACAACATGGACCAGCTGCGCAAGGGCATCTATCTGCGCAGCTACGGCCAGAAGGACCCCGTGGTGGAGTACCGCCTGGAGGGCTTCGAGATGTTCGACGAGATGGTGGACAGCATCCGCGAGGACACCATCCACCTGCTGCTGGCCGCCGAGCTGCGCACCCGCCGCGAGGAAGTGATGAAGCCCACCGCCACCTCGGGCGGCGGCGACGACACCGAGGTCAAAAAGCCGGTGCAGGCCGCCAAGAAGCCGGGGCGCAACGATCCCTGCCCCTGCGGCAGCGGCCTGAAATGGAAAAAGTGCACCTGCGCCAAGTACCATCCCGACCTGGCCAAACAGCAGTGATGCTGCCATACCACGCATGAGCAAGGCGCTCTCTGCCCGCCGGGGCGGAGGGCGCTTTCTACATCCGCCCCGCCGCCGTTTGTGCGGGGCATCATCCCGCCCGCCCGGGCGAAATACCAAAAGGAGGAACCCATGCACCCATCTCCCGTTTCCGCCCGCGCCGCCCGCTGGAAACAGCTGTGGCAGATCGCGCGGGGCTGCCGGCACAGCGTCCTGCTGGCGCTGGTGTTCACGGCTCTGTCGGCCGCAATGGCCTATTTCACGCCGCTGGTGGTCAGTTTCACGGTGGACAGCGTGCTGGGCAGCCAGCCCATGCAGCTGCCCGCCCCGCTGCTGCGCCTGGTGGAGGACGCCGGCGGCCGCACCTGGCTGCTGCACAACCTGTGGATCTGCGCCATCGCCATCTTTTTGTGCAGCGCGGTGAACGGCCTGTTCACCTGGCAGCGCGGCGTGTTTGCCGCCAGGATGGGCGAGGGCGTCTCCCGCCGCCTGCGCAACGCCCTCTACCGCAGCCTCACCGCCGCGCCCTATGCGTGGCACAAGGCCAGCCAGACCGGCGACCTGGTGCAGCGGTGCACCTCGGACGTCGAAACGCTGCGCCGCTTTATCCAGATGCAGCTGGTGCAGATCGTGCGCACGGTGGTGATGGCGGTCACCGCCATCTCCATCATGCTGCCGCGCAGCGCGCTGCTCACCGGGGTGGCCGTCTGTCTTTTGCCGTTTTTGATCGTGTTTTCGTTCTTTTATTCCCGCGGCGTCCAAAGCCGGTTCACCTTGGCCGACGAGGCGGAAGGCCGCCTCACCACCGCGCTGCAGGAGAACCTCACCGGCATGCGGGTGGTGCGCGCCTTTGCGCGCCAGAAGCAGCAGCTGGACAACTACACCCGCCTCAACCGGGAATACCGCGCCATCGCCCTGCGCCTGAACGACCTGATGGCCGCCTATTGGGGCGTGTCGGACACCATCGGCTATCTGCAGATCGCGCTGGTGCTGCTGGCGGGCGTGCTGCTGGCGGCGCAGGGGACGGTCACGGTGGGCACCGTGCTGCTGTTCACCAGCTATGCCGGCATGCTCACCTTCCCGATGCGCCAGCTGGGGCGCGTGCTGGCCGACCTGGTGAAGGCCGACGTATCGCTGGGCCGCCTGTGCGAGATCCTGAACGCCCCCGCCGAGACCGAGCCGGGGCGCGCGCTCACGCCGCCGGTGGAGGGGAAGGTGGAGTTCCGCCACGTGGACTTCTGCTACGACGACGGCCGCCCCGTCCTGCGGGACATCAGCTTCACCGCGCAGCCGGGGCAGACGGTGGGCATTCTGGGCAGCACCGGCGCGGGCAAATCCACGCTGGTGCAGCTGCTGCAGCGGCTCTACCTTCCCACCGGCGGGCAGATTTTGCTGGACGGCACCGACATCCGCGACATCCGCGCCGACCATCTGCGCCGCAGCGTGGGCATCGTGCTGCAGGAGCCGTTTTTGTTCAGCCGCACGATCGGGGAAAATATCTCGCTGGCACGCCCGGACGTGGCCGAGGATGAGCGCTTCTCCGCCGCCCGCACTGCCTGCATCCACGACGTGATCTGCGGCTTTGAACACGGCTACGACACGGTGGTGGGCGAGCGGGGCGTGACCCTCTCCGGCGGGCAGAAGCAGCGGGTGGCCATCGCCCGGATGCTGGTGCAGAACACGCCGGTGTGCATCTTCGACGACTCGCTCAGCGCGGTGGACGCCGAGACCGACGCCTCCATCCGCGCGGCGCTGGCCCGGCGGAACACCGGGACCACCTTCCTCATCAGCCACCGCGTGTCCACCCTCCGCGCCGCCGACCTCATCCTGGTGCTGGAGGACGGCCGCATCGTCCAGCGCGGCACCCATGCCCAGCTGGCCGCCGAGCCGGGGCTCTACCGGCGCATCTGCGCGATCCAGAACGAATTGGAGGAGGCGCCCGTATGATCCAGGAAAAAGACTACAATGTGCAAAAGATCAACCTGCGCGTCTGGCGGCGCCTGGCGGCCTACGCGCTGCGCACGCCGGGGCGGGTGGCCTTTGTGGCCGGCGTGCTGCTGGTGGTGGCAGCGGTGGACCTGGCCTATCCCCAGATGACCCGCTATGCCATCGACACCTTCATCACCGGCCGCACCACGGCCGGGCTTGGCGCCTTTGCGGCGCTGTATGTGGGCATGGTGGTGCTGCAGGGGTTCGGGGTGTTCCTGTTTGTGAAAAACGCCGGGCGGCTGGAGATGGACATCAGCTATGCCATCCGTCAAGACGCCTTCACCCGGCTGCAGCAGCTGTCCTTCAGCTTCTACGACACCACCAGCGTGGGCTGGCTGATGGCCCGGATGGGCAGCGACGTGGCGCGCCTTTCGGAGATGATCGCCTGGAGCGTGGTGGACCTGATGTGGGCGGCCGGCTTCGTGGTGGGCGTGGTGGGCGTGCTGCTGGCCATGAACTGGAAGCTGGGCCTGCTGGTGCTGGCCGTCACGCCGGTGCTGGCGGTGGCCTGCGTGTATTTCCAGCGCCGCATCCTGGTGCAGCAGCGGGCGGTGCGCCGCGCCAACAGCCGCATCACCGGCGCCTTCAACGAGGGCGTGATGGGGGCGGTCACCACCAAGACGCTGGTGCGCGAGCAGGCCGCCCAGCAGGAATTTGAGGAGCTCACCGGCCACATGTACGCCTCCAGCGTGCGCGCGGCCTCGCTCAGCGCGCTGTTCATGCCGCTGGTGGTGAGCCTGGGCGCCATCTCCACCGCGCTGGCGCTGTGTGTGGGCGGCAACCTCGTCTTTGCCGGCAGCATGGGGCTGGGCACGCTGGCCGCCTTCATCACCTACACCACCCAGCTGTACGACCCCATCCAGCAGCTGGCCAACATTTTGGCCGAGATGCAGTCGGCCCAGGCCAGCGCCGAGCGCGTGCTGGACCTTTTGGACACCGAGCCCGACGTGAAAGACTCCCCCGCCGTGGAGGAGAAATACGGCGACCTGTTCACCCCGAAGCCGGAAAACTGGCCTGCCATCGAGGGAAAGGTGGAGTTCGACCACGTGTCTTTCCGGTATAAGACCGGCCAGGAGGTGCTGCACGATTTCTGCCTGACGGTGCAGCCGGGCCAGACCATCGCGCTGGTGGGCGAGACCGGCGCGGGCAAATCCACCATCGTCAACCTGGTCTGCCGCTTTTACGAGCCCACCAGCGGCAGCGTGAAGATCGACGGGGTGGACTACCGCACCCGCAGCCAGCTGTGGCTGCAATCGCGGCTGGGCTATGTGCTGCAAACGCCGCATCTGTTCAGCGGGACGGTGGCCGACAACCTGCGCTTTGCCCGCCCCGACGCCACCGACGAGGAGATCCGCCGCGCCGCCCGGATGGTGAAGGCGGAGGAGTTCATCCTCACGCTGCCGGGCGGGTACGACGCCCAGGTGGGCGAGGGGGGCGGCCGGCTCTCCACCGGTCAGAAGCAGCTGCTGAGCCTTGCCCGCGTTCTGCTGGCCGACCCGCGCATCTTCGTGCTGGACGAGGCCACCAGCAGCATCGACACCGAGACCGAGGCGACCATCCAGGAGGCCATCCAGACGGTGCTGGCCGGGCGCACCAGCTTTATCGTGGCGCACCGGCTGTCCACCATCCGGGCGGCGGACTGCATTCTGGTCATCCGGGACGGCCGCATCGCCGAGAGCGGCACCCACGACCAGCTGATGCAGCAGCGCGGCCTCTACCACAGCCTCTACACCCACCAGTACCGCGCCGAGGCCACCCGTGCGGCGCTGGCGCACGGAGAGGGCGCGGAAAAGATTGGACGCTGAAACTTTCTTCCTTCTTTGCTCGTTTTATGATATGATGAAAGATGGGGGGCAGGATAGCACTGTACCCCGTCAAAACGCATCGACAAAGGAGGAGATCCCCATGTGGAGCCGCAGAAATCTGGCAGATTTTCGCCGCTGTGTGGCCGATCTTTTGCAGGACGCCGACGTGCAGCGGATGCACGCCATCCCCCAGCATGCGAAAGGGATCGACTGCTTCGACCACAGCCTGTTCGTAGCCTATCTGTCCTTTTCGCTCTGCCGCCGTCTGGGCCTCGACGAGCGCGCCGCCGCGCGCGCGGGCCTTCTGCACGATCTGTATCTGTGCGACTGGAACCAGACCACCGTGGGCCTGTTCGAGCGGCTGGTGATCCATCCGGGCATGGCGCTGCGCAACGCGCGCCGGTTCGGCCTGTCGGGCCTGGAGGAGGACATCATCCGCACCCATATGTGGCCGGTCACTCTGCGGGATATGCCGCGCCACCGCGAGTCGTGGGTCGTCAGCCTGGCCGACAAGCTGTGCACCGTCGGCGAGGTGTGCGCCTTCTACCGTCTGGCACGGGTGCGCGCCCGCCTGCAGCCCGAACGAGCCTGAATCCTTCCGCCCGCCTGCCGCACGGTGCAGGCGGGCGCTTTTACATCTTCGGCGTACAAAACAACAAAAAATGTGTACAAAAGAGTTTGCACATAAAAAGCTATCGCGCAAACGCTGCGGATGCGCTATAATAGCCGCAGGACAGCTGTTATACCATGCTTTTTATGCCCTTTTCGCCCCTTGCGGGCCGGCCGAAAAAGATAGCGAAAGGATACCATTTCGCCTGCGCTTCGTGGTATAATAAAGGCAAAACAGGCGGGGCTGTACGCCCGCCGCAAAAAGCACAAAATAGAAGGAGTGTTGCATCATGATTATCCGCAACGGCAAGATCTTCACCGAGAACGCCGAGTTCGTGGCGGCCGATATCCAGATCGAAGACGGCAAGATCGTCAAGGTGGCTCCCGCCGGCACCCTCGAGGGCGACGGCATCGACGCCGCCGGCAAATACGTCACCCCCGGCTTTGTGGATATCCACATCCACGGCGCCGCCGGCAGCGACTTCTGCGACTGCGTGGACGGCAGCGACAAGTATATCCTGGACATGAGCAAATACCTGGGCAGCCAGGGCGTGACCACCTTCATGGGCACCACCATGGCGTTCAGCGAGGAGATCCTCACCAACATCTTCAAGACCGCCCGTCCCCTGTTCGGCAAAGAGGGCAACGGCGCCGTGCTGCGCGGCGTGAACATGGAAGGCCCCTTCTTCAACAAGGCCAAAAAGGGCGCCCAGGCCGAGGAATACATCATCGACCCCGACAAGGACATGTTCGACCGCCTGTTTGAGGTCAGTGGCGGCAACATCCGCCTGGTGGACGTGGCCCCCGAGCTGAACGGTGCCGAGGACTTCATCGCCCATGCCAGCAAGAAGTGCGTGGTCAGCCTGGCCCACACCTGCGCCACCTACGAGGAGGCCAAGAAGGGCTATGCCGCCGGCGCCACCCACACCACCCACCTGTTCAACGCCATGCCCGCCTTCACCCACCGCGCTCCC
>NHCFR00700__coassemble_1482_pt1 | contig 16920 bp, 16 predicted proteins | sample NHCFR00700__metabat2_high_PE_054 | metagenome-assembled genome bin NHCFR00700
CGACAAGGTGCTGGGCCTGGAGCTGGGCGCCGACGACTATGTGGTCAAGCCCTTCGACACCAAGGAGGTGGTGGCGCGCATCAAGGCGGTGCTGCGCCGCTGCGCGCCCGGCGAGGAGGCGGAGGGCGGCGTGATCCGCTTCGACAACCTGTCGGTGGACCTGTCCCGCTACGAGCTGAAGGTGAAGGGAAAAACCGTCGATGCGCCGCCCAAAGAGCTGGAGCTGCTGTATTATCTCGCCAGCCATCCGAACCGCGTGTTCACCCGCGACCAGCTGCTGGACGAGGTGTGGGGGTTTGAATACTACGGCGACTCGCGCACCATCGACGTGCACATCAAGCGCCTGCGCGAAAAGCTGGAGGGCGCCAGCGACCAGTGGACGCTGAAAACCGTGTGGGGCGTGGGCTACAAGTTTGAAGTGAAGGAGTAACCGCCGGTGTCGGTACGCAAAAGCATCAGTTCGGCATATTTCAGCATGACGGCCCTTGTGCTGGTGGCAAGCATCCTGGCGATGGGCTTTCTGCAGATGTATCTGTCGATGGAATATTTCAAAAACGACAAAAAGCAGACCCTTGCCGACATCTCGGCGGTGGCCGCCGCGCGTGCCGCACAGGAGAGCGGGGGCCTTGCCATCTGGGCCAGCGCCGAGCCGCTGCTGCGCATGCAGAGCAGCATCAGCCTGATCGCCCAAAGCTCGGGCAATCTGGTGTTTGCCGCCGATACCGTCGGCGATGTGGTGCTGTGCAGCGAGGGCGACACCTGCGCGCACACCGGCACGGTGTCGGACAAGATCCTGCGCCAGATCCGCCAGAACGGCAGCTATTTCGAGCTGGGCACGCTGGGCGGCGTGTGCAGCCAGCGCTACTACACCTACGCCCGCCCGCTCTACGACGCCGACAGCCAGCTGGTGGGCTATGTGTTCGCCTCGGCCGATTCGGCGGCGATGGGCGTGTTCGTCAGCGACATGTTCTCGTCCTTCGTGCTGTCGGCCGGCCTGATGCTGCTGGTGGCCAGCGTGCTGTCCATCCTGCTCACCTCCCGCCTCACCACGCCGCTGCGCCGCATCGCGGCGGCTGCGCGCAAGTTCGGCAGCGGCGATTTCTCGGTGCGCGTGCCGGTGGAGGGGGACGACGAGGTGGCCCAGCTGGCCCAGACCTTCAACAACATGGCGCGCAGTTTGGAGACGATCGACTCCTCCCGCTCCAGCTTCATGGGCAACATCGCCCACGAGCTGCGCACCCCGATGACCACCATCAAGGGCTTCATCGACGGCATGCTGGACGGCACCATCCCGCCCGAAATGCAGCAGCACTACCTGTCGCTGGTGTCGCAGGAGGTGGGGCGCCTGGCGCGGCTCACCCAGAGCATGCTGGACATCACCAAGCTGGAGGCGGGCGAATATAAGGTGAACGCCGCCAGCTACGACGTGTGGGAGACGATCACCTCGGTGGTGCTCAGCGCCGAGCAGCGCATCACCGAGCACGGCATCCAGATCGAGGGCCTCGCGCCCACCAGGACCATCGTCTACGCCGACGCCGACCTCGTGTACCAGGTGGTGTACAACATCTTCGACAACGCCCTCAAGTTCACGCCGGACGGCGGCACCATCTCGCTGTCGGTCACAAAGACGGGCGGCATGGTCACCGTCGGCATCCGCAACACCGGCACGGGCATCAGCCCCGACGCGCTGCCCTTTGTTTTCGACCGCTTCTACAAAGAGGACAAGAGCCGCCGCCTGCACGGGCGCGGCAACGGGCTGGGCCTGCACATCTGCAAGGTGCTGGTGGGGCTGTCCGGCGGCAAGATCTGGGCCGAGAGCGAGCAGGGCCAATGGTGCCAGTTCAGCTTCACGCTGCCCTGCGAAGCGCCCGCGGCGCCGCCCAAAAACGGCAGAGGTTCCCACCGCTGAGTTGCTTTTTTGGGAAAATTGGGGTAAAATAAAGCAGAATGCCCAAAACGGGCACCGTTTGCAATGGATAGTAAGGGGCAAGTTCCCGTTTTTCAGGAGGCCAATATGACCAAGATCAGTCCTTCCATCCTGGCCGCGGATTTTGCGCGGCTGGGGGAGCAGTGCCGGATGGTGCTGGAGGCCGGGGCCGATATGCTGCACATCGACGTGATGGACGGCCATTTCGTGCCCAACCTCTCGCTGGGGGTGCCGGTGCTGCAGTCGCTGCACGCCGCGCTGCCCCAGGCATACTACGACGTACATCTGATGATCACCGATCCGCTGCGCTATGTGCCGGCGTTCGCCGGGGTGGGCGCGGATCTCATCACCTTCCACCTGGAAGCCGACAGCCCCGCCGGCGACACCATCCGCGCCATCCGCGAGGCAAACTGCGCGGTGGGCGTGTCCATCAAGCCGGGCACCCCGGCCGAGGCGGTGTTCCCGCTGCTGGAGCAGGTGGACATGGTGCTGGTGATGAGCGTGGAGCCGGGCTTCGGCGGCCAGAGCTTTCTGCCCGGCGCGCTGGACAAGATCGCCGCCATCCGCGCCGAAGCGGACCGCCGCGGCCGGAAGCAGCTGATGGTGCAGGTGGACGGCGGCGTGAACGCCGCCACCGGCCGCGCCTGCCGCGAAGCGGGGGCGGATGTGCTGGTGGCGGGCAGCGCCGTGTTCCTGGCGGCCGACCCCGCCGCCGCCCTGTGTGAACTGCGGGAAGGAGGGGTCGAGCGTGCCTGAACGTGCTGTGCGCGTGGTGCATGAGGGCCACGCGCTGAACCGGGACTATCTGGCCATGATGGTGCCTCTGATGGCCTGGCCGGTGTTCCTGTACGGCTGGCGTCCGGTGGCGCTGTGTGCGGCGGCGCTGGTCACCGCCCGCATCTGCGACTGGCTGGGCGCAAAGCTGCTGAGCCACCGCTACGATCCCACCGAGAACAGCAGCCTGCTGTACGCCGTGCTGCTGGTGATGCTGATGCCCGCCACGGTGCCCTACTATGTGGTGGTGGTGTCCACCGCGGTGGCGGTGCTGATCGCGAAGGAAGCGTTCGGCGGCTATGGGGCGCATCCGTTCCATCCCACAGCGGTGGGGTATGTGGCGGCGGTCATCAGCTGGCCGCAGTATCTGCTGCGCTATCCCACCCCCTTCCAGGGCGCGCTGCCGCTGTGGGGCGGCATGGACAATGTGCTGTACAGCGACGGCATCAGCCAGGTGATGAGCACCGGCGGCACGCCGGCGGTGGAGCGGCTGGACCTGCTGCTGGGCAACTATGCCGGCGCGATGGGCACCGGCCCCGCCCTGATCATTCTGGCCTGCGGCCTGCTTTTGCTGCTGCGCCGCCGCATCAATGTGGTGGTGCCGGCGAGCTTTTTGCTGGCGGCGGGCCTGATGGTGTGGTGCTTCCCCCGCATCGGCAATGCGTCCGGCTGGCTGTGGCAGGACGTTTCGCTGCGCCTGTCCGCGCTGCAGTTCGAGATGCTCAGCGGCGGCATGCTGTTCGGCGCGGTGTTCCTGTGCTGCGAGCCGTCCACCTGCCCCAAAAATCTGCTGGCACAGCTCATCTACGGGCTGCTGCTGGGCGTACTGAGCATGATGTACCGCTATTTCGGCAGCTATGAGGTGGGCGTGTGCTTCGCGCTGCTCATCATGAACGCTGCTTCCAGCTATATCGACCGGGCGGTCATCCGCCTGGCAAACCGCAAGGGGGTGATCCGCCGTGGCAATGTGGGCTAAGCGCATCGTGCATCTGAACGAGAATTTCGCGGCGATCTCCCGGCGCGACCGCGTGTTCCTGAACAACCCCGTCGTGATGAACGGCGTGGGCCTTGCGCCGCTGGTCATCGCGGCCACCACCGGCCTGAACGCGCTGATGCTGTCGGTGGCGGTGCTGCTGATGATCACCCCCACGCGGGTGCTGTCGGCGCTGGTGTGCCGCTGGGTGCGGTTCCGCGCGCTGGTGTACTGCCTGTCGGCGGCGGTGGTGTATATCGGGGCATACTATTGCATGCAGGCGTGGTTCAGCGTGGAGGTCACCTATCTGGGCATGTACCTGCCGCTGCTGGTGGTGGAGCCGATCGTGATCCGCCGCTATGAGCAGCCGGCGCCCGAAAAGATCTCCAGCGCGCTGAAAAAGGGCCTGCTGAATACGGCCGGCTATGTGCTGGTGATTTTGCTGGTGGGCATGCTGCGCGAGCTGCTGGCGCAGGGCGCGCTGTTCGGACAGCCCCTGTTCGACGGCTCGATCCTGCCCCTGTCCCAGCTGGCCGCCGGCGGCTTTATCGTTGTGGGCGTGCTGTGCGCGGTGTGGCGCGGCGCGGTGAACCTTTTGAAAAAGCGGGTGAATATGGAGGCGAAAAAATACCAATGAATATCGTAGTACAGACCATATCCACCTTTTTCCTCTATGCGGTGGGCGCGGTGTTCGCCCAGAACGCGGTGTTCAGCCGTTCGCTGGGCGTGTCCCGCCTGGTGAAGATGGTGAGCGAGACGTCCTCCGACAACCTGCTGTTCTGCGGCCTGCTGTGCCTGGTGCAGGTCATCAGCGCCCCGCTGGCCTGGATGGCCAACCGCTGGATCCTCACGCCGCTGTCCTTCCGCGCGGCGGTCCGCCCGCTGGTGCTGGTGCTGTGCAGCGCGGCGGCGCTGGGCATCGTGATCGTGGTGTGCAGCGCACTGCGCCGTCCCTCCACCTCGCGGGTGGCGCAGCTGCTGCCGATGGCCACCTTCAACTGCGCCGTGATCGGCTGCCTGCTGGTGACCACCATCCAGAACTTCACGCTGGTGCAGACGCTGGGCTTTGCGGTGGGTTCCGGCGCCGGCTATACGCTGGCGGTGCTGGCCGTCACCGAGGGCCAGCGCAAGCTGCAGGCGCGCGCCGTCCCCGCGGTGTTCCGCGGCCTGCCGGTGACGCTGCTGTACATCGGCATCCTCGCACTGGCCATCTACGGATTCACCGGACACACGGCGGCATTTTGACGAAAGGCGGCGGGACCAATGAAACAAAAAGGAAAAAAGATCAAGCGCTATAAGGGCGCTTTTGATACGCGCGGCCATCGGGTGCGCCGCGTGCTGACAGCCATCGTGGTGATTGCGCTGCTGTTTGTGGGCGGATACTTCATCGCCCGCCCGCTGCTGGATGCAGGGGCGCACCTGTGGTATTTCGGCCTGGGCGGGGCCGACAGCTCCAGCCAGCCGCAGCCCTCCTCGTCCAGCCCCGAGGCGCCGCAGCCCACCGCCGCCCCCACCCCGACGCCGACCCCGGCGCCGCAGGAAAGCGGGGACTGGGCCATCGTGACGGCGCCGCAGATGTCCACCCCCGAGCAGGCCGCCGCCACCGCGCAGGCGCTGGCGGAAAAGGGCGTGACCCATGTGGTGGTGCAGCTGAAGGACAGTGAGGGCACCGTGTGGTACGCCTCGGCGGTGGAAAGCGCCGCCCGCAGCCTGTCTGAAACGCCCATCGACGCCGCGGCGGCCGCCGAGGCCATCCGCGATGCCGGCATGACGCCGGTGGCCGGTGTGTGCGCCTACCGCGACCCGCTGGCTCCCTACGCCGACAAGTCGATGGCGGTGCAGTACGCCGGAGAGGAGGGCGTGCTGTGGCTGGACAATTCGCCCGCCAACAACGGCAAGCCCTGGCTGAACCCCTATTCCGAGACCGCGCGCGCCTATGTGCAGGCCATCGCGCTGGAAACGGTGGAGCTGGGCTTTGAGCAGGTGCTGTTCACCGACATGACCCTGCCCGATGTGCGTAGCACCTCCAGCGCAAACTTTGGCAACACCACCGGCCTGGAGCCGGGCGCGCTGTTCACCCAGACGGTGGAGGCGCTGCAGACGGCCCTGGCCGAACAGAACGCGGTGTGCTGGTTTGCCTATCCGGCGGCCAGCGTTTCCGGCGAGGATCTGCACCTGACCGGCGCGCCTGTCTCCACCTTCGGCATGGAAAACCTGCTCGTGCTGCTGCCCGACGACGCGGAGGACCCCGCCGCCGTCCTGCACAGCTGTGCCGGCGCGGCCGAGACGGTGGTGTTCGGCATGGAAAGCGGGCAGACCCCGGCCGACGACCTGCGCGCAGCAGCCGAAGAGGAAGGCTATCAGGGGGCGGTGATCGGCGAATGACCACCGTGGTGCGCGCCGTGCGCCCCGAGGATGCCGACACGATGTATGCTCTGGGCTGCGAGGCGGCCGGCGTCCGTCTGGACCGGCAGGTGTTCGATGTGATGTTCAAAAGCTGCCTGTCCAGCTCCCAGCACAAGGCGGTGCTGGTGATGATGGACGAGCTTCCCGCCGGCTGGGGCGAGCTGGAGATCAGCTATTCGATGATGTCGCCCGGCCTCACCGCCACCCTTGCCGAGCTGTATATCCGCCCCGCCTACCGCAGCCGGGGCGCGGGGCGCGCAGCGCTGATCCATCTGGCCGAGACCGCCCGCCGCATGGGATGCCGCCAGATGCTGGCCACCTGCAGCCGCGTCAACCTGCGCAGCCGTGATTTCCTCGAACAGAACGGCTTCTGCATGGGCCGGGTGCAGTTTGAACACCCGCTGTCCGCGCCGGATCGCAGTGAATAAACGAAGCATACAGGCCGTCCGGCAGCATTTGTCCGGGCGGCCTGCCGTTGCATATGTGCATTCTGTACAGGGAGAAACCAATGAAATTGTACAATACATCCAGTATCCACACCCACACCACCTTCTGCGACGGCAAGAACACCCCCGCGGAGATGGCTGCCGCGGCCGCTGCACAGGGGCTTCGCACGCTGGGGTTTTCCGGCCACCAGCCGCTGCCGCATGCAAACGAATGGTCGATGACGGAAGAAAACCTCCCGCGCTACCGCGCAGAGGTCGAGCGCCTGCGCGCAGAATGGGCCGGACGGCTGGACATCCTGCTGGGCCTGGAATACGACTGGTGCACCGGCCCGCGGCGGCCGGAAGGCTTCGACTACTGGATCGGCAGCACGCACATCCTGCGCGGTCCGGCCAACGGCAGGCTCTACGAGGTGGACGAGTCCACCCGGCAGATGCAGGCCTGCATCCGGGACGGCTTTGAAGGCGACACCGCCGCGATGCTGCGCGCCTACTACCGGCAGGTGGTGGAGGTGGCGCAGATGCGGCCGGATGTGCTGGGCCATTTCGACCTGATCGTCAAGACCAACCGGGACGGCTGCCTGTTCGACGAGGACGGCGAGGAATACCGCGCCATCGCCGGCGAAGCGCTGGACGCCTGCATCGAGCTGGGGGCCTGCTTTGAGATGAACACCGGCGCGGTCTGGCGCGGCTGGCGGAAGGACGCTTACCCGGCCGACTGGATTCTCCGGCGGATGGCACAGGCGGACGCCCGTCTCACTCTCACCGCCGACGCCCACGAGACCGCCGCGCTGCGGTTCGGCTATGAGCGGGCCGCCGCCCGCGCCGCCGCCGCAGGGGTCCGAACGCTGTGGGTCTGCACGGCGCAGGGCTGGCAGCGCTGTGCCGCCGAATAAAAAAAGACCCCGGCAAATGCCGGAGCCTGTCGCTCGTGGAAAAAGCGGTGGATGGTGCTGCTCCCAATGGAACGCCTTCCCCCCAGGGGGGAAGCCAATGGCCCGTCCTCGAAAAATCATGCGTCTTCGGTCTCCTCCAGATACCCGAACGGAACGATGCGCACCGCTTCGGCCAGCCCGTCCCGCATCCACATGGCGGCGCTGGTCTGCAGCTGATACCCGCATCCCGGATCGGCCATCCAGTCCTCGGGGCGGCGGCGGGGCAGCGCTTTCTGGGCCAGCATGCTCATGATGACCCCTCCGTGGGTCACGCAGGCGGCGGTGTCCCAGCCGGACTTCATCATGTACTCGAACATCCCCAGCAGCACCTTGCCGCAGCGGGCGTGGAAATCGGCCGCAGCTTCGCCGCCCACCGGCTGGTAGTGCGCCTGCGGGTCCATCCACTGCTTGAAATGTTCGTCCTGTGCCAGCTCGGCGAGGGGACGGTTCTCAAACTCTCCAAAATGGTTTTCGCGCAGGTCCTGCAGCTCCACCATCTTCGCTCCGGGAAAGAGGATGCGCGCGGTTTCGGACGCCCGGCACAGCGGAGAGGTGAACACCAGCCCGGCTTCGGGATAGCGGAACTGCCGCGCCAGCGCGGCCAGGTCCTGCCGTCCCTCGTCGCACAGCGGCAGGTCGGTGCCGCCGCCGGCATACAGCCCCTCGAGGTTGGCGCGTGTGATGCCGTGGCGGATGAGGTACAAGGTGTAATTTTTCAAAGGCAAACAGCTCCTTTCAGGCAGGCTACCTGCCCAATTTTACCCGAAAAAATCAAAAAAGTAAACACTGTATTTTGTACAGCCCACCGGACGGCGAAGCCCACATCTTGTGCCGCCGTGGAAAATATGCCAAATTGCCCAAAAAAATCCCCGATTCTTGTCGATTTGGGTATTTACAAAGTGTTTTTTGTGGGTTATAATTTACGACACGTAATCAACGGCCCGAGGGCCGTATCCATACAAACAGGAAAGGAACGTTGGCGTATGACTTCGGAGTTCAGCCGTATCATCACCCTGCTGCGCAAAGAACGCGGGATCACGCAAAAGCAGGCTGCCGCCGACCTGGGGGTGTCTCAGGCGCTGCTGTCGCATTATGAAAAGGGGATCCGGGAGTGCGGGCTGGAATTTGTGGTGAAGGTGGCCGACTACTACAACGTTTCCTGTGACTATCTGCTGGGCCGCAGCGCCGACCGCAACGGCCTCACGCTGAACATGGAGGACCTCCCCGAGACCGACAACCGCGCCGACACCCGCATCCGGGGCGGCGTGCTGGCGGTGGTGCCGGTGATGAAAAAGCGGCTGATCATGGGCGCGCTGAACATCCTGTACGACAAGCTGGCGGCCAGCCAGAACAAGAGCCTGGTGGGCGAGGTGAGCGATTACCTGATGCTGGCGGTGTACAAGATGTTCCGCCTGCTGTACGCCTCCAACTCCAAAAACGCCGAGGACCTGTTCAAGGTGTCGCCCGCCACCAGCGCCGGCTATTCCACCGCCGCGATGCTGCGGGCCGAGGCGAATGTGCAGGGGATGCTGGCCGGGGAGAACACCGAGGCCGGGCAGGGCGTGAAGGACGCCGGCCCCTTCGCGATGACCACCGCCACCATCACGCAGGAGTATCCGCTGTACGCCACCAGCCTGCTGAATCTCATCAAAACCTGCGAAAGCCGCATCGAGGCTTCCTGAATCGCTCCGCCGCGCCCCGCACCGGGATGCGGCGGTTTTGTTTTGCGGATCAACAGAAGAAAAAACGGCCCTGTCCGCACGGTTTGTGTGCGAACAGGGCCGCTGTTGGTTTTGAGGATCACAGCGCGCCGATGGCTTTGCGGCAGGCCGCACAGATGTTGCGGCCCTTGTAAGGAAGAACGTCCCTCGCTTCTCCGCAGAACACGCAGGCGGGCTGGTATTTGCGCAGTACGATACTGTCGTTCTCCACATAGATCTCCAACGAAGAATCCTTGTCGATCTCCAGCACACGGCGCAGCTCGATGGGCAGCACCACGCGGCCCAGATCGTCGATCCTGCGCACGATTCCAGTTGATTTCATCGGTTCCATTGCCTCCCTGTACGATCGCTCTCCCAGTGGGATTGGTCAAGTACAGTATACAGGAACTGTCAGCAAATGTCAATAACTGGAAAAAATTCCATAAGGCTGGCTATCCGGTGGAACATTGCGCAAAACCACACGAAACAAAGCGCTTTTTTACAGCTGCAAAAAGCCCACTTTCCTGTATACCTTGCTCACCACGCGGTCCGCGATGCGGCGGGCGCGCTCGGCGCCGTCCTTCAGCACCTCGTCCAGATACGCCTTGTCGGCCAGGATGCGGCGGTACTCGTCCTGGATGGGGGCGAAGGTCTCCACCACGCTCTCGGCCACCGCGCTCTTCAGGTCGCCGTAGCCGCGGCCGTTGAATTCGGCCTCGATGGCGGCCATGTCCTTGCCGGTGAACACGCTGTAGATGCTCATCAGGTTGGTCACGCCGGGCTTTTCGGGGCTGGCGTAGACGCGGCCCTCGCTGTCGGTGACGGCGCGCTTGAACTTGCGGCGGATGGTGTCGGGATCGTCCAGCATCAGGATGAAGCTGTTGGCGTTGGTGTCCGACTTGCTCATCTTCTTGTCCGGCTCCTGCAGGCTCATGATGCGGGCGCCGGTCTGGGGGATGTAGGGGTCGGGCACGGTGAGGGTGTCGCCGTAGACGCCGTTGAACCGCTCGGCAACGTTGCGGGCCAGCTCCAGGTGCTGCTTCTGGTCGGCGCCCACCGGCACCAGGTCGGCGTTGTAGACCAGGATGTCGGCGGCCATCAGCACCGGGTAGGTGAACAGGCCGGCGTTCACATTGTCGGCGTGCTTGGCGCTCTTGTCCTTGAACTGGGTCATGCGGCTCAGCTCGCCGAACTGGGTGCTGCAGGCCAGCACCCAGTTCAGCTCGGCGTGGGCGGGCACATGGCTCTGGACGAACAGGATGCTGGTCTTGGGGTCGATGCCGCAGGCCAGCAGCAGCGCGGCGGCCTCGCGGGTCTGGCGGCGCAGGTCGGCCGGGGTCTGGCGCACGGTGATGGCGTGCATGTTGGCCACCATATAGATGCATTCATATTCCTGCTGCAAAAGCCCCCAATTGCGCACCGCGCCGATGTAGTTGCCCAGCGTGAAGGTGCCGGTGGGCTGAATGCCGCTCAAGATGCGTTTTTTTGTTTCCATAAGACATTCCCTTTCTGCAAAAAGCCCGCCCGGCAAACCAGGCAGGCGGTGTTGTTCCTATCATAGCATATACCGCGCCCCGGCGCAATCGCGCCGCGCAAAAAAACGAAGGGCAGCGAAGGAACGCGAACAGCAGGAACCGGCACAATCCGCCGCCCGGCCGGATTAAGATGAAGCCGGAAAGGATGTGAAACATCATGTTGACAAAGACAAGGCCCGCGCAGGGCCGCACAAAGCCGCGCGGGCCGTCCCCCGCGCGGGACGCCGCGGTGTGGGGCGGGGCGGGATTTCTGGGCGCGCTGGCGCCGGTGCTGGGCGGGATGCATCCGTTCGGCCTGGCGCTGGCGATGGGGCTCGACTTCCCCTGCGGCCTCTATGCGGCGGCCGGCGCGGCGGTGGGATATGCGCTGGTGCTGCCCGGGGAGGTGTGCGCGCGGTATCTGGGTGCGCTGGGGGCACTGGCGGCGGCGCGCCTGGCGGGGACCGTCCGCACCCGCGCGCCGGGGCTGTGGCTGAGCCTCGTGTCGGGGGGCGGCGTGCTGCTGCTGGTGCAGGCCATCCTCACGGCGGCGGGCATCGGCGGGCTGGACCAGCTCCTGCTCACCGCCAGCGAGGTGGCGCTATGCTGCGGTCTGGCGGCCGCCGTGTGCACGGTGTGGAGCCGCCCGGCCGGAACGCCCGCCCGCCAGCTGGGGCTGCTGGTGGTCTTTGCGGCGGTGTCGGCGGCGCTGTCGCCGGTGCGGCTCGGCCCGGTGCGGGCGGCATGGATCGTCCCGGCGGTCTGGCTGCTGGCCGATGGATGGCGGGCGCGCCGGGGACAGATGCTGCCGGCGGCGGTGGCAGCGGCGGCGGGCCTTGCGCTGGCCGGAAGCGGACAGGCCTTTGCGGGCGTCTGCATCGCGGCGGGAGCGCTTGCCGCCAGCTGGCTGCCGGGGGAGAAGGCCGGGATGGCGGCGGTGTATTTCGCGGCCGGATGCCTGGGCGCCGCGGCCGCCCCCGACATCACCACGGCGGTGGAGATGATCGTGTCGTTCGGGTGCGCGGCGGCGGCCTTTCTCTGCATCCCGTCCCGGCTGCTCTCCCGCCCGCAGCTGCCGCCCCGGATGAACCCGGCCGAGCTGCAGGCGGCGGTGCGGCTGAACCAGCTGGCCGGCGCGCTGGAGGCGGTGGGCCAGACGGTGCAGCAGGTGGTGGAGCGCCTTCCCCGCCGGGAGGAGGGCTACGAATGGGTGGTGCAGCGCGTGGTGGGGCAGGTGTGCGCCGGGTGCTCCCGCTACAGCATCTGCTGGGGCGAGAAAAAAGAGGACACCCTGGCCCAGCTGGACGCCCTGCGCCCGCTGCTGGAGAACAGCGGGGTGGTGCAGGTGCACCAGATCCCGCCCGGTCTGAGCCAGTGCGCCCGCCCGGGCGCGCTGTGTGAGAGCCTGGGGCGGGGCTATGCCCTCCTGCAGGGCAGGCGGGAAGCCGCCGCCCGCAGCCGCGCCATGCGCGCCGCGCTCACCGAACAGTTCGGCGCGGTGGCGTCGGCGCTGGCCGCTATCGGCCAGCAGCTGGGCGCGGGGGAGAGCGCCGACGAGGAATCGGCCGCCCGGCTGTCCCAGATGCTGTGGTCGCTGGGGCTGGAGCCGTCCCGGGTGTCGGTGCTGGCCGACCGTGTGGGGCGGGTGCGCGCGAACGTGCTCGTCAAGCGGATGCCCATCGGGGACGCCGAGGCCACCCAGCTGGCCATCGAGGCGGGGCGCTGCTGCAAAACCAGCTTCGAGCTGCCGCGGGTCACCACCAGCGGCGCCTTCACCCAGCTGGAGTTTGGGGAGAAAGCGGTGTTCAGCCCCTCCTGCTCCGAATTTTCGCTGCCGGCAAAACCGGGCGAGCTGTGCGGCGACCACGCCGAGCACTTCTGCGACGCCCGCGGCAACTTCCATCTCATCCTGTGCGACGGCATGGGCACCGGCAAGGCGGCGGCGCTGGACGGCGCGATGGCGGCCAGCCTGACCTCCCGTCTGGTGCAGGCGGGGTTCGGGGGCGAACAGGCCGCCCGGCTGGTGAACGTGGCGCTGGAACTGAAGAGCGACGAGGACTCGGCGGCGGCGCTGGACGTGGCCAGCGTCGACCTCTACACCGGGCAGCTGCAGCTGTTCAAGGCGGGCGCGGCCACCAGCTTCCTGCTGCGGGCGGGCAAGGTGCGCTGCCTGACCGGCGGCAGCCTGCCGGTGGGCATTCTGGAAGGCGTGGTGGGGGGCGTCCACCGCATCACGCTGTATGAGGACGACCTGCTGGTGCTGTGCAGCGACGGCGCGCTGGCCGCCGGCGAGGACTGGATGGCGGCCCAGCTGGAGGCGTTCGGGGGGATGGCGCCCGGCCCGCTGGCCGAAAAGCTGGCGCGTGCGGCGGCCGACTGCACCGCCGGACGCCGCCCCGACGACATCACGGTGCAGGTGATGCGGATGGAAAAAAGCATGGTGTGAGGATCTTTTCACACAATCGGCCGCCCCGCCGCGGCCCGCACACAGAATTTGCGCAGGATTTCCACAACCTTTTCACCGGTTGCACCGCCCTTGTTCACAGTTTGGCAATAGAATTGCAGCGGAAAATCCAAAAACCAACGGAACAGGGGAGAAAGCAGTTATGAAACAACACCTGCAAAATTTGTGGAAACACCGCTGGCTGTGCCGTGTGCTGGCGCTGGCGGTGGTGCTGGCCGTGCTGGGCGGGGCGGCCTTTTTCTGGCTGCGCCGCCGCGCCGCCGTCCCCGTGGACATGCTGCAAAGCGGCCTGGTGCGCACCACCCGCCTGCAAAAAACCAGCCTGGACGACGCGGTGACGGTCACCGGCACGGTGCAGAGCGGCATCACCTCCACCGTCACCACCGACCAGAAATACGCCGTGAAGGAGATCCTGGTGCAGGTGGGCGATACGGTGCAGGAGGGCGACGTGATCTGCACGCTGGATACCAGCGAGCTGGAGGAGAGCATCGAAAAGGCGCGGGAAAACCAGACCGAGCAGGCGCAGAGCGCCGCCAGCCAGGTGTCCAGCGCCTCCGATTCGCTGAACACCGCCACCGCCGACGCCGCCGCGCAGGAGAGCGTGCTGGCACAGGCACAGGCCGATCTGGCCGCACTGGAAAGCGGCTGGCAGGCGGCACAGAGCGCGGTGGCTCCCTATGAAGAGGTGTACAACCAGGCCCAGGCAGACTGCGAGGCAAAGGGCGCGGCGCTCACCGCGCTGCAGGCCCAGGGCACCGACGCCGCCGCCATCCAGACCGCGCGGCAGGAATACGACGCCGCCCGCGAACAGGCCGAAAGCGCCAGGCAGCGGCTGGAAACCGCCCGCCAGCAGTGCAGCTACGACAGCCTGCAGCAGCAGTATCAGGCCGCGCAGCAGGCGGTGGAGCAGGCGCGCCAGCAGCTGGACCAGCTGGAGGAGAAGGTGACCCAGGCCTCCCAGCAGCTGGAAACCAGCCAGGACAGCGCCAGCGTGCTGGAGGAGACCACCGACACCACCCAGCAGGCCCAGCAGATGCCCGGGATGATGGGTGGCATGATGGGCGGAGAAGGCGGCGCGACCCCGCCGGACATGGGAAGTGAAGCCGGCGGCGCACGTCCCGGCGGGATGGAAGGCGGCCGCGGCGACATGGGGGGAGGCATGAACGGATGAGCACTCCCATCATCGAGATGCACGGCATCGTGAAAACCTACTTTGAAGGCCGTCCCAACGAGCTGGAGATCCTGCACGGCATCGACCTGGTGGTGCAGCCGGGCGAGTTCGTCTCCATCGTGGGCGAGAGCGGCAGCGGCAAATCCACCCTGATGAACCTCATCGGCGCGCTGGACCGCCCCACCCGCGGCAGCTACCGGCTGGACGGGGTGGATGTGTCGGGCGCGTCCAGCCGCCAGCTGTCCGACATCCGCAACCGCAAGATCGGCTTTGTGTTCCAGAACTTCAACCTGATCGGCCGCTCCAATGCCCAAAAAAACGTCGAGCTGCCGCTGTTGTACGCGGGCGTCCCCCCGCGGGAGCGGGCAAAGCGCGCCAAAAGCCTGCTGGAACTGGTGGGCATGCAGGACCGCGCCCGCCACCGCCCGGCCGAGCTGTCGGGCGGGCAGAAGCAGCGGGTGGCCATCGCCCGGGCGCTTGCCTGCGACGCGCCGCTGCTGCTGGCCGACGAACCCACCGGCGCGCTGGACACCGCCACCAGCCGCAGTGTGATGGACCTGTTCCACACGCTGCACCGCGAGCAGGGCAAGACCATCCTGCTCATCACCCACAATCCCCAGCTGGCCGCCGAGACCGACCGGGTCATTACCCTGATCGACGGCCGCATCACGCGGGAGGAGAAAGGGGGCGGACGGGTTGATTGACAATATCTGCCTTGCGTTTGCAAGCCTGTTTGCCAACAAGCTGCGCGCGCTGCTGACCATGCTGGGAATCATCATCGGCATCGGATCAGTGATCGGGATTGTGACGGTGGGCGACTCGCTCACCGGTTCGCTCACCGACAGCATGAACAGCATCGGCGCCTCCAACATCACCGTCAGCCTCCAGCGCAAATCCAGCGGGGAGGACGGCGCGCTGATGTTCGGGCGCAGCACCCCCGGTTCCGACGACCTCATCACCCCCGCTATGATCGAGGACTACCGCACCCAGCTGGGAAGCCGGGTGGAGACCATCGCGCTGTCCCGCCAGGTGGGCAGCGGCACCGTCTCCAGCGGGGAGGACAGCGCCAGCGTCACCGTCACCGGCGTCAACGCCGACTGCCAGGCGGTGGACAACGTGACCATGACCAGCGGCCGCTTCATCCGCGACGAGGACGGCGAGCGGATGGTGGCGGTGGTGAGCGACGTGTTTGTGGAGAGTGTTTTTCCCACCGCGCGGGAGGTGCTGGGCCAGACCTTCGACGTGGAGGTGAACGGCCGGCTGCTGCGCCTGTACATCGCGGGCGTGTATGAATACCAGGACGACGGCACCGTCAGCGTGGACGGCAGCGACCCGGTCACCACCGTCTACATCCCCATCGAGGCGGCCCGCCGCGTGCTGGGCGAGAGCGAGGGCTACCAGAGCCTGACGGTGGTGGGCGCCTCCACCGAGGACAGCACCGCCCTGCTGGACGACACCGAGGCCTTCTTCGCCAGCTACTACACCCACAACGACTCCTACACCGTCGAGGCCGGCAGCCTGGAAACCATGCTGTCCACGATGGCCGAGATGATGTCCACCGTCAAGCTGGCGGTGGCGGCCATCGCCTCCATCAGCCTGCTGGTGGGCGGCATCGGGGTGATGAACATCATGCTGGTGTCCATCACCGAGCGCACCCGGGAGATCGGCGTGCGCAAGGCGCTGGGCGCGCGCAACAGCGCCATCCGCATCCAGTTCATCACCGAGGCGGTGGTGATCTGCCTGGTGGGCGGCGCCGTCGGCATCGCGCTGGGCGTGGGGCTGGGCGCAGCGGGCGCCTCGATGCTGGGTTACCCCGCCCGGCCCAGCGTGGCCGCCATGCTGCTGGCGGCCGGCTTCTCGATGGTGATCGGCGTATTTTTCGGCTATTACCCCGCCAACAAAGCGGCAAAGCTGGACCCCATCGAGGCGCTGCGGTATGAATGACGCAGGATCTGTGCCTGCCGCGCGCACACCGGTGTTCCGCATACCGGCAAAGCATTGACTTTCGCCCGTTCCTGTCTTATTATAAGAAAAGACTGCGCGCCCGTCCGAGCCGGCGCCCGAACAAACCGAAAAGGGGAACGGAAATGAAAAACAGCGAAAAGACAATGGAACAGATCATCGCCCTGTGCAAAAACAGAGGCTTCATCTATGCAGGCAGCGAGATCTACGGCGGCCTGGCCAACAGCTGGGACTACGGTCCCCTGGGCGTCGAGTTCAAGAACAACGTCAAAAAGGCGTGGTGGAAGAAGTTCGTGCAGGAATCCCCCTACAACGTGGGCCTGGACTCCGCCATCATCATGAACCCCGAGACCTGGGTGGCCACCGGCCACGTGGCCAGCTTCTCCGACCCGCTGATGGACTGTAAGGACTGCCACGCCCGCTTCCGCGCCGACAAGCTCATCGAGGACAACGGCGGCCATGCCGAGGGCATGACCAACGAGCAGATGATGGACTACATCAAGGAGCACGGCATCGTCTGCCCCGAGTGCGGCAAGGCCAACTTCACCGACATCCGCAAGTTCAACCTGATGTTCAAGACCTTCATGGGCGTCACCGAGGACGCCAAGAGCGAGGTGTATCTGCGCCCCGAGACCGCGCAGGGCATCTTTG
>NHCFR00700__coassemble_1532_pt1 | contig 16229 bp, 13 predicted proteins | sample NHCFR00700__metabat2_high_PE_054 | metagenome-assembled genome bin NHCFR00700
TACCAAGGGATGCGACCTGTACCAAAACGACGCAGTGCTCAAGGACCTGCTGGCCGCACTGGAAACCTTTACCAGCCGGTACTACACCGGCAAATATTCCGGCAAATCGGGCGGCAACTGGTACCATTGGGTAATCACCACACCGGACGCGCTGCTGAATACCTGCATCGTGCTGTACGACGAGCTGTCGGCCGAACAGGTACAGCATTACGCTGACGTCTGCAAGTGGTATGTGCCCGACTGTATGGCCCAGGGCCCCCATTCCAACGATCCCAAGATGACCGGCGGCAACCTGCTGCTGAAGGCAAACTCCACCCTGCAGACCGCCATCCTGGACCAGAACGCCAGCATGCTGGAAAACGTCAAGGAAGGCGTGAAGACGGTGCTGGTATACAACGATGCCAGCCAGTTCTACACCAAGGACGCCGACGGCTTCTATAAGGACGGCTCCTACATCCAGCACCAGGCGCTGGCCTACATCGGCGGCTACGGCTCCGACCTGTACAAGAACCTGGGCGTATTCCTGCTGGTGCTGGACGACAGCCAGTGGGAGATCGCCTATGAGGACGGCCGCGAGCAGGTGGCCTACGACACCGTGTTCAACGGCATCGAGCCCTTCCTGTACGATGTGCACATGATGGATATGGTGTCCAGCCGCGACGTGTCCCGTCCCGGCGACCGCGACCTCGTCCGCATCGCCTCCATCATGAACTCCATCCTGCCGCTGCGCGGCACCTTCCCCACCGAGGAGGAGAACGCCCGCTTCGACAGCATGGTCAAGTACTACCTGAACCTCCAGCCCCAGTTCTTCTTCGAGAACATGAGCAGCATCACCGCCATCATGACCGCCAGCCAGATCCTGGCCGACGACAGCATCCAGCCGCGCAGCACCTATGCGCTGACCAAGGTGTTCACGATGGACAAGGCGGTGCATGTGAACGACGACTTCGGCTTTGCCATCTCGATGCATTCCGACCGCACCTACGGCCACGAGCTGATCAACAGCGAGGGCAAGCGCACCTGGAACACCTCGGACGGCATGACCTACCTCTACGATGAGGACACCCGCCAGTACGCCGACGGCTACTGGGCCGCTGTGGACCCCACCCGCCTGTCCGGCATCACCGCCGAGCATGTGGACCTGGGCGTGGGCACCGGCGACCGCACCAAGAACATCTATCCCTGGACCGGCGGCGCCACCCTGCAGGATGACGGCATCGGCGCCATCGGCACCCACTTCCGCACCCTGTCCAAAGCCGGCAGCTCCACCCGCAACGGCACCGATGTGAAGAAGAGCTGGTTCGTCTTTGGCGACAAGATCGTAGCGCTGGGCGCCGGCATCACCTCCACCACCGGCAACGGCGTGGAGAGCATCGTCGACAACCGCAAGATCGGCCTGGACGGCGAAAACCGCCTGGCGGTCAACGGCCAGGAGGTCGAGCTGGAGCTGAACACCGCCGTGTCCGGCGAGGCCAGCCCGAATATGGGCACCAAGGTCAAGGCCGACTACATCACCCTGGCCGGCGAGAACGGCTCCAAGATCGGCTACTACTTCCCCGGCTCCGCCGAGGTGAACCTGCTGAAAGAGCAGCGCACCGGCAAATGGAGCGACCAGGGCACCGGCAGCGGGGAAGCCACCGCCACCTTTGCCACCATCTTCTTCGACCACGGCACCAAGCCCACCAACGAGAGCTATGCCTACATCCTGATGCCGGGCGCCGATGACGGCGATATGGCAGCTTATGCCGCCGATCCCACCATCGAGATCCTTCAGAACGACGCGGGCGCCGCCGCTGTGCACGACAGCGTCAGCAATACCACCGCCGTCAACTTCTGGAACGCCGGCGGCGTGGGCGGCATCGCCAGCGACTCTCCCGCCTCTGTGGTCCTGCGCGAGCAGGACGGCAAGCTGACCCTGGCTGTGGCCGATCCCACCCAGCAGAAGGATCAGATCACCATCACCCTGCCGTATCTGGCCGGAACGGTGATCGAGTCCGACGAGAACGTCACCATCACCTCCGCCGAGCCCTTCACCGTCATCACGGTGGACACCAAGGGCTGCGAGGGCACCACCAGCACCATCACCTTCGAGGCCACCCCCGCGGCCGGCAGCGAGGTGATGAGCGTGGCCAGCGCCCAGCCTGTGCTGGACGTCACCCTGGGCACCGCCTTCAAGAACATCCCCCTGCCCGAGACCGTCACCGTGCTCACTGCCGACGGCGCCGAGCATGAGGTGGGCGTGCAGTGGCAGCGCGGCGATTACGACAAGAACCAGATCGCCCGCTACGAGATCACCGGCACGCTGGTGCTGGAGGAAGGCCTGCAGAACAGCGCCGGCATCACCGCCAGCGCCGTGCTGAACGTCATCCGTCCGCAGATCCCGGCCCTGGAGGACACCAACGTCCGCGATGGCAAATACGCCGACTCCAACGCCACCGAGGGCGGCACCAGCCTGAACTGCACCCGCGGCACCATCGCCGTGAAGCAGGATGCCATCAGCTACCTGCGCTATGGCTACATCAAGCTGGACCTGGAGGGCGCCGACCCGAACGCCACCCACTACTACCTGAACATCCAGTCCACCGCCGTACCCGGCAGCGACTATAAGCGCACCGACCTGTATGCGGTGGAAAGCGATTGGCAAGGCGAGACCCTCACCTACAACACCCGCCCGGACCGCATCGGCGACGAGCCGGCGGCCAGCCTCACCAAGGAAATGCTGCAGCAAAGCACCGTGCAGAGCATCGACATCACCGCCGCCGTGCAGGCAGCTCTGGAGCGCGGCGACAAGCAGCTGTCTCTGGAACTGGTGAACGTGGGCGGCGGCTCGGACAGCGGCCTGTACATCCACTCGCTGGAAAGCACCACGCTGGGCGTACAGAAGCCGTCCCTCAGCTGGGACAGCGCCACCCTGCCCGAATTGCTGGATACCCGCAACGCCGAGATGCTGCTGGAAACCGTGCGCACCATGGACCGCACCCTCTACGCGAACCTCGATGAAGAGGCGCTGGACGAGGCGGCCGCCGCGCTGCAGGCCCTGGTGGACGATCCCGACACCACCAACGCCGAGCTGAACAAGGCCGAGAGCGACCTGTCCGGCATCCTGCTGGATCTGCGCTATCGCCCGCGGCCCAAAGCCTGAGTTTCCCCTCTCTGCGCAATTCCCCGCCCGGATTTTCCGGGCGGGGTTTTTGTGTAAAAATGGCGAATTCCCGTATAATTTTTTATGCTTGATGAACAATGACAAGCGGGGCCGGCTGTGCTATACTGGCCCTGAAAATCAAAGGAATCGTGTGCCGAATAATCAAAACCAAAATAAAAAAGGAGAAACAACCATGATCGACCTTGCAAGCAAAATGCTGCCCGCGCCGGTGAATGGCGGCTTCCGGATGGAAGGCTACTGGGTGTGGTGCGGTTCTGCCATCAAAGGCGAGGATGGCAGATATCATCTGTTCGCCTCCCGCTGGAAAAAGACCCAGCCGATGCATCCGGGCTGGCTGTTCGGCAGCGAGATCGTGCGCGCCGTGTCCGACCGCCCCGAAGGCCCCTACACCTTCCAGGAGGTGGTGCTCACCGCGCGCGGCCAGCAGTACTGGGACGGCATGAGCGTCCACAATCCCCACATCACCAGGCAGGGGGACACCTATGTGCTCTATTATGTGGGCATCACCTATCCGTTCCCGGCTCCGAAGGACGACGACAAGGTGCAGCACGACGACCTGCGCACCGACGTGGCCCGCGCCAACAAGCGGGTGGGCATCGCCACCGCCCCCAGCGTGTTCGGCCCCTGGACCCGCCGGGACGCCCCCATCCTCACCCCCCGTCCCGACCATTTCGACAACATGTTCACCTCCAACCCGGCCCCCTGCGTTGGTCCGGACGGCAGCGTGACGATGGTGTACAAGAGCCGCGGCGTGCTGCCCGGCCCGGACTATCCCGGCGGCCACATCCACGGGCCGATGGTGTTCGGCACCGCCACCGCCCCCAGCTGGGAAGGCCCCTACACCGCCCGCAGCGAGCAGCCGCTGTTCGCGGGCGACACCGTGCTGGAGGACCCCTTCATCTGGCGCGACGCCGACGGCATGCACATGATCGCAAAGGATATGTACGGCAACATCTGCGGCGAGCAGTACGGCGGCGTGTATGCCCATTCGCAGGACGGCCTGTCCTGGCAGATGGAGCGCGGCCGGCTGGCCTATTCCCGCCATGTGCTGTGGGACGACGGCGTCACCCGCCTGATGGGCAACCTCGACCGCCCGTTCATCCTGTTCGAGGAGGGCAAGCCCATCTGCCTGTTCTTCGCCACCTCCAACGGCACCGACAGCTTCCTCGACGCCGGAGACACCTGGAACCTGGCCATCCCGCTGCGCCCCTGAAAAGCGCGGCTGCTGCGCCGGATGAGGGGAAAGCCTTTGGACAGCGCAGACCATCTCTTTTTCGACAAGCTGGCCGCACCCTTCGGGGTGCGGTTTTTTTATGGCCAAAATGCAGGTTATACGGAAATTTCTCTTTTATTTTGAAAAAAAGTGTGCTATAATCACTGCAACGCTTTATTGCTTTATCTTGATAAAGCAAACGAAAGAGGGGGATGCCGTATGGCGCAATGGGAGTATGAACAGCTGGGCCGTGCCCGGCTCCTGCCGCTGCAGCTGGCCCTTTTGTACCGGGCCGCGGGGTATGAGCAGTACCGCATGAGCCGCTTTGAGGAATACAGCCTCTACCGCGAGAACCAGGGATTTCTGGCCGCGCCGCAGGTCCTCACCTTCACCGACCTCGACGGCCGCCTGCTGGCGCTGAAGCCGGACGTCACCCTCAGCATCGCCAAGCACGCCGATCCCGCGCCGGGCGGCTGCTGCCGGTATTATTACGACGAGAGCGTCTACCGTCCCAGCCGGGAAAGCCACACCTTTCAGGAGATCGGCCAGATGGGCCTGGAGTGCATCGGCGAAGTGGACGAAGCCGAAACCGCCGCCGCCGTACAGCTGGCGCTGGACAGTCTGGCGCTGGCGGCAGACGGGGGAGCGGCGCTGCTGGTGCTGGGGCATATGGGATTTGCGGCGGGGCTGCTGCGGCAGGCCGGTCTGGACGAGGAACGGAAAACGCAGGCCATGCGCTGCATCCACGACAAAAACGCGGGGGCGCTGGCCGCGCTGTGCGGGGCGGAGGCCGCCGTCTGCGGGATGAACACGCTGTGCGGCCCGTGGCAGGAGGTGCTGCCCAAAGCGCGGGCGCTGGCGCAGGACGAGGGCGCGCTGCAGGTGCTGGAGGAGCTGGAAACGCTCTGCCGCCGCCTTGTGCCGAAGGGCTGCGGATTGGAACTGGACCTCTCGCTGGCCAACGACAGCGCCTACTACAACGGGCTGGTCTTTCGCGGCCAGATCAGCGGCCTGGCGCGTCCGGTGCTGCAGGGCGGCCGGTACGATCCGCTGGCCTCCCGCTTTTCGCCCGGCGCGCGGGCGGTGGGGTTTGCCATCTACCGGAACGAGCTGGAGCGCCTCGACGCCCATCCCTGCGGCCTGCTCAGCGTGGCGCTGCCCAAAGGGCGGCTGGGGGACAAGGTGTTCCGCCTGCTGCAAAAGGCGGGCTGGTCGGCGGCGCAGGGGCCCGACAGCCGCCGTCTGGTGGTGGAGGACGCCGCCGCGGGCGTGCGGTACTTCCTGGTCAAGCCCAGCGACGTGGCCATCTATGTGGAGCACGGCGCGGCCGATGTGGGCATCGTGGGCAAAGATGTTCTGGACGAGGGCGGCGCCGACGTCTTTGAGCTGCTGGACACCGGCCTGGGGCGCTGCCGCATGTGCGTGGCCGGCCCGGCGGGCTTTGCCGACGACACCGGCCGCACCCTGCGGGTGGCCACCAAATACCCGGCCATCGCCAAGCGGCACTACGCCGCGCAGGGACGGCAGATCGACATCATCAAGCTGAACGGTTCCATCGAGCTGGCGCCGCTGGTGGGGCTGGCCGACGTGATCGTGGACATCGTGGAGACCGGCGCCACCCTGCGGGAGAACGGCCTGGTGGTGCGGGAGGAGATCCTGCCCATCAGCGCGCGGCTGATCGCCAACCGTTCCAGCTATTCCTTCAAACGGGCCGCCATCGACGGTCTGCTGCAAAAATTGGAAGAGGTGACCCGGAATGATCAAAATGTATGAATTCGACGCGCTGCACCCCGACCAGTTCCTCAACCGCGACCTGCGCGCCGAAAAGGACGTGGAGGCGGTGGTGGCCGAGGTGCTGGACACGGTGCGCCGGGAGGGCGACGCCGCCCTGCGCCGCTACGCCGAACGGTTCGACCGCGCGGTGCTGGACAGCCTCGTGGTCAGCGAGGCCGAGATGCAGGCGGCGCTGGAGGGGACCGACCCCGATTTCCTCGAAACGCTGCGCCGGGCGGCGGAAAACATCCGCGCCTTCCACAGCCGCCAGATCCGGCAGGATTTCGTCACCACCGGGCCGGACGGCGTGGTGATGGGCCAGAAATTCACCCCGCTGGAACGGGCGGGGGTGTATGTGCCGGGCGGCACGGCCAGCTATCCCAGCACCGTGCTGATGGATGTGATCCCCGCCCAGCTGGCGGGGGTGCCCGAGATCGTCATGACCACCCCGCCCCGCGCAGACGGCACCGTCGCACCAGCCATTTTGGCCGCCGCCCATGTGGCGGGCGTCACCCGCATTGTCAAGGCGGGCGGCGCACAGGCGGTGGCGGCGCTGGCCTTCGGCACCGAGAGCGTGCCCCGGGTGGACAAGATCGTGGGCCCCGGCAACGTCTATGTGGCCACCGCTAAGCGGATGGTCTACGGCCTGGTGGACATCGACATGATCGCCGGCCCCAGCGAGATTTTGGTGCTGGCCGACGGCGCCAGCAACCCGCGCTGGGTGGCGGCCGACATGCTCAGTCAGGCCGAGCACGACCGGCTGGCCAGCGCGGTGCTGGTCACCGACAGCCGCGAACTCGCCCTCGCGGTGCAGGCCGAGCTGGAGCGCCAGATCCCGCTGCTTCCCCGCGCTGCGATCGCCCGCGAGAGCATCGACACCAACGGCAAAATCATCGTCACCGACGATCTGGACAAGGCGGTGCAGGCGGCGAACCTCATCGCGCCCGAGCACCTCGAGCTGTGCCTGGACGAGCCGTTCCGCCTGCTGGGCGCGGTGCGCAACGCGGGCAGCATCTTCCTGGGCCGCCACTGCCCCGAGGCGCTGGGCGACTACTTTGCCGGCCCCAACCACACGCTGCCCACCAGCGGGACAGCGCGGTTCTCCAGCCCGCTGTCGGTGGACGATTTCGTCAAAAAATCCAGCTTCCTGTACTACACCCCCGGCGCGCTGCAAAAGGTGGGCCGCCGGGTGGCGGATTTTGCGATGCGGGAGGGCCTGCAGGCCCACGCCCGCAGCGTGACCATCCGCTGCGAGGAGGAGAGCGAATGAGCCGCTTTTTCACCCCCGCTCTGTCGGCGCTGGAGCCGTATACCCCCGGCGAGCAGCCGCGGCAGCGGTTTGTCAAGCTGAACACCAACGAAAGCCCCTATCCGCCCAGCCCGATGGTGCGCGAGGCCATCACCCCGGAGGCCGTCGAACGGCTGCGCCTCTATTCCGACCCCGCCTGCACCGACCTGGCCGCCGCCATCGCGGACCACTATCAGCTCGACTCGTCCTGGGTCATGGCGGGCAACGGCAGCGACGAGGTGCTGGCCATCGCCATCCGCGCCTTCTGCGGCCCGGACACCCCGCTGGCCTTTGCCGACATCACCTACGGCTTTTATCCGGTGTGGGCGGCGCTGTTCGGTATACAGACAAAGATCCTTCCGCTGGCCGAGGATTTTTCCCTTTCCCCGGCCGACTACTGCGGCGTCGGCTGCACCGCCGTCATCGCCAACCCCAACGCCCCCACCGGCCTCGCCCTCACGCCCGCGCAGCTGGAGCCGATCCTGCAGGCCAATCCCAACAACGTGCTGATCGTGGACGAGGCCTATGTGGATTTCGGGGCCGAGAGCTGCCGCTGCCTGCTGGACCGATACGACAACCTGCTCGTGGTCCAGACCTTCAGCAAAAGCCGCAGTCTGGCCGGCGGGCGGGTGGGCTTCGCGCTGGGGCATCCCGCCCTCATCGCCGACCTCAACCGGGTGCGTTTCAGCCTGAACCCGTATAACCTCAACAGCCTCAGCATACTGGCCGGCGCAGCCAGCATGCGGGACGAAGCCTATTTTTCCGCCTGCTGCGCCCGCATCCGCGCCACCCGCGAAAAAACCGCCGCCGCCCTTGTGCAGCGCGGCTGCACCGTCACCGATTCGCTGGCGAATTTCCTCTTTGTCCGTCCCAATCGGATGCCCGGCCGCGCGCTGTTCGCCCGCCTGCGGGAAAACGGCATCCTCGTGCGCCGGTGGGACGCGCCCCGCATTGCCGACTGGCTGCGCATCACGGTGGGCAGCGAGGAGGAGATGCAGACGCTGCTGGACACCATCGACCGGATCTGGAAGGAGAACTGAACCATGCGAACCGCAACCATCGAACGCCGCACCACCGAAACACAGATCACCCTCACCCTCGCGCTGGACGGCACGGGGAAGGGGGACGTCGCCACCGGCTGCGGATTTCTGGACCATATGCTGCAATTGTTTGCGCGCCACGGCCGGTTCGACCTGACCCTGCGCTGCACCGGCGACACCTGGGTGGACGACCACCACACGGTGGAGGACGTGGGCATCTGTTTGGGCCGCGCCTTCCGGCAGGCGCTGGGAGAGATGCGGGGCATCGCGCGGTACGGCAATTTCCTGCTCCCGATGGACGAAACGCTGGTGCTGTGCGCGGTGGACCTGTCCGGCCGCATGGCGCTGGGCTGGCAGATGAACTTTCCCAGCCAGAAGGTGGGCGCCTTCGACACCGAGCTGTGCCGCGAGTTCTGGCTGGCCTTTGTGCGGGAATGCCCCTGTTCGCTGCACGCGGTGCAGATGGCGGGGGACAACACCCATCACCTCATCGAGGCAGCCTTCAAGGGGCTGGCGCGGGCGCTGTCGATGGCGGCGGCGATCGTGCCGGGGCAGGAGAGCGAGATCCCCAGCACCAAAGGGCTGCTGGGCTGAGAGAGGAGGACGAGCGATGATCGCCATTGTGGATTACGGCGTGGGCAACCTGTTCAGCCTGCGCAGCAGCCTGGAATATCTGGGCTGCGACGTCTGCGTCACCGCCAGGGCCAGCGAGCTGCGGTCTGCCAGCCATATCATCCTGCCGGGGGTGGGCGCCTTCGGGGATGCCGTTGCCCGTTTGCAGGACACCGGCCTTGTGCCGATCCTGCGCGAACAGGCGCAGAAAAAACCGCTGCTGGGCATCTGCCTGGGCATGCAGCTCCTGTTCGACAGCAGCCTCGAGTTCGGCCTGCATACAGGCCTCGGCCTCATCCCCGGCCAGGTGCGGCCGCTGGCCCCCCGGCTGGAGGGAAGCGGACTCAAGGTGCCGCACATGGGGTGGAACCGGCTGGAGATCCTGCAAAACGACCCCATCTTCCGGGATGTGGAAAACGGGGAATATGTCTACTACGTCCACAGCTTCTACGCCGCCGACTGCGCCGGGAGCACGCTGGCCACCAGCCCCTATGGGGTGGCGGTGCCGGGCATGGTGAAGCGTGGGCTGGTCTACGGGGCGCAGTTCCACCCGGAAAAAAGCGGCGATACCGGTCTGCGCATTCTGCGTGCCTTCGCCGGTTTGTGAGGAAAGAGAGGAGAAAAACTATGCAGCTGCTTCCCGCCATCGACCTGCGCGGCGGGCAGGTCGTGCGCCTGTACCAGGGCGACTACGATCGGATGACCGTCTATTCCGCCGACCCCTGCGCCGTCGCGCGCGGCTTCATCGAGGCCGGGGCGTCCAACCTGCATGTGGTGGACCTCGACGGCGCCAGAGACGGCGCTCCCGCCAATTTTTCCACCATCGCCGCGCTGGCCCGGCTGGGGCTGCGGGTGCAGGTGGGCGGCGGTATCCGCACCCGTGAGCGCATCGAGCAGTACCTCGCGCTGGGGGTGGAGCGGGTGATCCTGGGCACCGTCGCGGTGGAGGACTTCGACTTCACCGCCCGGATGGCGCGCGATTTCCCCGGCCGCATCGCGGTGGGGGTGGACATGAAGGACGGCATGGCCGCCACACACGGCTGGCGGCAGGTGTCGGACCTGGACGGCGTGGCGCTGTGCCGCCGGTTCGCGTCGGCGGGCGTGCGCACCGTCATCTGCACCGACATCTCCCGCGACGGCGCGCAGAAGGGAACGAATCTGGCGCTGTATCAAAAACTCTGCGCGATCCCCGGCCTGCGTGTGATCGCCAGCGGCGGCGTGGGCAGCATTGCCGAGCTGAAGGCGCTGGCCGCTATGGGCGCGTGGGGCGCGATTTTGGGCAAGGCGCTGTACACCGGGCAGCTGTCGCTGGCCGAGGCGGTGCAGGCCATCCGGACGGAGGAACAGCCATGATCACAAAACGCATCATCCCCTGCCTGGACGTCCGGGACGGCCGGGTGGTGAAGGGGGTCAATTTCGAGGGCCTGCGCGACATGGCCGACCCGGTGGAGATGGCCCGCTACTACAACCGCAGCGGCGCCGACGAGCTGGTGTTCTACGACATCACCGCCAGCGTGGAAAAGCGCGCGCTGTTCACCGACGTGCTGCGCCGGGTGGCCAGCGAGATCTTCATCCCGCTCACGGTGGGCGGCGGCATCAACACGCTGGACGACTTCGACCGGGTGCTGAAATGCGGGGCCGACAAGGTGAGCGTGAACTCGGGCGCCATCCGCAGCCCCGCTCTCATCGACGAAGCCGCCCGCCGCTACGGCAGCCAGTGCGTGGTGCTGTCGATGGACGTGCGCCGGGTGGACGGAGAGCTGCACATTTTTGCCCGGGGCGGCCGGGACGACACCGGCATCGATGCGCTGGAATGGGCGCGGCAGGGCGTGGAGCGCGGCGCGGGGGAGCTGGTGGTGAACTCCATCGACACCGACGGCGTGAAAAACGGCTTCGACCTCGAGATGTTGGACGCCATCGCGGCGGTGGCGCCGGTGCCCATCATCGCCAGCGGCGGCGCGGGCTGCATGGAGGACTTTGCCCGCCTGTTCACCCATCCGGGCATCGACGCGGGCCTGGCCGCCAGCATCTTCCACACCCGCCAGGTGGAGATCGGGCAGCTGAAACAATATCTTGCACAGCAGGGCGTGGAGATGCGCCCTGCAAAAGGAGGGGCAGATCCATGGAACTGAAATACGACGCACACGGCCTGATCCCGGCCATCGTGCAGGACCACTACACCAAGCAGGTGCTGACGCTGGCCTATATGAACGCCGAAAGCCTGGCGCTGACGATGGCCGAAGGGCGCACCGTTTTCTACAGCCGCAGCCGCCGGGAGCTGTGGCGCAAAGGGGAGACCAGCGGCAACGTCCAGCGGGTGGTGAGCATCACGGCCGACTGCGACGCCGACGCGCTGGTGGTGGAGGTGGTCAAGGACGGGCCGGCCTGCCACACCGGCGAGGAAAGCTGCTTTTTCCGGCCGGTGTACATCAGCGAGGAGCTGAAGCCCTTTGCCTACGAGGGGCTGTACCAGCTGATCGCCGGCCGCAAGACGGCCCCCAAGGAGGGCAGCTACACCACCTATCTGTTCAGCAAGGGCCTGGACAAGATCCTGAAAAAGGTGGGCGAGGAGTGCACCGAGGTGCTGATCGGCGGCGCCAAGCGGGACAGGGAGGAGACCCTGTACGAGATCGGCGACCTTGTCTACCATGTGATGGTGCTGATGGTGGAGATGGGCATCACACTGGAGGACGTCACCCGCGAGCTGGAAAAGCGCCATGTCATCGACCACAAGGTCAAGCAGGAGCGCATGCAGTGAAAAAAAGAGAAAGGCTTCGCGCCGCAGGCACAAAACCTGTCCGGCGCGAAGCCTTTTTTGATTGCACAGCGCGGAGACCGCGGGGATTCACCCGGCGGAAGAGGCCGTGTCCAGCTCGTATTTCACCGCCCAGCGCCCTTTCCAGTCCATCACGCCAGCGATGTTCCCCCTGCGCACCGATGCGCCGTCGGGGGCGATCTGGTACACCTCGTCCAGCTCCTGCAGCAGCACCGCGCCGTCCAGCGACAGCAGGTCGTTCCGCCATGCGCCGTCCTTGTCATAGCCGGCGCGGATGGCCACAAACCCGTCGCCGCTCACCAGCGAGGCCTCCTGATAGCCGTCCTTCTGCCACAGCACCGCGCCCTGCTCGTCCAGCATGGCGATGCCCTCGCCGTCAAAGCGGAGGATCTTCCCCGGTTCCGCCGGTTCCAGCCACTGCCCCACAGGATCGGTCAGCAGCAGACGGCCGGTGCTGCCCCACAAAAGATTGCCCGCCGGTGTACCGCTGGCCAGATAGTACCGCACCTGTCCCTCATACGGCCAGCTGTTCACCCAGCCCACCTGTACGCCCGAAGGCTCGCCGGTGCGCACCGTGAGCGAGCCGTCCGCGCCCCATTCCAGCTGCAGCTCGTCCAGATACAGCCACCAGCGCTGCGGCCCTTCGTAGAGCACCGCGCCGGTCTCCGCCTGCACCACCTGCCAGCCGTCCGCCGCGCGCACCAGCGCCCGGCCCTGGCCGACCATCCGCTCCACGTCCTGCCAGCGCACCTGCCCCTGCGGGTCGATGAGGCAGATGGTTTGGCCGTCGTCCAGCTCATACCAGCCGGACAGGCCGTCCGCCTCCCAGACGGTGCCGGGATTCCAGCGGCCCTGTTCGGCGCCCGTCTCGCTCAGCCACACGGTGGCGTCGGGCATGCTCAGCATCAGGCCGCCGTCCTCCCGTGCCAGCGCGCTGGAACAGGCGTATTCCTCCAGCGGATCGCCGCCCAGCTTCTGCGGCACCCACAGCCCGTCGGCGCGCTGCACCATCGCCCATTCCTTCGCCGGCTGGCACAGCGCCGCCCCGGCCGAGGCCTGTGCCAGCAGGTTCCCCTTGCCGTCCACCAGCCGCTGTGCGCCGTTTGTATCGGTGATCAGATAGTTTCCATATTCATTTTCCATCGCTTCCCCCTCGGTGGCGGCGAATTCCTCGCCGTCGGTGGTGGTGAGCACCGTTTCATCCTCCAGCGGCAGGCACCAGCCGCGATTTTCCATTTCAGCCTTGCCGCAGCCTGCCAGCAAAACCGCCAGCAGTGCAGCCAACCACCAAACCTGCATACACCCGTCCCCCTTCGATTGATGATTGTATATTATAGAAACGATACAACTTCTGCAAATCTTGCAGAAAAATGCGTGCGGGTCCAAAAAATGCGCGATCGTGCCCGTATGCGCACAAAAAAACGCCCGTGCATCCCCACAGGGAACACACGGACGAAAAACACAGCGGTTATTCCTTAAATGCCCACAGGCGCTGGCCGAGGTAGTTGCAGCCGGTGAAGATCACCTGCGCCACCAGCATGGCCACACGCTCTACCCAGGCGGCCGACAGAGGCAGCGCCAGCACGCCCACTGCCCACGGCACCAGCAGATCCGAGATGCCGAACGACAGCAGATAGCACACGGCGATCACGATGGAGAACCGCACGGCGCTGCGCACCAGCGGCGCTTTGCTCTGGAAGGAATACTTGCGGTTGAGGATAAAGCTGACGATGCTGCACAGCGTGAACATCAGCGCGGTGCTGCCCCAGTATCCCAGCGCGCCGTACAGCAGCTGGCTGCCGATCATGCTGACGATGGTGTTGCCGCCGCCGATCAGCAGAAAGAACAGCAGGCTGCGGTCGCAGAAAAAGCGGATGAGTTTTTTCATTCTTCCACGACCCGCACGCTCTTCATCAAATGCCCACAGGCGCTGGCCGAGGTAGTTGCAGCCGGTGAAGATCACCTGCGCCACCAGCATGGCCACACGCTCTACCCAGGCGGCCGACAGAGGCAGCGCCAGCACGCCCACTGCCCACGGCACCAGCAGATCCGAGATGCCGAACGACAGCAGATAGCACACGGCGATCACGATGGAGAACCGCACGGCGCTGCGCACCAGCGGCGCTTTGCTCTGGAAGGAATACTTGCGGTTGAGGATAAAGCTGACGATGCTGCACAGCGTGAACATCAGCGCGGTGCTGCCCCAGTATCCCAGCGCGCCGTACAGCAGCTGGCTGCCGATCATGCTGACGATGGTGTTGCCGCCGCCGATCAGCAGAAAGAACAGCAGGCTGCGGTCGCAGAAAAAGCGGATGAGTTTTTTCATTCTTCCACGACCCGCACGCTCTTCATCACCACGGGAGTGGTGGGCTTGTCGCGGAAATCGGTGGGCACGGCGGCGATCTCATCCACCACGTCCATACCGCTCACCACATGGCCAAAGGCGGCGTACTGGCCGTCCAGATGGGGGGCGTCCTCATGCATGATGAAGAACTGGCTGCCGGCCGAGTTGGGGTTCATGCTGCGGGCCATGCTGATGACGCCGCGCTTGTGCAGGATGGGGTTGTTCCAGCCGTTGGCGGCGAATTCGCCCTTGATGCTCCAGCCGGGGCCACCCATGCCGGTGCCGTCCGGGCAGCCGCCCTGGATCATGAAACCAGGGATCACCCGGTGGAAAGTCAGGCCGTCGTAGAAACCGTCCTTGACCAGCTTCAGGAAATTCTCGGTGGTGATGGGCGCCGCTTTCGGGTCCAGCTCCAGCTCGATCTTCTTGCCGTTTTCCATTTCGATGACGATCATATTTTTTCTCTCCTTTGCGGTGGGGGATACGGCGGCATGCCTGCCGCCGCGGACCTTGCCAATGCCTATTATACCATGAAGCGAAGCGAAGCGAAATGGTATCATTCGTTATTTTTTTCGGCCAGCCCGCAAGAGGAGAGAAAAATCAGCTCTCGCCCTCCATCTCGTGCATATAGGCCCAGTACCGTTTGGGGCACAGGTTTTGACGCAGAGAGGGGTTTCGCCGCTGCGGAATCGCGATGGTGTCGTAAAAGCGTTTCCACATGCGGCGATACTGCTGTTCCGCCGCGCCTGCGGGGGGCGGTGTGAACTGTTCCATCCCGAAATACTGCGCCTTCTTGTCGTGCCAGTACAGCGCCACCTTGTGGGTCTTGTCCCAGATCATGAACTCCTCGTTCCCCAGCCGCTGGCAGAAATGCCCGGCCAGCAGCGGCAGCACCTCGTTTTTGGGGCCGATCACCGCGCCCAGGATCCCGCCGTAATCCGAAAACCGCAGAAACCCTTTCAGCAGATGGGCTTCGTTCAGCAGATGCTTTTCCGCGTCGATCAGCGGAGCCACGTCGGGATGGCCCAGCATGTTGCAGATCCGCGGCCCTTCCTCCCAGCCGCGCAGCAGAAAGCGCAGGATCAGCAGCTCCTTTTTCGGCGCGCAGCTGAGGAATACATGCCCCACCAGCTGCCGCGCACGGGGGCCGATCTTCCGGCTCACCGACCGCGCCACCCGCACAGCATGGGTGGGATCGGTCTCAATAAAGCAGGTCTCGAACAGGGTGGGGGAGGCGGTCTGTTCGGGCTGGATATCCAGCGGCAGCATCCGCCCGGACACCGCTTCAAACACACAGCACAGCAGCCCCTGCAGGCTGCCGTCGTATAAAAAGATCACATTCTGCGGCTCAGACATTCCGCTGCCTCCTCCCATACGGTTTTGGATGCCAGCAAGGCAGGTGTGCCGGCGGCGGTCAGCTGCTGCACGGCCGGCGCGCTGAACAGGCTCAGCTGTTCGGTGCCGGCGGAAAAGGCGGCCGGGTCCAGCAAGGCGCGCGCCACCGTGCCACGCTGTGCGCGGGCGCCGGTGTATCCCCGACAGACGATGAAATACTGCGCCCGTTTCAGCACCACGCCGATGCGGCGAAGGGCGTCCAGATCCAGCGCGCCGGTGCGCCGGGCAATGACGATCCGCCGCGCGCTTTTGGGGCCGATACCCGGCACCCGCAGCAGCTGTTCCGGCTCGGCCCGGTTGACGTCCACCGGAAAATAGCCGGGATTGCGCACCGCCCATCCGCATTTGGGGTCGAGGTAGGGGTCGAGATCGGGCTGGTCGTCGCTGAGGATCTCGGAGGCGGAAAAGTGGTAAAACCGCAGCAGCCAGTCCGCCTGGTACAGCCGATGCTCGCGCAGCAGCGGGGGAGGGGTGGAGAGTGCCGGCAGTCGGCTGTCGGCCGAGACGGGGATGTAAGCCGAGAAAAACACGCGCTTGAGCGAATATTTTTGGTACAGCCCCTCGGTCAGACGCAGAATGTGGCGGTCGTTTTCAGGGGACGCCCCCACGATCATCTGGGTACTCT
>NHCFR00700__coassemble_1628_pt1 | contig 15039 bp, 11 predicted proteins | sample NHCFR00700__metabat2_high_PE_054 | metagenome-assembled genome bin NHCFR00700
GGAAGAATTTGGACGGGTGTTTTGCGCAAAAAACAGCCAATCCGGCGGTATAAAGGGGCGAAAAATTTACATTTATGTGATACAATAGAACGCATCCCGCAACAAACCCCACCCACAGAAAAGGAGACGCCCCGTGGACAAGCCCAATGTATCGCCGCACCAGCGGCTGAAAAAGTATGCCTCCCAGGATATCGACGAGATCCGCCAGGAGCTGCACCTGTCGCCGGACGGCCTGCGCGAAGACCAGGCCGACCGCATGCGCCGCCGCTATGGCGCCAACCGGGTGGGGTATTCGCTGCGCGCGCCGCTGTGGCACCATTTCGCGCGCGCGTTCGTGAACCCGTTCAGCATCATCCTGCTGGTGATGGCGGGGGTCACCTTCGCCGCCGACCGCCTGCTGCCCGCCGGTTTCAGCCGCAACGGCGCCACCGTGGCGGTCACCTTGTGGATGCTGCTGCTCAGCGGCGTCATCCGTCTGGCGCAGGAGCTGCGGGCCGGGCATGACGCCGGCGCGCTGCTGGCGCGCATCCAGACCACCGTGCAGGTGCGCCGGCAGAGCGGCGTGGTGCAGATCCCGGCCGAGGAGCTGGCGGTGGGGGACATCGTTCTGCTGTCTGCCGGCGACCGCGTCCCCGCCGACCTGCGCCTCACCTGCACACGGGAGCTGTTCGTCTCCCAGTCGGTGCTCACCGGCGAAAGCCGGGTGCTGCAGAAGGGCGCCGCCCCGCTGGACACCGCCGGCCTTTCCTCGCTGGACAGCTTTTCCAACCTCGCCTTTATGGGCAGCGTGGTGCTCAGCGGCACCGCCGAGGGCATCGTGGTGGAGGTGGGCGCGAACACCGTCTACGGCAGCTACCTCCACGAGCTGCAGAAAACCAAGCACAGCTTCGACCAGGGCTCGGCCTCGATCGCGCGGGTGCTGGTGCGCTTTATGGCCGCGCTGGTCCCCTTCGTCTTTCTGTTCACCGGCCTGACCAAAGGGCACTGGCTGGCCTCGCTGCTGTTCGCCCTGTCGGCGGCGGTGGGCCTCATCCCCGAGCTGCTGCCGATGGCGATCAACGCCTGCCTCATCAAGGGCGGCCTGCGGATGGGGCGCAGGCAGACCATCGTCAAAAACATCAACGCCATGCAGAGCTTCGGCGGCATGGACATGCTGTGCGTGGACAAGACCGGCACCCTCACCGGCGACGAGGTGCACCTGGCGCGCTGGGTGGACGTGGCGGGGCAGGAAAGCGACCGGGTGCTGGACTATGCCTATCTGAACGGCTTTTATCACTCGGGCATCTCGAACCACCTCGACCAGGCCATCCTGCGATGCAGCCATATCCCCCAGCGCCAGCCGCATTTCCACGAGCTGGCCGCCTGCACCCACCGCCTGGACGAGCTGCCCTTCGACCATCTGCGCAAGCGGGTGAGCGTGCTGCTGGACGCGCCCGAGGGGCGTCTGCTGCTCACCAAGGGCAGCGTGGACCAGGTGCTGGGCTGCTGCACCTCCTTCTGGCGCGACGGACAGGCATATCCCATCGACCGCCGGAACCGCGCCGGCCTGCGCCGCACCGCCGACGGGATGGCGCGGGAGGGGATGAAGGTGCTGGCGGTGGCCTTCCGCCCGGCGGACGGCCTCGACCGGCTGCGCCCGCAGGACGAGAGCGGCCTGACCCTGCTGGGATACGTGGCGCTGTACGACGCGCCCAAGGCGTCGGCCGCCGCCGCGCTGGAGGCGCTGCGCGGGCTGCATGTGGGGGTCAAGGTGCTCACCGGCGACCTCAGGGAGGTGGCGCTGTCGGTGTGCGGGCAGCTGGGCGTGCCCGCCGCGCAGGCGCTGACCGGCGAGGAGCTGGAGGCGATGGACCCCGCACAGCGGGCGGCGGCGGTGGAGCAGACCTCCATCTTTGCCGAGCTGGCCCCGGCACAGAAGGCGCTGGTGGTGCGCCTTCTGCGGGAAAACGGCCACACGGTGGGATTTTTGGGCGACGGCATGAACGACCTGCTGGGCATGGCGGCGTCCGACGTGGGCATCTCGGTGGACACGGCGGTGCCGGCGGCCAAGGAATGGGCCGACGTGATCCTGCTGAAAAAGGATCTGGGCGTGCTGAAACAGGGCATCCTGGAGGGGCGCCGGGCCTTTGCGAACATGGTGAAGTATGTGCGCATCACCGCCTCGTCCAACTTCGGCAGCGTGCTGTCGATCGTGCTGGCGGGGGTGCTGCTGCCCGTTGTGCCGATGAGCTCGGTGCAGCTGCTCTGGCTGCACCTGCTGTACAACATCCTCTGCATGACCCTGCCGTGGGACCGGGTGGACGACGAGGTGCTGGCCCGGCCGTGCGTCTGGTCGGGCCGGACGCTGGGGCGGTTCATGCGGGTGTTCGGCGCCATCCGCTCGGTGTTCGACCTTGTCTGCTTCGCCTTTTTGTATTTCGTGGTCTGCCCGCCGGCAGCGGAACAGCGGCAGTTCGTGACGCTGTTCCACACCGGATGGTTCCTGTTCGCGCTGTGGACGCAGGTGGCGGTGCTGCACGTGCTGCGCACCCACCGGACGCCCTTTGTCAAAAGCCGGGCGTCGGGCGTGGTGTGGGCGGTCACGGCGGCGGGGCTGGCCCTCTGCACCGCGGCGGCCTACACGCCCGCCGGGGCCTGGCTGGGCCTTGTGCCGCTGCCGGGGATCTATTTCGCCTTCCTGGCGGCGGCGGTGCCGGCCTATCTGCTGACGGTGGGGCTGGCCAAGCGCTGGTATGTAAAGACCTTCGGCGAGCTGCTCTGAGCGCCGGGCAGCCTGATAAAAATGCCCCCTTCAATTTGTGCAGTCTGCACCTGTGAAACCGTGTATAATGGAAGCAGGAAGCGATGCACAACGAAAGGGGGCATTTTGTATGAAACTCACCTTTTTGGGCGCCAACCACGAGGTCACCGGCAGCTGTACGCTGGTGCAGGCGGGCGGCAAAAACATCCTCATCGACTGCGGCATGGAGCAGGGGCCGGACGAATACGAGAACCAGCCGCTGCCGCTTGCGCCGGGGGATGTGGACGCGCTGCTGCTCACCCATGCGCACATCGACCATTCGGGGCGCATCCCGCTGCTGTGCCGGCAGGGGTTCCGCGGCCCGGTGCTCTGCACGCCGCCCACCGCCAGCCTGTGCGACATCATGCTGCGCGACTCGGCGCACATCCAGGAGTTCGAGGCCGAATGGCGCAACCGCAAGGCCCGCCGCGCCGGCCTGCCGGAATATGTGCCGCTGTACACGGTGCAGGACGCGATGAACGCCATGAAGCAGTTCCGCCCCTGCGAGTACGACACGGCGGTGCAGGTGTGCGAGGGGGTCACCGCCCGCTTTATCGACGTGGGGCACCTGCTCGGCTCGGCCAGTATCCTGCTCACCGTGGAAGAGGAGGGGGAGACGCGCCGCATCGCCTTTTCGGGCGACATCGGCAACAAGAACCAGCCGCTGCTGAAAGACCCCACCTATCTGCACGCCGCCGACGTGGTGGTGATGGAGTCCACCTACGGCGTGCGCAGCCACGGCCCGCAGCCCGACTACCCGGCCCAGCTGGCCAAGGTGCTGCAGCGCACCTTCGACCGGGGCGGCAACGTGGTGGTGCCCTGCTTCGCGGTGGGCCGCACCCAGGAGATGCTGTATTTCCTGCGCCAGATCAAGCAGAACAACCTGGTGCACGGCCACGAGGATTTCCCGGTGTATGTGGACAGTCCGCTGGCGGTGGAGGCCACCGGCATCTTCCGCGAGACCCCGGCCCCCAACTTCGACGAGGACACCCGCCGCCTTCTGGATTCCGGCATCGACCCGCTGCGCTGCCCGGGCCTTGTGCTGGCGGTGACCAGCGAGGAGTCCCGCGCCATCAACGCAGACCGCCGCTGCAAGGTGATCCTGTCGGCCAGCGGCATGTGCGAGGCGGGGCGCATCAAGCACCACCTGAAGCACAACCTGTGGCGGCCGGAGAGCACGATCCTGTTTGTGGGCTACCAGGCCGAGGCCACGCTGGGCCGCGCGCTGGTGGAGGGGGCCACCGACGTGAAGCTGTTCGGCGAAAAGATCGAGGTGCGCGCCGAGGTGTGCCGTCTGCCGGGCATGAGCGGCCACGCCGACCGGGAGGGCCTGCTGGAATGGCTGGGGCATTTCGACCCACCGCCCGCCCAGGTGTATGTGAACCACGGCGACGACGCGGTGTGCGACGAATTCACCGCCCAGCTGTGCCGGATGGGCTACGCCGCCCGCAGCCCCTACAACGGCGCGGAATACGACCTTGTCACCGGCGAGATGCTGGCCGAGGGCAACCGGGTGCGGCGGGAGCACCGGACCGAGGAGGCCGGGCGCGCCGCAACGATGTTCCGCCGCCTGGTGGAGGCGGGCAAGCGCCTGATGACGGTCATCAGCCACAACCAGGGCGGCGCCAACAAGGACCTGGCCAAATTCGCCAGCCAGATCGACGCGCTGTGCGAAAAGTGGGACCGGTGAACAGCAAACGCCTTCCCCAGGGGAAGGTGCCCCCGCAGGGGGCGGATGAGGTCGAAGCTGCCCCCTTCCTCCGCGCCGCCCTCGGCGCAAAAGGGCAGGCCCTCCCCTCATCCGTCGCCGTCCGGCGACAGCTTCCCCCCAGGGGGAAGCCAACGGTACGGCAAGCCTTCCCCTGGCAGGGGAAGGTGCCCCCGAAGGGGGCGGATGAGGTCGAAGCCGCCCCCCTCCTCCGCGCCGCCCTCGGCGCAAAAGGGCAGGCCCTCCCTATATCTGGTGGAAAAACGGACGGGCACGCCCGGTTTTCCACAAGTTTTTAAAAACTTGTGGAAAACTCAGTCCCCTTCGCTGGCCAGACGGCGGCCCATCAGCACGCCCATCACGCTGGCCATCATCAGGCCGCGGGTCCAGCCGCTGGAATCGCCCAGACAGGCGAGGCCGGGCAGACTGGTGTGGAACTGCGGGTCCATCTCGATGCGGTTGGAGTAAAATTTCAGCTCGGGCGAATAGAGCAGCGTCTCGGACGAGGCAAAACCCGGCACCACCTGGTCCACCGCCTGGATGAAGTTGATGATGTTGGTCATCGTGCGGTAGGGCATGGCCGAGGTGATGTCGCCCGCCACCGCGTCGGGCAGGGTGGGGCGCAGGTTGCTGCGGGAAAGCTCCTCCTGCCAGGTGCGCTTGCCGTCCAGGATGTCGCCGTAGCGCTGCACCAGGATGTGGCCCGCGCCCAGCATGTTGGTCAGCTCGCCCACCTTGCGGGCGTAGTCGATGGGGCGGTCGAAGGGGACGCGGAAGTGGTGGGTGCAGAGGATGGAGAGGTTCGTGTTGCTGGACTTGGTCTCCTTATAGGAATGCCCGTTCACCACCGCCAGGTCGTTGTCGTAGTTCTCCTGGCTGACAAAGCCGCCGGGGTTCTGGCAGAAGGTGCGCACCTTGTTTTTGAAGGGCGCGGGGTAGCCGATCAGCTTCGACTCATAGAGGACCTCGTTGACCTCCTCCATGATCTCGTTGCGCACCTCCACCCGCACGCCGATGTCCACGTTGCCGCTGGAGCGCTCCACGCCGTGCACCCGGCACAGCCCCTCCAGCCAGCCCGCGCCGCGGCGGCCGGCGGCGATCACGGTGTGCGCCGCGCGGATCTCCTGCCGGTCCTTGCCGGGGTCGCCCGCCCTGTGCACCGTCACGCCCACACAGCGGCCGTTTTCCACGATGAGGTCCTCGCAGTCGGTGCCGAACAGCATCTGCACGCCCTTTTCCTCCAGATACTGCTGGATGGCGTAGTAGATCTCCTGGGCCTTCTCGGTGCCCAGATGGCGGATGGGACAGTCCACCAGCTTCAGGCCGGCGCGGATGGCCCGGCGGCGGATCTGCTTGACCTTCTCCGGCTGGCCGATGCCCTCCACATGGGGGTCGGCGCCGAACTCCAGATAGATGCCGTCGGTGTAGTCGATCATCTGCTGGGCCAGGTCTGCGCCGATCAGCTCGGGCAGCTCGCCGCCCACCTCGCAGCTCAGGCTCAGCTTGCCGTCCGAGAAGGCCCCCGCGCCCGAAAAGCCGGTGGTGATATGACAGCAGGGCTTGCAGTTCACACAGTGCCCTGTCTGCGCTTTGGGGCAATGCCGCTGCTGCACCGGGCGGCCTTTTTCCACCAGCACGATCTCGCGCGGGGCGCCCTTGCGCACCAGCTCCAGCGCGGTGAAGATGCCGGCGGGGCCGGCGCCAACGATCACAACGTCACATTTCATTTTTCATTGCCCTCCTGTATGTTTTTGTCCGGGCTTACAGCCGCAAAACGGCGCAAAAAAACGCCGCCCGCGGCTGCCGACAGGCCGTCCTCCCCCCGGCGGGAGAGGTCCAACTCGCAGTCAGCTGTTCCGGCAGCTGGCAGAAACATCCGTCCGGATCTTGGATGCATCCAAAGCATGGAGCGGCCAGGCCGCCCCCGGACCCGAGGAGCTATTATGCCACACCCTCCGCCCGAAAGCAAGCGAAAAATGTTGGAAGTTTTGTGATTTTCACTTTTGTACAATCCGGCGCTTTCCCGCTTGGCACAAATGCCCATACCAAAATCCCCTTTGCGCCCGCCCGCGCCCTGTGATACAATAGAGTCTGCGCGGAGCTGCCGCGCCGGGGAGGAAACGAGATGAGCATGCTGCTGCGCATGGAACTGACAATGGAAAACGACGAGGTGCTGGTGGTGCCCGGTCCGCTGGTGCCCTTTTTGGAGATCGGGCATGTGTGGGACTGGAACGACCCGCTCCCGAGCGGCGAGGACAACATCGTCACCACCTTCGAGCACGCGGTGATCTGCATCGCGGCGCTGGCCGACGGCGTGTATCCCACCGCCAGCGGCGTGTCCACGATGGGCCAGCTGGAGCGCATCGCGCGCTTCCGGGACATCAGCTGGATCGACCTGTTCTACGAGGGCGAGGACGCCCCGCAGAGTTTTTTCGTGCCCTATGAGGACGACCGTCCCACCCCGGTGGGCACCCCCAACCGGCTGATGCAGACCGCCTTCGACGAGGCGGGCAACCTGTGGATCTACATCGACGGCGACAAGCCGCCGCAGGAGGGCGAAGCATGAACACGAGCCTTTGTTATCTGGAGCGGGACGGCCGCTGGCTGCTTTTGCACCGCACCAAAAAACAGCACGACCCCAACGCCGGCAAGTGGATCGGGGTGGGCGGCAAGTTCGAGCCGGGCGAAAGCCCCGACGACTGCGTCTGCCGCGAGGTGCGGGAGGAGACCGGCCTGGTGCTGACCCGCTGGCAGTTCCGGGGGATCGTGACCTTTGTGTCGGACACCTGGCCCACCGAATACATGCACCTGTTCACCGCCGACGGCTTTTCGGGCGAGATGCGCGCCGACTGCCCTGAAGGGCAGCTGGCCTGGGTGGAGAAGGACAAGGTGGAACAGCTGCCGCTGTGGGAGGGCGACCGGGTATTCCTGCGCCTGCTGCGCCGGCGGGAGCGCTTTTTCTCGCTGAAGCTGGTCTATGCGGGCGACGCGCTCACCGGCGCGGTGCTGGACGGCCGTCCGCTGGAGGTGTAAAGGATGGAGAAGATCCTGGTGAGCGCCTGTCTTTTGGGGGTGCGCTGCCGGTACGACGGCCGGAGCGTGCCCTGTGAAGCCCTTTTGCAGCGCCTCGGCGAGCTGGAGGCGGTGCCGGTCTGCCCGGAAATTCTGGGCGGGCTCCCCACCCCGCGCACCCCGGCCGAGCGGCAGGACGGCCGGGTGGTGGCCAAAGACGGCCGGGACGTCACCGCGCAGTACCGCCGCGGCGCCGGGGAGACGCTGCGGCTGGCCCGGCTGTTCGGGTGCCGGTACGCGCTGCTCAAGGAGCGCAGCCCCAGCTGCGGCTGCGGGGCCATCTACGACGGCAGCTTCACCGGGACGCTCACCGGCGGCGACGGGACCGCCGCCGAGCTGCTGTGCGCCAATGGAGTACAGGTGTTTGGGGAGACCCGTCTGGAGGAGCTGCTGGCGCGGCTGAACGGGTGAGGATCCCCCCTGTCAAAATGCCTGCGGGAGAGGCGTCTGCCGCGGGCTTTTTTGTACCCTTTTCCGGTTTTGGCAAAACGGGGATTTTCTTTGCAAAATCGCATTGACTTTTTGCGCCGCTGCGATATGATAGATTGCGTTTGAAATCGCGGAGACACGGCCGCCGCACCCCTCTTTGCCCGGGGCCGTCCCGCACCCATCCCGAGCAACAAACAGAGGTGTTTCGTATGGTCAAATCCATGACAAGCGGCTCGCCCGCAAAGCTGATCCTGCTGTTCGCGCTGCCGCTGTTCGTCGGCAACCTGTTCCAGCAGCTGTACAACATGGCCGACGCCTTCATCGTGGGGCGCATTCTGGGTGTGGACGCGCTGGCAGCCGTGGGCTGCACCGGCAGCCTGTCCTTTTTCATCATCGGCTTCGCGCAGGGCCTTTCGGCCGGGTTCTCGATGCTCACCGCCCAGCGGTTCGGCGCGAACGACGCCGAGGGCGTGCGCCGCAGCTACGCCGCCAGCCTGGTGCTGGGCGGCATCATCGGCGTGATCCTCACGGTGCCCAGCGTGCTGTTCGCGCGCGACCTGCTGGTGCTGCTGCAGACCCCGCCCCAGATCCTGGACGACGCGGTGGCCTACATCGTGGTGGTGTTCGGCGGCATCCTGGCCACCATGCTGTTCAACATCGTGTCCAACGTGCTGCGCGCGCTGGGCGACAGCAAAACGCCGCTGTATTTCCTGGTGGTGGGCTGCGTGGTGAACGTGGTGCTGGACATCCTGCTGATCCTCTACACCCCGCTGGGCGTGATGGGCGCCGGCGTTGCCACCGTGATCGCACAGGTGGTGTCGGGCCTTGCCTGCGTGTGGTATATCCACGTGAAATTCCCCATCCTGCGCCTGACCCGTGAAAGCTGGAAGATCACCCGCAAGGACGTGGCGGAGCACCTGCACATGGGCCTGCCGATGGGCTTCCAGACCAGCATCATCGCCATCGGCTCGCTGATGCTGCAATACGCGCTGAACGGCCTGGGCAGTACGGCGGTGGCGGCCTTCACGGCGGCCAGCAAGCTGGAAACGCTGGCCACCCTGCCGCTGATGAGCTTCGGCCTTGCCATCGGCACCTATGTGGCCCAGAACTACGGCGCCGGCAAGCTGCACCGCATCCGCAAGGGAGTGCTGCAGTGCAGCGCCATGTCGCTGGCCTGGGCGGTGTTCATGGGGGCGGTGTTCCTGGTGTTCGGCAGGCCGCTGTCCACCCTGTTCGTCGGCAAGGACGCCCAGGTGCTGGACCTGTCCTACACCTACCTGTGCATCGTGGCGGTGGCGCTGTGGGTGCTGGGGCTGCTGTTTGTGTTCCGCTACTCGCTGCAGGGGCTGGGCCAGAGCTTCGTGCCCACCTTTGCGGGCGTGATGGAGCTGGTGATGCGCGGCGCCTGCGCCGTGTGGCTGGTGGTGCCGCTGGGCTTTGCCGGCGCCTGCATGGCCAGCCCGATGGCCTGGGTGGGCAGCGCGGTGCCGCTGGTGATCTCCTTTTTCCTCACGATGCGTCAGCTGGCGCTGCGCATCCCCGAACCCGACCCCGCCGAATAAGCGCCGCCGGGCGGTTTTCTCCAAAGGCTTCCCCCCTGGGGGGAAGCTGTCGCCGTATGGCGACGGATGAGGGGAGGGCCTGCCCCTTTGCGCCGAGCGCGGGCGCGGAGGAGGGGGAAAGATTCGACCTCATCCGCCCCCTGTCGGGGGCACCTTCCCCTGCCAGGGGAAGACTTGCCGTGCCGCCGGCTTCCCCCAAACCCCTCCCGGCAAAAGCACAAGGCCCCGGCTTTCCTTGCGGAAAGCCGGGGCCTTGCCTTCTTTTTCTCATTTCACGGGGATCGCCAGCGCGACCAGCGCCGCCGCCAGGAACACCAGGCACAGCGCCAGCCCCACCGCTTCCGAGAACGGGAACACCAGCGTGGCGGTGATCGCCGCGCCGAAGCAGACGCGGGAAACACCCTGTTTTTTGCACCATTTGCGGAACTGCTCGTCGGTGGCAAAGGTGCGGCGCACCGCTTCGGGCATGTTCTTTTTGCCCTGCATCATCTGCACGCCGCTCCACACCTGCCAGAAGGCCAGCACGGCCATCAGAATAAAAAAGATCATTTGGCTGTTCCTCTCCGCCGCCGGGGCGGCTGTACACTGGCTCTATGATAGCAGGTTTTGGGCCGGGCCGCAAGTCATTCCAGCTCGAACACGCCGGTGTAGAGCTGGTAGTAGCGGCCTTTCTTCTCCATCAGGGCCTCGTGGTTGCCGCGCTCGACGATCCGCCCCGCGTCCATCACCATGATGACGTCCGAGTTCTGGATGGTGGACAGCCGGTGCGCGATGACAAACACGGTGCGGCCGGTCATCAGAGCGTCCATGCCCTGCTGCACCAGCGATTCGGTGCGGGTGTCGATGCTGCTGGTGGCCTCGTCCAGCACCATCACGGGCGGGTCGGCCACCGCGGCGCGCGCGATGTTCAGCAGCTGGCGCTGGCCCTGCGAAAGGCCCGCGCCGTCGCCGGTGAGCACCGTCTGATAGCCCTGCGGCAGGCGGCGGATGAAGCGGTCGGCGTTGGCCAGCTTGGCCGCCGCCACACACTCCTCGTCGGTGGCGTCCAGGCGGCCGTAGCGGATGTTCTCCAGCACGGTGCCGGTGAACAGGTGGGTGTCCTGCAGCACCATGCCCAGCGCCCGGCGCAGGTCGGGCTTTTTGATGCGGGCGATGTCGATGCCGTCGTAGGTGATGCGGCCGGCGTCGATGTCGTAGAACCGGTTCAGCAGGTTGGTGATGGTGGTCTTGCCGGCGCCGGTGTGCCCCACGAAGGCCACCTTGTCGCCGGGATGGGCATACAGGTTGATCCCGTGCAGGATCTGCTTGCCGGGCTGGTAGCTGAAATCCACGCTCTCCATCCGCACGTCGCCCTCCAGCGGAACATACCGGAAGCTGCCGCCCTCCGGCACCTTCCAGGCCCAGTGCAGGCTGTGGGCGCTGGTCTCCACCAGGCGGCCGTCCTTCTGCTCCACGCTCACCAGGGTCACCTCGCCGCCGTCGGTCTCCGGCTGCTCGTCCATCATGGCAAAGATGCGCTCGGCGCCGGCCAGCGCCATGACCACCGAGTTGGTCTGCTGGGCGATCTGGCTGATGGGCATCGAGAAGGAGCGGGTCAGCTGCAGGAAGGAGGCCAGCGCGCCCAGAGTCAGCCCGCCGGCGCCCAGCGCCAGCGCGCCGCCGGCCAGCGCGGCCAGCACATACATCAGGTTGCCCAGGTTCGCCATGATGGGCATCATCATGTTGGCGAAGGCGTTGGCGCCCGCGGCGCTGGCGCACAGCTCGTCGTTCAGGCGGTCGAACTGCTCCATCGCCTTTTCCTCGTGGCAGAACACCTTCACCACCTTCTGGCCGTCCATCATCTCCTCGATGTAGCCGTTCACAAGGCCCAGGTCCTTCTGCTGGCGGGTGAAGAAATAGCCGCTCCTGCCGCCGATGAACCGGGTGACCAGGAACATCAGCGCCACCATCGCCAGCACCAGCACCGTCAGCAGCGGCGAGGTGTAGATCAGCGCGCACAGCACGCCCACCACCGTCACGCTGGACGAGATCAGGGTGGGCAGGCTCTGGTTGATCATCTGGCGCAGGGTGTCGGTATCGTTGGTGTAGCGGCTCATCACGTCGCCGAAGGCGTGGGTGTCGAAATACCCCACCGGCAGCGCCTGCATCTTGGCGAACATCTCGTCGCGGATGTCGCGCAGCACGCCCTGGCCGATGGTGACCATCGCGCGGTTATACAGCCAGGTGCACACAACGCCCAGCAGGTAGATGCCGGCCATGACGCACAGCGCCTGCGCCAGCGGCCCGAAGTCGGGGGTCTCGCTCCGGGTGAGGGGGGTGATGAAGTTGTCGATCAGCGGCTGCAGGAACATCGAGCCGGCCACGCCGGCCAGCGCGCTGACGAGGATGCAGACCAGCACCACCGCCATCTGCACCTTGTAGGGGCGGAACACATATCCCAAAAGCCGCCGCGCGGTGCGGGGGTGGAAGCCTGCCCGGCGCGGCTTGTGCGGCATTCGTTCAGTTTTCATGCTCTTCGTCTCCTTTCTGCTGCGACTGCCACACCTCGCGGTAGAGCGGGCAGCTCTTCAGCAGCTCTTCGTGGGTGCCCTTGGCGGCGATGCGGCCGCCGTCCATCACCAGGATCATGTCGGCATGCTCCACCGAGGAGATGCGCTGCGCAATGATGAGCTTGGTGGTCTGGGGCATATAGCGGGCCATCGCCTCGCGGATCAGCGCGTCGGTGCGGGTGTCCACAGCGCTGGTGGAGTCGTCCAGGATGAGGATGCGGGGCTGCTTGAGCAGAGCGCGCGCGATGCACAGCCGCTGCTTCTGCCCGCCCGACACGTTGCTGCCGCCCTGCTCGATGCGGCTCTCGTAGCCGCCGGGCAGCTGGCGGATGAACTCGTCGGCCTGTGCCATGCGGCAGGCCTCCCGCAGCTGCTCGTCGGTGGCATTTTCATTGCCCCAGCGCAGGTTTTCGCTGATGGTGCCGGCAAACAGCTGGTTGTTCTGCAGCACCATCGCCACCTGGTCGCGCAAGGCGTGCAGGCCGTACCGGCGCACGTCCACGCCGCCCACCAGCACCCGGCCGCGGGTGGCGTCGTACAGGCGGGGGATCAGCTGCACCAGGCTGGTCTTGGCGCTGCCGGTGCCGCCCACGATGCCCACCGTGGAGCCGGACGGTATGTAGAGGTCGATGTCGGCCAGGGTCTCGGGGCCGCTGCCGTAGGCAAAGCCCACCTGCTCGAAGACGATGGAACCGTCGGCCACCTTCTCAATGGGGCGCTCGGGGTCGGTGATGGTGCTCTCCTCGTCCAGCACCTCCGCCACGCGCTCGCCCGACGCACGGGACATGATGATCATCACGAACACCATCGAGATCATCATCAGGCTGGACAGGATCTGCATGGCGTAGCTGATCATGCTCATCAGCTTGCCGGTGGTGAAGGTCCCGCCCACGATCATCTGCGCGCCCAGCCAGCTGATGAGGATCATGCAGGTGTACATCGCCAGCTGCATGCTGGGCGAGTTGAAGGCCAAAAGGCGCTCGGCACGGGAGAACAGCTTGTAGATCTTCTGCGAAACACCGTCGAATTTTTCGATCTCCTTGTCCTGGCGCACAAAGCTCTTCACCACGCGGATGCCGCGCAGGCTCTCCTGCACCACCTGGTTGAGGCGGTCGTAGGTGCGGAACACCTTTTCAAACAGCGGATGGGCGCGGGAGGCGATCAGCAGCAGCACGCCGCCCAGCAGCGGGATGCAGGCCAGATACACCAGCCCCAGCCGCGCGTTGATGGAAAAAGCCATGCCCAGCGCCGCCAGCAGCATCACCGGCGCGCGCACCGCGATGCGGATGACCATCATAAAGGCCATCTGCAGGTTGGTGACGTCGGTGGTCATGCGGGTGACCAGGCCCGAGGTGGAGAAATGGTCGATGTTGGCGAACGAGAACTGCTGCACCCGGCTGTACTGGGCGCGGCGCAGGTTCCGCCCGAACCGCGCGGCGGCGTGGGCGGAGAAATGCCCCGCCAGCGCGCCGCAGACAAGGCTGGCCACCGTTGCCAGCACCAGCCACAGGCCGGTGGAGCGCAGCCGGGCCGCGTCGCCCATCTGGACGCCGTTGTCGATGATGTCGGCCATCAGCAGCGGGATCAGCACCTCCATCACCACTTCGCCCACCACGAACACCGGCGACAGGATGGCGTCCCGCTTTGCATCGCCCAGGCAGGCCATCAGTTTTTTGACCATGTTTGAGGTCCCTCCTTATTCATTTGCTTTCGTACTGTAAGCATCCTAACAGCGCACCCGAAAAAATGGGCCGCCCCGTTCACAGGGCGGCATTTTTTGCAACGATGTCCAACAGGCGGTGCAGCTCGGCGATCTCCCCGTCCGACATGCCCTGTTCCAGCTGCGCTTCCATCTCGCGCAGGCCGCGGCGGATCTCGTCGTTCAGCTGCACGGCGGCGGGGGTGAGCCGCAGCCGTTTCAGCCGGGCGTCGTAGGGGACCGGTTCGCGCACAATCAGCCCCTTTTTCTCCATCAGCTGCAGCAGGCCGGTGACGGTGGAGCGGCGGACGGAAAACTCCTTTTCCAGATCCCGCTGGAACACGTCCTGGCCGGCCTGTGCGCGGTCGTACAGGGTGCCGATGATGATCCGCTGCATCATGGTGAGGTTCTCCCCGTCGTACACGGCCGGGATCGCCCCGATGCGCCGTCCGATCAGATTGGCTGTCATTTTGATCTGCCTTCCCAATGGCTGCACGTTCACCGCTTCCTCGTCTTTTTCTGTTAGGCTGCTAACATTATACCTGCGCGCCATCGTTTCGTCAAGCCCCTCTCGATGATTTTTCCATATCCTACATATCCCCGCCAAAGCAGGGCGGCCGGGTCCGGCTGTGTTTGTTCTATTATACCATGAAGAAGAGGCGGAATGGTAGAATTTGCATTTTTTGGGGGGTGCCGACGGTGCGAACGCTTCCCCCTGGGGGAGCTCAGCCTGTAGAAAAATCTGCTGGTACAATCAAGCCAGAGCAGGTTTTTGGTTTGCAAACCGGAGCGAAAAGGGAAAAAACAGCGAAATGTCCGGAATATTTCCGCGCAATCCGGACCGTCTGCCGCCATCCGGTGCCGGATGGCGGCTATTCCATTTCCGGGCGGCCGGTTTTCTTCAGATTCATGGCAGCAAATTTAAGATTCACCCGGTTTGTTGCCTGAGCCAAGCCTCTGTACTGTGTGTAGCGCATACCGTGCTTTGCCTTCGCATCGGCAAACACACGCTCAATCTTCTCTTTTCGCAGCCGGTACAACTCTTTGTACCTCACCATGTGCCGGACGTGCTCCGCCATCTCCACATAGTTCTGCCAGACATGGCGCAAGACTGTTTTCTCGCACTTGGCATTTTCAGTACACATCCCTCTGGTGGGACAGCCTTTGCAAAGATAGGCCCGGCTCTTGCATTCCCGGTTTGTGGTGGAATCATGCAGCGCACGGTACTCCGGGCAGATCAC
>NHCFR00700__coassemble_1672_pt1 | contig 14615 bp, 15 predicted proteins | sample NHCFR00700__metabat2_high_PE_054 | metagenome-assembled genome bin NHCFR00700
TGTGGCGGCAGTGGTCGGACCAGTAGGTGTCGATCATGCGGATCTCGGTGATGGTGGGGTCGCGCTGCTCTTTGGCAAAATACTGCTGGCAGAAGGCGATGTCGTCCAGATCCATCGCCAGGCCGTACTGCGCCACGAATTCGGCCAGCTGCTCGCGGGACAGGCCGATGAAGCCGTTCAGGGTCTCCACGGTGGTGGGGATGGGGTATTCCACCGCCAGGGTGGCCTTTTCCTCCAGGCTCGCCTCGCGGGCTTCCACCGGGTTGATGACGTATTTTTTCACCGCCGCCAGCTGCTCGCCGGTGATGTCGCCCTCCAGCAGGTACAGGCGGGCGCTGCGCACCACCGGGCGCTCGCCCTGGCTGATGAGCTGGATGCACTCGCTGGCCGAGTCGGCGCGCTGGTCGAACTGGCCGGGCAGATACTCCACCGCGAACATCGCGCCGTCCCAGGCGGGCAGGGCGAAGGTGGCGTTGTCGGTCTGCGGCTCGCTGAACACGGTGGGCACACAGCGCTGGAACAGCTCTTCGCTGATGCCTTCCACGTCGTAGCGGTTCAGCAGGCGGATGCCGGTGACAGACTCGATCTGCAGCAGGCTGCGCACCTCGCCCAGCAGGGCTTTGGCCTCGCCGTCAAAGCCGGGCTTGCGCTCTACGTATACGCGATAAACCATAGGGATACTCTCCTTTTTTGGTGTGATTACTGTTTGGCGGCCAGCGCACGCTTGCCGATGTCGCTGCGGCGGTGCAGGCCTTCAAAGCGGATCTTGTCGGCGGCGGCATACGCCTTTTGCACCGCGTCGGCCAGGGTGGGGGCGGTGGCGGTCACGCCCAGCACACGCCCGCCGCCAGTGACGAGGCCCTCGGCGGTCTGCCTGGTGCCGGCGTGGTAGACGACGGCTTCCCCGCCCGGCAGCTGGCCGTTTTCAAGGCCGCTGATGGGCTTGCCGGTGGCGTATTTCTGGGGATAGCCGCCGCTGGCCAGGATCACACAGGCAGCGCTCTCTCCGGCAAACTCCACCGGGGTGGTTTCCAGCGTGCCGTTCGTGGTGGCCAGCATGATGTCCAGCAGGTCGCTTTTCAGCAGCGGCAGCACCACCTGGGTCTCGGGGTCGCCGAAACGGCAGTTGTACTCGATCACCTTGGGGCCCTTCGGGGTGAGCATCAGGCCAAAGTACAGGCAGCCGGTGAAGGGGCAGCCCTCGGCATTCATCGCCGCGATGGTGGGCAGGAAGATCGTTTCCATGCAGGCGGCGGCCACTTCGGGGGTATAGTAGGGGTTCGGGGCAACGGTGCCCATACCGCCGGTGTTCAGGCCCTCGTCGTTATCCAGCGCGCGCTTGTGGTCCATGCTGGAGACCATCGGCTTGACCACCTTGCCGTCGGTGAAGCTGAGCACAGACACCTCGGGCCCGGTGAGGAACTCCTCCACCACCACGGTGGAACCGCTCTTGCCGAAGATGTGGTCCTCCATCATGCTCTTGAGCGCGTCGGCGGCTTCGGCCTCAGTCTGGCAGATCAGCACGCCCTTGCCCAGCGCCAGACCGTCCGCCTTGACCACCACCGGATACTCGTTTTTCTCCCGGATGTAGGCCATCGCCTCGGCGGCGTTGGAGAACACGGCGTAGTCGGCGGTGGGGATGCCGTATTTCTTCATCAGGTTCTTGGAGAACACCTTGCTGCCCTCGATGCGGGCGGCGGCGGCGCGGGGACCGAAGGCCGGGATGCCCGCGGCGGCCAGCGCGTCCACCATGCCCAGGACCAGAGGATCGTCCGGGGCCACCACCACATAGTCGATGGCGTTCGACTTGGCGAAGTTCACCACGCCCTCCACGTCGGTGGCCTTGATGTCCACACACGCGGCGTCGGCCGCGATGCCGCCGTTGCCGGGCGCGGCCCAGATCTTGTCCACGGCGGGGCTTTCTTTCAGCTTGCGGATGATGGCGTGCTCACGCCCGCCTCCGCCTACTACCAGAATCTTCATTGTTTCCTCCTTTTGTATTGCGAACGCGGCCGGTGAGGCCGGTCAGTCGATCACATAAATGCGCACATCGTCCGAGGTGAAGGCGGGCGTCTGCTGCGCAAAGGCGGCTTCGCTGCCGGGCGCGCCCTCGCGGAACACCACATACCGCACGCCGGCCTCCCGGCACATCTGCGCCGCCTGTTCATACGCTGCATCATCGGAAAACAGCGTTTCCACCCAGGCGGTGCGCGCCACCACCTCGCTTTCCGGCACGCCCATGTTGGACACGGCGTACTTGAAGCTCTCCATATACGCGCCCCGGCCGGACAGGCCCGAATAGACATTGCTGAGCCCCTCCAGCGCGGTGCCGGTGTGGATGCGGTTGGTGGCGAACAGTCCTTCCGGCTGCCCGGCCAGCCAGCGCATGGCCTCTTCCTCGTCGTCTGTGAGAGGCAGGCGGGAGGGCGCTGCCAGCGCCGATGCGCGCATCGAGTCCCCGCCGTCCCGCAGCAGCTGTGCGCCGCCGCGGGCAAGGCAGGCCCAGGTGCACAGGCCGGTGGCCGCGCTCACCGCCGCCAGCACCGCGAGCAGTGCTTTCAGCGTTTTTGCACGGATGTGCGACAGATTGTCCACCGCCAGCAGCGCCATGAAGAACATCCCGCAGAAGGCGAAATAGATCTGGCTCATGGCGTAGTGGTCGAACAGGTAGAAGGCGGCGAAGCCTCCCACCGCCGCCGCATTGGCCAGCAGGCGCAGCGCGGAGAGCTCTCCCCGGACAAGGCCGCGCAGATCCCGCCAGAGGCCCAGCAGCCAGCCCGCAAACACCGGCGGGCAGAAGCAGAAGGTCTGCAAAGCGGCAAAGGCCAGCAGGATGGGGCCGCGCAGCGCCGGCCAGCGGGTGCTGAACAGGCGGATATAGTTGACGAACCAGGATTTTTCCAGCGTGCCGGACGGGCTGAACACCATGCTGGAGGAGGCCCCGGCGGCGAAAAATCCGAAGTAGAGCGCCGCAAAGCCGGCCGCCAGCCCCAGCCCAAAGACCAGCGTCCCCGCGGTGCGGCCGGGCCGCAGGGCCAGCACCAGCGCGGCACAGGCCGCGGCGATGGCAACGATGCCCGCCACCGGCCCCTTGGCCATGCACAGAAGCGCAAAGCAGCACACGGCGCACCAGGTCCCGGCGCGGCGCAGATCGAATCCGGTCTTGGACGCTGTGTGGTACAGCAGCGCAAAGGCCGCCAGCAGCAGCACGGCGGTGGTGTGGGCGTTGATGTTGGTGAGCAGATGCTGGATGCCGCTGTTCCAGAAGGGGCTGATCCCCGCGTCAAGCAGCTTGTGCAGACCGGCACAGCCCAGCACGAACAATCCGCACACGCACAGCGCGCGCTGGTATTGTTTTTCAAACAGACCGTTTGCCAGGTTACACAGGGCAAACACCGCCCCCGCCAGCAGCAGCGGCGCGCCGTAGAAGGCGGTGACGTCATAGGCGGGCAGGCCGGTGCCCATGCACAGGCCCGCATAGAGCAGTTCGGTGAGGTAGTGGTAGCGCAGCACCACGCCCGAAAAGCGCAGGTCCTGCGGCGGCATGCCGTTCAAAAAGCTCTGCACGTTGCCCAGGTTCCAGAAAAAATCCTGGCTGGGCGTGACCGCCCCCACCGCAGACGGATGGGCGAAGGCGGAAGCGGACAGGCTGCACAGCAGCACCGCCATCCCCCACACGGCCAGCGGCCACAGGCGGATATTTTGGGGGCGGAACGTGCGCGCAGGGCGGCGCACCGCCAGCGCGATCACCGCCGCCAGCGCGGGGAGCCACACCAGCGAATGGATGCCGGACAGGCTGGCGAGCACACACGCCAGCGCAAAGGTCGCAAACCCCCACACCAGCGCTGCCGTGCCGCGCACCGGCGCGGATGCCTCCCGGTGCAGCACGCTTGCCAGCGCTATGCCCGGCAGGCCGACCAGCAGAAGGCCGGCCAGCCAGCACCACAGGGCCCCGAACGCGCTGCCGCCCGCCCGCTGCACAACCAGCAAAGATACGCCAATACCCGCGGCCAGCCCCGCAAGGGGCAGACCACGGGCCAGGCGCCGTTGTACGGCTTGGTTCATCTCAGTGGTGGAACAGGCGCAGGCCGCAGAAGGCCATCGCGATGCCGTATTTGTTGCAGGTGTCGATCACCTGGTCGTCGCGGATGCTGCCGCCCGGCTGCACGATCGCGGTCACGCCGCTGCGGCGGGCACGCTCGATGTTGTCGCCGAAGGGGAAGAAGGCGTCGCTGCCCAGCACCACGCCGGACACCTTGCTCAGCCACTCCTTCTTCTCGGCGGCGGTGAGGGGTTCGGGGCGGGTGGTGAAGGTGTCGGCCCACACGTCGTCGCCCAGCACGTCCTCGCAGTCGTCGCTGATGTAGACGTCGATGGCGTTGTCGCGGTTGGGGCGGGACACGTCGTCGCGGAAGGGCAGGTTCAGCACCTTCGGATGGTGGCGCAGCTGCCAGATGTCGGCCTTGTTGCCCGCCAGGCGGGTGCAGTGGATGCGGCTCTGCTGGCCGGCGCCCACGCCGATCACCTGGCCGCCCTGCGCATAGCAGACGCTGTTGGACTGGGTGTATTTCAGGGTGATGAGGCAGAGGAGCAGGTCGCGCTTCTGCTCGGTGGTGAGGGTCTTGTTCTCGGTGACGAGATTTTCCAGCATATCCTCGCCGATCTTCAGGTCGTTGCGGCCCTGTTCAAAGGTCACGCCGTACACCTGCTTGCGCTCGATGGGGGCGGGAACATAGCTGGGGTCGATCTGCACCACGTTGTAGCCGCCCTTGCGCTTGGCTTTCAGGATGGCCAGCGCCTCGGGGGTGTAGCCGGGGGCGATGATGCCGTCGCTCACCTCTTTTTTCACGATGAGAGCGGTGCTCTCGTCGCACACGTCGCTGAGGGCGATCCAGTCGCCGAAGCTGCTCATGCGGTCGGCGCCGCGGGCGCGGGCATAGGCGCAGGCCAGCGGGCTGAGCTGCATGCCCTCCACATGGTACATCTTCTCCAGCGTCTCATCCAGCGGCAGGCCCAGCGCCGCGCCGGCGGGGGACACATGCTTGAAGGAAGCGGCGGCGGGCAGGCCGGTGGCCTCTTTCAGCTCCTTGACCAGCTGCCAGCTGTTCAGGGCGTCCAGGAAGTTGATGTAGCCAGGCTTGCCGTTCAGCACGGTGACGGGCAGCTCGCCCTCCTCCATGAAGATGCGGGCGGGTTTCTGGTTGGGGTTGCAGCCGTATTTCAGTTCCAGTTCGGTCATGATCTCTTCTCCCCTTTTATTCACAAACAGCGTCGTACTTGTTGAAAATGCGGTCCTTCACCTCGCCGCTCTCCAGCGAGATGCTGCGCACGAACAGGCTCACCTTGTTGTCGGCGTTCAGGTTGGCCCACAGGTCGGCCGCGAACTGCTCCACGTCCTCGCAGACGGCCACCTTTTCCGGCTCGCCCTCAAAGCTGGGGATGGGGCTGCCGTCGCACTTGTAGGTGTGGATGAAGTGGCCTTCGCCGGCCACCGGCTGGGGGTACTCGAAGAAGTAGCGGCGGGTGCTCCCGCCGTTGCCGTCGGCGCTTTTCAGGATCGACAGCTTATACCGCATGCCGTCCTCGCGCAGATGCACCAGACCGCTGATGCGGGGGGTCCAGTTGGGGCCGTCCGGCTCGAAGGTGCGGGTGCGCAGAGCGTCCTCGAAGCTCTTGCCGTCCTTCATGAAGTCGTAGATGGTGTTGGTCTGGTCGCCGTTGGTGACGATGTGGCAGCTGTCCAGCGTCAGCACCGGATTGTAGATGATCAGGCTGGGGTCCTCCAGCTTGGCGGGGTCGGCCGCGACGGTGCGGATGCCGCCCTTGATGGGGTCAAAAATGCGGTTGCGGCTGTTGGCGCTGCGGCCCATGATGAAATAGGCGATCACGGCGGTCTTTCCGCTGGGGACAAGGCCCAGCACGATGCCGCGGCCGGGATAGGCATTCTCGCGCACCAGCGCGTTCAGATCAAAGGTCTGCATGTGCATTTTCCTCCTTGTATCGTTCAAACATCCAGCTTTTCGCAGACGGAGGCCACCGCGGCGGGCAGCAGCTTCCACTCGGCTTCCACCATCACGCGCTTTTGCAGCGTTTCGGGGGTGTCGTCCTCGTGCACCTCCACCGCCTTCTGGGCGATGATGGCGCCGCCGTCGCACACCTCGTTCACGAAGTGCACGGTGGCGCCGGTGACCTTCACGCCCTTTTCCAGCGCGGCCTCATGCACGCGCAGGCCGTAGAACCCCTCGCCGCAGAAGCTGGGGATCAGGCTGGGGTGGACGTTCAGGATGCGGTCGGGATAGGCCGCGATGACTTTGTGGCCCAGGATGGACAGAAAGCCCGCCAGCACCACGAGATCGATGTGGTGGCTGTGCAGCGTTTCGAGCAGCGCGTCGTCGAATTCCTCGGCGGTGGCGTAGTCTTTCCGGCACACCACCGCGCTTTCCACGCCCGCCTTTGCGGCGCGCTCCAGCGCGTAGACACCGGGGCGGCTGGCCACCACCAGCGTCACCCTGCCGTGGGGATTTTCCCCGCGGGCTTCGCTGTCGAGGATGGCCTGCAGGTTGGTGCCGCCGCCCGACACCAGCACGGCGATGTTCAGCATACTTCCACGCCTTTCTCGCCGCCGGCGATCTCGCCCATGATGTAGGCGTCCTGGCCGTTGGCCTTGAATACGCGCACGGCCTCGTCGGCGGAAGCGCCGTCCACGATCACGGCCATGCCCACGCCCATGTTGAAGGTGTTGAACATGTCGCGCTCGGGGATGTTGCCCACCTTCTGGATCAGGTCGAAGATGGGCAGAACCTTCAGGCTGGCCTTGTCGATGCGGGCGCAGCAGCCGTCGGCCAGCGCGCGGGGGATGTTCTCGTAGAAGCCGCCGCCGGTGATGTGGCTGATGGCGCGCACCGGCACGGCGTCGATGGCGGCCAGCGCGGGCTTGACATAGATCCTGGTGGGCTCCAGCAGCGCCTCGCCCAGCGTGCGGCCCAGCTCGGCGGAATAGCGGTCCAGGCCCTTGTTCTCCAGGTCGAACACGCGGCGCACCAGGCTGAAACCGTTGGAGTGCACGCCGGTGGAGGGCAGCGCGATGATGGCGTCGCCCGCCTTCATGGTGTTGACGTCCAGGATCTTGGTCTTTTCCACCGCGCCCACCGTGAAGCCGGCCAGATCGTACTCGTCCTCGGGGTAGAAGCCGGGCATCTCGGCGGTCTCGCCGCCCACCAGCGCACAGCCGGCCTGCACACAGCCCTCGGCCACGCCGGCCACGATGGCGGCGATCTTTTCGGGCACGTTCTTGCCGCAGGCGATGTAGTCCAGGAAGAGCAGCGGCTTGGCGCCGCAGGCCAGCACGTCGTTCACGCACATCGCAACGCAGTCGATGCCCACGGTGTCGTGCTTGTCCATCATAAAGGCGATCTTCAGCTTGGTGCCCACGCCGTCGGTGCCGCTGACCAGCACCGGGTGCGGCATGTTGGTGATGTCCAGCTCGAACAGGCCGCCGAAGCCGCCCAGGCCGCCCAGCACGCCGCTGGTCATGGTGCGGGCCACATGCGCTTTCATCAGTTCCACGGCCTTGTATCCGGCGGTGATGTCCACGCCGGCTGCCTTATAGCTCTCGGAAAAACTTTTCTCCATGATCTTCCTCCTTGGATGGGTGGGGGTTATTCAGACAGTTTGCGGTCACATTTATCTTTTTCACAGCTGCAGTTGCTGCAATCCACAGGGTATTCGCCGGTGAAACAGCCCACGCAGAAGTCCAGGTCGCAGCCCTCGGGGATCTTCTTGACGCTGTCCACGCTGAGGAAGCCCAGGCTGTCCACCCCGATCATCTCGGCGATCTCCTCGGTGCTGTGGTTGACGGCGATCAGGTTCTCGCGGCTGTCCACATCGGTGCCGAAGTAGCAGGGATACAGGAACTTGGGGCTGGAGGCGCGGAAATGCACCTCGGTGGCGCCCGCGTCGCGCAGCAGCTGGACCACCTGCTTGGAGGTGGTGCCGCGCACAATGGAATCGTCCACCAGCACCACGCGCTTGCCGCGCACGGTGTCGGCGATGGGGTTCAGCTTGATGCGCACGGTGTTCTCGCGCAGCTTCTGGTCCGGCTGGATGAAGGTGCGGCCGATGTATTTGTTTTTCAAAAAGCCGATGCCGTAGGGGATGCCGCTCTGCTGTGCAAAGCCCAGCGCGGCGTCCAGGCCGGAGTCGGGCGCACCGATGACCACATCGGCCTGCACCGGGCACTCCAGGGCCAGCAGCGCACCGGCGCGGCGGCGCGCCTTATGGACGCTGGCGCCGTCCACCACGCTGTCGGGGCGGGCAAAGTAGACGAACTCGAACACGCACAGGCCGGTCTTGCCGCCGCAGCGGCTGTCGTCGCTGCGCAGGCCGTTCTCGTCGATCACCACGATCTCGCCGGGCTTGATGTCGCGCTCGAAGGTGCCGTTGATGCTGTGGATGGCGCAGCTCTCGCTGGCCACCAGCCAGGCGTCGCCCTTGCGGCCCAGGCACAGGGGGCGGAAGCCCTTGCGGTCGCGCGCGGCGATGATCTTGCGGGGGCTCATCACCACCAGGCTCACCGCGCCCTCCAGCTCGTCCATCGCCAGGCTGACGGCCTGCTCGATGCTGCCGGTTTTCAGGCGGTGGCGGGTGATGGCGTAGGCGATGACCTCGGCGTCGGTGCCGGTGTGGAAGATGGCGCCGTCCAGCTCGTATTTTTCACGCAGGGCCGCGCCGTTCAGCAGCGCGCCGTTGAAGCCCAGCGCCATGCTGCCCTTGACGTGGCGCACCACCAGCGGCTGCGCCTCGCTGCGGCGGGGGATGCCCGCCTTGGCATAGCGGCAGTGGCCCAGCGCCATCCGGCCGTGCTGGGGCAGCGACATCATCACGTCGCGGGTGAACACATCGTTCACCAGACCCAAGTCGCGGTGGTAGCTGATGACGCCGTCGTCGTTGATGGCCATGCCGCAGCTCTCCTGGCCGCGGTGCTGCAGCGCATACAGGGCGTGGTAGGTGTCGGCCACCACGTTCTCCTCCAGGCTCTTGTCATACACGGCAAACACGCCGCACTCCTCGTGCAGTTTCTCGCTGCGGTACTGTTCCATTTCCATCATTGGTATAACTCCCTTTCTCCCTGCTGTGCAAAACTGTTGCGGATCGTTGGCGTCAGGCCAGAGCGGCCTGGAGTTTTTGGTCTTTCTCGGCGATCTGGGCGGCCATCGCCTCGCGGTCGGCGTCCAGCCTGGCGGCCAGCTCGTCGTCGGACAGGGCCAGCATCTGGGCGGCCAGCACCGCGGCGTTCTTGGCGCCGTTGATGGCCACGGTGGCAACCGGGATGCCGCTGGGCATCATGACGGTGGCCAGCAGCGCGTCCAGACCGTCCATCGCGCCGCCCTTGACCGGGATGCCGATCACCGGCAGGGTGGTGTTCGCGGCCAGTGCGCCGGCCAGATGGGCGGCCATGCCGGCGGCGGCGATGATGGCGCCGAAGCCGTTTGCGCGGGCGTTCCGGCTGAAGTCGGCGGCGGCGGCCGGGGTGCGGTGCGCGCTCATCACGTGGGCCTCAAAGGGGATGCCCAGACGGCGCAGCTCGTCGCACGCGGGCTTTACCACGGGCAGGTCGCTGTCGCTGCCCATAATGATCGCAATTTTTTTCATATCGTTTCTCCTTCCGCTGGTGGCCGGGGCCGGCCGCTTTTGCAAAAATAAAAAAGGCAATGGCGCCTTTCACGGATACACCACAGCCTTTTTATGCCGATAATATGGAATTTTGCTTACACTTTGCCCCTGCTTTGGCAAAACCGGGATGACAGGGCAGCCCGCACCAGCAGTTCATCTGGCACGCACAGCCGCCGCGGCCGCAAAACAGCCCGCCGTAGATCATTGCACAGGCTCCTTTCCCCTGCCGGACACCTTTGTCCCGCGCAGGCAAACAGCAAAATACCTATCCTAATCATAGTGGTTTTCGCCGGGAAAATCAAGCCGCTTTGCCGCCCCGCACGGCAAATTTGGTGCAAAGCAACAAACCGCACAAAAAGCGGATGCGTTTTTTGTCGAAATCACGAAGGCTCTCCGGCGGTGAGCGGGGCGGTCTGCGCGCGGATGACGGCCAGCAGATCGGCCGGTGCAAGCTGGATCTGGGTGCCGATCTTTCCCGCGCTCACCATCACCGACGGCTGGGCCAGCACGCTCTCGTCGAACACCGTCACAAACTGTTTTTTCATCCCCACCGGGCTGCACCCGCCCCGCACATAGCCGGTGGTTTTCAGCAGATCGGCCACATGCAGCATGGCAACGCTCTTTTCGCCCACCGACCGGGCGGCTTTTTTCAGGTCCAGCTCCTTCGCCACCGGGATGACGAACACATAAAAACTGCCGCCGGCGCCTTTGGTCACCAGCGTCTTGAACACCTGCGCCGGGTCCTGCCCCAGCAGGGCGGCCACGCTCGCGCCGTCCACCGCCTCGCCGTCGCGGTGGGAATATTCGTGCACCTGATAGGGGATCTTCGCCTTGTCCAGAAGGCGCATCGCATTTGTTTTTGGCTGTGCCATAGACTGTTTCCTTCTTTTCCTTGCCTGGATTTTTGCGGGATGAACGCTTCCCTTTTCCCTATCTTAGCACGCCTTCGTGCGCGGCGCAAGACAAAAACGCGCTTGACAAGCCGCCCGCCGCGGGGTATACTGAACACAAGTTTTCCGCATAGGGAGGACCAAATATGAACCGTCTGTTCGCAGCGTATTGTTATTTTTGCGGCTTTTGCTGTTATTATGGCAAGGGCCTTGTTTGCTGTGGACAGGAGGGCGCGCCGGCATAGTCCGGCACCGCACGGTTTTTGCAGACGCCAAGCAAAACCGGAGACCCGCCGCACAGCGGGCCTCCGGTTTTTTTATTTTCACAAGAGGGGGAAATCGTTATGATCGTTATCCTGAAAAAAAACGCCAATCCCGCGGCGGTGGCCGCCCTGCGCGCCGGTTTTGAAGCGCAGGGGCTCAAGCTGCACGAATCCGAGGGCGAGCACACCCACATCATCGGCCTGGTGGGCGACACAAAGTCTGTGGACATCGACGCGGTGCGCGCCAATCCCGCCGTGGCCGATGTGCGCCGGGTGAGCGAGCCGTACAAAAAGGCAAACCGCAAATTCCATCCCGCCGACACGGTGGTGGACTGCGGCGGCGTGCCCATCGGCGGCGGGAAATTCGCCGTGATGGCCGGTCCGTGCAGCGTGGAGAGCGAGAGCCAGATCTGTTCGGTGGCGGCCGACGTGAAGGCGGCCGGGGCCGCCCTGCTGCGCGGCGGCGCCTTCAAGCCCCGCACCTCGCCCTACTCGTTCCAGGGCCTGCGCTCGGACGGCCTGGAGCTGCTGAAGGCCGCCCGCGCCGCCACCGGCCTGCCCATCGTGACCGAGATCATGAACACCGAGCACCTGCCGCTGTTCGAGGACGTGGACGTGATCCAGGTGGGCGCGCGCAACATGCAGAACTTCGAGCTGCTGAAGGAGCTGGGGCGCATCGACAAGCCCATCCTGCTCAAGCGCGGGCTGTCGGCCACGCTGGAGGAGTTCCTGATGAGCGCCGAGTACATCATGGCCGGCGGCAACGAGAAGGTGATCCTGTGCGAGCGCGGCATCCGCACCTTTGAGACCAGCATGCGCAACACGCTGGACATCTCGGCGGTGCCGATGCTGAAGCAGATGAGCCACCTGCCGGTGGTGATCGACCCCAGCCACGCGGCCGGTATCTCCTGGATGGTGCAGCCGCTGGCGATGGCCGCCATCGCCGCCGGCGCCGACGGCTTGATGATCGAGGTGCACAACGATCCCGCCCACGCCCTCAGCGACGGCGCGCAGAGCCTGAATCCCGCCCAGTTCGCCGCCCTGATGGATCAGGTGAAACCCGCGGTGGAGTTCTTCGGCAAGTCGCTGTGAGCCGCGGCATACCGGGCCAGGTGCAAAATCAGCTGCATGGGGGTGGGGCGCTGTCCGCCGCCCGCCGCCAGTAATTCGGCACGGCCGCGGCCGTTCCACATCTCGTCGATCAGCGCCTCGATCTCCTGTTCCACCTGGGCGGGCGTCGCGCCGTTTTTGCGGGCGATCTCGTCCCGCAGCCGCAGCCATTCTGTCTGCATCTCTGTTTTCCCCTTTCCGTGCGCACGCTGCCGGGCGCATCCCTGACAGTATGCCCCGCACGGAATCGCTTTACCCGTCATATCTATTTTATAAAAGGAGGGACCGTCCTGTGAAGATCGCTTCGTCCATCGCCGAGCTTGTCGGCAACACCCCGCTTGTACAGCTGCCCGCCCTGAGCCGGCTGCACCGCACCGTCACCCCCGTCATCGCCAAGCTGGAGTGTTTCAACCCGCTTGGCTCCGCCAAGGACCGCCCGGCGCTGGAGATGATCCGCCGCGCCGAACAAGCCGGGCTGCTGCGCGCGGGCGGCACCCTCATCGAGCCCACCAGCGGCAACACCGGCATCGCGCTGGCCTATCTGGCCGCCAGCCGGGGCTACCGCTGCCTCCTGACCATGCCCGAGAGCATGAGCGCCGAGCGGCGCAGTCTGCTGCGCGCGCTGGGCGCACAGCTGGTGCTGACCCCCGCCTCCGAGGGGATGGCAGGCGCGGTGAAGGCCGCCGAGGAATTGCAGGCGCACACGCCGAACAGCGTGATCCTGGGCCAGTTCGACAACCCGGCCAACCCCGCCGCCCACGCCGCCACCGCTGCCGAGATCTGGCGCGACACCGACGGCCGGGTGGACATCCTGGTGGCCTGCGTGGGGACCGGCGGCACCCTGTCCGGCACCGCCCGCGCGCTGAAGGAGCAGAACCCCGCGCTGCGCGCGGTGGCGGTGGAGCCCTCCGCCAGCCCGCTGCTGCAGGGCGGCAAGGCCGGCCCGCACAAGATCCAGGGCATCGGCGCGAACTTCGTGCCCGCCAACTACGACGCCTCGGTGGTGGACGAGATCATCGGGGTGGCCGACGCCGACGCGACGGACACCGCCCGCTTCCTGGCCCATCACGAGGGCGTGTTCGTGGGCATCTCGTCCGGAGCGGCGGCCTTTGCGGCGGTGCAGGTGGCGGCACGCCCCGAAAACGCCGGCAAGACCGTCGTGGCCATCCTGCCCGACACCGGCGAGCGATATCTGTCCACCGGCATCTTTGACGAGGTGAGCGTATGAGCCTTCTGTCCGACGCGCGCAATATCCGTTCCAAGGACCCCGCCGCCACCAGCCTGGCCGAGGTGATACTGCTCTACCCCGGCTTTCACGCGCTGCTGTTTTACCGGGTGAGCCACTGGCTGTACCGCCACCGACGCTTCTTTCTGGCCCGCACCGTGAGCCAGTGGGGACGCGGCTTCACCGGCATCGAGATCCATCCCGGCGCCACCATCGGGCCGGGGCTGTTCATCGACCACGGCAGCGGCGTGGTGATCGGCGAGACGGCCGAGATCGGGCGCAACTGCACCATCTACCACCAGGTGACGCTGGGCGGCACCGGCAAGGACCACGGCAAGCGACACCCCACCCTGGGCGACAACGTGCTGGTGGGCGCGGGCGCAAAGGTGCTGGGGCCGGTGGTGATCGGCAGCAACACCCGCATCGCGGCCGGCAGCGTGGTGCTGCAGAATCTGCCCTGCAACTGCACCGCCGCCGGTGTTCCCGCCGCGGTGGTGCGGCTGGACGGCGAGCGCATCCGCCCCAGCGACGACCTCAACCAGCGCGACATCCCGGATGTGGTGCACAGCCATCTGGAGGATCTGGAGCGGCGGCTGCGCCGGCTGGAGCACAGAGAATAACGGGGCGTTTCCCATTGTTTTGTCACAAATTTGTGGTATGATAAAAGCCGGGCCTGTGCGGCCCGGCGTATTTTTTGACAAAAGGAGTTTTTGAATGATGAAACGTCTGCTTTCTCTGTGTGCGGCGGCCGCTGTGACGCTGGGCCTGCTGGCCGGGTGCTCGTCCGCTCCCACTCCCCAGCCCGACGGCGAGGATCTGCTCTCCGGCACCCATCACGCCGAGATCGTGGTGAAGGACTACGGCACCATCAAGGTGGAGCTGGACGCCGACACCGCTCCCATCACGGTGACCAACTTTGTGAATCTGGCCAAGGACGGCTTCTACGACGGCCTGACCTTTCACCGCATCATCAGCGGCTTCATGATCCAGGGCGGCGACCCCAACGGTGACGGCACCGGCGGTTCCGAGGAAACCATCAAGGGCGAGTTTTCCGAAAACGGCGTGGAGAACGACATCTCGCACGAGCGCGGCGTGATCTCGATGGCGCGCGCGCAGGATATGGACAGCGCCAGCAGCCAGTTCTTCATCATGCACGCCGACGCCGATTATCTGGACGGCAACTATGCGGCCTTCGGCCATGTGACCGAGGGCATGGAGGTGGTGGACGCCATCTGCGACAGCACCCCGGTGACCGACAACAACGGCACCGTGGCCAAAGAGAACCAGCCGGTGATCGAGTCCATCACCATCATCGACTGACCCCGCTTTTTCGACACCAAAACACACCGTGTCCCCTTCCCCGGGCGCACGGTGTGTTTTTTGCCGCCCGAAAACGCCGGTCAGACGCTGTCCGGGTGGTATTTGCGGCGGGTGGCGTCGCCGCCCCGCAGATGG
>NHCFR00700__coassemble_1690_pt1 | contig 14473 bp, 9 predicted proteins | sample NHCFR00700__metabat2_high_PE_054 | metagenome-assembled genome bin NHCFR00700
CCAGCGGCGCCTCGATCACCAGCTTGGTCACCGTGGGGTTCAGCGGGGTCTTTTCGACGATCTTGAACATTTCGTTCCTCCTTCAAAAAAGAGCGGCGCACCGCAGCGCGCCGCCCGTTTGTGGATGACAGATTACAGCACTGCCACGCACTCGATCTCCACCAGCGCGTTCTTGGGCAGGCAGGCCACCTCGAAGGCGGCGCGGGCGGGATACGGAGCCGTGAAGAACTCGGCGTACACCTCGTTCATCGCGCCGAAATCCGCCATGTTCTTCAGCAGCACGGTGGTCTTGACCACGTTGCTCATGTCGGCGCCGGCAGCCTTCAGGATGTTCTGGATGTTGGTCAGGGACTGGCGGGTCTGGCTGGCGATCTCCTCGCCGGCAAAGTTGCCGGTGGCGGGGTCGATGGGCAGCTGGCCGGACACATAGATGGTGTTGCCGGCCTGGATGGCCTGGGAGTAGGGGCCGATGGCGGCGGGTGCATGATCGGTGTGGATGTTATTTTTGCTCATTGTTGTTTCTCCTTTTTTTGTTGTATTTCAGCGGGCATGGCGGATGACCTGTCCGGCCAGCGCGCCGGTGTGCGCGCCGTTTTCCACGGCGATCTGCCCGTTGACGATGACATAGCGGATTCCATCCGGGAACTGGATGGGATCGGTGAAGGTGCCCTTGTCGATGACGGTGGCGGGGTCGAAGATGGTGATGTCGGCCCAGTTGCCCTCTTTCAGCACGCCGCGGTCGGCCAGGCCCAGCACGCCGGCGGCCTTGCCGGTCATCTTGTACACGGCGGTCTCCAGGTCCAGCACCTTCTCCTCGCGCACATACTTGCCCAGGATGCGCACGAAGCTGCCGTACAGGCGGGGGTGCGGTTTGCCGGGACAGAGCAGGCCGTCGGTGCAGGCGTTCATCTCGGGGCGGCACATGAAGCGCTTCACGTGCTCCTCGGTGCCGTAGAAATCCACCATGCCCACCGCGTTCTCCTCCTGCATCAGCAGGTCGAAGGCCGCGTTGAAGGGGTCGGTGCCCCGCTTTTCGGCCAGCTGGGTGATGGACAGGCCCACCGCGTCGGCGTTCTTCTCGCTCTTCACGCTGGTGACATAGATGTTGTCGAACCCGGCGAAGTCCACGAAGTTGTCCCAGCCGGGGATGCCGTGCTCCATGTCATAGCGCATTTTTTTGCGCAGCTCCGGGTCGGCCAGGCGGGCCACCGCCTTGTCGGTGCCGCCGTCGTGCACCCACGGGGGCAGGATGGCGCCCATCATGGTGCTGCCCGCCACATAGGGGTACTGGTCGAAGCTGACGGTGATGCCCTCGGCCCTGGCCTGGTCCAGCAGCTCCAGAACCTGGTCGATCTTGTCCCAGTTCTGGCGTCCGCAGACCTTGAAGTGGCTCCAGTGCACCTTCACGCCCGACTTGCGGCCGATCTCGATGACTTCCTTCATGCTGTCCAGGATGGTGTCGGCCTCGCTGCGCTGGTGGATGACGAACACGCCGTCGTACTCGGCCACCACCTTGCACATCTCGATGATCTCGCGGCTCTCGGAGTAGGCGCAGGGGATGTAGATCAGGCCGGTGGACAGCCCCATCGCGCCCGCCTCCATCTCGCGGCGGGTGATGGCGCGCATCTTCTCGATCTCCTCGTCGGTGGGCAGGCGGTTGTCCAGGCCCATCGCCTCCATGCGGATGTTGCCGTGAGGCACCAGATACATCTCGTTCAGGCCGGGATGGGCGTCCTCCACCATCTTCAGATACCGTTCGGTGGTCTCGAAGGTCCAGTCGATCTCGTCGGTGTCGCCGTCGAGGCCGGCCAGATTCTTGCGCCACGGGCTGATGTATTCCACCGGCAGCGGCGCCATCGAAACGCCGTCCTGCCCCAGCAGCTCGGTGGTGATGCCCTGCATCACCTTGGGCAGCACCTGCGGGCGCAGCAGCACGTCCAGGTCGCTGTGGCTGTGGGTGTCGATGAAGCCGGGGGCCACCGCCAGACCGGCAGCGTCCAGCACGCGGTCGGCCGTTTTGCCGGCCAGGTCCCCGATGGCGGCGATGCGCCCGTCCTCCACCAGCAGGTCGGCGGTGTAGCCGGGTGCGCCGGTGCCGTCCAGGATGCGGCCGCCGCGGATCAAAATGCTTGCCATAATAACCATCCCTCTCATTATATCAGGCAGATGCCCGCCCGGCAAGCGGCCGGGCAAAGCAAATTTTTATTTCAGCAGCGCTTTGCAGACGCCGCCGTAGCAGTCGCACACCTTCACCAGCTGGTCGATCTCGATGTACTCGTTGATGGTGTGGGCCAGGTTCTCGCGGCTGGGCCCGATGCCCAGCGTCTTGATGCCGGCCTCGCCCGCGTAGTGGCTGCCGTTGGTGCAGAAGTTGTACTGGGTGATCTCCGGGGTGTAGCCCATGCCGGTCAGCTCGGTGTAGACAGCCTGCACGAAGTCGTCGTTTTTGTCATACAGCCAGCCGGGGAAGAAGCGCTCGCCGGTGATCTCGTTGCCGGTGTGGCACATCTCCTTGCCCACCGCGTAGCTGGCCTTCACCTTCAGCTCGGGGTCCTCGGCCATCAGTTTCTCCAGCAGGGCGTTGATGGGCGCCAGCACGCTCTCCTTGGTCTCGCCCACCAGCAGGCGGCGGTCGTAGGTGGCCTTGCAGTATTCGGGCACCACCGAAGCGCCGGGATACGGGGCAGACTTGATGTCGGTCAGCTCCAGGATGCCGTCGCCCAGCACCGGGTGATGGGTGGGCTCCAGGGTGCGGATGGCCTCGATCACCTTGCACATCTTATACACGGCGTTGATGCCCTTTTCGGGGTTGGCGCTGTGGGCAGGCTTGCCGAAGGTCTCCACCATGATCTCGCCGCGGCCGCGCTGGCCGATCTTGATGTTCAGCTGGCTGGCCTCGCCGATGATGACGTAGTCGGGCTTGACATAGGCGCTGATCTCGCGGGCGGCCACGCCCTCGAAGCACTCCTCGTGCACCACGCCGGCCACATAGATCTCGCCGGCAAAGTCGCGGCCGGTGGCAGCGGCGAAGTTGGCGGCGGCGCAGGCCATCGCGGCAACGGCGCCCTTCATGTCGGAGGTGCCGCGGCCGTAGATCTTGCCGTCCACGATCTCGGCGGCGAACGGATCGTGCTCCCACTTGCCGGCGTCCTCCACCGGCACGGTGTCGATGTGGCCGTCGAACAGGATCTTCGGGCCGGGGCGGCTGCCCTTGATGCAGCCGATCACGTTGCCGTATTTGTCCACGTGCACGCTGTCGAAGCCGCTTGTCTCGAAAAATTCCTGCAGGCGGGCCACAACGCCGTCCTCATGGCCGCTGTAGCTCTGGGACTGGATGAGTGTTCGGCACAGGGCGATGACCTGTTCCTGCTGGGTCTGGTTCAACATATTGGTTCCCTCCGTATATACAATTTGTATTTATTCATAGCGGTTATACTTGCCGTTCCACACCACGTTGCGGTAGTTTTCCTTGTCGGTGTCGCCCTCGGTGCTGATGAAGAGGATGCGGGAGTTCTCGTCCAGGTGCAGCTTCTCCTTCAGATCGGCCAGGTCCTCGCGGGTGAGGATGTTGGCCACGCAGCCGGTGGTGGCGGCGCCGCTCTCGCCCGACACAACGACGGGGTCGCCCTTTTTGGGGGCGGCCAGCACGCGCATGCCGTCGGCGGCGGCGTAGTCGGGGCAGCTGATGAAGGCGTCGGCGCAGTTTTTCAGCACTTCCCAGCCGATGGTGCAGGGCTCGCCGCAGGCAAGGCCGGCCATGATGGTGTTCATCTCGCCGGTGACGAAGTGCAGCTTGCCATCGTTCGCCTCGGCGGTGCGGAATACGCAGTTGGCCTTCTCCGGCTCCACGATGGTGATGAAGGGGCGCTTCTCGCCGTAGTAGCTGGAGAAGAAACCGGCCATCGCGCCGGCCATGCTGCCCACGCCCGCCTGCAGGAACAGGTGGGTGGGGGGTTCGGCCCCCTCGGCCTCCAGGCGCTTGACGATCTCATAGCCCATCGTGGTGTAGCCCTGCATGATCCACAGGGGGATGTCGGTGTAGCCTTCCCAGGCGGTGTCCTGCACCATCACCCAGCCCTCGCTCTCGGCCTTGGAGTTGGCCAGGCGCACGGCTTCGTCGTAGTTCAGGTCGGTGATGGAGGCGTCGGCGCCCTCGGCGCGGATGTTGTCCAGCCGCTCCTGCGCGCTGCCCTTGGGCATATACACCACCGAATGCTGGCCCAGACGATTGGCGGTCCAGGCCACGCCGCGGCCGTGGTTGCCGTCGGTGGCGGTGACGAAGGTCACCTCGCCCAGACGCCCGCGCACCTCCTCCGACAAAATGCGGGAGGCGGGCAGCTCGGCGATGTCCTCGCCCAGCTTTTTGGCGATGTAGCGGCCCAGCGCATAGCTGCCGCCCAGCACCTTGAAGGCGTTCAGGCCGAAGCGGTAGCTCTCGTCCTTCACGCGGATCTCCTTCACGCCCAGCGCGGCGGCCAGGCCGGGCAGGCTGGTGAGCGGCGTTTCCTGATACACGTCGAAGCTGGCGTGGAAGTCGTGGGCCTTTTTGGCCTCGGCCTCGCAGAAGGCCGACAGGTCGGTGGCCGGCTTTGCCTGGTGGGGATAGGTTACGATCTTGAAAGTTTCCATAAGTATACGCTCCTTTTGTGTCAGGATTTTTTCTCCTTGGGGAGGATCAGGTTGAGCAGGATGGCGCTGATGGCCACGATGATGACCTCGGAGCTGCCGAGGATCTGGCCCACCCACGCCGGGCAGGCCTGGAAGGCGCCCGCGGTCTGCGGGATGCCCACCGCCAGCGCCACCGACAATCCGGCGATGAACACGCTGCGGTTGGACAGGCCGTCGCGCGCCAGCATCCGCACGCCGGTCATGGCGATGGAGCCGAACACCGTGATGGTGGCGCCGCCCAGCACCGGCTGGGGGATGGTGATGAGGATGGCGGACAGCTTGGGGACCAGCGCGGATACCAGCACCACGCCGCCCGCGATGCCGAACACGATGCGGTTGATCACCCGGGTGGTGACCACGATGCCCACGTTCTGGCCGGCGGTGGCGACCGGAGAGCCGCCCAGCAGGCCGCCCAGCAGGCTGCACAGGTTGTTGGCGATGACGCCGCCGGTGACCTCGCCGTTCTCGGCGGGGCGCTCGTAGACGCCGTTGGCGGTGGCCTCAAACTGGCCGATGTCCTGCACGGCGTTCACCATGAACACCACGCCCAGGCTGACCACGGCGCTGAGGTTGAAGGTGAGGCCGAAGTGCAGCGGCTCGGGCAGCTGCACCCAGGCGGCGGTGCCCACGCTGTCGAAGTGGATCTGGCCCATGCAGGCGGCGGCGATGTAGCCCACCACCATGCCGATCAGGGTGGCGCTGGCCTTCACCATGCCTTTGCCGAACTGGCCGCAGAGGATGACGGTGATCAGGGTGATGAGCGCCAGCGCCCAGTTCATCGGGCTGCCGTAGGTCTCGGCGGCCTTATTGCCGCCCGCCATGTAGTTGACGGCGGTGTCGTACAGCGAGATGCCGATGGTCACCACCACGCTGGCGGTGACGATGGGCGGGAACAGAAAGCGGATCTTCTTGAAGCACAGGCCCACCACGATGCCCAGCACCGCGCCGGCCACCTGCGCGCCCAGCATGCCGGCCATGCCGTCGGTTTTCACAACGCTCTGGAGGGTGGGCAGGAAGGCGAAGCCGCTGCCGATCATCACCGGCAGGCCGCTGCTGATGAGGCCCTTTTTGCCGAAGGCGTGCAGCAGGATGGCCAGGGCGGCCACCAGCAGGCTGGCCTGCACCATGATGATCTGGTCGCCGGCCGACACACCGGCCGCGCCGGCGATGACCATGGGCATGGTGATGCAGCCCACCACCATCGCCACCACGTGCTGCAGCGCCAGCGGGATGGCCTTGCCGATGGGCGGTATGCCGCCTCGCTGCAGAAGGACGTCCTGTGTGGATGCGGTTTTCTGGCTCATTTATTTCTTCGCCGCCTTTCTGTAGAAGGTGTCCTGGATGGGCAGGCTGGTGCGCAGCACGCCGTCCACCCGGTAGGCGGCGTTGGCGCAGGCGGGAGCGGCCGGGATGGCGCTGATCTCCCCCACGCCCTTCGCGCCGAAGGTGTTCTGGTCGTCGGTGCCCTTTTCCACAAAGATCACGTCGATGGGGGGCACGTCGGTGGAGCGCAGCAGGCCCAGCGTGCCGTACTTGCTCCTGACATAGCCGTTCTCCATCTTGAAGTCCTCGGTGAGGCCGTAGCCCAGGCCCATCACCACGCCGCCCTCGATCTGGCCGGCGCAGGACTGCGGATTGACCACACGGCCCACATCGTGGGCAGCCACCACGCGGGTGACCTTCTTGTTCTCGTCCATGATGACCACCTGGGCGGCATAGCCGTAGGCCACATGGCTGACCGGGTTGGGCTTGTCGCTGCCCATCGGGTCGGTGATGCCGGAATATTCGCCGTAGAAGCTCTGGCCCTCCAGCGTGTCCAGGCCGCCCGCGGTCTGCAGCGCCTCGCGCAGCCGGCCGGCGGCACGGCGGGTGGCCTCGCCGCAGAAGACGGTCTGGCGGGAGGCGGTGGAGGTGCCGGAGTTGGGGGTGACGGCGGTGTCGGCGCGCTCGTGGAAGATCCGGGCGGCGGGGATGCCGGTGACCTCGTGCACGATCTGGGTGCAGACGGTGGCCACGCCCTGGCCCATGCAGGCGGCGCTGGTGCGGATGCGGACCATGCCGTCCTCCACCGCCAGGCGGCAGCGCCCGATATCGGGCAGGCCCACGCCCACGCCGCTGTTCTTCATGCAGCCGGCGATGCCCGCGTAGGGACTGCTCTCGTAGGCCTCCTTCACGGCCTCGAGACACTCGGCATAGCCGGTGTCGGGGGAAGCGATCTGGCCGTTGGGCAGCACCTGGCCGGGGCGGATGGCGTTGCGGTAGCGGATCTCCCACGGGGAGATGCCCACCTTTTCGGCCAGCTGGTCGAGGTTGACCTCGCCGGCAAAGCAGCTCTGGGTGACGCCGAAGCCGCGGAAAGCGCCGCCCGGCACATTGTTGGTGTAGACGCAGATGCCGGTGATGTCCACGTTCTGGAAGTTGTAGGGGCCGCCGGCATGGGTGCAGGCGCGCTGCAGCACCGGGCCGCCCAGCGAGGCATAGGCGCCGCAGTCGGAGATGAGCAGGGCTTTCATGGCCAGCAGTTTGCCGTCCTTGTCGCAGGCGGTGGTGACGTCCATCTCCATCGCGTGGCGCTTGGTGTGGATGTTGAGGCTCTCCTGGCGGGAGAACTTCACCTTCACCGGCAGGCCGGTCGCCCACGCCATCAGGGCGGCGTGGTGCTGCACGCTCATGTCCTCCTTGCCGCCGAAGCCGCCGCCCACCAGCTTTGTCTGGCAGCGCACCTTCTCCGGCTCGATCTTCAGCATGCGCGCGATCTCCTTCTGCTCGTCGTACACCGACTGGCTGGCGGTGTACAGCAGCAGGCCGCCGCTGCCGTCCGGCATGCCGATGGCGCATTCCGGCTCCATGAAGGCGTGGTCGGTCATCGGGGTGGAGTAGTGGTTGGTGACCACATAGGCCGCCTCGGCGATGGCCTTGTCCACGTCGCCGCGCTTGAGCACCTGTTTTGTCAGGATGTTGCCGTTCGGGTGCAGGGCGGGGGCGTCCGGCTTCATCGCCTCGCGGGGGTCGGTCAGCGGGGGCAGCTCGGTGTAGGTGACGTCCACCAGGCCCAGCACCTCGTCCAGCGTCTCGGCGTGGCGGGTGGCGGCCAGCACGATGGCGTCGCCCACATAGCGGGTGCAGTCGCCCTCGGCGATCAGCACGTCCCAGTCCTGGATGATGTGGCCGGTCTTGTTGAAGGGGACGTCCTTCGCGGTGAGGATCTTCACCACGTCGGGGTGGGCCAGCGCGCGGGTGAGGTCGATCTTTTCCACGCGGGCGCGCGGGTATTTGGAGCGCAGGGCCTTGGCGTAGATCATGCCGGGCACCTGGATGTCGTCCACGAATTCGCCGGTGCCCAGCACCTTTTCGGCCACGTCCACGCGGGGAAACAGGTGGCCGATGCGGGCGTCGGAGCCGTCGTCCGGAACCGGCAGGTTTTCCCGCAGCATCCTGCCGGCCAGCAGGATGGCGTCGATGATGCGCACATAGCCGGTGCAGCGGCAGATGTTGCCGCGGATGGCCTTCTGCACCTCCTCGCGGGTGGGGTCGGGGTTCTCGTCCAGCAGGGCCTTCGCGCAGATGACCATGCCGGGGATACAGAAGCCGCACTGCACCGCGCCGGTGTGGCCGAACGCATAGACGTACACTTCCCGCTCGCGCTCGGACAGGCCTTCCACGGTGGTGATATGGCGGCCGTTCAGTTTTTCGGTGGTGAACACGCAGGCTTTGGTCTTTTTGCCGTCCACCAGGACGGTGCAGGTGCCGCAGGCGCCCTCGCCGCAGCCGTTTTTCACACTGGTCAGGCGCAGGTCCTCGCGCAGATATTCCAGCAGCTTGACATTGCGCCCGGTGTGATACTCTGTTCCGTTCACATACAGGGTATACATGGCGTTTCTCCTCTCAACGCTTACAGTATTCGCCGGCCACCGCGCCGGTGGGCCGGCCGTATTCGGCTGCCAGCACGCCGTTCACATAGACGGCGGCGGGCATCCCGTGCAGTGCAAATCCCTCATAGGGGGTATAATCGACGTTCTGCTGTTGTTCTTTTGCTGTGATGACCGAGGTGGCCGCCGGGTCCCACACGGTGATGTCGGCGTCGCTGCCGGCTGCCAGCACGCCCTTGCGGGGATACAGGCCAAACAGGCGGGCGGGGTTCTCGGCCAAAAGGCGGCACATCGCGGCCGGACTCAGGCGGCCGGGGTGCACGAAGCTGGTGTAGATGATCTCGGGGCGGTGCTCGATGCCGGGGCCGCCGTTCGGGATGGCGGTGAAGTCGTGCAGGCCGATCGTTTTCTGCCCGTCGAAGCGGTAGCTGCAATGGTCGGTGGAGATGGTGTCGATCTCGCCGTCCTCCACCGCCCGGCGCAGCGCGTCGCGGTCGGCCCTGCTGCGCAGCGGGGGGCTCATCACATACTTGGCCCCCTCGAAGCCGGGCAGCCGGTAGAGGCTGTCGTCCAGCACGAGATACTGCGGGCAGGTCTCGGCGTACACCCGCACGCCCTGTGCCCGCGCCTTGCGCACCTCGGCCAGGCCCGCGGCGCTGCTGAGATGCACCACGTGCACCGGCGCGTCGGCCAGCTTGCCCAGATAGCACAGGCGGCTCACCGCCTCGGCCTCCACCTCGGGCGGGCGGCTCGCCGGATGGGCGGCCGGGCCGAGGTTCCCGCGCGCCTTTTCGCGGGCGCAGAGGGCGTTGACCAGCGCGCCGTTCTCGCAGTGCACGCCCAGGATGCCGCCGAAGGGGCGCAGCGCGCACAGCATATCCAGCAGCGCCGCGTCGTCCAGCTTGAGCGCGTCGTAGGCCATATAGGCCTTGAAGCTGGTCACGCCCTGCTCGAACATGGCGGGCAGCTCCGCTTTGACGCTTTCGTTCCAGTCGGTGATGGCCATGTGGAAGCCGTAGTTGCAGCTGCACTTGCCGTCGGCCTTTTTGTGCCAGGCGTCCAGCGCCTGCTGCAGGGTGCCGCCCCTGTCCTGGGTGGCGAAGTCCAGCACGGTGGTGGTGCCGCCGCACACCGCGGCGCGGGTGCCGCTGGCGAAGTCGTCGGCGGTGACGGTGACGGCGCTCTCCATATCCAGATGGGTGTGGCCGTCGATGAAGCCCGGAAACACAAGGCAGCCGGAAACGTCCCGCACGCTGTCCCCTTCTTTGGGGGCGATGGAGGGCGCGATGGCACGGATCTTGCCCGCGTCAAAGGCAAGGTCGGCCCGGGCGGGGCCTTCGGGCAGCACCAGTGTGCCGTTTTGCAGGATGGTCACGCATCCTTCCTCCTTTCGGGCCGACGGCCGGGAGGAAACCCTCCCGGCCCGGCCGGTTGCTGTTTACAGGCAGTAGGCGTAGTCGCGGATGACCGTCTCGATCAGGGCCTTGATGGAGGCGTGGGTCCTGGTATCGGCGGCCAGCACGGTGTCGTACTCCTGGCCGCCCATGCGGATGCGCACGCTGCCGGCGGCTTTGTCCAGCACGCAGAAGCCGGGGTTCTCGCTGTCGGCCATGTCCTCGCGGCTGGCAAAGACGGTGAATTTGTCCTTGTAGGGGGCGCTGGCATAGGGGCAGAACACGGCGCAGTTGCCGCACTCGTTGCACATCTTGTCCACATGCACCACCTGCTCCTTGGCCATGCCGGGCACGGCAATGGCGAGGTTGGCGCGGTTGGGGCAGACGTCCACGCAGTTCTCACACACGGCGCTGCAGCCCAGGCAGCGGTCCTTCTCGCTCCTGGCGTCCAGATAGCCGGCCAGCGCGCTGCGGCGGGCCTTCAGGGCGGAGGTGTCGGCGCTGAAGGGGATCTCCTTCAGCTGGCCGTTCAGGATGTCCATCGCGGCTTCGGTGGCGTCGGCGATGGCTTCCACCACGGTGGCGGGGCCGCGCTTGGCGTCGCCCACCACATACACGCCGTTCTCGGCCTTGCAGCCCTTGCCCAGCACCGCGCGGCCTTTGGCGTCCACGGCCACGCCGCTGCCCATGAAGAAGCCGGTGTCCACCTTCTCGCCGATGGCGGCGATCACGGCGGAGGCGGGAATCTGGGTGGTCTCGCCGGTGGGTTCGGGGCTGCGGCGTCCGGAGGCGTCGGGAGCGCCCAGCTGCATCACTTCGCAGGTGAGGGTGTTGTCGGTCCAGGAGACCGGCGCCAGCAGCTCGCAGAACTCCACGCCGTCGGCCAGCGCCAGTTCCAGCTCCTCCTCGTCGGCGGGCATGTAGCGCTTGTTGCGGCGGTAGACCAGGCGCACATGGGCGGCGCCGGCGCGCTTGGCGGCACGGGCCGCGTCCATCGCGGTGTTGCCGCCGCCGATGACCACCACGTCGTCGCCCAGGTCCAGGGGCTCGGGGGCGTTTTTCTGGCGCTCGAGGTATTCGATCACGTTCAGGGCCTCGCCGCCTTCCAGGCGCAGGCTCCCCTTCTGCCAGGCGCCGTTGGCCACGATCACATGGGTGAAGCCCTCGTCCAGCAGCTGCCGGGCGCAGGAGACGGCGGTGTTCAGGCGGACCTCCACGCCCAGCTTCTCCAGCAGGGCGGCGTCCTTGGCGATGGCCTCGTCGCTGATGCGGAAAGCGGGGATGACATGCTTCACGATACCGCCCAGCGAATCGCGCTTTTCAAAGATGGTGGCCTTGGCGCCGGCGCGTGCCAGGAAGTAGGCGGCTGCCATACCGGCCGGGCCGCCGCCGATGATGGCGACATTCTCGCTGCGGGCCGCGGCGGGTTTCAGGTTTGCCAGCAGCTGGTCGTACCCGCCCTCGGCGGCCGCCAGCTTGGCGTCGCGGATATGCACGCTCTCCTCATAGAAGTTGCGGGTGCACTTGCTCATGCAGCGGTGGCTGCAGATGGTGCCGGTGATGAAGGGCAGCGGGTTCTTCTCGCAGATGACCTCCAGCGCCTCGGCCAGCCTGCCCTCGCCCACCAGCTGGATGTAGGCGGGGATGTCCTGGTGGATCGGGCAGCCCTCCTCGGCACAGGGAGCGGTGAAGCAGTCGATCAGCGGCACGTCCTTCTTCATCTTGCGGCTGGGCAAGGGCTTAATGGGCTTGACGTGATGCTCGTCGGTCTTGACGCTGGCGACCAGCGCCTCCAGCTTCTCGACGTCCACGCCGGCAAAGGGGACGTAGTCCATCTTCTCCAGCAGCTGGGCCATCGGGCGCAGGCGGTTGTATCCGCCCGGCTTGAGCAGGGTGGTGGCCAGGGTGATGGGCCAGATGCCGGTGGCAAAGATGCGGTCGATGTTGTTCTGGTCGGCGCCGCCGGAGTAGGACACGCGCAGCTTGCCGGCAAACTCCTTTTCCACCTTCAGCGCCAGGCTGATGGACAGCGGATACAGACTCTTGCCGCTCATGTACATCTCCTCGCCGGGCAGCTCGCCGCCCGCGATGGTGACGGGGAAGGTGTTGGTGAGCTTCACGCCGAACTCCACCTCGTTCTTCGCGGCCAGTTCCAGCAGGCGGCGGAACATGGGCACCGCGTCACAGAACTGCAGGTCGTCCTTGAAGTGGTGGTCGTCAAAGACGATGTAGTCGTAGCCCATCTCGTCCAGCGTTTTGCGGGCGAACTCATAGCCCAGCAGGGTGGGGTTGCACTTGATGTAGGTGTTCAGCTTTTTGACGTCGATCAGGTAGGTGGCGATGCGCTCGATCTCGTCGGGCGGGCAGCCGTGCAGGGTGGACAGGGTGATGGAGGTGCAGATGTGCGGGTTGATCGCGTCGATGTAGGCGGCGTCGATCTTGTCCAGGCGGGCGAGGTTCTCCCTGGCCCACCGGGTGCACTCGGCCCAGACCGCGCTGGCGGAGGCGTCCTTCATGCCCTCGATGTAGGCGTCCACCTTCGGGCTCTGGATGCCGGCCAGGTCGTAGCCGACGCTCATGTTGAACACGAAGCCGTTCTCGTCGCCCAGGCCCAGCTGACGGCTGAGCAGCTTGATGGCGAACCACGCCTTCACATACTCGTCGAACGCCTGCGGGACCCGCAGCTCGGTGCTCCATTCCACGTTGTAGCACTCGTCCTCGGCGCGGATGCAGGGCTTGGAAACGGGCAGGTCCTCGCCGTCGATGATCTGGACGGTCTTGACCTCAAAAAAGCGGCTGCCGCCGGCGTAGGCGGCGATCAGGTTCTGGGCCAGCTGGGTGTGGGGCCCGGCGGCCGGACCGAACGGGGTCTCGATCTGCTCGGTGAAGATGGGCAGCGTTTTGCCGCTGGTGTGGCGGTAGATGTCGGTGACGCCGAAGATGCTGCCGCGCGCGGCGTATTCGGTCAGGACCCAGTCCATCAGTTCCCCGAAGGGGATGGGGCGCATGATATCGCTCATCGTTCTCAAATCTCCTTTTTTGTGTGTGCGGCCCGTTTGTGCCCGGGCCGAAGGCATCGTTTTTCCAATCAGCGGCCGGCGTTGATGCGCTTCCACAGGTCGGCGCTCTGCTCGCGGCAGTGGGCCAGCACGGCGGCCTTGTCGATGCCGATCAGCTCGCGGTCCTTCATCTTGACCACGCCGTTGATCACGGTGGTGACCACGCTGCGGCCGGTCATGCCGAACAGCACATGCGAGTTGATGTTGTCGGCGGTCATCGGGGTGAGCGGGTCGTAGTCCAGCACGATGACGTCGGCGTAGGCGCCCGGCTGCAGGATGCCGATGGGCTTGTTGAAGAAGCGGGCGGCCATCGCGCGGTTGTTCTCGAACAGCATGGCGGGGATCTCGCCCCAGGCCACGTTGGGCTTGCAGGCGTTGTGCTTGTGCAGGATGTTGGCCACCTTGTAGCTCTCGGTCATGTCGTTGGTGTAGCCGTCGGTGCCAAGGCCCAGCAGGATGCCCTTTTCCATCATCTTCAGCACCGGGGGGCATCCCACGGCGTTGCCCATGTTGCTCTCGGGGTTGTGCACGGCCATGGTATTGGTGTGCTTCATCAGGTCCATCTCGGCCTCGTTGATGTAGATGCAGTGGCCGCAGATGGTCTTTTCGCCCAGGATGCCCATGTCGTGCAGGCGGAAGATCAGGCGCTTGTTGTATTTGGCCAGGCTGTCGTACAGATCGTCGATGCCCTCGGCCACGTGGATGTGATAGCCGGCGCCGGGGTTCTCGGCCGCGCAGTATTCCAGCGTCTCGTTGCTGAGGGTGAAGGGGGCGTGCATGCCCATCATGCCCTTCACCATGTCGGTGGTGTCGGCGTTGGCGTATTTGATGAAATCGACGTTCTCCTTGACGGCGGCCTTCATCTTCTCCTCGCCGTCGCGGTCGCTGATCTCATAGCACAGGTTGGTGCGCACACCGAACGTGCGGGCGCTGTCGGCGATGGCGAACAGGCTGCCGGTGATCTCGCCGTAGCTGGCGTGGTGATCGAACACGGTGGTGACGCCGTTCAGGATGCAGTCCAGATAGGTGGCGTCGGCGCTGGCCCGGGTGTCGGCCAGCAGCAGGTGGCGGTCGATGGTCCACCACTGCTGGTCCAGCACTTCCAGAAAATTGGTGGGGTTGTTGCCCTTGATGGTCAGGCCGCGGGCAAAGGCGGAATAGATGTGGTTGTGGGCGTTGATGAAGCCGGGCATGATGACGCCGCCTTTGGCGTCGATGAATGCGGCGTCGGGGTACCGGGCCTTCATGGCCTCGGTGGCGCCCACGGCGGCGATGAGGTTGCCCTCGATGGCGACACAGCCATTGTCCAGATAGGGATTGGCGGCGTCACGGGTGACCAGGCGTCCGTTTCCGATCAGATACATGGTTGCATTTCTCCTTTTTGTATATTGTGCTTTTCTTTTCTCTTTTGTGTTTATAAGTTTTATGAATTTTGCCGCAAGACAGACAAAAAAAGACAGCCTGCTGCAACGAAACCATCGAT
>NHCFR00700__coassemble_1691_pt1 | contig 14460 bp, 11 predicted proteins | sample NHCFR00700__metabat2_high_PE_054 | metagenome-assembled genome bin NHCFR00700
GGGCTTCCCCCTTTGCACCGTGCGCAGGCGCAGAGGAAGCGGAAAGACGTAACGCCATCCGCCCCAGCTGCCTTTTTATTCTATTTTCACCGCACTGCATCTGTTCTTCCACAAACTTTTGTGGTATTTTTAAAGAAAACTGTGTGATCCTGTCTGTTTTTTCCCAGCACCGCGATATTTTGTCGGCACAAAGGAGCGTTCTCCCCATGTCCATCACCAAAAACTATACCGGTCTCACTCTGCAGGGGACCACCGGCACAAGCTATACCGTCGGCGCCGCGGTGTCGGGCGGCGAAGGGGGCGAGGGGCGCGTCTATCGTCTGCGCGGCCTGCCCGACCTGGCCGCCAAGATCTACCACGAAGACCGCTACACCTACCCGCCCCGCGACCGCACGTATATGGACCGCAAGCTCAAGGCGATGCTGCGGCTGCACCCCAGCGCCGCACACAGCCTGGCCTGGCCGGTGGACGTGCTGTATCTGCGCGGGCGGATGGTGGGATATGTGATGCCGCTGATCCGGTCGATGCACAAGATCTACGACGTATGCCGCCCGGACTCCCGCCGGCAGCTGTTCCCGCAATGGAGCTGGAACGATCTGGTGAAGGTGGCCCGCAACCTGAGCCGGTGCCTTGCGCTCCTGCATCAAAACGGCATCGTGGCGGGCGACCTGAACCCCAACAATATTTTTGTGGACCGCCTCGGCGCGGTGGTCCTGATCGACACCGACTCCTTCGACATCACCGATCCCGTCACCCGGGAACACTTCCCCTGCACGGTGGGGACAGCGGAGATACTGGCGCCCGAGCTGCAAAGTGTGCGGGATCTGCGCTCCCCGCAGGCGCGTTTTTCCGCACAGAGCGACGATTTTTCGCTGGCCATTTATATTTTCCTCCTTCTGATGAACAACTACCACCCCTTCTACTGCCGACAGCGGCGCGGCGCGCCCTCCTCGTCCGGCGGCTTTGCCGGCAACGCCAACATCCTGCGCGGGCGCTGTGTGTATCTGCGCAGAGCGGGCGGCAGCCTTCCCCCGCGCGGCGCGCCCTCCTTCTCCCTGCTGCCGGTGCGGGTCCGCGTGCTGTTTGCGAACACCTTCTCCTACACCGAGCGCACCGCCTGCTCCCGCGCCGCCATCGCACGCCGCACTTCGGCGCAGACCTGGTACACGGCGCTGGCCGCCCTCCAGCGCGCGCCGCTGCGCCGCTGCAGGCGGGACCCTTCCCACCTGTACCCCGCCCACAACTTCCGCTGCCCGTGGTGCGCCGCCGAGAAAGACTACCCGTCGGCTTCCCCGGCCCCGCCTCCCCGCACAGCCCCCGCCGGCCGCCGCCGGAAGGTCATCTCCCGGAGCACCTGGCCGCTGCGCGTGTTCTGCATCCTGGCCGGCGGCGCCGGATGGCTGGCGGCCGCGCCCTTCCTGTGGGGGTGGATCGCTTCCCTCTTCCCCGCTCTGTCGCCGGCCGGGCCGGCGGTGCTGTGCATCCCGGGCGCTCTGCTCGGGCTGGCGGCGGGATGCGGGCTGGCGCGCGGGTATGCACATTCCCGCCGCTCCTTCCCCTACTGGCTGGGCGCGGGGCTTGTGTGTGCGGCCGCGCCGCTGCTTGTGCTGCTGCTCGCAGGGTTCCTCGCGCCGGCCGCGGGCTGATCTGCCGGACGTCCGGTTTCGATGCGATCGGCCCCTTTTCCTCCACTCTCACCAAAAACCGCCTTTTCTCTCACAGAAAAACCCCGTATACTGAAATCACAGCAAACGAAGCGCTGCATCAAGTCAAAAAGGAGTGTTGCAAAATGCCATCCCGTCATGAGATCCTCTCCCCCCTCCCTCCCGTCAACCCCGGTGAGATGCATGTTCCCTGCGTCCTCCTCGTGGACAACTCGGACTCACTCAACTGCAAAGGCCCCAACGGCCGGGTCCCCATCGACGAGCTGAACGACGGCCTGGTCGCCTTCCGCAAAGCGCTGGACGACAACCCCCTGGCGCTGGGGCGCGCCGATATCTCCATCATCACCTTCAACTCCACCGTGCAGACCCAGCTGCCCTTCGCGCCCGCCGCGAACTACGTTGCCCCCACCCTCACCGCTTCCGGGTGCACCGCCATGAACCAGGGCATCCTCACCGCCCTGGACGCCATCGAGGCCCGCAAGAGCGAATATAAGAACCTGGGCATTCCGTATTACCGGCCCTGGCTCTTTCTCCTGACGGACGGCCTGCCCACGGACGGGCGCTACGAGAGCGAGGCCAAGCGCCGCCTGCACGAGGCTTTGCAGAACAAGAAGCTCAACTTCTTCCCGATGGGCGTTGGAAACGCCGATATCGCCCACCTGAAGAGCTACACCGCCGACGGCAGCGGCCGTGTGCTGAAAGCCTCCGCCACCCACTTCAAGGAAGCCTTCGTCTGGGTGTCCAACAGCATCGGCCTGGTGGTCAACTCCGACCCCCGCCTGGGCACCGTCAACCTGGAGCCCACCCCCTCCAACGTAGCGCTGCTGTGAGGCGCGCCCCGCCCGAACCTCCCTCTGTGATCTGTGAAAGGAGCATCTCTATGCCTGCTGACAACCTCTCCATCCCTCCCGTAAATCCGGGCGAGCCGCATCTGCCGGTGGTGGTCCTGGCCGACACCTCCCTCTCGCTGGAGCTGACCGGCGCGATCGACAAGCTGAACCAGGGCATCCAGGAGTTCTGCACCGCGCTGCGCAGCGACCCCCTCGCCTCCGGCCGGGTGGACGTGTGCCTGATGAGCTTTGGCGACCACGTGGAAACGGTGGTGCCCTTCTGTCCGGCCTCCTCCTTCCAGCCCCCCGCCCTCACCGCCGACGGGGAGACCTGCTTCAACGCCGCCATCATCGCCGCGCTGGACGCCATCCGGCAGCGCCGCCAGGTGTATTTCGAGGCCGGCATCGCCTCCTACATTCCCTGGGTCGTTGCCATCACGGACGGCGTCCCCACCGATACCGAGCTGGAAGCCGAAGCGCGCAGCCGTCTGGAGGAGCTGTACAGCCGCAACAAGCTGGTGTTCCTGCCGATGGGCGTCGGCTCGGCGGATTTCGATATCCTGAAAAGCTACACGCGCAAGGGCGAAGGCGTTGTGATGGCCGCCAAGGCCGAGAACTTCGCCGCGGGCTTCCAGTATATTTCCGACAGCCTCAGCGACCTGGCCCACAAGAGCCCCGCCGCGCCCCCGCAGCTGATCTGCAGCAACTCCTCCACCTGCCCCCAGCCCATCGCACTGCTGTGAGCCCGGGCGGGGCGGCGGCCCTCCTGTCCGCCCCGTTCCCGGCGCCTGATTCCCGCTGATGAAAGAGGAGGTTTTCCCCATGACGCTGCAACCCGGCTCTGCTCTCACCGGCCTGCGCGGCGACCGGTATATCCTTGGCCCCGAAAAGGGCAAGGGCGGCGAGGGCATCGTCTACGCCGTGAAAAACAAACCGTCGCTGGCGGCCAAGATCTACAAGGCTCCCAACGGGATGCTCGAGCGCAAGCTCGAGTGCATGGTCGACCATGCCGTCAGCCCCTATATCGACGGCAAACTGATGCTTGCCTGGCCGCAGGACGTTCTGTATTCCAACGGCCGCTTTGCAGGCTATACCATGCCGCTGGTGAAGGATGTCAGCCCGATCTATGTTCTGTGCCGCAACAATCCCGACCACGTGAACGACTGCCACACCCTGTTCCCCACCTACCGCTGGTCCTACTCGGTGGTGGTGGCCTATCACCTCGCCTGGGTGGTGGACCATATCCACAAAAACCACTATGTCCTGGGCGACATGAACAGCAACAACATCGTGATCCACAAGGACGGCTCCGTGACGATCCTGGACGTCGATTCCTTCGACATCTGCGACCCCGTCACCGGCGAGCACTTCCCCTGCACGGTGGGCCTGCCGGAGTTCCTTGCGCCGGAGCTGCAGGTGCCCGATCTGCGCCGCGCAAAATTCAGCGAACACAGCGACGATTTTGCGCTGGCGATCCACATCTTCCAGCTTTTGATGAACAACTACCACCCCTTCAATTCCCGCACGCTGAGCGAATACAAGCGGTCCACGCCGCTCAACCCGCAGCAGATGAACATCGTCCAGGGCAACTGCCCCTACGTCAAGCAGATCCCCAACGTGACAAGGCCGGTGGGCGCGCCCTCTCTGCAGTTCCTGCCCGCCCGGATCCAGACCGCCTTCCGCACCACCTTCAACTACGACGAGATCAACGCGCTCTCCCGCATCTCGTCCCGCGTTTCGGCCGATATGTGGCGGCAGCTGCTGTACGACCTCTACGAGCGCATCCGCAAGGGCGAGATGAAGGTGTGCGGCAACAACCCCGAGCACATGTATTTCCCCAGTCACGGCGGCTGCCCCTTCTGCCTTGCTCAGCAGGCGGCCCCCGCCTCCGGCAGCGGCGCCAGCGCCAGCACCGCGCCGCCCCCTTCGTCCTCCGTCACGCGCTCGGTGCGCTCCGGCAGCGTCACGCGTTCTTCCCCCGCGCCCGTCTCCGGGTCCGGCAAAAAAGCCGGCCGTCTCTCCTTCTTCAAATCTCTCCTCTCCTGACCTCCTTCCCGCCGGGCCGCTATCTCCGTGCGCAACGCCTCCTTTGCGCCGCATGGCGCGCCCCGGGAACGAGGACCCGCCGCTGTTTTATGGAGGTTGCTTATGAACGATCACTTTGAGCAAGCCCGCCCGGCTTCCGAGGCGCCGTCCCATCCGGACGCCCAACCAGACCCTCCCGCACCGCCCGCCGACCCCGCGCAGACCGCGTCGGACCCCCCCGCCCAGACCGGCCGCGCCGACAGCTACGGCAACGGCATGTTCAGCGTGGTGGCGCTGTCGCTGCAGGGGGCCTCGCACGAAAAGAAAAACATCCCCTGCCAGGACTACTGCAACTACCTCTACATCGAGGAGCTGCAGATCCTGGTGGCCGCCGTCGCCGACGGCGTGGGAAGCTGCGCTCTGTCCCACTGGGGGGCCTATACGGCGGTGGAGCGCGCCCTCTCCTTCCTGAAAGAGGCGCTGCTCGCGCCCGGCGAGGACGGCCGCCCCCGCGGCATGGCCAGCTCGCAGGAGGGCGGGCGGATGATGCGCGAAGCCTTTTCGGCCGCTTTGGAGGCCGTGGAGGACAAGGCCGCCGAGATGCAGCGGCTTTCGTACAGTTTCCAGTCCACCCTCACGGTGGCGATCTACGACGGAAAGACCCTCCTGTACGGCCACGCCGGCGACGACGGCATCGTCGCCCAGCAAGCCGACGGGAGCTACGGGATGACCACCTCCCGCATGAAAGGGGAGGAGGCGTCCAGCGTCTGCCCGCTCCAGATCGGCCCCGACAAATGGCAGGTGGGCGTCACCATCAACGAGGACATCAGCGGTTTTCTCATGGCCACCGACGGCGTGCTGGACAGCTTTGTGGACAGCGCGGCGCACCACAGCCGCGTGTACTATCCGTTCATGGAATCTGTGCTGTATCCGCTGTGCGCGGACGGCGAAACCCCCGGGGAGAACGCCCGGCAGGTGCTGGACAAGCTGCGCGAAACGCTGCTTTCGGACGGGTACCGCCGCCAGGTCACCGACGACATCACCCTGCTGGCCGTGACCAACAACCTGCTGATGAACAACGGCGTGCACCCCGTTTTCGACCAGAAAAAGTGGAACGAAGACACCGCCGCCTATGCCCGGCAGGTGCACGAAAAGCTGTATGGAACACAGCCCGCCGCCCCGCAGCAGGAGCCGGCCGCCCCGCCCGCGCCCGCACCGGAAGCGCCGGCCGCGCCGGCGGCCCCCGACGCTCCGCCCCGCAAAGCCGCCCGCCCCACCAGCCTTGGCTCGTATGCCGCCAGCCGCGGGGCCTCTGCCCGCACAGCGCCGCCCCCGAACGGCCCCGCCCCCAAAAGGGCCGTCCCCCGCGCCGGCACGCCGCGGCCCTCCTTTTTGGGGCGGTTCACCGGCAGCGCCGAGACCCTCTGGACCGAGGTCTCCCCGTCTGTGTTCCTGCTGCCGGACCGCCAGCCCGAATCCCTCTATCTGCTGCCGCCCGGGAAGAGCTGGGACTACTACGACCGCAACATCCCCCGCCGCGGCACCCTCCTGTACTGCAGGCACTGCAACCGCTGGTTCTGGACCGGCGCCAGACAGAGCGGCGCTTTCTTCTGCCTGCGGTGCGGCACGCGCTTTGTCCGCCGGGTGGATGTGCGCGACGCGCTGCCCGCGGAGCTGCTCTTCTACGACTGAGCCGCCGAACCGCTCCAGCCGATCCTGTGAAATCTTACAGAAAGGTGGATCCGATGAATCCCTCGATCTCTTTGTCCGCCCCGCCGCCCCCGGAGCGTCCGGCTCCCGCCTTCGTCGCCGGGCAGGACGGGCGCAGATACCGCCCCGCCGAGCGGATCGGCCGGGGCGGGGAGGGCAGCGTCTATCTGGTGCAGGAGCACCCGGAGCTGGCCCTCAAGCTGTACCACCAGCCCGCCCCCCGCATCGAGGCCAAGCTGTCCGCCCTGATCGGGATGCAGCTCCCCTGCCGCGCGGAGGGCTTTCTGGCGGCGGTCCCGCAGCAGATCGTCTACGACGCGGACGGCCGCGCCTGCGGGTTCCTGATGCCGCGCATCGGCGCGTGCAGACCGCTCTACCAGGTGCAGCGGATGCTGTACGGCGAGGAGGCGGCGTCCCGCACTTCCTTCCTCCGCTCCTCCGGCTGGCGCACCGCGGCGGCCATCGCGGCCAACCTGTGCTCTGCCGTGGACTGCTTCCACCGCCGCGGCCTGGTGCTGGGGGACCTCAACAACTGCAACATCAGCGTGCAGGCCGACAACACCGTCGTCTTTTTCGATCTGGACTCGGCCGACGTCACCGACCCCCAAACCGGCGCCCGGTTCCCCTGCACGGTGGGCTTCCCCGACTTCCTCGCGCCCGAACTGCAGGGCGGGCTGGACGCGGTCTCCATGAGCCGGTCCACCGACTGCTTCTCGCTGGCGGTGCTGGTGTTCATGCTGCTGTTCAAGAACTACCACCCCTTCCATTTCCGCACGCTGCGCCGCGATCTGCCGTCCGACGACATCCCCTCTCCCGACCGCGCCATCGCGGAAGGGATCTGCCCCTTCGTGCGGCAGGTGCCCGGCTATGCGCTGCCGCAGGACGCCCCTGCCCTGGAGCTGGTGCCGGCGGGGATACAGCAGCTGTTCCGCCGCGCCTTCGGCTACACCGCCGAGACGCTGCCCGATTCGATCCCGCTGCGCCCCTCCGCCGGGGAATGGGCCCGCGCCCTGCGGGAGCTTGCCGGCAGCGACCTGCGCGTCTGCCCCCGCGACCGGGAACACGTGTATCCCCCGCACCTGTCCGCCTGCCCCTGGTGCGCCTGCACGCCCCCGTCCGACCCCGCCGCACAGGTGGGGCTGCAGCCCGCCGCCTCGGTGTGCCCCCACTGCGGCCAGCCGATGCTGGGGATGTTCTGCACCCACTGCGGCCGCTTTTTGCCCCGGCCGTCCGAGACGGCCCCGGCCCATCCGTGAGGTGTTCCCATGCTCCAGACCAACCCGCTGCAGACCGGCAGCCCGCCTCCCCTGCAATATTACCGGAGCCTTCTGTCTGCCCGGGAGCAGACGGCATACGACGCGCTCGTGCAGCAGGGCTACCGTCTGCTGCCCGCGTCCACCATCCCGAACCTCTCCGCAGACGGCCTGTCCCGCGTCTGCTCGGCGCTGCATCTGGACAATCCCGCCCTCTTTTACCTCGATTACAGCAGCCTGGAAAAGCGGTTCTCCCCGCTGCTCCCCACCGCGCAGCTGCGCATCCGCAGCCTGTATCCCGAACAGGTGGTCGCCGCCCTGCTGCGGGAATGCGAGGACTGGGGCCGCCGCGCGCTGGCGCTGCTGCCGCAAACGCCGCTCAGCGAAGAAAAAAAGGCGCTGTGGCTGCACGACATCGTGGCGGCCAATGTCACCTACCGCGACATCAGCCTCGCCTCCCACTCGCTTGCCGGGGTCTTTCACAACCGGATCGCCGTGTGCGAGGGCATCGCGCTGGCCTTCAAGCACCTGTGCGACCTGTGCGGCCTGCGCTGCATCGTGGTGGTGGGCAGCCTGCGGGACAGCCCCTCCGGCGGGCATGCCTGGAACCTGGTGCAGCTGGACCGGCGGCAGCTGTTCGTGGATGTGACCAACGACCTGCCGCCGGACGGCCGCCGGGAGCCGATCCAGCGCACCTTTTTTGCCCGCACCGAGCAGGAGATGCAGGCCACCCACCTGCATCCGCCCCTCGACGAGATCCCCCGGATGATGAAATTTGCCGCGCAGAGAGAGGGCGTTTTGCTGTGAGCGCTCCCCCGGTACGGCGCCGCCTGCTTTTGCAGCGCGCAAGGAGGTTTTCCGTATGAAACAACCGGTCTACTACACCGCCCGGCAGGAGGCGTTCCGGCCCGAACGCACTCTCCTGGTCCGCCAGGACGGGGCGCAGTTCTGCCGTGCGGCGGGCGAAGCGTCCCTGGTGCTGGCGCTGTTCCCGCCCGGCACCGCCCACGAGCCCTATGTGTTCGGCAGCGCCCTGCGCCAGCCGCCGGAGCTGAGCGTCTCCTCCCCCATCCCGTCGCTGCTGCAGGAGCCGCCCCGGCGCCGCGCCGAGGTGCTTTTCAGCTACGAGGCGCTGTATCCCACCCAGGCGCCGGACGACTCCCCCTGCGGCTATCTGGCCCCCTGCAGCGACCTTCTGAAAACCTGCCGCCCGCTGCCCGCGCTGCTGCGGGACATCCGCCCCGCGCCGCAGACGCGCCTGGCGCTGGCGCGCGGCATCGTGCGGGTCTTTGCGCAGATCTGCCAGGCGGGCCAGTATGTGGGCGCCGCCCCGCTGTCCAGCTTTCTGGGCAGCGAGGAGGGCGATGTGCTGTTTGTTGGGTTCGACCAGTGCCACCCGGACAGCGCCAAGGCCGAGCGCGCGGGCGTGCCCACCGAGGCGCAGTATCTCTCTCCCGACGCGCTGCTGTGCAGCCCGCCGGTGTATTTCAGCAACGAGAGCGATTTTTTCTACCTGGCCATGCTGCTCTTCCGCGTCCTGACAGACCGCCACCCCTTTGCGCTGGAGGAGGAAAGCAGCGCCGACGTCCTGGCCGCCAACATCTGCGACGGCCGCAGCATCTATTTCAGCCCCTCCAGCGCGGGGGCCCTCGCGTCGCGGAGAATGCTGGCCGCCTGTCCGCCGGCCGTGGACCGGGCGTTTGAGCGGGTGTTCGACTACTGCGGGCGCAGCAGCTACAAATACGGCCTGCTGGATTTCCAAACCTGGTACAGCGTGCTCTCCTCCTCGTTCGGGCCGCAGATCGAACTGTCCTGACGGCTGCCGCCCGCGCCGGTTCCCATTCCACCCAGAAGGGAAGGATCTTCATGAAAAACGCTCCGCTGCCCGCCCGCTTCGACAGCGCCCTGTTCCGCCGGGACAGCTTTTCGTTCTGGTGCCGGTGCATGGCCTGCCTGTGCACCTCCCCGAACATGCGCCGGCTCCTGCAGCAGCACGCGGAGAGCGGCCTTGTCGTCACCAGCCCGGACCAGCTCCGCCTGCTCGCGGCCGCCGTGCGGGACCTGTTCACATACGGCGCCGACCAGTGGGACGACGCCTCTGCCCGGCGGCTTTGCCGGCGGTTCTGCGCCCTGATCGACCCCGCCGGCGAGCGGGATCTCTACCCCGACTGCACCTTCCACATCGACGCCTATGCTTCGGGCAGCGCGCGCAATCCCTCCGCCGAGCGCTGGGTGACGGACGCCATGCGCTCCGCCTTCAAAAACCCGTCGCTGCCGCAGATCGTGTTCCGCCTGTCCTTCGTGCTGTGCCTGCAGCAGACCGCGCTGCGCCCGCCCGCACAGTGCGCCCTGCTGGCCTCGCCCGGCTCGATGCACCAGCTGTGCACGCTGTGCCTGCGGGAGCTGAGCGCCCTGCTGGACCGCCACCTGCCGGACGACCACCCTCTGCGCACCCGGCACGAATGGCTGTTCGTGCCGCAGACGGCGGATTATCTGGACTTCGCCCCCTTCACCACCCCGGAAGGCGGCCTTCCCGCCGCCGCGTTCGAGGACGCCGCGCTGCTCTTTCTGCTGGTGATGCAGGTGCGCATGCAGCAGAGCATCACCCTGCCGGGCACCTGCCGCCAGGTCAAACAGGTCGCCGCCATCCTCGACGGCCTTTTCACAGACGGGGACGGCAGCCGCCTGTTCGCGCATATGCGCGCGGCGCAGCACCTGCAGCGGGCCTGCGCGCAGTACAGCCGCGCCCTGGCCGTCCGCTGCGGCACCCTCGTGGACTGCAACGGGCAGGAATTGCCGCTGTGCCGCTATTATGTGCTGCCGGACGTGGAGGTGGTGGACCCGGGCGCAGACCATCCCCTCTTCTTCACCGACCAGGACGGCTGCCTGATGCTGGGCCTGTACGGGAAAAACCGCTGCGGCCTGACCAGCTTCCTCAAGGCCGTCACCCTGTGCTGCCTGGACGACCCCGCCTGCCGGCACGACACGCTGGACGCCTTTGCCCGGCATTTCGGCCTGCAGCCGGGAGTTTGGTTCCCGCTGTACCTCGACTGCGGCCGGGTGCATCTGCACGCGCCGCACAGCGATCCGATCCGCCAGGCGCTGGAACAGGCCGACCCCTCTGTGGCCGAAGCGCTCTACCCCCACTGCCGGCATCTGCACCGGCAGCGGCGGCTCCTGCTGTGTGTGGACTGCAGCGAGTACACCGTCAGCCCGCAGGAGCTGGCCTGTGCGCTGGACGCGCTCAAGCAGCAGTGGCCGCACCTGCACATCCTGCTGGCCTCCCATCACCTTGCCCGCAACTCGGTGCGGATGTATTTCCGCAGCCTTCGCCTGCAATACACCGAGCTGCTGCCCCGCATAGACGCCGACACCGCGCTCGCCGTCCTCGCGCGCGATTTTTCCGCGGCCGACCGCGGCGCGCTGGCAAAGCGCCTGGCCGAGGACTCCTTCCTCCCGCAGGTGCTGTCGATGCCGGAGGACTGGCTGGCCTTCCTGGCCAACCCCGCCTGCCCCCTGTTCCGCCTGCTGAACGACCGCATCGACCGGGTGATGTCCGAGGCCTTCGCGCTCAACGTGTCGCCCGCCACCTTCCGGACGGTGGCCCAGCAGCTGGCCGTGCAGACGCTGGAACAGGATCTGCCCTATTGCGCCGCCGCCTTCGAGGGCGACCGGGCGCTGTATCCCAACAGCACCCGCGTGTTCACCGAAAAGATCTTCAACCAGCTGTTCTGCCGCCGCACCGGGCTGCAGCTGAACGACTGTCTGGCCGTGTGGGAGGCGCTGTGCCGCCATTCGCTGCTGATCTGCCCCTCCCGCGCCGGCATCAACTGCTATGAGTTCGAGAGCGTCTCGTCCCAGCTGGTGCTGGCGGCGCAGTGGTATCTGGAAAGCTATTTTGCCGAGAACGCCTTCTCCCCCTCCGAGCCGCTGCTCCTCCGGCTGAACCGCCTGCAGCCGCGCGATTTTCTGATCGTGATCCAGCTGATGCTGGCGCTCTCCACCGATCCGCAGCCGGCGGCCGCCTACCGCCCCGGCGTCTGCCTGGCGCTGGTGCAGCTTCTGGTGGCCTACACCGCCATCTTCCGGCAGGCCGACTCGCTGGCCGCCTGTGCGCGCGCCTGCTGCGAACTGCTGCAGGGCTGCTGCATGGGAGCCCCTCTGTGCCGCGTGCTGGAGCCGTTCCCCGAGAGCGCCGTCTGCCAGCATATGCTGATGCAGCTCTACCTCCACCTGCACGGCCGCATCCAATCGCTCGGCACGGAGGATTTTTCCTGGATCGACAAATACCGCCTGCCGCCCCCCGACCGGCTGCTGCCGCTGCTCTCGCCGCAGGTGCGCCTCCAGTTCCAGCACCTCGAACCGCCCGCCTGACCCCGCCGTTTCCCACCCATCCCGCAAAGGAGGAGCCTTCCATGCCGTCTGTGCAGTTTTCCGCCGCCCCCGACCCCCACACCGACTGGCACACCCGCCCCGTGTGCCGGTCCGTATTCTGCGACGGGGTGTTCGCCTTCAATCTCTCGGCGCTGGGCGAAAGCCACATCCAGCAGCGCGTCCCCTGCCAGGACCACAGCCGCGTCGAGCTTGTGCACACCGCCGACGGCCTGTTCGCGGTGGCCGCCGCGGCGGACGGCGTGGGCAGCTGCCGGCTGTCGCACTACGGCTCCTGCATCGCGGTGAACGTCGCGGTGACCTATCTGGCCGTCTTTTTTCAGCAGCACCCCCACCCCGGCGAGACCGGCTGCCCGGCCGAGGTCCTGCCCGAGGCCTTTGCGCTGTCGCAGCAGGCGGTGGAGCGGTATGCGCAGGATCATCAGCTGCTCGCCTACTCCTTTTTCTCCACCCTCACCGTGGCGGTGTACCACAACGGCACGCTTTGGTACGGGCACATCGGCGACGACGGGATCGTGGCGCTGTCCCGCGACGGCGCCTGGCGCCTGCTGACCACCCGCCACAAGGGCGACGAGGCGTCCTCGGTGCGGCCGCTGCAGAGCGGGAGCGAGGCGTGGGAATTCGGCTGTGCGCAGGACATCTCCGCCTTTGCCCTGCTCACCGACGGCCTGCTGGACCGCGTTGTGGGCGACGCATACACCGACTGCATGGTATACGCCCCCTTCTTCACCGCGCTGCTGCCCTCCGGCCGCGCCGACGCCGGGGAAGTGGAGGCATTGTTCGCGCGCTGGACCGCCGCGCTGACCGGCGAGGAGGGCCGGCAGGGCATCACGGACGACCTCACCGTCGCCGTTGCGGGGGACACGGCGGCCCTCTGCCGCACCGCCGTGCAGCCGTTTGAGGAGAGCCAATGGAACGAGCGCATCGAGCGCCGCAGCCGGGTCATCCACGAAAAGCTGTATGGACAGCCCGTGCAGGACGCCCCCACTGAATCCCCTGTCGGGGAAGCCCCGTCCGGCTGCGACGACGACCCCATCGCACAGCTGGAGGCCATCACCGCCCGCCACCAGCAGGCCGTGCGGGCACAGCAGCAGTCCCCTCCGTCCCCCCGCAGCCCGCACCACGAACGCCGCCCGTCCACGGCCAAGCGCCGCGCACGCCGCCAGTAAGGAGATCGCTTTATGGATAGGAACAAACCGGCCGCGCCCGAAACCGCCGTTTCCCCTCTGCCGCCCGCCGAGGATTTCCCCCTGCCGCCCACCCAGACCGGCAAACGGGTGGTGGACGGCGTTTTCTCCGCCATCGCCCTCTCCCAGCAGGGGGCCTCGCACCTGGCCAAAACGCCCCCTGTGCCCTGCCAGGACTACAGCGACCTGCGCCTTCTGGAGGAGCCGGGCCTTCTGCTCGCCTGCATTTCAGACGGCGTTGGCAGCTGTTCCTTCTCGCATTGGGGGGCCTATCTGGCCGTGAACGGTGCGCTGGACAGCGCCGAAGCCGCTCTGCGCCAGGCCGCGCAGGAGGACGCCGCTTTTTTCTCCGCTCCCCCCACCGTCGCGGCGCTGCTGCGCGGGGCGATGCACGCCGCCCTTGCGGAGATCGAGGCCAAAGCCCGGGCCGACGGCATCGACCCGATGCAGATGCAGTGCACGCTCACCCTCTGCGTGTACGACGGCCGCACCGTCTACTTCGCCCATGCGGGGGACGGCGGCATCGTGGCGCAGTTCAGCGATGCACAGGGCGGCGTGGAGATGATCACCAACCGCATCAAGGGCGACGAGGCCGGCAGCGTGTTCCCGCTCCAGGTGGGCGAGCAGGGCTGGATGGTGGGCATGAGCAACCGCCCCATCGCCGGGTTCGTGATGGCCACCGACGGCGTGCTGGACGGCTTTGTGGGCGACCGCCGCCTGTCCGACATGTACATCTACTATCCCTTCATGAAACACGCGCTGTACAGCCTTCTGCCCGACGGGCAGGAGGACGCCGGAGACTGTGCAGACCGGGCGCTCTCGCAGCAGCAGGAGCTGCTGCTGTGCGAGGAATACCGTTCGCAGCGCCAGGACGACCTGTCCCTGATCGCGGTGGTGAACCGCAGCGCCCTGGCCGACGCCCCGCAGCCCGCCTTCGACCTGGACCGCTGGGAAGAGCTGCGCCGGGAGCGCGAGCGCCGGCTGATGGAGGTCCTCTATGGCGCCGCCAAAACAGCGCCCGCCCCGGACGAGGAGCCGGACGAGGAAAAGGGCGAGGAACCCGCCCCGTCCCCTGCCGAGGAAAAAGGCGAAGAACCCGCCCCGTCCCCTGCCGAGGAAAAAGGCAAAGAATCCGCCCCGGCCCCCACTGAGAAACCGGGCGAGGGACCCGCTCCGGCTCCCGCCGGGGAACAGAGCGAAGAAGCCGCCCCGGCCCCGGACGAAGCGCCCATCCTCTTTCCGGAACGCCCGCCGTTCGTGCACCGTTTTCGTGGATTCCGGGCACAGGTCCGAAAGCGCCGCCTTCATCAAAAAAAGAAAAGATCCGGGGTTTGACCCTCTTTTGCCCCGCTTTCCCCTGCCGGGGGAAGGCTTTCCATTCCGTATAAGCCGCCACCTT
>NHCFR00700__coassemble_1723_pt1 | contig 14165 bp, 16 predicted proteins | sample NHCFR00700__metabat2_high_PE_054 | metagenome-assembled genome bin NHCFR00700
ACGATGCGCCGGAGTTGTCCGACTATGAATACGACGCACTCAACCGTGAACTGAAAGCGCTGGAAGCGCAGTACCCCGAACTGGTCACCCCGGATTCCCCCACCCAGAAGGTGAACGGCACGCCGTCGGGAAAGTTTTCCAAGGTGCGCCACGAAGTGCGGATGGAGAGCCTGCAGGACGCCTTCTCCTACGACGAGCTGCGTGAGTTCGACCGCCGCGTGCAGGAGGCCGGCGTACAGCCGCGCTATGTGGTGGAAGCCAAGATCGACGGCCTGTCTGTGAGCCTGGAATACCACGACGGGGAGCTGACAGTGGGGTCCACCCGCGGGGACGGAGACGTGGGAGAGGATGTGACCGAAAACCTCCGCACCATTCGGGACATCCCTGCGCATTTGGAGCATGCTCCCGCTTTGCTGGAGGTGCGCGGCGAGGTATATATGCCCCACGATGCCTTTGAAAAGCTGGTGGAGGAGCAGGAACTGGCCGACAAGCCTCCCTTCAAAAATCCGCGCAACGCCGCCGCGGGCAGCCTGCGCCAGAAGGACAGCCGCATCACCGCCAGCCGCGGGCTTTCGATTTTTGTCTTTAACGTCCAGCAGGTGCAGGGCGTCTCCTTTGCCACCCATCACGAGAGCCTCGACTATCTGAAAGCCTGCGGGTTTCCCGTATCCCCGCGCTACTCTGTTTTCGACGGCATCGAAGCCGCCATCCGGGAGGTGGAGGCCATTGGGCAGATGCGCGGCACGCTGCCCTTCGATATCGACGGCGCCGTCATCAAGGTAGACGACCTGTCCGCCCGCCCGCTGCTGGGCAGCACGGCGAAATTCCCGCGCTGGGCCATCGCTTTCAAGTATCCGCCCGAGGAAAAGGAAACGGTGCTGCGCAGTGTGGACGTATCGGTGGGCCGCACCGGCGTGCTGACTCCCACCGCGGTATTCGACCCGGTGCTGCTGGCCGGGACCACCGTCTCCCGCGCCATCCTGCACAATGAGGATTTCATCCGCCAGCTGGACGTGCGCATCGGCGACACGATCCGGGTCAGCAAGGCGGGCGACATTATCCCCGAAGTCATCGCGGTCACCGCCCGCGGAGAGGGCACCGTCCCCTTCGTGATGCCCACCCATTGCCCCAGCTGCGGGGAACCGGTGCACAGGCAGGAGGGAGAGGCCGCGCTGCGCTGCACCAATCCCGAATGTCCGGCGCAGGCGCTGCGGAACATCATCCACTTTGCCTCGCGGGATGCGATGGACATCGACGGCCTGGGGAAGGCTGTCGCCGCCCAGCTGGTGGAAAAAGGGTATGTGAAAAACGCCGCCGACCTCTATTCGCTCACCCGGGAACAGCTGCTCACGCTGGACAAATTCAAGGAGAAATCGGCCGACAATCTGCTGGCTGCCATTGAAAACAGCAAGCAGGCCGGTCTTGCGCGGCTGCTGTTCGGGCTGGGCGTGCGCAACATCGGCGACAAAGCAGCCGCGCTTCTGGCAGAGCATTTTGGAACGATGGAAACGCTGCGCGCCGCCACACAGGAGGAAATTGCCGCCATCGACGGTTTCGGCGGCGTGATGGCGCAGAGCCTGGTGGATTTCTTCGCCAGTGAAGGAACTGCCGATCTTCTGGAGCGTCTGGAGAGAGCGGGGGTGGATATGCAGGATCACTCCGCGCCGAAAGGCGAGGTGCTGAAAGGGCTGACCCTGGTGGTGACCGGTACGCTGCCCACCCTTTCCCGCAGCGAGGCCGAAGCGCTCATCACCCAGAACGGCGGCAAAGCGGCCGGTTCCGTGTCCAAAAAGACCAGCTATGTGGTGGCCGGAGAGGCCGCCGGCAGCAAGCTGACCAAGGCGCAGACGCTGGGGATCCCGGTCCTGGACGAGGCCGGGCTGCTGCGCTTGCTTGAAAAAGGCGTCGATTCGGGCGAATCGGAGCCGTAAAACAGAATACCCTTTCATGCAAAGGCTGTGGTTTCCTTCGGGGGATCACGGCCTTTTTGTTCTATCCGGGGACAGGCCGCGCATATCCTGAAACAAATCCCACGAAACGGAAGTGAAGCAGCATGCAGGCATATCGAAATGCGGTTTCCCAGATCCCCGATGCGCTCGGCGCCGCTTTGCGCGCCCTGCCCGACCACCAGGCCGCGCAGGTCACCGAGATACGGCTGCGGGCCGGGCGCCTGCCGGTGCTCAGCCGGGCGGCCGGCCCGCTGGTGCTGGAAGGGTGCAGCCCTCCCACCGAAGCGCAGCTGCATCGGGTGCTGGAAGCGCTGTGCGGCTATTCGATCTATCGCTATCACCAGAAGATCGCACAGGGATACATCACGCTGGCAGGGGGGCACCGCCTGGGTCTTGCCGGCAGGCTGGTGGAGGGAGCGGACGGCCGCACCCTGGACCCCGTCACCGGTATGAACCTGCGGGTGGCGCGCCAGATACGCACACCGCTCTGCCCGCAGCTGCGGCAGCTGCTGGCGGACAGCGGCGGCATCCTGCTGGCCGGGCCTCCGGGATGCGGAAAAACCACGGTCCTGCGGCAGCTGCTGGCGGAGCTTTCGGCAAGGGGGCTGCGCGTCTGTGCCGTGGACGAGCGGGACGAGCTGGCAGGCGGAACACTCCCGCTGCACTGCGACATCCTGCAGGGGTGCGGCAAGGCGGAAGGCCTTCTGTGGGCGGTGCGGAGCCTGTCGCCGCAGGTGCTGGTCTGCGACGAGGTGGGCGGAACACAGGACGCCGCCGCCATCTGCAGTGCCGCCAATGCGGGCGTGCGGCTGATCGTCACGATGCACGCCGCCGACGCACAGACCCTGATACGGAGGCCGCAGTGCCGTCAGATCTTGCAGACGGGTGCGTTTTCCACTCTGGTCCTTCTGGAGGGGGAGCAGCATCCGGGACAGGTGAAGGAGGTGCGTGTGCTGTGAGCGGATGGCTGCATATCCTCGGCACCCTATTGGTGATAGCGGCCGGAACCGCGGCCGGGATCTCCCGCGCAGGCAGACTGCGGCAGCGCCGCCAGCTTTTGCAGGATCTGCTGCAGCTGGCGGATATGGCCGGTGCTGCCATCCGCTATCGTCAGCAGCCTCTGGAAAGTCTGTGGCGGGAGCTGCACAGCCGCCAAAGCGCTTTTTTGCAGCTGCACATCCCGGACTATGTCCCCAGCGCCGACCCGCGCCGCGGATTGCAGGAGGAACTGTGGCGGCACAATCCCGGCTTTTCCCTGCTTGGCATTGCCGAGCGGCAGGCTCTGAATGAATGGCTGAGCCATCTGGGGAGCGGAGGTGCGCAGGAGGAATGCGGGCGCATCGACGCCTTTTGCCATCCGCTCAAGGCCGCCTTATCCGCCGCGCGCGAGGAAGAAAAGAGAAGCGGGCGACTGTATACCGTGATGGGCATGTGCGCCGGGCTGGCAACGGCCATCCTGCTGGCATGAGCAAAAACGACGAGAAACAGGAGAGGAACTGTGATTTATGGACATCGATCTGGTATTCAAAATCGCTGCCATCGGCATTATTGTGGCGGTGCTCAATCAACTTCTGATCCGTTCAGGGCGGGAGGAACAGGCTATGATGACCACATTGGCCGGCCTGATCGTTGTGCTCACGATGGTGATCGGCCAGATCAGCGAACTGTTTCAGCTCATCAAGCAGCTGTTCCAGCTGTAATGCTGTATGAGCTGGATACAGATCGTGGGCATGGTGGTGTGCGTGGTGGTGCTGCTGGCCGTGCTGCGCCAGTACAACCCCACCTATGCGGTGGCGGCCGGGCTGGCCAGCTGCGGGATGCTGCTGGTGGTGACCCTGTTCGCCATGACGCCGCTGCTGGAATATCTGTCCCAGCTGGCGCGCATCCTGTCCGATGCACAGCTGCAGGTATTGGCAAAGGCCGCCGGCATCGCGCTGACCGCACAGCTGGCGCGGGACGTGTGCAAGGATGCAGGCCAGAGCGCGCTGGCGGGCCAGGTGGAGCTGGCGGGCCGTGTGCTGATCCTGCTGGCGGCCATGCCGCTGTTCGGGCAGCTTTTGGAATTGGTCACCGGGCTGCTGCGATGATGCGTGTGCTCGCGGCGGCCTTTCTGCTTGTGGCTGTCCTGTGGGGCGCAGGAGCGCCCGCGTTCGCGGCGGAAGGAACAGATGATGCATCCGCACAGGAGCTGGCGGGCGAACTGCTGGAGGAACCCCTGCAGGAGCTGACCGAACAGGCCCCGGTCTCCCCGGATGAAATGCTGGACATGCAGCCGGCCGACTGGCTGCGGAAGCTGTGGGACAGCTTTTCGCAGCAGGTCACCGCACCGCTGCGGGTGTTTGTGCGGCTGGCGCTGGTGCTGGTGCTGGGCTCGGTGGCGATGGCTCCGGCCGGTACCGGCGACCGTGCCCTGATCCCGGTGCTGGAGCTGGTATGTCTGCTGGTCTGCGCGGCGGCCTGCGTGCAGCCGATGCAGCAGCTGATGGAACAGGCGCAGCAGCAGCTGTTCTACTGCCGCACCAGCCTGGTCACTGCGGTGCCCTGGATGGCTTCGCTGATGGCGGGCGGCGGGAGGGTGGCTTCGTCGGCGGTGTTCAGCGGATTTTTCCTCTCTATCGTGCTGCTGCTGTCGGAGCTTGCAGCCGGCGTGGTCTTTCCGCTGATGCAGATCCTGCTTGCCCTTTTTACAGCGGCAGGTGTATGCCGGTTCCCGGCCATGGATGCCGCGGCCAGCTTCTGCCAGCGCAGCATCAAGTGGATGCTGGGGCTGGGATGCACCCTTTTCGTCACGCTGCTGGGGGTACAGAATCTGATGGCCTCGGCGAGCGACTCGCTGGCGATGAAAACCGGCAAATTCCTCATCACCAGCAGCGTCCCCATTGTGGGGCAGGCGGTGTCCGGCGCCATCAGCGCGCTGGCGGCCGGAACGCAGCTGGCACGGGGAACGGCCGGCCTGGCGCTGATCGCCATCATCGGCGCATCGTTTATCCCGGTGCTGCTCAGCTGCCTTGCCTTTTGGGCCGCCTTTTCCGCCGCCGGTGTCATAGCGCGCACGGTGGAATGCGGCCGGTGCGCACAACTGCTGCGCGGCGCGGCGTCCTGCGCCAGCCTGTGCGGCCTGACGCTGTTGTTTTACGGATTGCTGGTACTGCTGGCCATTCTGATGATGATGCTGGGGGGATGATCCAAGATGGAAGGGCTGCGCCACTGGGCGCTGCTGCTGTGTGTGGCGGCGGTGCTGGGCGGGATCGTTCAGATGCTCTTGCCGGAAAAAGAGCAGTCCACCGGAATAAAGCTGATACTGGGGCTGTATATTGTAGTGACGGCGCTGACACCTGCGGCGGATATCGACTGGGACCTGCTCACGGCACAGTCCTGGCAGACGTTGGAAACAACAAGCGCCTCGTCGGATTACTCCGGGTGGGTCGTGCAGTACAGCCAGGACGCTTTGCAGCGTCAGCTGCAGGCGCAATTGGATCAGCAGGCGCCGGGCTCTGTGGTGCAGCAGGTCTCTCTGGACTACGACGCGCAGAGCGGCCGGTGTGAAGTGCGGCAGGTGGTGCTGGACGCGCAGGGGCAGGAGGATGCCGCCCGGCAGGCAGCGAGGGAGCTGCTGGGCGAACAGATCGAAGTGAAATTTGCACAGGGAGGGGAAGAGGATGCCACTGTCCAAATGGAGTGAGAAATTTCCGCAGCCGCTGCGGAAGAACGGGCTGATGCTGCTGGGGATCGCAGGGATCCTGCTGATCTGTTTTTCGGATCTGCTGTTCCCCTCCTCGGAAAAGACGGAGGCCGCGCCCACGACCTCCCAGCAGCAGGCGCTCCAATTGCAGACCCAGCTGGAAGAACTGCTGGCACAGATCGAGGGGACCGGAGAAGTGTCGGTGATGCTGACGCTGGAAAGCGAGAGCGAGCAGGTATACGCCCAGGATGAGCGCACACAGTCCCAAAGCGGGCAGAGCGGCGGCGCTGCGACGAATACATTTGAAACAAGCCATGTGATCTTAAACACCCACGACGGCGATGCCCCGCTGGTGGAAACCACCTATCTGCCCCAGGTGCGGGGCGTTGCAGTGGTGTGTCAGGGGGCAGATGACATCTCGGTAGTCACCCGCATAACGGAGGCGGTATCGGTGGTCCTGGATCTTCCCGCCAGCCGGATCTGCGTGACAAAAATGAATTGACGGAGGAATGGATCATGAGAAGCATTGCAAAGAGCAAACGGCAGTTCACCCTGCTCACCCTCGTGGCGGCGCTGGGTGTGGCGGTGTATCTGAACTGGGAATACGCACGGGGCGGTGCAGACGGCCTGCTGGGCGAGGTGCCTTCGCCCGACACCGACGCCGCTGTTTCCGCCAACGCCGGGGCCGGCGAACAGGATCTGCTGGAAACGGCGGCCTCCTCGTCCGGGGTGCAGTCGGAACAGAGCGCCGAAACGCCCAACAAAAACTACGGCGACGCACAGCTGGTGAGCGTGGGCACCGAAGGCGGAAGCGAATATTTTGAACAGGCGCGCCTGTCCCGCCAGAAAAGCCGCGACGATGCGCTGGACACCCTGCAGAAAAGCCTGAAGAAAGCCAACCTCAGCGAGGAGGAAAAAGCCGAGCTGACCGCGCGCCTGTCGATGACGGTGGAAAATATCACCGCGGAAAGCGACATCGAGAACCTGGTGAAGGCAAAGGGCTTTGTGGACTGCGTGGCTTTCCTGGACGACGGCAAGGCCAACATCACCGTGCAGACCGGCGCCGAGGGCCTGCAAAAAGAACAGGTGGCGCAGATCCGCGATATCGTCACCTCCAAATCCAGCGTGGCAGCGCAGGATATCACCGTGGTGGAGGTGAAATGACCCTGCCGGGCAAGCCTGCGGCATACAGAAAAAGAAAATTTCCATTTATGCCCTTCAAAAACAGTTGTGAAAGCAGTGCAAAAATGGTATAATATCACTATCTTCACATTCTGTGGAATTTTCAGGAGATGGAGGAACAGCAATGGATGTTTTGAATTCTGATGTTGTGGGCGGCAGCCTGCAGATCTCTACCGATGTCATCGCCAAGATCGCCCGCCAGGCCTGCCTGGAAGTGGAAGGCGTCCACGAGGTGGCGGCCGGCAGCGCGGGAGTGAAAAACCTGTGGGGCAAAACGGGCCAGCAACACGCTGTGACAGTGGAGCTGACCGACGATGTGGCCGAAATCACAGTGTGCATCGTGGTGGCCTATGGCTGCAAGATCCCCTCTCTGTGCGAAAAAGTGCAGAAGAACGTGAAAAGTTCGGTGCAGAATATGACGAACATCACCGTTTCCCGCGTGAATGTGACCGTGGTGGGGATCTGCCAGGATCTCACCGAAGCGCCCGGCGAGGAATAAGGACATCGTTTTGGTCTGCCCGGCCAATCAAGATTCGGCGACCCTCCTGCCGACAGGGCGGGAGGGTCTGCTTGTGTGAAAGGAATTGTATGAACAGAAGAACTGCAAGAGAAAACGCTTTTTATGCTGCTTTTTCCGCTTCTTTTTCCGGCGGGGACATTGCGCAGATCATCGCGCAGAGCCGTGAGACCGGCGATCACGAGGTGGATGCGTTCGGGGAAAAGATGGTGTGCGCCTACTTCGACCACGCGGCACAGATCGACGACGAGATCCGCGCCCATCTGCGCAACTGGACGATGGAGCGCCTGCCCCGTGTTTCGCTCACGGCCATGCGTCTTGCGGTGAGCGAGATGCTGTATATGCCCGAAAGCCCGGCCAGCGTTGTGATCAACGAGGCGGTGGAACTGGTGAAGCGCTTTGGCGGCGAGGAAGACTATCAATTCGTCAACGGCGTGCTGGGAGCCATTGCCCGGGAAAAGAAGCTGGACACCCAGCCCCAGCAGGAAACAGTATGATTACACTCGGCATCGATACAAGCAACTATGCAACCTCTTTGGCGGTGTTTGACACCGATGCTGAAGAGGTTGTTTGCGATACAAAAGTGTTTTTGCCGGTGCGTCCCGGCCAGCTGGGGCTGCGCCAGAGCGACGCGCTGTTTCACCACACGGCCGCTCTGCCCGGTTTGCTGGAAGACCTGGCGCAGAAGGCCGACCTGACAGGTGTACAGGCGGTGGGTGTTTCCGCAAGGCCGCGTCCGGTGGAGGGCTCGTATATGCCCTGCTTTCTGGCGGGGCTGTCGGCCGCCAAGGCGTTCGCGCTCTCCCGCGGACTGCCCGTGATCGAGACCACCCACCAGCAGGGGCACATCGCCGCCGCCCTGTATGCGACCGGCCGGCCGGAGCTGTTCCGTCAGCCGGTGCTCGTCTTTCACATTTCAGGCGGCACCACCGACCTGCTGCTGTGCGACCGTATGCAGGTTCTTGCCACGGTGGGCACCAGCACCGACCTGTATGCCGGACAGGCTGTGGACCGGGTGGGTGTGAAGCTGGGGTTCGCGTTCCCGGCGGGCGCCGAGGTCTCCCGCATGGCCGCACAGTGCACCGAGAAGGTGCCCGCCGCCAAGATCAGTGTGCGGGGCGCCGACTGCAGCCTTTCGGGGCTGGAGAACCAGTGCGACCGTCTGATGAAAGAGGGATATCCCGCCGCCTATGTGTGCAAGTTCTGCCTGCTGGCCATCGCGCGCACGGTGGTGAAAATGATCCAGGCGGCGCACCGGCAATACCCGGGTCTGCCCGTGGTGTGCGCCGGCGGCGTGATGAGCAGCGATATCATCCGGGGATATGTGCACAAGCAGATGCCCGGCACCTGGTTTGTGGATGGGCGATTTGCGTCCGACAACGCCATCGGCGTTGCGGTGATCGCCGGAATGGAGGCCGCGCATGGCTGATATTATTACCGTCACGGCGCTGAACCGCTATGTGAAAACCTTGCTGGAGCGCGATGTCGTGCTGGACGGGCTTGCCATCCGGGGCGAGATCTCCGGCTTTGTGCATCATTTCAAGAGCGGACATTTCTACTTTTCGCTCAAGGACAGCCAGTGCAGCGTGAAAGCGGTGATGTTCAGCCGGGATGCCCGCCGCCTGGCCTTTGTGCCGCAGAACGGCATGCGGGTGATCGTGCGCGGCAGGGTGTCGTTGTTTGAGCGGGACGGCGCGTTTCAGGTCTATGCAGAGGACATGATCCCCGACGGTATCGGCTCGATGCAGCTGGCACTGGACCAGCTGAAAGCCCGCCTTGCCGCCGAGGGCCTGTTTGATGAACGCCACAAGAAACCCATTCCCACCGAGCCCGCCTGCATCGGCGTGGTCACCTCCGCCACCGGCGCCGCCCTACAGGATATCTGCAACATCCTGCGCCGCCGCTGGCCGCTGGTCCGCGTGCTGCTGGCCCCGGCCAATGTGCAGGGAGAACAGGCCGCGCAGGAGATCGTTTCGGGTATCCGGCGTCTGGATGCCGACGGCCGCGCGGATGTGATCGTTGTGGCACGCGGCGGCGGCAGCAAGGAGGATCTATGGGTGTTCAACGACGAGCGCATCGTGCGCGCGGCGTTTGCCTGCCGCACGCCCCTGGTCTCGGCGGTGGGGCATGAGATCGACTATACCCTGCTGGATTTTGCAGCGGACCTTCGCGCCCCCACTCCTTCCGCGGCGGCCGAGCTCTGTGTGCCGGACCAGGCGCAGGTAAAGCAAAAAATACAAATTTTACAGGAAAATATCCAGAAATCTATGCAGAAACGTATGGATTTGTGGTATAATTCGTATGAGCGTATGCAGCAGGCCGTCTGCGCGCACAGCCCGCTGACTGCCTGCGAAGCCAGAAAAGCCCGGCTGGACGCCCTGCGGCAGCAGCTGTTTTCTGCCCAGCATGCCCGGCAGGCAGCTGCCGTACAGCGTTTGCGTGCGGCAGCTTCGCTGTGTGCAGGGCTGGACCCCTGTGCGGTGGTCACCCGCGGATATGCCGTGCTGTATCACACGGACGGCAGCGCGGTGCCTTCTGCCGAATCGCTGAAGCCGGGCGCCCGGGTCACGGTGCAGCGCAGCACACAAAAACTCACCTGTCTGATTGAACACGCAGAACCTGTTTCTGCAGCGAGGATATTGCATGAAGAAACCAAAAACATATGAAGAAGCAGTCTTGCAGCTGGAGCAGCTGCTGGAACAGATCTCCGACACACAGACGCCTCTGGAGCAGAGCATCAAGCTGTATGCACAGGCGGTGACGCTGCTGGATGTGTGCAGCCAGAAACTCCAGCAGGCCACGCTGCAGATCGAGGAGATCGACCAGAAGCTGGCTGCCGGCGCACAGCCTGCAAACAGCGCGGAAGGGGAATGATGATGGAATACACAGCCCACTACAATAACCTGCTCTGTCAGGTGCAGACACGTCTGACCCAGTTATGCGACCAGTACCTGCCCGAAACCTCCAGTGTATGCCGCGCCGCGCGGTACAGCCTGCTGGGGGGCGGCAAGCGGGTGCGCGCCGTGCTGTGTATGGCGGTGTGCGAGATGCTGAAAGGCGATATGCAGGCGGCGGCCGATTTCGCCGCGGCGGTGGAAATGGTGCACTGCTACTCGCTGATCCACGACGATCTGCCCTGCATGGACAACGACGATCTGCGCCGCGGGCGGCCTTCCTGCCACAAGGCGTTCGACGAGGCCACCGCGCTGCTTGCCGGCGATGCCCTGCTGACCACCGCTTTCCAGGTCATCGGCGAATCCGCCGCGGAGGCACAGGTGCGTGCGGCGGCCTGCGCGGCGCTTGCTGCCGGCGCCGGGACAGGCGGCATGATTCTGGGACAGGAGCTGGACCTCTACCACGAAACCATCCCTGCCACGGCAGGCGAGCTGGTCGAGGTGCACCGGGAAAAAACCGGCGCGCTGATCAATGCGGCCATTCAGCTTGGCGCGGCAGCGGCCGGCGCATCCGTCACACAGTGCTCCGTGCTGCGGGGCTATGCCTTTGATATCGGTCTGGTTTTTCAGATCGTGGACGATGTGCTGGATGTGACCTCCACCACACAGGAGCTCGGCAAACCGGTGGGCAGCGACCAAGAAAACAACAAAACCACCTTTGTCACCTTGTACGGGGTGGAGGGAGCTATGGAGCATGCGCAGGAGATCAACCGGCGCGGCTGTGAACGGCTGCAGGACGAGTTCGGAGATGCAGCCGCATTTCTGGCTGCATTTGCGCAGTCGCTGCTGTGCCGTGTGAACTGAGCGGTCCACTCTGGCGGAAAGGATGTGAAAAAGTGCAGTCTTTTTCTGCGATTTTTCAGCAAAACTATGCTTTGACCGTGGCTCTGTCCTCCTGGCTGGCGGCGCAGATTGCAAAAACGATCATCAACTTTGTGCTGGCCGGGCAGCTGGACATTGAACGCATGTGGGGATCCGGCGGCATGCCCAGCGCGCATTCCGCGCTGGTGTGCTCTCTGGTGATCGCAATCGCGAAAACCTCCGGGACTTCCTCGCCGCTGTTTGCCATTGCGTTCGTGCTGGCGGCCATTGTGATGTACGATGCGATGGGCGTTCGCCGTGCGGCCGGCCAGCAGGCAAAGGTGATCAACCGCCTGCTCAGCGACCGCGAGGACGAAGAAGAGCTTCTGCCGGACGGCAAAAAACTCAAGGAGCTGGTGGGCCACACTCCGCTGGAAGTTGGCTCCGGCGCACTGTTGGGTATCCTGATCGGCGTACTGTTTCCTGTCGGATGAAAAGGACATCGGCAAACTGCGTACATGCACCTTTCAGATGCCCTAACAATACAGAAAGGAGGACAAGCAAATCATGGCTTTTCCTTTGCTGGAACGGATCGGCAGCCCGAAGGACCTCAAAAAGCTGACCACACAGCAGGTCAACGATCTGTGCGGCGAGATTCGTTCCTTTCTGATTCAACAGGTGTCCTGTACAGGAGGACATCTCTCGTCCAATCTGGGCACGATTGAACTTACCGTGGCGCTGCATCGGGTGTTTTCCACCCCGAAAGACCGCTTTGTTTTCGATGTGGGCCATCAGTGCTACACGCACAAACTGCTCACCGGGCGCCGGAAAGGCTTCGCGGCGCTGCGCCAGCTGGACGGTATCTCCGGCTTTCCCAATCCGGAGGAAAGCCCCCACGACTGTTTTGTGGCCGGGCATGGCAACACGGCGCTGTCTGCGGCCATCGGTATGGCGCGCGCCAAGAAGCTGCAGCACAAGCCGGGGAAGGTGATCGCCATCATCGGCGACGGCGCCTTCACCGGCGGTATGGTGTACGAGGGCATGAACAACATCGATACACTGGACAACCTGATCGTCATCCTGAACGACAACAAAATGTCCATCTCCAAAAATGTGGGATCGGTGGCAAACTACCTCACCCGCCTGCGCACCAGCCCGCAGTATTTCAAGGTCAAAGCAGATGTGGAAGGCGCCTTGCAGAATGTGCCTGTGTTTGGCAAAACCATCATCAACGGCCTGCAGCAGAGCAAAAAGCTGGTGCGGCGTGTGATTTACAAATCCACGATGTTTGAGAATATGGGCTTTCAGTACGTCGGGCCTCTGGACGGCCATGACGAACCGCAGCTGGAAACTTTGTTCCGCAATCTGTGCAACCAGTCCACCCCGCTGTTTCTGCACGTGGTGACGGTCAAGGGAAAGGGATTCCGCCCGGCCGAACAGAACCCCGGCGCATTTCACGGGGTCTCCGCATTCGACGTGCACGCCATCACCGACCCGGATGTGGCTCCGGAAAATTCCTTTTCCACGGTGTTCGGCGAAAAGCTGGCCCAGCTGGGCCGGTATGACAACCGCATCTGCGCCATCACCGCAGCCATGAAATACGGCACCGGCCTGCAGTTTTTCTACCGCGCATTTCCCGACCGTTTCTTTGATGTGGGAATGGCGGAACAGCATGCCGTCACCTTTGCGGCCGGCCTCGCGCGCGAGGGAATGGTGCCGGTGGTGTCGATCTATTCCACCTTTTTGCAGCGTTCCTACGACCAGATCATCCACGATGTGAACCTGCAGAAGCTGGGTGTGGTATTTGCTGTGGACCGCGCCGGTCTGGTTCCCGGAGACGGCGAAACGCACCAGGGCGTGTATGACCCCGCCTATTTCAGCCAGATCGAGGGCCTGCAGGTGATCTCCCCCTGCAACTTTGCAGAGCTGGAATATTGGCTGGAAAAGCTGGTGGAGGAGGGCAGCGGTCCCCGCGCCATCCGCTATCCCCGCGGCAGCGAAGCGAAACGTCTGTCTGCGCTGGGCTGCAGCGGCACGCTGTTTGAGCGGGTCGTTCACACAGACGGTGCGTCGTCTGCGATCGTATCGTATGGAAGCGAGGTGGAGGACGCCCTGCTGGCCGCCGAGCTTTCCGCACAAAACGGGCGGTTGGCGGATGTGTATAAGCTGACCCAGATCCATCCGCTTCCGGAGGGGATCTGTGACGCCCTGCTGGGCTACAAGTACATTCTGTTTGCCGAAGAATGCATTGTGAACGGCGGCATTGGAGAGCATCTGGAAAGCGCTCTGCACAAGGCCGGCTGGAACGGGCATTTCCTGCGCGCGGCAGTTCCCAACACCGGCATCCCCCACGCAAGCGTGGCGCAGATCAAGCAGGTGCTGCATCTGGACGCACCGGGACTTTTGCAGATTTTGAACGAGGACGAAGGAGCAACGAGTTGAAAACACGATTGGATCAATACCTGTGCCAGCAGGGGCTGGTGCAGAGCCGTGAACGGGCAAAGGCCCTGATCATGGCGGGCATCGTATTTGTGAACGAAGAAAAAGCAGACAAGGCCGGATTTATGGTGCCGGAAGGCGCCCGTGTGGAGGTGCGCGGACACGACATCGGATATGTCAGCCGGGGCGGCCTGAAGCTGGAGAAGGCGATGCAGGTGTTCCCCATCACGCCGTCCGGCAAGGTGTGCATGGATATCGGCGCCTCCACCGGCGGTTTCACCGACTGCATGCTGCAGAACGGCGCCGTGCAGGTGTACGCCGTGGACGTGGGCTACGGGCAGCTCGCCTGGAAGCTGCGCTGCAACGAGCGCGTGGTCAATATGGAGCGCACCAACATCCGCGCGGTCACGCCGGAGATGCTGGAGCATCCCATTGAATTTTTCAGCGTTGATGTGTCCTTTATATCGCTCAAGCACATTTTTCCGGTGGCGCAGGCCATCACCAGCAGCGGCGCGCAGGGCATCTGCCTTGTGAAGCCGCAGTTTGAGGCCGGCCGTGAAAAGGTGGGCAAAAAGGGTGTTGTGCGCGAGCCGGAAACCCACTGGGAAGTGATCTGCCAGGCAAGGGAGTATGCCCTGCAG
>NHCFR00700__coassemble_1757_pt1 | contig 13851 bp, 12 predicted proteins | sample NHCFR00700__metabat2_high_PE_054 | metagenome-assembled genome bin NHCFR00700
TGGCCTCGGTGAAAGAGAACAGAGAATTTTACGGCAACCCCTTTACCCTGCCGGAAGGATTCCATTTCCAGAACTTTGTGGATGCCTGGACAAAGGCCCGCATGGGCGACTACTTCATGACTTCTGTTATGATCACTGCTTTGTCGCTGGCAATCCTGCTGGTGGTTGCGCTGCCGGCTGCCTATGTTCTCAGCCGCTATAACTTTGTGGGCCGCAAGGTCCTGAACGGCGGCTTTATGGCCGGTCTGTTTATTAACGTAAACTACATCGTCGTGCCCATCTTCCTGATGTTTGTGGCCGGCGACCGTCTGCTGAACCAGTGGTTTGGCAAGACCTTCTTCCTGAACAACCCGTTTGTGGTGTCTCTGGTGCTGGCGTCTACCACGCTGCCCTTCACCATCTACCTGCTCAGCAGCTATCTGGCAACCCTGCCTAAGGACTACGAAGAAGCCGCCTATGTGGACGGCGCAGGCTATTTCACCACGATGGTGCGCATTATTCTGCCGATGGCGAAGCCCAGCATCATCACCGTGATCCTGTTCGAGTTCCTGGCCTACTGGAACGAGTACATCATCTCCATGACCATGCTGACCGATCCCAGTGGTCCGCGCACCCTGCCGGTTGGCCTGCTGAACCTGATGAAGGCGCAGAACGCGAAGGCGGAGTACGGTCAGATGTATGCCGGTCTGGTACTGGTAATGATCCCCACACTGCTGCTGTATATCTGTGTGCAGAAAAAGCTCACCGAAGGCATGACTGTCGGCGGTCTGAAAGGCTAATGGGAGACGCAAACAATGAATGAATATACCCTTAAAAAAGTAAAGGTAGCGTTGGGCATCCTTGCGGCTCTGGTGTGCATTGCACTGGTTATTATTGGCCACAGCATGGGCTTCATGTCCGACATGACACAGGGAATCATCGGCCTGGGCGTACAGCTGCTGGGCCTGGCCGGTATTCTGGTTCTTCTGTATTTGTACAATAAACCCTATACGAAATAATGCTGTAACGAAAAAAATCTGCAAAACAGCAATGCAGACAAATACGCCCAAGGAGGACCAACATGAGCGATATTTTGAAAAAGGGCCGCGTGACGATCCCCACCGATATGGACGTGATCCCCGAAACTCTGGAAGTGCTGGAGAAATGGGGCGCGGACGCGATCCGCGACTGCGACGGCACCGAGTTCCCGGAGGAGCTGAAGAACGCCGACGCAAAGATCTACTCCACCTACTACACCACCCGCAAGGACAACGCCTGGGCGAAGGCGAACCCCGACGAGGTGCAGCAGTGCTACATCATGACCGGCTTCCACACCGCCACCGGCGACAGCCTGTCCATTAGCCTGATGCAGGGCATCAGCCCCGAGCTGATGGAGGTGAACACCCGCGACGACATCAAGCGCTGGTGGGAAGTTATGGACCGCACCACCGGCGAGGTGGTTCCCACCGACAAGTGGAGCTACGCCGACGGCAGCGTGACCATCCAGTCCGAGCCCTATCATGACTACACCGTGGCCTTCCTGGCCTACCTGATCTGGGACCCCGTACATATGTACAACGCCGTGACCAACGGCTGGACCAACTTCGAGCACCAGATCACCTTCGACGTGCGCCAGCCCAAGACCCACAAGTTCACCATGGAGCGCCTGCGCAAGTTCATCGCCGAGCATCCCTATGTGAACGTGATCCGCTACACCACTTTCTTCCATCAGTTCACCCTGATCTTCGATGAGCTGAAGCGCGAGAAGTATGTGGACTGGTACGGCTATTCCGCCAGTGTGTCCCCCTACATCCTGGAGCAGTTCGAGCAGGAAGTGGGCTATAAGTTCCGTCCCGAGTTCATCGTGGACCAGGGCTACTACAACAACCAGTACCGCGCTCCCTCGAAGGAGTTCAAGGACTTCATGGCCTTCCAGCGCCGCGAGGTTGCCAAGCTGGCCAAGGAGATGGTGGACATCACCCACGAGTGCGGCAAGGAAGCCATGATGTTCCTGGGCGACCACTTCATCGGCACCGAGCCGTTTATGGACGAGTTCAAGACCATCGGTCTGGACGCCGTGGTGGGCAGCGTGGGCAACGGCTCCACCCTGCGCCTGATCTCCGACATCCCCGGCGTGAAGTACACCGAGGGCCGCTTCCTGCCCTACTTCTTCCCCGACACCTTCCACGAGGGCGGCGACCCCGTGCGCGAGGCGAAGGAAAACTGGGTCACCGCCCGCCGCGCCATCCTGCGCAGCCCCATCGACCGCATCGGCTACGGCGGCTACCTGAAGCTGGCGCTGCAGTTCCCCGAGTTCATGGATTACGTGGAGAGCGTCTGCAACGAGTTCCGCCTGCTGTACACCAACATCAAGGGCACCACCCCTTACACAGTCAAGACCGTTGCCGTGCTGAACAGCTGGGGCAAGTGCCGCAGCTGGGGCTGCCACATGGTGCACCATGCGCTGTACCAGAAGCAGAACTACAGCTACGCCGGCGTGATCGAGGCGCTGTCCGGCGCTCCGTTCGACGTGAAGTTCATCAGCTTTGACGACATCAAGGCCGACCCCGAGCTGCTGAAAGGAATCGACGTCATCATCAACGTGGGCGACGCCGACACCGCGCATACCGGCGGCGACGCCTGGGAAGACCCCGCCATCTCCTCCGCCATCAAGGCTTTCGTGCACAATGGCGGCGGTATCATCGGCGTGGGCGAGCCCTCCGGCCATCAGTACCAGGGCCGCTTCCTGCAGCTGTCCGGCGTGCTGGGCGTGGAGAAGGAGACCGGCTTCACCCTGGGCTACGACAAGTACAACTGGGATCAGCATCCCGACCACTTCATCCTGGCCGACTGCAAGGGCGAGGTGGACTTCGGCGAGGGCAAAAAGAGCATCTATGCCAAAGAGGGCGCCACCATCCTGGTGCAGCGCGACAAGGAAGTGCAGATGGCTGTCAACGAGTTCGGCGACGGCCGCGCCGTCTACATCAGCGGCCTGCCCTACACCTTCGAGAACAGCCGCGTGCTGTACCGCGCCATCCTGTGGGCCAGCCACGACGAGGACGGCCTGCACAAGTGGTTCTCCTCCAACTACAACGTGGAAGTACATGCCTACGTGAAGAACGGCAAGTACTGCGTGGTGAACAACACCTACGAGCCGCAGGACACCACCGTATACAAGGGCGACGGCAGCAGCTTCGAGCTGCATCTGGACGCCAACGAGATCATCTGGTACGAGATCTGAACCGGCACCCGGCCCCTGGCCGACCGGCTTTGACCGCTGACGCAGAACCCCAGGGGCACACCCTGGGGTTTTTCTGTGCGGCGAAAAAGGAGAAAAACAATGCAAAATCGTCCCAATATCGTATTGATCATGACCGACGAGATGCGCGGCGACTGCATGGGCATCGCCGGACACCCGGACGTCAAAACGCCCTATATCGACCATCTGGCGGCGCACGGCGTGTACTATCCCAACGCCTATTCCTCCTGCCCCACCTGTGTGCCGGCCCGCGCGATCCTGCACACCGGGCTGTCCCAGCGGCACACCGGCCGGGTGGGCTACCAGGACCGGGTGAACTGGAACTACGGCTGCACGATGGCCGGCGAGCTGTCCAAGGCTGGATACTACACCCAGTGCGTGGGCAAGATGCATGTGCACCCGCTGCGCCACTACGCGGGGTTCCACAACGTGGAGCTGCACGACGGCTACCTGCACGAATACCGCTTCGCGGATGTGCCGTCCAGCGAAAACCAGCTGATCGCCGATGACTATTTCCACTGGCTGCGCGGCCAGCTGGGCGCAAACGCCGATGTCACCGACACCGGCCTGGACTGCAACGGCTGGATCGCCCGCCCCTGGCCGTATGAGGAAAAATACCATCCCACCAACTGGGTGGCGCAGCAGAGCATTGATTTTTTGCGCCGCCGCGACCCGCGCCAGCCCTTCTTTTTGATGGCCAGCTTTGTGCGTCCGCACGCTCCATATGACGCTCCTGCGCACTATTTTGATATGTATAAGAACAAAGACCTGCGCCCGCCGGTGCGGGGAGACTGGGATGACGCAGAACTTCTGCGCAAAAACGGGCGCGTATTCAACAACATCACCGGCCCCATCGACCCCGACCTGATCCGGGAGCAGATGATCGGCTACTACGCCTGCATCACCCATGTGGACCACCAGATCGGCCGCATCCTGATGGCGCTGATCGAGCACAAGCTGATGGACAACACCATCATCCTGTTCACCTCCGACCACGGCGAGATGCTGTCCGACCACTGCCTGGACCGCAAATCGGTGCCGTACCAGGGCAGCATCCACATCCCGATGATCGTGAGCGGGCCGGAAGCCCTGCTGGGCCGCCGCTGGGGCGAGACCGACGACACGCTGGTGGAGCTGCGGGACGTGATGCCCACCACGCTGGACATCGCGGGCGCCCCCATCCCGGCCACGCTGGACGGTCAGAGCATCCTGCACGGGCACGACCGCCAATGGCTGCACGGCGAGCACGTCTACGGCGAGAAGTCGCACCAGTTCATCGTGACCAAGACCGACAAATACGTCTGGTTCAGCCAGACTGGCGAGGAGCAGTATTTCGATTTGGTCAAGGATCCGAACGAGACCCACAACGCCATCCGCGACGCGCAGTATATCCCCCGCATCGCCCAGCTGCGGCAGTACCTGATCGACACGCTGGCCGGCTGCGAGGAGGGCTACTCCGATGGCGAACAGCTGATCGTGGGCTGCACCCCGCGCGACTGCCTGTCCAACGCGACTCTGCCCAACTGCTGAAAAAAGCAACGCCCTGCAAGCAGATTTGCCTGCAGGGCGTATTTTGTGCGGGAAAACTCAGCCCACTGTGACGATGGAATCCAGCAACACCAGGAAGGCCTCCCGCTGCGCAGAGCCTGCTGAAACCGTGTTTTTATGGAAGTTTGTGCCCATCGAAGGCTTCCCCCTCATCAGTCCCCTTCGGGGACAGCTTCCCCCCCAGGGGGAAGCCATTGGAGGAAACCGCCGGTGCCGCCCCCGATGGAAAGCCTTCCCCTGGCAGGGGAAGGTGCCGCCGACAGGCGGCGGATGAGGTCGAAGCTGCGCCGTCTGCACAGCGCCGGGGGGGGGAAAGCAGGTACCACCCGGAAGCTTTCCCCTCATCAGTCGCCCTATGGGCGACAGCTTCCCCCCAGGGGGAAGCCATTGGCGAAACCCGTCGGTGCTGCCCCTGCCCGAAAACCGGAACACGCCCCCGAACCTTATCGGTCCGGGGGCGTGCTTATGCGCTGGGGTTACTCTTCGGACTCGGAGTCTTCCTTCGGTTTGTCAAACTGCATGGTGCCGCGCGAATGGTGGGGCGGCGCATACACCGAGAACAGCTTCAGCGAGCAGCGCCCGGTGTTCTTCAGGTTGTGCCAGCAGCCGGCGGGCACAAAGATGGCGTCGCACTCCTTCACTTCCTTGCAGAACGGCATGCAGCAGGGGCCGAAGCCCATGAACAGCTTGCCGCTGCCCTGCACGATGTAGAGCATCTGGTCGGCGTCGTCGTGCATCTCCTGGCCGGTCTCGCCGCAGGGCGGGATGGACATCAGGGTCGCCTGCAGGTTGCAGCCGGTCCACAGGGCGCGGCGGTAGCAGTCGTTTTCCCGGGCGGCGCAGGTGATGTTCACGGTGAACGGATGGGGGCCGAAGTCGGTGGGGTTTTTGCGGTCTTCACAAGGATGCATACAAATGATCTCCCTTCAGATAGTTTGCCGCGGCAGACCATTCTATGCACAGGGAAGCGCTTTTGTGTGAAGAAGGATTATTGCACGATCCAGCGGAAATTTTCGGCGTCGAACAGGCCGCCGTCCAGCAGGCGGACGGCCGGGATCACCGGCAGCGACAAAAACGACAGGGTGATGAACGGGTCCACCCCGGCCGGGATGCCCATTTCCCGGGCAATGGCCAGCATCTCGTCGGTGTGCCGGGCCACCGCTTCGCCGCTCTCCAGGCTCACCAGTCCGCACACCGGAAGGGGAAGGAGATGCACTTCGCCGCCGCGCGCGATGGCATAGCCGCCGCCTGCTTCGGCCAGCGCCCGCATGGCGGCCAGCAGGTCGGCGTCGTTGTCGCCGGCGGCCACGATGTTGTGGGAGTCGTGCGCCACCGTGGTGGCCAGCGCGCCGCCCCGGATACCGAAGCCCTCGAGGGGGGCCACCGCCAGGCGCTTTTCGCCGCTGTGCCGCTGCACGGCGCAGAGCTTGCAGTACCGCGCGTCCGGGAGAAACCGCCCGGCCCCGTCCCGCTGCACCGACGCCTTCACCCGGCGGGTGAGCAGTTGGCGGGGGACCGGCTGGATGGCGTCGGTCTCGGCGGCGCAGTACAGCGCCAGATCCTCCTCGGTCAGCGCGGGCAGCTTCACCGTGTGCAGCAGGCTGTCCGGCACCGGGAAGGCCTGCGCGTCCGCCAGGCGCTCGGCGGCCGGAACGCCGTCCTTGTACACCGCGCGGATGGTCATCCGGGCGGCGTTTTCCAGCAGCACAAGGTCGGCCCTGCATCCGGGCGCCACCGCGCCGAGGTCGTTCAGCCCATAGATGCGGGCGGGCTGGATGGTGGCCATCTGCACCGCCTGGGCAAACGGCATCCCCAGCTCGATGGCGCGGCGCACACAGTGGTCGATATGGCCCTGTGTGAAGATGTCGGCCAGGTGCTTGTCGTCGGTGCAGAAGGCGCAGCGGCCGGTGGGGATGCGATGTTTCAGCAGGCCGGTCACCAGCGGCTCCAGATTGTGGGCGGCACTGCCCTCCCGCACCAGCAGCGCGAAGCCCGCCTCCAGCTTTTCCAGCCCCTCGGCAAAGTCGGACGCCTCGTGTTCGGTCTGGATGCCCGCCAGCCGGTAGGCCTGCAGCGCCGGCCCGCGCAGACCGGGGGCGTGGCCGTCGATGGGCCGCCCGGCGTAGGCGTCCAGTTTGTCCAGCGCGGCCGGGTCTCCCGCCACCACCTGCGGAAAGCACATCACCTCGCCCAGCCCCAGCGCCCGGTCCTTCCAGGCCGCCAGACGGGAGGCGCCGATCACCCCCGCGCCGTTCCGGTCGAAGGGGCTGGCCGGGACGGCGGAGGGGGCCATCACGAACACGTTCAGCCCGCAGGTCTCGGCCGCGCCGAACAGATAGTCCATCGCCGCCTCTCCGCTCACGTTGGCCAGCTCGTGCGGGTCTGCGATGAGGGTGGTGGTGCCGCGCGGCAGCAGCACCTTGGCCAGCTCGGCCGGCTGCACCATCGCCGACTCGATGTGCAGGTGGGCGTCGATCAGGCCGGGGATGATGGTCAGGCCGGTGCAGTCGATCTCCTCCTCGCCCGCGTAGTCCGGGCCGACCGCCGCGATGATGCCCTCCTCGATGGCAACGTCGGCGTCCAGCAGACGGCCGGTGAATACGTTCAGCACCTGTCCGCCTTTCAGCACCCGCCGGGCCGGACGTTCGTGGGTGGCCACCTGCATGAGGCGGCGCAGCAGATCCTGTTGCATGGCGTTTCCTCCTTTGTTGCACAAAGGCGCCGCCCCGCGCCCTTTTATCGCGGGCCAAACGGAACAGCGCCAGAATGATTGTTGTTATGATGATACCGGGAAACCGCGCGTTTGTCAATCGGGCCGGGCGGGCATCCGCACCACCCGTGCGCCCAGCGCCGCCGCCTCGGCGGCCGAGTGGGTCACGGCCAGCACCATTTTGCCCTGCGTGCGGCGGCGCACAAAGTCGATCGCCTGTGCCGCCGTGGCCTCGTCCAGCCCCTTGAATGCCTCGTCCAGCAGCACGAGGTCGCCGTCCGCCAGCACCGCGCGCGCCAGCGCCGCCCGCCGCCGCTGCCCGCCCGATAGCACCGCCGCCGGGCGGCGGATGTCGTCCTCGTCCAGTCCCAGCTCCCGCAGCAGCCCCTCGGCCTGTGCGGCCGTCTGGGCGGGATGCGCCGCCACCAGCAGCACATTCTGCAGCGCCGACAGGCCCGGGCACAGCCGGTCCTGCTGGAACACCGGCGCGATGCGCAAGCCGCGCAGCCCCTCGATGACGCCCGCGTCGGGCGTTTCCAGTCCCATCAAAATGCGCAGGAAGGTGGTCTTTCCGCAGCCGGACGGCCCCATCAGCGCCACAGTCTCCCCGTCTGCAAGGGAAAAGCCGAAGCCGTGCAGCACCGGCTTTGCGTCGAAGGCCTTGCACAGGCCGGTCACCGTGATGCTCATACAGCCTCCTTTGTGCCCGCGATGCGCGCCGCCGCCCACCGCAGCAGCCGCAGCACCGCCCGTTCAAACAGCATGCTGGCCAGAATGATGACCACCGTCCAGGCGAACAGCTCCGGCATGGTCAGGAACACCTTGGCCTGGTAGAGCGCCTCGCCGATGCTGCCGTCCGGCAGGCCGATCACCTCGGCGGCCACGCCGCTTTTCCAGGCAAGACCCAGCGCGGTGGAACAGGCGCTGACGAAATAGGGCATCGTCTCGGGCAGGTAGATGGCGCGCACCCGGCGCGCCGGCGGCAGACGGAACACCCGCGCCATTTCCAGCAGCTGGGGGTCGGTGTGGCGGATACCGGCCAGGGTGGCGGTGTACACGACCGGCAGCACCATCAGAAAGCTGATGAACACCGACAGGTTCCGGCTGGGCAGCCACACCAGCGCCAGGATGATGAAGCTGGCCACCGGGGTGGTCTTTACCACCAGGATCAGCGGGCGCAGCAGCACCTCCACCGTGTCCAGCGCCGCCGCCAGGGCGGCCAGCACCGCGGCCGCGGCCGCCGCAAGGAAAAAGCCGCCCGCGATGCGCGCAAGGCTGAACCCCACCCGGCGCCAGAAATCGGCGGTGGGCACAAGTTCGGCCAGCGCCGCCAGCACCGACGCCGGGGTGGGCAGGAACAGCTGCTGCCGGATGGCCATCGCGGCCAGCTGCCACACCGCCAGCCAGAACAGAACGGCGGCGGCCGTTTTCCACTTTTCTCTCATACGGCGGTCACGCGCCGTAGTAGAAGTCGTCGCCGGGCATCGCGCCGCCCACCGAAGCGGGGTTCTGGTCGAACAGCACCTGCAGATACCCCTGCAGCGCGGCCTTCATCTCGCTGCCGGCGATGTAGGTGATGTTGCAGGCGGGCAGCGCCTTTTCGGCGACGGCGGCCTTGGGCACGATGCCGTAGTCGGCCACCAGCTGGGCGGCCTCGGCGGTGTTGGCGTTCACATAGTCGATGCTGGCCTTGTAGTCGGCCAGGAACTGCTCAAAGGCTTCCGGGTTCTGCTCGATGAAGTCGGTGCGCGCCACCAGCACGCCGGTCACCAGCTGGCTGTCGGGGGTCACCTTGCTCCACTCCTCGGTCAGATCCAGCGCCACCCGCATCCCCTCGGTCTGGCTGGTGGCGATGGTCACATACGGCTGGGGCAGCACGGCCACCGCGCCCTCCCCGGCCTCGGCCATCGTGGCGGTCACCTCGGTGGCCTCGCTCTTGTATTCCACCGTCACCTGGTCGGCGATGCCGTTCTGCTCCAGGATATAGTTCAGGGTGTATTCCGGGGTGTTGCCCTTGCCGGTGGAGTAGATGGTCTTGCCGGCCAGGTCGGCCACCGACTGGATACTGTCGCCGTTCTCCACCACATACAGCACGCCCAGCGTGTTGATGGCGGCCACCTGCACCTTGCCCTCGGTCTGGGCGTAGATGTTGCTGGCCACGTTGGCGGGCAGCATGGCGGCGTCGATCTCTCCCTTCACCAGCAGCGGCAGGATCTCCTGCGCGGTGGCGTACATCTCCACCTGGTAGTCGCCGTTCGCGGCGCCCTCCTCGGCGTCCTTCATCAGCTTCACCATGCCCATCGTGGTGGGGCCCTTCATGCCGGCGATGCGGATGGAGGCGGAGGGCTGGGCCGCGCCGGAGGAGGGCGCGGCAGAAGGCGCCGCGGAGGACGCCGGGGCGGAAGAAGGCGCGCCGCAGGCGGCCAGACCCACCGCCAGGCAGAGCGCCATTGCCAGAGAAACCAGTTTTTTCATGAAAAATCCCTCGTTTTGCACAAATTTTTCGGCAGGGTCAAAAAAATGCTTGCCGTTGTCTGTTAAGTTTACTATAATGAAAACAAATATGCAGTTGCCGCTGCAACAAAAGGAGAGGCACCATGCAGGAACTGGAATTGCTGCAAAACACGCCTTTGTTCGCGGGTATCTCCGCACCGGAACTGAAGGAGCTGCTGAGTTGGCTGGCGCCGGTGCGCCGCCGGTATCATAAAGGGGAGATCGTGCTGATGGCGGGCTATCCGGCCCGGGAGATCGGCGTGGTGGTGGAGGGCCTGGTGCAGGGCGCCAAGCCCACCGGAGACGGCCGCCAGCTGGCGGTGGGGCAGTTCGGCCCGGGCGGAGTGTTCGGGGACGTGCTGGCCAGCGGGCGGCGGGAAAGCCCCGTCACCCTCACGGCCCTGTGCGACACACAGGTGCTGTTTGTGCCGATACAGGCGGTGTGCTCCACCAGCGGCGCGGTGCCGCCGGGGCATGCGCGCCTGGTGCAGAACCTGCTGCGGGTCATCAGCGACAAATACTTCGAGCTGGACCGGCGTCTGGACCTTCTGCTGCTGAAAAAACTGCGCGGGCGGCTGTGCCTGTTCCTGATGCAGGAGGCGGCGGCGGCCCACAGCAACACCTTCTGCATCCCGCTGAACCGCGCGCAGCTGGCCGAATATCTGGGCTGCGAGCGCAGCGCGCTCTGCCGCGAGCTGTCCCACATGCAGAAGGACGGCCTGATCGAAACCTACCGCGGCAGTTTCAAACTGCTGCAGCCCGCCGCACTGGGCGCTGCGCTGCCCGGCTGCGAACCGGAAACAAAGGAGAACTGAAACGATGGAAACGCCCATTTTGTATATCGTCATCCCCTGCTATAACGAGCAGGAGGTGCTGCCGGTGACCAGCGGCATGTTCCTGGCCAAGCTGCGCCAGCTGGAGGGCGAGGGAGCGATCTCGGAAAAGAGCCGGGTGCTGTTTGTCAACGACGGCTCGAAGGACAGGACCTGGGAGGTCATCCAGGGCCTGTGCGAACAGGACGAGCACTTCCAGGGCGTGTGCCTGTCCCGCAACCGCGGGCACCAGAACGCGCTGCTGGCCGGCCTGATGACCGCCCGCCGCCACGCCGACGTGACCATCTCGATCGACTGCGACGGACAGGACGACATCAACGCGATGGACGAGATGCTGCGGGAATACGCCGCCGGCTGCGACGTGGTGTATGGGGTGCGCTCCAAGCGCGACACCGACACCTGGTTCAAGCGCACCACGGCGCAGGGCTTTTATAAGGTAATGAGCGCGCTGGGGGCCGACACGGTCTACAACCACGCCGACTACCGCCTGATGAGCCGCCGTGCGCTGGACGGGCTGGCGCAGTTCGGCGAGGTGAACCTGTTTTTGCGCGGCCTGGTGCCGCTGGTGGGCTACCGCAGCAGCAGCGTATACTACGAGCGCGCCGAGCGCCTGGCCGGCGAGAGCCACTATCCGCTGAAAAAGATGCTGGCCTTTGCCTTCGACGGCATCACCAGCCTGTCCATCAAGCCCATCCGCATCATCACCGCGCTGGGATTCTTCATCAGCATTGTCAGCGTGATCGGCATCCTGTGGGTGCTCATCACCCATCTGGTGGGCTTCACGGTGTCCGGCTGGAGCAGCATGCTGTGCGCGATCTTCTTCATGGGCGGCGTGCAGCTGCTGTGTCTGGGCGTGATCGGCGAGTATGTGGGCAAGATCTACAACGAGACCAAGCGCCGTCCGCGCTTTATCATCCGCGAAACCACGCTGGAAGGCGACGAAGGTGCGGTGGACCATGAGTAAACAGGTATGGAAGGGCAGCGCGCTGCTGGCCCCGGTGCCGCCCGCGCTGGTCACCTGCGGCAGCGGGGAAGCGGCAAACGTCCTCACGGTGGCATGGGCGGGGCTGGTGAACACGCGCCCGCCGCGCCTGTCCATCTCGGTGCGGCCGGAGCGCCACTCCCATCCGCTGATCTGCGAGAGCGGCGAGTTTGTGGTGAACCTGCCCACCGAAAAGCTGGTGCGCGCGGTGGACTGGTGCGGCGTCAAGAGCGGCCGCGATGTGGACAAGTTCGCCGCCATGCATCTGACCAAACTGGAGGCCTCGGCGGTGAGCTGCCCGATTTTGGGCGAAAGCCCGGTGAATCTGGAGTGCCGGGTGTTCCAGCGCATCCCGCTGGGCAGCCACGATCTGTTCCTGGCGGACATCGTGGCCATCGACGTGGACGAGGCGCTGCTGGATGGGTCGGGCAGGCTGTGCCTGGAAAAAGCTGGGCTGCTGGCCTATGCGCACGGGGAGTACTATTCGCTGGGACGCCGCCTGGGCACCTTCGGGTATACCGTACGGCGCCGAAAAAATTCCACAAGACGATAAAAAACTGGAGCATTTCTCCAAACCGGGCGGGAAAAATAAAGGTTTCACAAGTTATTGATTGATTCCGGTCGATTTTTGCGATAAAATGGACACTTGATGATTCAACAATTTGTTTTTCTGCCTGCGAAAGGATGAAACGTATGTTTGAAAATCGACCCAAAGTGCGCAAGGCCCTGAAGGTCACACTGATCTGTCTGCTGGTGCTGGTGCTGCTGTTGGGCATTCTGGCCGGCGCCGGCTGGCTGTATATCAACAGCAAGCTGGACAAGGTCAGCCGCGGCGACGGCATCGACTATACCCAGCCGATCGAGGACACCAGCATTCTGGGCAAGGACCTGGAGATCGACCCCAAATACCTGGACGTCACCCGCAACGGCGGCGAGATCGAGCCGCCCGACGGGGAGATCTATTCCGAAAAGGACGTGGACAACATCCTGCTCATCGGCACCGACGAGCGCGACGAGGAATTCGAGCGTTCCCGCGCCGACAGCATGATGCTGCTGTCCATCAACAACCGCACCAACGAGATGAAGCTGGTGTCGTTCGAGCGCGCCATCGGCGTGTCGATCCCCGACGTGGGCGACGACTGGCTGACCCATGTGTTCGCCTACGGCGGCCCGGAGCTGCTTTTGCAGACCATCCGCAGCTATTTCAAGGTGGATGTGAGCCGGTATGTCCGCGTGAACTTCTATGTGTTTGAGACCGCCATCACTGACATCGGCGGTGTGGACATCGACCTCACCGAGGCCGAGGCCGAGTGGATGAACAACATCGCGCGGGAGGACAAGTTCGAGGAGGGCATCAACCGTTTCGACGGTCCCACCGCGCTGCAGTATGCCCGTATCCGCCAGCTGGACAGCGACTGGCACCGCATCGAGCGCCAGCGCAAGGTGATCCAGGCGGCGGTGGACCAGGCCACCACCCTGAGCCTGGACAAGATCGACCTGCTGGCCGACAAGCTGCTGCCGATGGTGGACACCAACCTCACCAACACCGAGCTGGCTTCGCTGATCCTGAAGGTGCCCATCCTGGCCGGCACCGAGATTGATCAGATGACCATTCCGGCCGAAGACACCTACGGCAGCGATACGCTGGACAACGGCCGTGTGATCGTGAGCGTGGATTTTGCGCAGAACGCTGAGATCCTGAAAGCGTTTTTGTACGACCTGCCCATGCCCACCGTGCAGCCGGACGAGGAGGACAGCTCTTCCGATTCCACCAGCTCGTCCTACAACAGCGCTGCCTGAGATCCCGCACAAATCAAGAGCCCCCTGCCGAGCAGGGGGCTTAAATTTTTGATGGAGCAGGCTTTGCGCAGGGGGAGGGACTCGACCTCATCCACCCCCTGACGGGGGCACCTTCCCCAGCCAGGGGAAGGCGTTCGGGAAAGGGCGGCACCGGCGGATTCCTCCAAAGGCTTCCCCCTGGGGGGAAGCTGTCCCCTGCAAGGGGACTGATGAGGGGAAAGCTGCCTGTCTGCACAAACCCTGTTTC
>NHCFR00700__coassemble_1780_pt1 | contig 13674 bp, 14 predicted proteins | sample NHCFR00700__metabat2_high_PE_054 | metagenome-assembled genome bin NHCFR00700
CGGCATGAGCGAAAATTCCGACGCCGTGGTGGTGGTGGTCAGCGAGGAGACCGGCATCATCTCGGTGGCCAAAAACGGCGTGCTCATCCGCCGGCTGGACCGCCAGAACCTGTTCCGCCTGCTGGAAGGCGACGTGGTCCCGGCCGAGCCGGAGCAGGAAAAGAAGAAATCCCTGTTCAGGAGAAAGAAAGATGAAAACAAATCTGCAAAAACTGTTTGAGAGCCGTCTGTTCACCATGATCCTTTCGCTGGTGATCGCCGTGGTGGCCTGGCTGATCGTGGTCACCACCATCAGCACCGAGACAGACGGCGTCATCCGCGATGTGCCGGTGAATTACGACTACAACTCCTCCGCCTACACCACGCTGGGCCTCGACATCGTGTCGCAGCCGGGCGATACGGTGGACATCCGCGTCTATGGGCAGCGAAGGACGATCAATAATATGGAGAAGGAGGACATTCTCGTCTATCCCAACTACAGCCTGATCAACGGCCCCGGCGAATACGACCTGCCGCTGCTTGTGCGGCCGGTGGACGGCAGCTGGGACAGCCAGCAGGTGAGCATCCTGAACGAAAAGGACCTGCCCACCGTCCATGTGGTGTTCGACACGGTGGTCACCAAGACCTTCGCGGTCACGGCAGACACCTCCAATGTGCAGATCGCAGAGGGCTATATCTTCGACAGGGCGCTCTGCACGCCCACCGAAGTCACCCTGCGCGGCCCGGCCGGCGAGATCGACAAGGTCGATAAGGTGATGGCGCCGCTGTATCTGGAAGGCGAGTGGGACCGCTCGGTCAACCAGACCGCCACGCTGGTCGCGGTGGACGAAAACGGCGAGGAACTGGATCTGAAATACGTGACCTTCTCCTCCGAGGTGGCCGAAGTGACCCTCTCCGTCCTCCAGCGAAAGGAGCTGCCGCTGAAGGTGGAGTTCACGAATGTCCCGTCCGGCTATGACGTGAGCCAGCTGGAAGAACGCATGAGCCTGTCGGTGGATTCGATGTGGGTGGCGGGCGATTCCCGCCGCCTGGAGTCGCTCAGCGAGCTGACGGTGGGCTACTTCGACGTCACCACCTTCGCGCTGGGCAGGGACTACACCATTCCCATCCAGATGCCGGACGGCATCCGCGCACAGGAAAACGTCAACAGCATCACCCTCAGCTTTGACAATGCGGGCCTCAGTGAAAAAACCGTCACCGTGAGCGATATCCGCACCGCGAACGTGCCCGATAACTACACCATCCGGGTGAACACCCGGCGCATCAGCAACGTCACCCTGATCGGCCCCGAGGAGGATCTGGCGGGCCTGACGTCGGCCTCGGTCATCGCGCAGGTCAACGCGGAGGACTTCCAGGTGGCCAACGGCGAGGTGACGGTGCCGGTGCGCATTCAGGTGCCGGGTGCGCCCAACGTCCTGGCGGTGGGAAGCTACACCGCCGATTGCGAGATCAGTACCAAAAACTAAGAGGTGAACGGATGCTTTTTGTTCGCAATATCCGCATGCCGCTGTCCGCTTCCGCAGAGGAGGCGGCGCAGCGCGCCATCCGGATGGCAGGTGTGCCGGCCCGGCTTGTGGCCGGCACACAGACAGCCAAGATCTCGGTGGACGCCCGGCGCGGCACGCCCACGCTGGTGTACACCATAGCCATCAGATTGCTCGACGAGGGTGCCGAGCCTGCGTTTGCGGGCTCTGCGCCCTGCGTTTTCTTCCAAACGAATCCGCCGCTGGAGCTCACGCCCGGCACGCAGCCGCTGGAAACGAGGCCGGTGGTGGTGGGCCTGGGCCCGGCCGGACTGTTCTGCGGCCTTCTGTTGGCCAAACAGGGATTTCGGCCGCTGATTTTGGAGCGCGGCCCGCAGATGGAGCAGCGTATGCAGGCCATCCACGCCTTCAACGAGGGCGGCCCGCTCGACCCCAACGCCAACATCCAGTTCGGCGAGGGCGGCGCCGGCACCTTCTCGGACGGCAAACTCACCACCCGCATCGGCGACGCCCTGTGCGGCGAGGTGACCCGCCTTCTGCTGGAGCACGGCGCGCCGGAGGACATTGCCTGGCGGCAGAAGCCGCACATCGGCACCGACCGTCTGCAGGCGGTGATCCGTTCGCTGCGCGAGGAGATCGTGCGGCTGGGCGGAGAGGTGCTGTTCAACACCCGGCTCACCGGGTTGGAAACCAAAAACGGACGCCTCTCGGCCGTACAAACAACGGCAGGCGCCATCCCGGCGCAGGTCGCGGTGCTGGCGGTGGGCCATTCCGCCCGCGATACCTTCGAGATGCTGCGCGAACAGGGCCTGCCGTTGGAATGCAAGCCGTTCTCGGTGGGGTTCCGCGCCGAACACCTGCAATCCGACATCGAGCTCGGCCTGTATCATGGGGCGGCTGGTCATCCGGCGCTGCCGCGCGGGGAATACCAGCTCAGTCACCATGTGGGCGACCGGTGCGTGTATACCTTCTGTATGTGCCCCGGCGGGCAGGTGGTGGCGGCGGCAAGCGAAGAGGGAGGCGTTGTCACCAACGGCATGAGCTACCACGCGCGCGACGGCAAAAACGCCAACGCAGCGGTGGTGATCAGTGTGGACGGCCGCGATTTCGGCGGCGACCCCATGCGTGCGATCGCCTTCCAGCGCGAGCTGGAGCGCGCGGCGTTCCGCGCGGGCGGCGGCGATTATACCGCCCCGGCCGAGACGCTGGGCAGCTTTCTGCAGGGACAGGGAAAGCTGGAGCTGGGCCGGGTGCAGCCCACCTATTCCCGCGGCGTGGCCGCGGCCGATCTGGGCAGTCTGCTGCCGGACGAGCTGGCGAATGGCCTGCGCACCGGCCTTACGGCCTTTGGGCGCAAGCTGCGCGGGTACGACGCGCCCGACACCCTGCTCACAGGCCTGGAGACCCGCACCTCCTCGCCGGTGCGCCTTGTGCGCGGCGAAGAGCTGGAGTGCCTGGCGCTGCCCGGCCTCTATCCCTGCGGGGAGGGCGCGGGCTATGCCGGCGGCATCATGTCGGCGGCGGTGGACGGCCTGCGGGTGGCGCGTGCCATCGTCCAGCGCTTTGCCCCTGTAAACGAACTGTAAAGGAGAACACTTCATGCGCTATCGTTCCTGGAAGATCAAACGGCCGGAGGAGGCCAAAGCAAAACAGCTCTGCGCCGCGCTGGGCCTGCCGCTGCTTGCGTCGCGCGTGCTCACAGCCCGCGGCATCGACACGCCCGAGGCTGCCGGCGCCCTGCTGGACGGCACCGCTTTCAGCGACCCGTTTTTGCTGAAAGATATGGACAGGGCGGTGCAGCGCATCCATGCCGCCATCGACGGGGACGAAAAGATCGTGGTGTTCGGAGATTACGATGTGGACGGCGTCACCTCCACGGCGCTGCTGTTCAGCCACCTCAGCAGCATGGGCGCGAATGTCCGCTGCATGCTGCCCAGCCGGGATGGGGACGGCTACGGCCTGTCCCGCGGCGCGGTGGAAAAGCTGGCGCGCAACGGCTACAAGCTGGTGATCACGGTGGACAACGGCGTGTCGGCGTCGGAGGAGATCGCCTTCGCGGTGGAGCAGGGCATCGACGTCATCGTCACCGACCACCATCTGCCGCCGGAAACGCTGCCGCCTGCGCTGGCGGTGGTGGACCCGGCGCGTTCGGACGACGAGAGCCCCTTCAAATTCCTGTCCGGCGTGGGCGTGGCCTTCAAGCTGGCCTGTGCGCTGGAAAATTGCCCGCCCGAGGAAATGCTGGATTTCTACGCCGACCTTGTGGCGGTGGGGACCGTGGCCGACGTGGTGCCGCTGGTGGGGGAAAACCGCTCCGCGGTGCGGTACGGCCTGCAGCTGATGAACCAGCAGGCACGTCCCGGCCTGGACGCGCTGATCCGCGCCGCCGGGCTGGACAAAAAGCCGCTGGCAGCGGAGAACATCGCGTTTGGCATCGCCCCCCGCCTGAACGCCGCCGGGCGCATGGAGGACGCCACCCAGGCGCTGCGCCTGCTGCTGACCGAAGGGGAGGACCAGGCGGAACAGCTCGCCGCGCATCTGTGCGACGCCAACACCGCCCGGCAGCAGGCCGAGCAGACCATCATGGAGGAGGTGCGCGCCCAGCTGGAGCGGGATCCCGCCCTGCTGGCCGACCGGGTGCTGGTGCTGTGGGGACAGGACTACCACCAGGGCGTGATCGGCATCGCCGCCAGCCGCCTGGTGGAAAAATATGGACGCCCCGCCATCCTGATCAGCGTTGCGGAGGGCGAGGGAAAAGGCTCCGGCCGCAGCGTGAAGGGGTTCGATCTGCACGAGGCGCTGGCTGCCTGTGCCGACTGCTTCGTCCGCTACGGCGGGCACGCGATGGCGGCCGGGCTGTCGATCCTGCCCGAGCGGATGGAGGAATTCCGCCGCCGCATCAACGAGTGGGCCGCCCAGCATCACCCGGTGATGCCGTGCCCCCCTCTGGAGGTGGACGCGCCGGTACGACTGGACCAGCTTTCGGTGGAGGACGTGCAGGCGCTGGAGCTGCTGGAACCGTTCGGCGCCGGCAATCCGTCGCCGCTCTTCCTGCTGGAACAGGCCACGGTGGACGGCGCATATCCTGTGGGCGACGGCCGGCATTGCCGTCTGCGCCTGCGGCAGGGGAACCGGGGCCTGTATGCGGTCTGGTTCGGCCAGAACGTGCAGCAGCTTCCCTATCCGCCGGGAAGTCTGGTGGACGCGGTGGTGTCGCTGTCGGTGTACGAGGGCAAAAACGGGCCGCAGCTCTCCGGACGGATCAAGGAGATCCGCCCGGCCGGCCTGAGCGAAGCGCATGTGCAGCAGGCGGCGCTGTTTGAGGGATACCGCGCCGGCAAAACGCTCACCGCGCAGGAAAAGGCGCTGCTGTGCCCGGCCCGTTCCGACACCGTGGCGGTATATCAGCAGATCCGCGCCGGCGGTGTGAATGCGCAGGATCTGCGGGGATTGTTTGCCCGTCTGGGACAGATCGAGCCGGGACGGATCCTGGCCAGCCTGGCGGCTTTGGAGGAGCTTTCGCTGGTGGGCACAAGCGAGGCCGACGGCACGCTGCGCCCGCTGCCCAGCAAGGAGAAAAAAGACCTGCACTCGGCACGGGTGCTGGCGGCATTGGAGGGATGAGGGAATGGAATCAAGAGGGGACAGAAGCACGACGATCATGGAATATCAGGGCCTTGTGGACGCCATTGGACAGTCCGGCCGGCCGTACAACATGGAAATGATCCGCCACGCATACGATGTGGCGGCCGCCGCGCACGGAGACGCCCGCCGCCGCAGTGGGGAACCGTATATCACGCATCCGCTCAGTGTGGCGGCGCTGCTGGTGGATATGGGCATGGACAGCGAGAGCGTGGCGGCGGCGCTGCTGCACGACGTGGTGGAGGACACCGGCGTCCCGCTGTCCCGGCTGAAAAACGAGTTCGGCGAGGATGTGGCGCACCTGGTGGACGGCGTCACAAAGCTCACCCGCATCAGCTTTTCCAGCGTGGAGGAGCAGCAGGCCGAGAACCTGCGCAAGATGCTGCTGGCCATGAGCCAGGACGTGCGCGTGATGCTGGTGAAGCTGTGCGACCGGCTGCACAACATGCGCACGGCCGACGGCTGGCCCCCGCAGAAACGCCGCGATAAATCGCTGGAAACGATGGAGGTATACGCCCCCATCGCCCACCGTCTGGGCATCAGCAACATCAAGGAAGAGCTGGAGGACCTCAGCCTGCGGTATCTGGACCCGATCGGGTATGAGGAGATCAGCAGCATGCTCGACCGCAACGGCAGCGCCAAGCAGTTCATCACCAACATCGCAGACAAGATCCGCGAGCGTCTGGCCGAAAACGGCATGAAGGACTGCACCATCAAAAAGCGCATCAAAAGCGTGTACGGCATCTACCGCAAGATGTTTGTGCACAACCGCAGCTTCGAGGAGATCTACGACGTCTACGCGGTGCGCATCATCCTGGACACGGTGGGCGAGTGCTACAATGCGCTGGGCGTGATCCACGATATGTACCATCCGCTGCCCAACCGCTTCAAGGATTATATCTCCACCCCCAAGCCCAACATGTACCAGTCGCTGCACACCACCGTGATCGGGCACGAGGGCATCCCCTTCGAGGTGCAGATCCGCACCTGGGAGATGGACCACATGGCCGAATATGGCGTGGCAGCGCACTGGAAATACAAGGCGGGCGTGCAGGGCGGCAGCAAGACCGCGCGCCTGGAAGAGCGTCTCGCCTGGGTGCGCCAGCTGCTGGAAAGCCAGCGCGACAGCGACGACGCGGGCGATCTGTTGCGCGACATGAAGAGCGACCTGCTGCCCGAGGAAGTGTTCGCCTTCACCCCGAAGGGCGACGTCATCAACCTTCCCGCCGGCGCCACCGCCATCGACTTTGCCTATGCGATCCACTCGGCGGTGGGCAACCGGATGATCGGCGCGAAGGTGAACGGCCGCATGGTGCCCATCGACCACAAGGTGGTCACCGGCGAGATCATCGAGATCATCACCGGCCCGGCCGACAAGGGCCCCAGCCGCGACTGGCTGAACATCGTCACCACCGGCGAGGCCAAGAACAAGATCCGCAACTGGTTCAAAAAAGAACGCAAAGAAGAGAATATTGCCGAGGGCAAGGCGGCGCTGGAAAAGGAGATGCGCCGCAATCTCATCACCATCCCCGAAGAGGACTACGAGGCCTTCATGAACGAGATCGTCCGCCGCCAGCGGATGAACAGCGTGGAGGAGATGTATGCCGCCATCGGCTACGGCGGCATCCAGTTGTCCCGCCTGATGCTGCGCATCAAGGACGAGTACAACCGGATGATCAAGGAGAAGGACCCCACCGTCACCTTCCAGATCCCCGCCAAAAAGCAGAAGAACCCCGACGGTGTTATCGTGGAGGGCCTGGACAACTGCCTGGTCAAATTCGCAAAGTGCTGCAACCCGCTGCCCGGCGACCGCATCGTGGGCTTCATCACCCGCGGCTACGGCGTCTCCATCCACAAAAAGGACTGCATCAACGTCCGCGACGACGGCAGCGATCCCCGCTGGGTGCGCGCGCACTGGGACGAGAGCGTGAAAGAGGAGTTCCAGTCCACGCTGGAGATCACCGCGATGGACCGCGACGGCCTGTTCACCGATGTCTCGGCCACGCTGGGCGAGATGCGCATCCCCATCCACGCCATCAACGCCCGCAAAACCAGCGACGGCCGCGCCACCGTCATCGCCACCATCAGCATCGCCAACACCGAGCACCTCAATTCGGTGATCCAGAAGCTGCGCAAGGTGCGGGATGTCATCAATGTAGAGCGCACCTGATACGCGAAAGGAGAAACCAACCTATGAGAGCTGTGATTCAGCGCGTGGCCTCGGCCAGCGTTGTGGTGGACGGCGGCGCACCGCGCGCCATCGGACGGGGCATTGTGATCCTGCTGGGGGTGCGGGATACCGACACCCTCGCCATCGTGCCCAAACTGGCGGAAAAATGTGCGGGCCTTCGCATTTTTGAAGATGAGGAAGGCAAGCTGAACCGCAGTGCCCGCGAGCTGGGGCTCCAGGCGCTGGTGGTCAGCAACTTCACCCTGTACGGCGACACCCGCAAGGGCAAGCGGCCCAGTTTTATCGCCGCCGCAAAGCCGCCGCTGTCGGTGGACTGCTACAACGCCTTTGTGGAGCAGATGCGGCAGGCGGGCCTGGCCGGTGTGCAGACCGGCGAGTTCGGGGCCGATATGCAGGTGAGCCTGGTGAACGACGGCCCGGTCACCATCGTCATCGACACCGACGAATGGACAAAGGAGAGCAAAGCATGAAAAAAGTGTACCACATCCACGGCCGCGCGCCGCTGTTTACCAATACCTTCCTGCTCGTCACCGAGGCGGGCCACGCGGTGGCCATCGACCCCGACGCCCCCGCCGAAAAATACCGGCAGCTGCTGGAAAAGGAGGGCGCAGCCCTCACCCACATCCTGCTCACTCACGGCCATCACGACCATGTGGGCAGCGTGAACGAACTGCGCGCCGACGGTGCAAAGCTGTATATGAACGCCGCCGACGCCGCCCATTTCGGCATCCAGCCGGACGAGGTGTACACCGACGGCGGGCAGATCCAGGTGGACGAGGACTGCTACACCACCATCTTCACGCCGGGCCATACGCCCGGTTCCACCTGCATCCGGTGCGATGCGCTGCTGTTCACCGGCGACACGCTGTTTGCCGGCACAGTGGGCCGCACCGACCTTCCCGGCGGCAACTACGACCAGCTGATGGACAGCCTGAAAAAGCTGTGCGACGCTGTCCACGACGATCCCCGGGTGCTGCCCGGGCACGAGGATTTTTCCACGATGGAGCAGGAAAAAGCAAGCAACCCCTACCTTGGTTTCGCAAGGTAAAAACAGGAGAGACAGGAGAAACAACATGCAGACGGTAGTGCGAGGCCTTGCCTCGGTTTATGACATCGAGCATCTGGTGCGGCTGTTTTATCCGGGTGCCGAGATTCGTCCCCGCCGCACCCGCGGGCAGGACGCGGTGATCGCGCATTTGGGCAGACGGCGGATGCTGGCGGGACTGTGCTGCGCAGGGCAGTGCAGCTGGGAGTACGCGCCGCTGCCCGGCCCGGACGACAATCAGACGCCCGAATACGCGCTGGCGGCTCTGGTGTACCGCCTGCTGTGCCGGCGCACCGGCAAGCGCCCGCCCTGGGGGATGCTGACGGGCGTGCGGCCCGTGCGCATCATCCACGACTCCCGCGCAAAGGGCATGAGCGAGAGCGAGATCCGCCGCCTGTTCTGCCACAAATACGATGTCACCGACGAAAAATTTGAGCTGGCGCTGGACATCGCAAACCGCCAGTCCCCCTGGATGCAGGCCGATGAGCGGGACTACAGCCTCTACATCGGCATCCCGTTCTGCCCGTCCCGGTGCAGCTATTGCAGCTTTGTCTCGCGCACCATCGAAAAGGAGAAGAAGCTGGTGCAGCCGTATGTGGACCTTCTCTGCCGCGAGCTGGAGGATATCCGCTCCTTGGCCGACCACAACCGCCTGCATCTGAAAACTATCTACATCGGCGGCGGCACCCCCACCAGCCTCTCGGCGGGCCAGCTGCGCCAGCTGATGGGCACAGTGCGCCGCCTGTACGACCTGGGAGACATCCAGGAATACACGGTGGAGGCCGGCCGCCCCGACTGCACCGACCTGGAAAAGCTGGAGGTGCTCAAGGAATACGGCGCCACCCGCATTTCGATCAACCCGCAGACCCTGTCGGACGAGGTGCTCGCGCGCATCGGCCGCCGCCACACCGCCGAGGACGTCATCCGCTGCTTTGAGCAGGCGCGCAGCGTGGGGCACACCAACATCAACATGGACCTGATCGCCGGCCTGCCCGGCGACACGCCCGACGGCTTTTCGGCCACACTGGACGGCGTCCTCACCCTGTCGCCGGAAAACATCACGGTGCACACCCTCACCCTCAAGCGCGCATCCAATTTGGTGATCGAGCAGCGGCAGGAGGAATACGGCGATGTAGCGCAGATGATTTCCCGCTGCAATGTGCTGGGAAAAGCCGGGTATGCCCCCTATTATCTCTACCGCCAGAAGGGGACGCTGCAAAACCTGGAAAACACCGGGTGGTGCAAGCCGGGGTATGAGGGCCTGTACAACATCTATATCATGGAAGAAGTGCACACCATTCTGTCTGCCGGCGCGGGCGGCTCCACCAAGCTGCGCCAGCAGAAAGGCAATCTCATCAAGCGCGTGTTCAATTATAAATATCCGCTGGATTACATCAACGGATTCGACGCCGTGCTCCAGCGGAAAGAAGGAGTGAACGATTTTTATGCCCGCTATGTGGATTCCCAAACGTCTGGTTGAAGTGAGCCTGATCAATACGGCCGCGCTGGCAGGCCGTGAATTCATCACCCACTGCGAGATCGAATACGAAAGCCGCGTATATGCCGCTGCGTCGGAGGTGCTGCACTCCGGGCGGCATGTGGTGATGCTGGCCGGCCCGTCCGCCTCGGGCAAGACCACCACCGCCCACAAGCTGGCGGCGGCCATCCGTGCGCGCGGGGTGCAGGCGGCGGTTGTCAGCATGGACAATTTCTTCAAAAATCTGGAGGAATATCCGCGCCTTCCGGACGGGACCAAGGACTACGAAAACATCCATGCGGTGGATCTCGCTTCGCTGCAAAGCTGCCTGAACGAGATCATCGCCACCGGCCGCACCATGCTGCCGGAGTTCGATTTCTACACCGAGCACCGCAAGGAAGAGAAGATCCCGCTGGAGGTCGGCAGCGGCGTGTGCATCGTGGAAGGCATCCACGCGCTGAACCCGCTCACCACGTCGCTGCTTCCCGAAGGCAGCGTCTACCGCATCTATGTGGGCCTGCGGGAGGAGTACAGCAAGGGGGGCCAGCGCATCCTCCCCACCCGGGATATCCGCCTTGCCCGCCGGATGGTGCGGGACCACAAATTCCGCGGTCATTCGCTGGAAAAAACCATCAAGATGTGGCCGGCGGTGTGTGCCGGGGAAGAGCGCAACATCAAGGTGTTCAAAAGCCAGGCGGACCTGCTGATGGACACCTCGTTCAGCTACGAGATCTGTGTGCTGGGCGGCGTGATCGCACCGCTGGCCGGCCGGCTCGCCCGCGAACAGGGCGGGGAAACGCTGAACAGTCTGGCGGAGCGGTTCAGCCTGTGCACACCGATGCCGCTGGAATGGGTGCCGGAGGATTCGATGCTGCGGGAGTTTATGGGCTGATTCCGGTTGCTCTTTGGTGTGGGGTTGGATATAATAGAAACAGAACAAGCCGCGCCCTGTTGGGGCGGCCCCAATCAAAGGAACGAGGTGTGTTGCAATGGATCTGAATGAACTGCGCAGCCTGGCTGCCAACATGACCGGCAAGGTGGTGTCCGCCACCGGAGAACTGGTGGAAAAAGGGAAAAAGCAGGTGGACATTCTGTCCCTGGAAAACAAGCTGGCCAAAGCACAGCGTCAGCTGGGCGCGCTGGTGTACAGCCTGTCGCGCAGCGGCCAGCAGAATCCCGCGCTGGTGCAGAAGTATATCGACGAGATCGCGCAGCTGGAAAGCCAGCTGGAGCAGGCCAGCCAGACGGGCAAGCAGGATGAATTCGTCACGGTCACCACGGCCAGCCCGGTCTGCCCGCAGTGCGGGCGCGCGGTCTCGCAGGAGGACGTCTTCTGCAGCGGCTGCGGCGCACGCCTGTAAAAGGGGCTTGCGGTCCCGGCGCTTTTGGCGGATCTTGTCAGAATGCAGAGGTTTTTTGCAGCCCGGCGCGGGCACAGGCCGTCAAAACCGAAAAAAAACTGAAAACTATCCAAAAAGGCTTGCAATATCCAACGGTATCGGGTAAAATTAAGTTCCGTCAAGATTTGAACGGGCGGCCCAAAAATCGGGGCCGCGCAGCTGCCGCACACATTCGCACATCCCCGTGCGGACACAGGGCAGCCCGGCCGGTGTTCACAGAAACACAGGGCCGGACAGGATTTTATAACTGGAGGAAAAAACAATGACGAAAGTTGATTTGATCGCCAAAGTGGCCGCCGATGCCGGCCTGACCAAGAAGGACGCCGAGAAAGCCATCAATGCCGCTCTGGACGCCATCACCGCCGCTCTGGTGGAGGGCGATAAGGTCGCTCTGGTTGGCTTCGGCACCTTCGAGGCACGCGAGCGCGCTGCCCGTGTCTGCCGCGACCCCCGCACCCATGCCGAGATCCCCGTGCCCGCCACCACGGTGCCTGCTTTCAAGGCCGGCAAGGCTCTGAAGGACGCTCTGGCAAAATAAGCGAGCTTTTCCGCACGGCTGTGCGGTGCAGGCAAGCGGACGGCAGCTCGTCCGCTTGCCTTTTCATTTTGGAAAGGAGCACTGTATCGAATGCGTATCGACAAATATCTCAAGGTCAGCCGCCTGATCAAGCGGCGCACGGTGGCCAACGAGGTGGCCGACGCCGGCCGCATCGAGGTCAACGGAAAACCGGTGAAGGCAAGCTATGCCGTCAAGGTGGGCGATGTGATCGAGATCACCTTCGGCAACCGCCCGGTCAAGGTGCGGGTGCTGTCTGTGGAGGCCGCGGCCGGCAAGGACGTGGCGCGCGAGATGTACGAAGTGCTGGAGGGCTGAGCGGTTCTATCCCATAGCCTGTCTGCATATCCTGTATCAAAAACGGAAGGTGGATATCGGATATGCAAACACAGACAGAACGCCCGGCCGCGCCGCACAACATCATCATGGAAAACCGCCGCAGTCTCACGGCCACCGGCGTGCGCTCGATCATCAGCTACGACGCCTACGCCGCCACGCTGGAAACCGAACAGGGGATGCTGCAGATCGGCGGCGAGGGGCTGAAGGTGAGCGAGCTCTCCACCCAAAGCGGCGAGGTGAAGATCAGCGGGAGCATTGAATACCTGCAATATACCGACCGGGCCGAGAAAAAATCCGGCCTGTGGCATCGGCTGGTGCGCTGATGCCGGTGGCGATCGACGTCCCGCTGGCGCTGGCGGATGTGCTGTGCTGCCTGGGGCTGGGGCTTGCGGTGGCGGCGCTGTACGACGGAGTCCTTTTTTTGTTCGGCCGCCGCGTGGTGCTGCCGCTGGACATCGCCGCGTTTGTGCTGGCGGGTATCCTGGCGTGCAGCTATGCGGCCTCCCGCAGCTACGCAGGGGTGGTGCGCTGGTATCATCTGGCCGGGATGGCGGCGGGAGCGGCGGCGTATCAGAATGTCCTGGCGCCGGCCACCTTCCGCCTGCGCCGGCTGATCCTGTGGGTGCTGGGGCTTCCGCTGCGCCTGCTGGTGCGGATTGCGGCGCCTCCGGCCAGGCGCCTGAAAGGCTGGATACAGGCGGAACGGTCCCGAAGAATCGAAAAAAAACGCCTGAAAGCCCGCCAAAAGCGGATAAAACAGTTGCAAAGCACGGCAAAAGTGTTGTATAATTCTAACTGATAATCCGTCTGTAGAATCTTGCAGAGCGGGATGGGGGAGACCACAGCCATGTCCAAGAGGGTAAAACACAAAAAAGCACGCGCACGTCTGGCAGCATGGGGCGTTATGGGCCTGGTGCTGTGCTATCTGGTGGTTTCCTTTATCCAGACACAGGTGGAGATCGCAAGCAAAAAACAGGAGCTTTCCGCGGTGCAGACCCAGCTGACAGAGCAGCTCGCGCGCAACACCGAGCTGACCCGTGTGCTGGAGAGCGGCACCGAGGAGGAGATCATGGAACGCATTGCCCGCGACCGGTTCGGCTACGCCATGCCCGGCGAGCGGGTGTTCGTGGATACCAGCGGCAAATAGCAGGGAGATCCCCCGCTTTTGATATTAACAATCGCAAAGGAGTTTTTCCGTTACATGGAGTTTGAGGTAGGAAGTATCGTTGAGGGCAAGGTCACCGGCGTAAAAAGTTTCGGCGCGTTTGTCGAGTTGCCCGGCAACAAAACCGGTATGGTGCACATCTCAGAGGTTTCCAACGAGTATATCCAGGATCTTTCCACGGTCCTCACACAGGGCCAGATGGTGAAGGTGAAGGTGATGAACATCGCGCCCGACGGCAAGATCGCGCTGTCCATCAAGCGCACCCAGCCCGCGCCGGAACGCGGCAGTCGTCCGCCCCGCAAGGAGCACGGCGGCCAGCAGCATCCGGGCGGCGGCGCGGCGGCCCGCAGCGGCGGACGTCCGCCCCGCAAGGAA
>NHCFR00700__coassemble_1815_pt1 | contig 13265 bp, 12 predicted proteins | sample NHCFR00700__metabat2_high_PE_054 | metagenome-assembled genome bin NHCFR00700
AGTTTTACTCGATTTTTTTCAAAAAATCGCGGATTCCAAAGGCAGAGCCTTTGGGAACTTTCCCGTTCGCACTCCGCTCCGCCTTGACATTTTTCGCCCCGATGGTATACAATAGGTAACGCCCGTTTCGGGCAAAAGAGCAACTTAGGATTTTAGGCTCGCTGGAGCAATCCAGACCCACCCCTGCCGGACCTCGCGGCGCCGGAGGGGTAAAATCTCGCCGCGGGAGAATTGTATATGAAAAAGATCAACACACACAGGATCGTGCGCTGCGCTCTGATCGCCGCCGTCTATGCGGCCGTCTGCCTGGCGCTTCCCATGCTCAGCTATGGCCCGGTGCAGGTGCGCTTTTCCGAGGCGTTCACCCTGCTGCCCGTCCTGATGCCTGAGGCCGTCCCCGGCGTTGTGCTGGGCTGCTTTCTGGCCAACCTGATCGGCACTTTGCTGGGCACCACTATGGCGGTGGACATCTTCTTCGGCACGCTGGCCACTCTGCTGGCCGCGCTGCTCACCCGCTGCCTGGCCAATGTCCGCATCGCAGGGCTGGCGCTGCCCGGCATGATCCCGCCGGTGCTGTGCAACGCCCTGATCGTCGGCGCCGAGCTGACCGCGCTGTATTCCAACACCTTCACCGCCGGCCTGTTCGCCTTCAACGCCGTCACGGTGGGTGTGGGCGAGCTGGCGGCCTGTCTGCTGGGCGTGCTGCTCGTGTGGGTGATCGAACGAAATCCCGCGCTGAAAAAAGCCTTCACTTCCTGATATCATACAGAACGGGGGAACACCGATGGCACAGACACAACTTGTCCTGTGGGACTGGAACGGCACACTGCTGAACGATTTGCAGCTGTCCATCCAGGCGCTGAACCGGCTGCTGGCCGAAAACGGCTATCCGCAGCAGTTCGACACCCGCGCCTATCGGAAGATCTTCGGGTTCCCCATCCAGGACTACTACCGCAGGGCGGGCTTCGACTTTTCCCGCCACCCCTACGACCGGTTGGCGCAGCGCTATATGGAGATGTATATCCCCGCCTCCGAAGGCTGCCGGCTGAGCCCCGGCGCAAAGGCTGTGCTTGCGCAGCTGCAAAAACAGGGGATGCGGCAGGTGATTCTGTCGGCTTCGCCGCTGGACCTGCTTCGCCATCAGGTGAGCGCGCAGGGTCTGGAAGGTTTCTTTGAAAAGTTGCTCGGCCTTTCGGACATCTACGCGGTCAGCAAGGTGCAGCTGGGCGTGGACTGGATGCAGCAGAGCGGCATCGACCCGCAGTCGGCCGTGATGGTCGGCGACTCGCTGCACGACGCCGAGGTCGCCGCCGCAATGGGCGTGCGGTGTGTGCTGTATGCGGGCGGCCACCAGCCGCCGTCCCGTCTGGCACAGGCAGGCTGTCCGGTGATCGGGCGGCTGCGCCAGCTGCCGCAGCTTCTGGCGGAACAATAAACGATAAGCCCGGCGGGCGAAAATCTCGGTTTCCTTGCCCGCCGGGCTTTTTTTGGTACTGGCGTGGTCAGCCGGGCAGGGAAGCAGAGCTGCTCTCGCCCACCGGACATTTGGAGGGCACCACACGGGCCGACTGCACCCAGGTGCGGCTCACCGGCCCGATATCCGGCACAAGGCCAAAGGTGTACTGTATGCACATCTCTTCTCCGTTGCCGTCGGTAACCACCGCTTCGGCCACCACGGTGTCTCCCTCGCGCCGGTACTGTACCGACACCTGCTCGTCCTGCGGCATCGTGGGGGGATCGCCCAGCGGCAGCTCGGTTTTTCCCTCCAGCGCGGCGGGGAGTAGATCAGGGCAATTGCCCCACTGTTCGTTCTCGGGAGAGAAATCCGCCTGCAGCAGCATAGATAGACGATTCAGCGGCAACGGGTCCTCTTCGTACTGCGACGGCCAGTAGAGCAGTCGGTATTTGACCCAGCCGGCCAGCTCGTCCGCCGTCCATTCACTGGGGGAGTCGAAGTCCCGCCGGATGCCGCTGAATACCAGCGCCGACATCTGGTGCTGCAGCATCGTCCACTGGTCGCTCGTCAGGCCCAGCTCGGTCTGGGTGTGTTCGGCCGGCGGTTCGGGCATCTCCATGCCCCCGCTCACCCGCTCGCTGACCACCCGGTATCCGTCCCCCTCCGGCTCCAGCAGCAAGTATCTCTCCCAGCCTCCGTCGCTGGTCTGCGGGGCGGTGATCGCTGTTTCGGGCTGATACCGCGTTGCCGTGCGCGCAAACCAGAGGCAGCAGTCGGGATCGGCCTTGAGGCAGTCCCCCCAGCTCGTTTGGCTGTCGATCATTTCGTCCAGCATTCCCGTCGCTTCCCAGTCTTCCGGTTCCACATAGGAAAGCTCCTCGATCTCAAACAGCGCAAACCGCCGCTCGTCATACTGCATATATTTTTCCAGCGCCGCCTTTGCCTGCGCCTGGGTGGGACGCTGCGGTTCTGCGGCAGGGTTGGCGGCAAAACAGGCGGTCAGTCCCACCGCCAGCGCCAGCGCTGCGACCAGTGCCGCGCGGGATACCGGACGGCTGTGCAGCGTGTGCTTGATGCGCACCGCCACATCGCTCTCGCCAAAGGCCAGCAGAGCCGGAAAACCGTGGCTTGTGCCCGCCGCCTCCAGCAGTACCGCCGCATACCGCTGGCGCTCGGCGGCACCGGCGGTGCGCAGTGCGCTTTCGTCACAGGCGGTTTCGATGTCGCGGCAGAGCATCCGCCAGGCCACCCACACCAGCGGATTGAACCAGTGCAGACAGAGCGCCGCAAAGGCAAGCAGCTTGAACAGAGGGTCGCGGCGGCGGATATGCGCGCGTTCGTGGGTCAGGATATACCCGCGCTGCGCGGCGGGAAGGTGAGAAGGGAGATAGATGCGCGGGCGGAAAACACCCAGCACGAACGGACCGTCGATCCGGTCGGCCAGATAGACCCCCGGCTCCAGCTCCACCGCCTCAGCCAGCCGGCGGCGCAGACCCAGCAGCTGCACTCCCGCCGCCGTCAGCATCGCGATCGTTCCCGCCAGCCACACACAGGCGCCCACAAACAGCCAGATCTGCAGCGGATTGGCAGAGAACTCGGGTCGTGCGGCGGGCAGCGCGGCATTCACCGCCTGGGTCACCGGCGGCACCAGCAGATCCACCGCGGGTTTCGCCGCCATGCCGATGTCGGAGGGGATGTATTCCACCCGTCCGCGGTGGGAGGAAGCCCCCAGCAGTCCCAGCAGCGACAGCGCGCTGGTCACCGACACCGGGCACAGCAGCCGGAACACCGGCGCGGCCCACAGCCAGCACACCGCCTGCCGCGGCGCTTTTCGCAGCAGCGCACGCACACACAGCACCGCCGCGATGACCAGCGCACCGGTCCAGCTCATGTTCAGAACGGAGATGAAAATTTCGGTGATGCGCTCTTCCATGAGTCACTCCTCCTTTTCGGCCTGCTCGATCATCCGCCGCAGCTGCTCGATCTCCTCCCGCTGCAGCTTGCGGTTTCCGGTGAAGGCGGCGATAAATCCCGGCAGCGATCCGCCGAAGCTGTTCTGCACATAGGCCCGGCTCTGGCGGCTGAAAAACTCCTCCCGCGACAGCACCGCGCGCACGGTGCCGTTCTCGTTGGCAAACAGCCCCCGCTGGCACAGACGGCGCAGAACGGTATAGGTGGTGGACTTTTTCCAGCCCAGTTCCGCGGCCGCCAGCTCCACAAGACGGCTGCTGGTCAGTGGCTGCTCGGCCCAGATCAGGTCGGCAAAGCGCTGCTCCACCTCGCCCAGCTGATAGGTTTCCATAGGATGCCCCCCTTTTCGGTCTACATGGTGTAGACTCTCTTTGCAGTTTCAGTTTACAATATGTAGACCGGCGCTGTCAATCTGCGATTTCCCCAAAGAAGCGGATGCGTTTTGCAGCAAAACAGAAAAAAGCCCGGCGGAGTTTTCTCCGTCGGGCAGAGAGATCAGGGTTTGCGCACGGTCAGCAGAAAGCGGTGGATGGTGCCTTCCACGCATCCGGTCTGCTCCAGCGTCCGCTGGGCCTTGAGCAGGCCGGGCAGGCAGCGCTCCACCGAGAATCCGCGGAACTCCCACTCGATCACCCTGGCAAACCACACCAGCGCCCCCACATCGTAAAACCGGATGGGGCGGAAGGCCTCCTCGCCGCGCAGTACGGCAAAGCCCGCCTGTTCAAAGCGGCGGCGCACTCTGTCCAGACACAGGTCGGGGTAGGGGGCAGGCAGGCCGGGCAGCAGCAGCCGGACCAGGTCGCGGTCGTTCTGCCCGCCCACCTGCTGGGTGACAAAGACGCCGCCCGGTTTCAGCACCCGCAGCAGCTCCGGGATGTTGAAGTCCGCGTGGCGGTCGAGCACAAGGTCGAAGCTCGCGTCCGCAAAGGGGAGCGCCCCGCCGCTCTCGGCCGGGCGGAAGTCGATGCCCCGTGCCCCCAGCACCTTTCGGCATAGCTGCACATTGGGGGCGTACCCTTCGGTGGCGCTGGTGAGAGCGGCGGGATGCCCCAGCGACAGCAGAAATTCCCCGCCGCCGGTGTCGATGTCCAGAATGCGGCTGTCCGGCCGCAGATACCGCCGCACCTCGCGCTCGTAGTCCCACGGCAGGTCCTGTTCCTCCTCGTACCGGCCGCGAATATGGGAAAAATCCCATCCCTGCATCACGGCTGCCGCTTCCTCGCGCAGCCACTCGGTTTTCATCTCTTCGATCGTTTTCATTTGGTTCGGCTCCTTTCGCCAGTCGATGGTATATCGATCGGACGGCGCAGCCGGACGGACGCCCTGTTCCTGCGCCCGATGCAGAGGGTCATCCGCCGAAAGGCTGCACCGGGCCGTTACCTCGAACCATTTTCGTCCGCACGAAGCTCACCCCTTTCCTCGGGTGCGGCAAGCAAAAAGAGCCCCCGTCCGCGGCTCAGACGGACGGGGGAGAACGGAAGATCCGCAGCAGGCCGGTTACAGAATGCGCACCCGGATCACGCCGGGGATCGCTTCCAGTTGGGCCTGCAGGTCGGCGGGCAGGGCACCGGTGGCGTCCAGCATGGTGTAGGCCATATTGCCGCGGGATTTGTTCACCATGTTCTCGATGTTCAGCGCCGCGCCGGTGGTCACGGCGGTGATGCCGGCGATCAGGCCGGGCTCGTTTTTATGGATCACGCAGATGCGCTTGTCGCCGGCACGCGCCTGGGTGACGGCGGGCAGGTTCACGCTGTTGGTGATGTTGCCGTTCAGCAGGTAGTCGGCCAGCTCGTCGGCCGCCATCACGGCGCAGTTTTCCTCGCTTTCGGGGGTGGAGGCGCCCAGATGCGGGATGCAGGTCACGCCCGGCTGGTCCAGCAGCGCCTCGCAGGGGAAGTCGGTGACATAGGCGGCCACCTTGCCGGCTGCCAGCGCGGCCAGCAGGGCCTCGTTGTCCACCAGCTCGCCGCGGGCAAAGTTGAGGACGCGCACGCCCTGTTTGCAGGAGGCCAGCGCCGACGCATTGAGGAAGCCTTTTGTGCTGGCGTTCACCGGCAGATGCAGGGTGATGTAGTCGCACTGGGAGAGGATCTCGCCCAGCTGTGCGCAGTGTATCACCTCGCCGGAGAGGTTCCACGCCGCTTCCACCGAGATATACGGGTCGTAGCCGTACACCTGCATGCCCAGGTGCAGGGCCATGTTGGCCACCTTCACGCCGATGGCGCCCAGACCCACTACGCCCAGCTTTTTGCCGCGCAGCTCGGGGCCGACAAACTGGCCTTTGCCCTTTTCCACCATGCCGGGCACCGCGTCGCCCTGCCCTTTCAGGGCGTCGGCCCAGCGGATGGCGGGGGCCACATTGCGGCTGGCCAGCACCAGGCCGCCGATGGTCAGCTCGGCCACCGCGCCGGCGTTCGCGCCGGGGGTGTTAAAGACGACGATGCCCTTTTCCGAGCAGGCGTCCACCGGGATATTGTTCACGCCCGCCCCCGCGCGGCCGATGGCCAGCAGGGAATCGGGCAGCGGCATCTCGTGCATCTTCGCGCTGCGCACCAGGATACCGGCCGGCGCGCCGGCGTTGTTGTCCACCGCGAACTGGGCGGCCGGCAGACGCGCCAGGCCCGCCGCCGCGATGGAATTCAGCGTTTTGATGGTATACATGATATGTTTCCCCCTCGATGGTCAGCCGTGCTGTGCGGCGAACTGTTTCATGAATGCAACCAGCTCCACGATGCCCTCGCGCGGCATCGCGTTGTAGATGGAGGCCCGCATGCCGCCCACCAGACGGTGCCCCTTGATGTTCACAAAGCCCGCCTTGGCCGCCTCGGCGCAGAACAGCGCGTCGGTCTCGGGATCGGGGCTGGTGAAGGTCACGTTCATGATGCTGCGGTCGGGCTTGTTGACGGGATTTTTGTAGAAGTCCTGGCTGTCGAGATAGTCGTACAGCAGCGCGGCCTTTTCGTTGTTGCGCGCTTCCATCGCGGCAAGGCCCCCCACTTCCTCCTCGATCCATTTCAGCACGAGGCCGGTCATGTAGATGCACCAGCAGGGCGGCGTGTTGTACATGCTGTCGGCGTCGATGATGGTCTTGTAGTTCAGCATATCCGGCACGGCGGGCCCAGCCTTGCCCAGCAAATCTTCCCGCACGATGGCGATGGCCATGCCGGCGGGGGCAACGTTTTTCTGCACGCCGAAATAGATCAGGCCGTATTTGCTCACGTCGGTGGGGCGGGACAGGATGCAGCTGGACATATCGGCCACCAGCGGGATGCCCTCCACCTGGGGCAGCTTGGTGAAGCGGGTGCCGAAGATGGTGTTGTTCTCGCAGATATGGATATAGCTGGCGTCTTTGGAGTATTCCAGCGCGTCCACATCGGGGATGGCGGTGTAGTTGCAGTCGGCGGTGTTGGCCACGATGTTCACCCTGCCGAACTTGGCGGCCTCCTTGGCGGCGCGCTTGGAGAAGTTGCCGGTGACGAGGTAGTCGGCGGCGCCGGTGGTCATCAGGTTCAGCGGCACCATCGCGAACTGGGTGGAGGCGCCGCCCTGGAAAAAGCCGATGCGGTAGTTGTCGGGGACGTTCAGCACACGGCGAAGCCGGGCTTCGGTGTCTTTGGCAATGGCGTCGAATACCTTACTTCGGTGGCTCATCTCCATCACAGACTGGCCGGACGACCCGTACTCCATCAATTCCGCCTGTGCGGTGCGCAGAACGGGCTCGGGCAGCATCGACGGACCTGCACTGAAGTTGTATACTCTTGCCATTTGTACTCCCTCCTGAAACAGTTGCTTTAACACACCAAAGTGTTGCTACTAATTATAGCGAATCGTGCGGATAAAAAACAGGGCTAATTTTCATAATTATTTAACAAAAAGTGAACGAAAAATATACAGAACATACAAATGTGTGCGAGGAACGCACACACAAAGCAAAAAAAGTCCCGATTCTGCGCACAAATTGCAGAACCGGGACAATATGTATTTGAACGGGGTACAGATTTGCGGCGCTCTGCGCGGTCACTGATAGTCGATGGGCAAAGTGGCCAGGCCGTTGAGGTCCGGGCCGGCCAGATTCCCGGCCAGATATTCGTAGTATCCCTGCGACGCGATCATGGCGGCGTTGTCGCCGCAGTACTGCAAAGCGGGCAGCTGCAGCCGGATACCCAGCTTTTTGGCGCCCGCTTCCAGCTGGCTGCGCAGCTGGCGGTTCGCGGCCACACCGCCCGCCAGACAGATCACCGGGGCGTGGGTGTCTGCGGCGGCCAGCAGCAGCTTTTCGGCCAGGATGTCGGTGATGCGCCACTCGAAGCTGGCGGCCAGGTCCGGCACGCTGACCTCCTCGCCCTTCATTTTGGCCTGGTTCACCACGTTCAGCACGGCGGTTTTCAGGCCGGAAAAGCTCACGTTGTAGCGGCCGTCCACATGGGGCACCGGCAGCTTGTAGGCCCTGGGGTCGCCGCTCTGCGCGGCGCGGCTGACGGCCGGCCCGCCCGGGTATCCCAGCCCCAGCGTGCGGCTCACCTTGTCGAACGCCTCGCCGGCGGCGTCGTCCACCGTGCGGCCCAGCACCCGGAAGCGTGTGTAGCTCTCCACCTGCACGATGTGGCTGTGCCCGCCGCTGGCCACCATGCAGAGGAAGGGCGGCTCCAGAGCGGGGTGGGTGAGATAGAGGGCGGCCACATGGCCGCGCAGATGGTGCACCGGGATCAGCGGTTTGCCCGCGGCATAGGCCAGCCCCTTGGCGAAGTTCACCCCCACCAGCACCGCGCCGATCAGGCCCGGCGCAAAGCTCACCGCCACCGCGTCGATGGCGGACAGCGGCAGCCCGGCCTGTTCCAGCGCCAGCCGCGCGGTGGCGCTGATCGATTCGATGTGGCGGCGGCTGGCGATCTCGGGCACCACACCGCCGTACAGGTTCTGCTCGGCGGCGCTGGACGCAATCGTGCTGGACAGCACCTTCCGGCCGTCCTCCACCACCGCCACCGCCGTCTCGTCGCAGGTCGATTCAATTCCTAAAATATACATTCCGGAAATTTCCTTTCGTTTTATACAGAAAAATGGGGGATTTGCCCCGCTCACAGCAGCCTGTTCATCACGATGGCGTCGTCGGGGGGATTCGTGAAAAAACGCCTGCGCAGCCCGGCGCGGGAAAACCCCAGCGCGTCGTACAGCGCCAGCGCGGGCGTGTTCCGGCTGCGCACCTCCAGAAAACAGACCGCCGCCCCTTCGGCCTTCAGCGCCTCCAGCGCCCCGCACAGCAGCGCTCTGGCGGCCCCCTGCCGCCGGAAGGAGGGGTGGATGGTGACGGTGTTCAGGCTGGCCTCGTCGGCCGCCAGCTGGAACGCCGCCAGCCCGGCGATGGCGTCCCCCCGCCGCACCACGAACAGCCGCGCCCCCTCAAAGGAAAGCTCCTCGGCCAGCTGGGCCTCGGTCCAGGGGTCGGGGGCGTGCCGCTCGATGGCGGCGCAGACGGCCAGCTCCTCCGGCCGCATCGGTTCCACAGTCCAGCTCATCCGTGCGCCTCCAGCCAGTTCTGCCCGCGCTGCACCTCGGCGGTCAGCGGCACCGACAGCTGCGCGGCCTGCTCCATCTCCTCTTTCAGGATGGCGGCGGCCCTGTCGGCCTCCTCCAGCGGGCACTCCACGATCAGCTCGTCGTGCACCTGCAAAATCAGACGCGCCTGCAGGCTCTCGGCGGCCAAACGGTTCGCCACCTTCACCATCGCCAGCTTGATGATGTCGGCGGCGGTGCCCTGGATGGGGGTGTTCAGCGCCATCCGCTCGCCCTGCGCCCGGATGTTGCGGTTGGAGCTGGACAGCTCCGGCAGCAGGCGGCGGCGTCCGTACAGGGTGGTCACATAGCCCTTTTCGATGCCCTCGGCCACCACCCGGTCCATATATTCCTTCACCTTGGGATAGGCGCCCAGATAGGCTTTGATGAAGTCGTCGGCCTCTTTCACAGACACCCCCAGGTCCCGGCTGAGGCTGTAGGCCCCCTTGCCGTAGAGGATGCCGAAGTTCACCGCCTTCACCGAGCTGCGCATGCGGGGCGTCACTTCCTCGGGCGGCAGCTGGTACAGGCGGCTGGCGGTGGCGCGGTGGATGTCGGCGCCGTGGCGGAAGGCCTCCCGCATCGCCTCGTCGCCCGAGATGTGGGCCATGATGCGCAGCTCGATCTGGCTGTAGTCGGCGTCCAGCAGCACACAGCCCTCCTTCGCGGTGAAATACCGGCGCAGGCGGCTGCCCAGCTCGGTGCGGATGGGGATGTTCTGCAGGTTCGGCTCGTTGGAGGAGATGCGCCCGGTGCGGGTCTCGGTCTGGCGGAAGGTGGAGTGGATGCGCCCGTCTTCCCCGATCACCTTCAACAGCCCCTCGGCATAGGTGGAGTTGAGCTTCTGATACACGCGGTATTCCAGAATCTTGTCGATGACAGGATGGTAATTGCGCAGGCTGTCCAGCGTGTCGGCGTCGGTGGAGTAGCCGCTCTTGGTCTTTTTGCGGGGCGGCAGGCCCAGCTTGTCGAACAGCGCTTCGCCCAGCTGCTTGGGACTGTTGAGGTTGAAGGTGTAGCCCACCTCGTCGTAGATCTCGGCCAGCAGGGTCTCCAGCCTGGCGCGCAGCTCGGCGCCGAACTCCACCAGCCCCTCCTCGTCCACCTGCACGCCCAGCAGCTCCATCTCGGCCAGCACGGCGGCCAGCGGCAGCTCGATCTCCTCCAGCAGCCGGTCCATCCCGGCCTTGCGGCAGGCGGCGTCCAGCTTGTCCAGCAGGGCGGCGGCCATGCCCGCGGCGGGGCATTCCTCGCAGGCAAACGCCGGCTGGATGCCGTATTCCGCGCCCAGACGGGCGGGGGAGTAGTCGCTGGCGGAGGGGTTGAGCAGATAGGCGGCCAGCGCGCCGTCGAAGGCGATGGTTTTGCAGCGCACGCCGGCGGCCAGCGCCTGCTTGTACAGCGGCTTTGCGTCGAACACCCGCAGCTGCACGAACGGGTCGGCCAGCAGGGCGGTCAGCGCCTCGCTGTGCTCGGCGGCCAGCCAGACGCCATCGCCGTCCACCACGGCCCAGCCGGTCTCGGCGGGCAGGATGCAGGCGGCGCCCTCCACCCGGTGCCCTTCCAGCGGGGCGGCGGAAACGGCAGGCAGGTCGGCGGCGGGGGCGGCCTGCGCTTCCATGCCGAACTTCTCCAGCATCGCGGGCATCTCCAGCCCGGCCAGCAGCGCGGCGGCGGCAGCGGGGTCGCCCCCGGTGCGGCGGTAGTGGCCGGGCGCGGTGTCGATGGGCACATGGCAGTCGATCTCGGCCAGCGTGCGGGACAGGCGCGCCTCGGCCTCGTGCTCTGCCAGCTTTTTGCGCTGGCCGGGCTTGATGCGCCCGTCGTCCAGGTTCTCGTACACGCCGTCCAGCGAACCAAAGGCGGAGATCAGCGTAAGAGCGGTCTTTTCTCCGATCCCGGCCACGCCGGGGATGTTGTCGCTGGTGTCTCCCATCAGCGCCTTCACCTCGATCAGCTGGCGGGGGGACACGCCGTATTTTTCGGTCACGGCGGCCTCATCCATCACGACCGTCTCGCTGCGCCCCGCCCTGGTGGAGGCCAGCAGCACCGCCGTGTGCGGGCCGGCCAGCTGCAGGCTGTCGCGGTCGCCGGTGGCCAGCCGGCACTCGTCGCCCCGCGCCTCGGCGGCGGCGGAGAGGGTGCCCAGGATGTCGTCGGCCTCGTAGCCCTCCAGGCTCACCATCACGAACCCCAGCGCCGCCAGCAGTTCCTTCAGCAGGGGCATCTGGGCGGCCAGCTCCTCCGGCATCCCCTTGCGGGTGCCCTTGTACTGGTCGTACAGCTTGTGGCGGAAGGTGGGGGCCTTGCGGTCGAAGGCGATGGCCACCTCGTCGGGGCGCTCGTCCTGCAAAAGCTTATGCAGAATATTCAAAAAGCCATAGATGGCGTTGGTGTACTGGCCGTTTTTGGTGGTCAGCAGCTTGATGCCGTAAAATGCGCGGTTGACGATGCTGTTGCCGTCCAATACCAGAAGTTTCACGGGGCAGCCTCCTTTGAAAGTGAAATACAGACAGGTTTAGTATACCACATCGGCGGGATTTATGGTACAATAAATGCTGTATACGGTTCAACCGCGGGCGTCCGCCGCCCGCCGCAGAGGAGAACGAGGGATATTTTGAACACACGCATCCACATCGGGCCGCTGGCCCTTGCACCGGGCGCGGCCCTTGCGCCGATGGCCGGTTTCACCGATGCGGCCCAGCGCCGCCTGGCCGCCCGCTGGGGCGCCAGCTTCACCGTCAGCGAGATGGTCAGCGCCAAGGCCCTGACCTTGGGCGACAAGAAAAGCCCGCGCCTGATCGAGAACGGCGAAAACTGCGCCCCCTACGGCGTGCAGCTGTTCGGCGCCGAGCCGGACACGATGGCACAGGCCGCCGAGCTGATCGCCGGATATGCATTCGACTTCTACGACATCAACATGGGCTGCCCCGCGCCCAAGATCACCGGCAGCGGCGCGGGCAGCGCCCTGATGAAGGACCCGGCTTTGGCCGGGCGCATCGCCGCGGCGGTGGTGAAAGCGGCCGGCAGCCGCCCGGTCACCGTGAAAATGCGCATCGGATGGGACGAGGACACCATCACCGCCGTCGAGCTGGCCAAGCGCTGCGAGGACGCGGGGGTGGCGCTGCTGGCGGTGCACGGGCGCACCCGCGCCGAGATGTACCACCCCGGCATCCACCCGGAATGGATCGCTGCCGTCAAGCAGGCGGTGCGGATCCCGGTGCTGGCCAACGGCGATATCTCCACCGCGCAGCAGGCGCTGGATCTTCTGTCCGCCACCGGCTGCGACGGCGTGATGGTGGGCCGCGGCGCGCTGGGCGCCCCCTGGCTGTTCGCGCAGATCAAAGCGGCGCTGGAGGGCAGGGAGATCCCGCCCGCCCCCGGCCTTGCCGAGCGGATGAGCCTCCTGCGCGGGCAGGTGGCCGACATGGTGGCCGAAAAGGGCGAGTATGTGGCCATGAGCCAGGCGCGAAGCAGCGCTATCTATTATATGCGGGGGCTGCCGGGTGCGCCGTCGCTGCGCCGCGCCTGCTGCCAGCTGTCCAGCATGGCCGACCTCGACGCGCTGATCGAGCGCATCCTGCGCGAAAACCCCGACCGCTGAACCTTCACAGCGCCATCCGGGTCAGCTCGTCCAGGTTCTGCTCGTAGCAGGGCAGCATGGTGCGCACAAAATCGTCGGCCGCCGGGCAGTGCATGTCGGCCAGCGCCTGCATCTGCTGCTCCAGCGCGCTGGCAAACTCGCGGTTGCCGGTGCGGCACTCCTCGGTGCACTTGATGATGGCCGACAGCCGGTCGGCCGCCTTCAGCAGACGCCGCTCCTCCTCGTTCAGGCCGCTCTCGTCCAGATAGGGCGCCAGCGCGGGCTGGATGTCGGGCGGCAGCATCCGGCGCATCGTGTGCAGGCTCTCGGCCTCGATGGCGCGGTAGGCGCGCAGCATCCCCTCGCTCTTGTATTTCACGGGGGTGGGCATGTCGCCGGTGAGGATCTCGGCGGCGTCGTGATACAGCGCCGCCACCGCCACCGCTTCGGGGCGGACCGGCGCGCCGTACCGCGCGCGGGCAAGCAGGCACAGCAAATGCGCCAGCTGGGCGGTCTCGGCGGTGTGTTCGCTGAGGGTCTCGGGCCGGGCGGTGCGCATCAGGCTCCAGCGCTGGATGTATTTCATGCGCGCCAGAAGGGCGCTGAACGGAAACAATTTCATGCGGCAGGCTCCTTTCGGGATGTTCTTCCGGTATTATACCATGAAGCGACAGCAGAATGGTAGGATTGACTGTCTGTTCCGCC
>NHCFR00700__coassemble_1823_pt1 | contig 13217 bp, 12 predicted proteins | sample NHCFR00700__metabat2_high_PE_054 | metagenome-assembled genome bin NHCFR00700
GCTGGTAGAGCACCTGCTTGACGTGCAGGGGGTCAGGGATTCGAGTTCCTTAGCGCCCACCATACAAAACCGCATTGCGAATGCTGCAATGCGGTTTTTCTTTGGTTATCCGGCCCAGAATCGAACAGGTGGGGCGTTTGTGATTTTACACGTTTCTTTTTGCCGGCGCGCGCTTTCTTTTGTCGGCGCGATGCATTGACAAAAACCGGCCGGATACCTTAATATAGTACAGGATTGTCAGTATTTTTGCGTTCGCCCTGCGGGGCGTGAATGGATACAGGAGGGCTACTATTTTATGAAACGTACCGATCTTCGCAATATTGCCATCATTGCGCACGTTGACCACGGCAAGACCACCCTGGTCGACCAGATGCTGAAACAAAGCGGCGCGTTCCGCGACAACCAGCAGGTGGCCGAGCGCGTGATGGACTCGGGCGATATCGAGCGTGAGCGCGGCATCACCATTCTGGCCAAAAACTGCAGCTGCGTCTACAACGACGTCAAGATCAACCTGGTCGACACCCCGGGCCATGCCGACTTCGGCGGCGAGGTCGAGCGCGTGCTGAAGATGGTGAACGGTGTGCTGCTGCTGGTGGACGCCGCCGAGGGCTGCATGCCCCAGACCCGCTTTGTGCTGCAAAAAGCCCTGCAGCAGAACCTGAGCCTGGTCATCGCCGTGAACAAGATCGACCGTCCCGACGCCCGCATCAAGGAAGTCATCGACGAGATCCTGCTGCTTCTGATGGACCTGGGCGCCACCGACGAGCAGCTGGACAGCCCGATGGTGTTTTGCTCCGGCCGCGCCGGCACCGCCAGCTACAGCCCCGATGTGGAAGGCACCGACCTGAAACCTCTGTTCGAGACGATCCTGGAGTACGTGAAGTGCCCCGAAGGCGATCCCGAAGCGCCCATGTCCATGCTGTGCTCCAGCGTTGACTACAACGAGTTTGTGGGCCGCATCGGCATCGGCCGCGTGGAGAACGGCACCATCAAGGTGGGCCAGGACGTGCAGGTGTGCGACTGGCACGACCATGACCTCGCCATGAAGGGCCGCATCACCGCCCTGTACAGCTTCGAGGCCAACGGCCGCACCCCCATCGAGTCCGCGCAGGCGGGCGACATCGTGGCCTTCTCCGGCCTCACCGACATCACCATCGGCAACACCCTGTGCGACCCCGCCTTTGTGGAGCCGCTGCCCTTCGTCAAGATCAACGACCCCACTGTTGAGATGACCTTCTCTGTCAACGACAGCCCCTTTGCCGGCAAGGAGGGCAAGTTCGTCACAAGCCGCCAGATCCGCGACCGCCTGCAGAAAGAGCTGCTGAAGGATGTGGCTCTGAAGGTGGAGGACTCCGCCACCACCGACAGCTTCCGCGTGATGGGCCGCGGCGAGATGCACCTGTCCATCCTCATCGAGAACATGCGCCGCGAGGGCTATGAGCTGCAGGTATCCCCGCCCAAGGTTCTGACCCACGAGGAGAACGGCAAGCTGATGGAGCCGATGGAGCATGTGGTCATCGACGTGCCCACCGAATACCAGGGCAGCGTGATGATGAAGCTGGGGTCCCGCAAGGGTATCCTGGAGCAGATGCAGCCGATGGGCAGCCGTATGCGCATCGAGTTCCGCATCCCCAGCCGCGGCCTGTTCGGCTACCGCAGCGAATTCCTCACCGACACCCACGGTGAGGGCATTCTGAACACCATCTTCGACGGCTATGCCGAGTGGACCGGCGACATCACCGGCCGCAGCACCGGCAGCCTGGTCAGCTTTGAGACCGGCGAGGCCGTCACCTACGGCCTGTTCAACGCCCAGAACCGCGGCACCCTGATCGTCACGCCCGGCGAGAAGGTGTACGAGGGCATGGTGGTTGGCTACACGCCCACCGGCGAGGACATCAGCGTGAACGTCTGCAAGACCAAGCACCTGTCCAACACCCGTGCGTCCGGCAGCGACGACGCCCTGCGCCTGGTGCCGGTGAGCAAGTTCAGCCTGGAGGAGGCGCTGGAGTTCCTGGCCCCCGACGAGCTGGTGGAGGTCACTCCCAAGAACCTGCGCATCCGCAAGCGCATCCTGAACCATGCCGAGCGCATGAAGACCCTGAAGAAAAAATAAGCCTTTCGGCAGATGCCCCGGCGTCCTGGATAGGGATGCCGGGGTTTTGGTATACAGCGGTTTTGCGGATGGATTGTAAATATTGGATTTTTTGTGGGCAAAGCGTCCAAATCTGCACAGGAAAAATTGTAAATTCAAACGGCTTGTGGTATACTGAAACAGTATATCATGGCACACAAGGCCCAAAAGCGGCTTTGCCGCGGAAAGGATGAAAGGCAGTATGCGCGTTTTGGGCATCGACCCCGGCTATGCGATCGTGGGATGGGGCGTGGTGGACTACACGGCCCCCCGCTTTGAGGCGGTGGACTACGGCGCCGTCACCACCCCGGCTGGCATGGAGTTCGGCCAGCGGCTGAAAGGTGTGTACGGAGGCGTCAGCCGGGTGATCGAGAGCTATCGTCCCGACGCCATCTCGCTGGAACAGCTGTTCTACCAGCACAACCAGACCACCGTCATCGGCGTGGCCGAAGCGCGCGGCGTGGTGCTGCTGGCGGCGGCGCAGGCGGGCGTGCCTGTGTTTGAATACACACCCATGCAGGTGAAGCAGTCGGTGACGGGATACGGCAAAGCGGTGAAAAAGCAGGTGCAGGAGATGACCCGCATCATGCTGCGCCTGCCGGGCATCCCCAAGCCGGACGATACCGCCGACGCGCTGGCGATGGCCATCACCCACGCCCAGTGCAGCGGAAACAGCCAGTTCGACGTGGACCGTCTGCTGGCGCGGGCGCAGACACCGGCCGCAGCCGGCCCCACCCGTCTGCAGATGCTGGAGCGGCAGCTGGCCGCCAAAGGGAGGAAACAGAGATGATCTACTGCCTCACCGGCAGGATTTTGAAAAAAACGCTGGACACCGTGGTCATCAGCTGCGGAGGCGTGGGCTATCTCGCCAGCGTCACCGCCGCGGTGGCGGGCGCGCTGCCCGGCGTGGGGGGCGAAGGCACCCTCTACACCGTCATGAATGTGTCGGAAAACGACGTCAGCCTGTTTGGTTTTGCCACCGAGGAGCAGCGCACCTGTTTCCTCCTGCTCACCGGCGTGTCCGGCGTGGGGCCAAAGGTGGGCCTTGCCATCCTCAACGTCCTCAATCCCGACCGCATCGCGCTGGCCATCTCGGCAGGGGACCACAAGGCGTTCACCGCCGCCAACGGCGTCGGCCCCAAACTGGCCCAGCGTATTGTGCTGGAGCTGAAAGACAAGGTGGCAAAGGGCATGGCGGGCGGCATCACCCTGGAGGATGTGTCCGGCCCGGCCGCTGCTCCGGCGGGAGGCGCCGCCCAGGCGGTGGCCGCGCTCACCAGCCTCGGCTATTCCACCAGCGAAGCCGCCGCCGCCGTGGCTCGCTGCGATCCTGCGCTGCCCGCCGAGGAGATCATCCGGCAGGCACTGCGCAGCATGGCGGCAGGGAGGTAACGCATGGACGAATTGTACGATATCCAGTCCACCCGGCTGGTCGCGCCGCAGGAGGCGCCCGGCGACGGGGAGGCGGAATTTTCACTGCGTCCGCGCACGCTGGACGAATACATCGGCCAGGAGCGCGCCAAGCAGAACCTGAAAATCTATCTGGAAGCCGCCCGCCTGCGCGGTGAACCGCTGGACCATCTGCTGCTGTACGGGCCTCCGGGCCTGGGCAAAACGACCCTCGCCTGCATCGTGGCGGCCGAGATGGGCGTGCAGATCCGCATCACCAGCGGCCCGGCCATCGAAAAGCCGGGCGATCTGGCAGCGCTGCTCACCAACCTGCAGGAAGGCGACGTGCTCTTCATCGACGAGATCCACCGTCTGTCCCGCCAGGTGGAGGAGGTGCTCTACCCGGCGATGGAGGACTACGCGCTGGACATCATGATCGGCAAAGGGCCGGCCGCGCAGAGCATCCGCATCAACCTGCCGCGCTTCACGCTGGTGGGCGCCACCACCCGGGCCGGCCAGCTCACCAGCCCGCTGCGCGACCGGTTCGGCGTGCTGCTGAAGCTGGAGCTGTACACCCCGGACGAGCTGGCGCAGATCGTGCGCCGCAGCGCCGATATTCTGGGCCTGCCCTGCCAGCCGGAGGGCGCGGCCGAGATCGCCCGGTGCAGCCGCGGCACGCCCCGTGTGGCCAACCGTCTGCTCAAGCGGGTGCGCGATTTCGCCACCGTGCTGGGCAAACAGGCCATCGACGCCGAGTGTGCAAAGCTCGCCCTGCAGCGGATGGACATCGACCAGCTGGGGCTGGACGAGCTGGACCGCAGCCTGCTGCGCGCTTTGATCGAGCTGTACGGCGGCGGCCCGGTGGGTCTCGACACGCTGGCCGCCGCGCTGGGCGAGGAGGCGGTCACGCTGGAGGATGTCTGCGAGCCGTATCTGATGCAGATGGGCTTTCTGGTGCGCACCCCGCGCGGCCGCTGCGCCACCCCGGCTGCCTTCGAGCATCTGGGCATGACGCCGCCGTCCCCACAGGCGCAGGCGTCCGGGCAGCAGAGCATGTTTGAATAAATCACAACACCGATTTCGGAGGGAAACGATATGAGACCAGCGGATAGCTGGAAGGACTACGAGCTGCTGGACGCCACTGGCGGCAACCGCCTGGAGCGGTGGGGCAAGACCATTCTGGTGCGCCCCGACCCGCAGGTGATCTGGAAAAACGAGAAGAAAAGCCCGCTGTGGAACCGCGCCGACGCCGTGTATCACCGCAGCAGCGCGGGCGGCGGCAAGTGGCAGTATTTCCGCACTCTGCCCCAGAAATGGACCATCGGCTACGAGGACCTCACGCTGGTGGTCAGCCCCACCGGCTTCAAGCACACCGGCGTGTTCCCCGAGCAGGCCGTGAACTGGAGCTGGTACCGCAGGGTGATCGGCGAGGCCGGCCGTCCCATCAGGGTGCTCAACCTGTTCGGCTACACCGGCGGCGCCACGCTGGCCTGTGCAGCGGCGGGAGCGAGCGTCTGCCATGTGGACGCCAGCAAGGGCATGGTGCAGTGGGGCAAGGAGAACGCCGCCGCGAGCGGCCTGGCCGACCGCCCCATCCGCTGGATCGTGGACGACTGCGCCAAATTCGTGGCGCGGGAGATCCGCCGCGGTTCGCTGTACGACGCCGTCATCATGGACCCGCCCAGCTACGGCCGCGGCCCGGGGGGCGAAGTGTGGAAGCTGGAGGAGCAGATCTACGATCTGATCGACCTGTGCGCCGGTGTTCTCACCGACAATCCGCTGTTTTTCGCAGTGAACAGCTACACCACCGGCCTGTCGCCCAGCGTGATGGAGTACATTGTCAAGACCCGTCTGTGCCCCACCTACGGCGGGCACACCTGCTGCGACGAGATCGGTCTGCCGGTGTCGGCCACCGGCGGCGTGGTGCCCTGCGGCGCCACCGCCTTCTGGCTGGCAGACGGCGTTTCGGTATAACGACGAGGAAAAAGAGGGAGATACGATGAGCGAGACCATGCTGAAGGCGCAGGACGTGCGCTTTCGCTATGCCGATGACCTGCCCTGGGCGGTGGACGGCGTGACCATGCAGGTGAACAGGGGCGAATTCGTGGCGGTGCTGGGCGCCAACGGCTGCGGGAAAAGCACGCTGGCCAAGCATTTCAACGCCATCCTGCTGCCCTACAGCGGCACCGTGACGGTGGAAAACCTCTCCACCGCCGACGAGGAACACCTCTACGACATCCGCCAGAAGGTGGGCATGGTGTTCCAAAACCCCGACAACCAGATCGTCGCCACCATCGTGGAGGAGGACGTTGCCTTCGCGCTGGAAAATCTGGGCGTCCCCCCGGCCGAGATCCGCACCCGCATCGACGAGGCGATGGAGATGGCCGGGATCTATAAACACCGCAACAAAGCGCCGCACAAGCTGTCGGGCGGGCAGAAGCAGCGCGTGGCCATCGCAGGCGTGATCGCCATGCGCCCCGACTGCCTGGTGCTGGACGAAGCCACCGCCATGCTGGACCCCCGCGGCCGCGAGAAGGTGATGAAGACCATCCGCCGCCTGAACCGCGAGTTCGGCATCACGGTGGTGACCATCACCCACTACATGGAGGAAGCCGCACAGGCCGACCGCGTTCTGGTGATGAACAGCGGCCATGTGGTGATGGAGGGCACCCCCAAAGAGGTGTTCCGCCAGGTGGACAGGCTGCACGAGCTGCGTCTGGACGTGCCGCAGGCCACCGAGCTGGCCCAGCAGCTGCGCGCCGCCGGGCTGGACATGCCGGACGACTGCATCACCGAGGAAGAATGCGCCCAGGCGCTGGCGAAACTGCTGGCGTAACACAGATTGCCCCGCGCACAGCCGCACGACAGGCGGCGCGCGACGGGGAAGGAAAGGAAGAGAACAAATGGCAGCAATCATCCGAGCCGAGCATCTCAGCCACATCTACGGCCAGGGCATGCCCGACGCATCGGTCGCGATTCAGGACATCAACCTGTCCATCGAGGAAGGCGATTTCGTCGGTCTGATCGGTTCCACCGGCAGCGGCAAATCCACCCTCATCAACCACTTCAACGGCATCCTCAAGCCCACCTCGGGCAAGCTGTATGTGGCGGGAGAGGACATGTGGGCCGATCCGCGCCAGATCCGCAAGTTCCGCTTTCTGGTGGGCCTGGTGTTCCAGTATCCCGAATACCAGCTGTTCGAGGAGACGGTGGAGAAGGACATCGCCTACGGCCCGTCCAACATGGGCCTGTCGGAGGAGGAGATCCGCCGGCGCGTCCACAGCGCCGCCGAGATGTGCGGCATCGACGAAGCCATGCTGCAAAAAAGCCCGTTCGAGCTGTCGGGCGGGCAGAAGCGCCGGGTGGCCATCGCGGGCGTGATCGCGATGCAGCCCCGCATCCTGGTGCTGGACGAGCCGGCCGCCGGCCTGGACCCGGAGGGACGCGACAACATCCTGTCCCAGATCAAGGCCTACCACAAGCAGACCGGCACCACCGTGGTGCTGGTGAGCCATTCGATGGAGGACATCGCCAAGTATGCCGACAAGGTCATCGTGATGGACCAGAGCCGCCTTGCGATGTACGACACCACCGAAAAGATCTTTGCCCGTGCGCCCGAGCTGCTGGCAATGGGCCTCAGCGTGCCGCAGATCACCCGCATCTTCCTGCGCCTGCGTGAGCTGGGCGTGGACATCCCCACCGACGTCTACACCATGCCCTACGCGGTGAAAACCATCCTCAAAGCGGTGGAGAACAAGAAAGGAGGCGCGCCGGTATGATCCGAGACATCACCATCGGGCAGCATTTCCCGGGCAATTCGGTCGTGCACCGTCTGGACCCCCGCATGAAGATCCTGCTCACCATCGGCTACATCATCCTGCTGTTCGTGGCGGCGAATCCCGGCGGCCTTGTGCTGTCGGCGGTGCTGCTGGCCATTCTGTACAGGGTGTCCCGCATCCCGCTCAAGCTGATTTTGCGCAGCCTCAAGCCCATCCTGCCCATCATCCTGTTCACCATCGTGCTGAACCTGTTCTTCATTTCGGGCGAGGGCGAGCCGCTGGTGCAGTGGGGCTTCATCCGCATCTACGCCGAGGGCATCCGCTATGCGCTCATCATGGGCGCGCGCATCATCTGCCTGATCGCCGGCACCAGCCTGCTCACCTACACCACCAGCCCCATCTCGCTCACCGACGGCATCGAGCGGCTGCTGGCCCCCTTTGCCAGGCTGCATCTGCCGGTGCACGAGCTGGCCATGATGATGACCATCGCGCTGCGCTTCATCCCCACTCTCATCGAGGAGACCGACAAGATCATGAACGCCCAGAAAGCGCGCGGCGCCCAGCTGGATTCCGGCACGCTGCGCCAGCGCATGAAGGCGATGGTGCCCATCCTCATCCCGCTGTTCATCTCGGCCTTCCGCCGTGCGGACGAGCTGGCGATGGCGATGGAGTGCCGCTGCTACCGCGGCGGCGAGGGGCGCACCCGTCTCAAGCAGCTGCGCTTCACCCGCACCGACTGGGCGGCCGCAGTGGTCTGCATCGCTGCCTTCGCGGCGGTGGCGTCCACCAATCTGCTGTTCCAGGGCCTGTAAAGTTGAAATATATGCTCTGTGCGATTCGTATTGTAACAAAAGGGGAGGGAAGACCCGTTTGAATATTCTGGTCACGCTGGCCTTTCACGGCGGCGCCTACCACGGGTTTCAGGTGCAGAAGAACGGCCGCACCGTCTGTGAGGTGTTCCAGGATGCACTGGAGCAGCTGCTGGGGGACCGGCCGGATGTGAAGGGGTGCAGCCGCACCGACGCGGGCGTGCATGCGCTGGATTTCAAGCTGAATTTCCACGCAGATACGCGCATTCCAATGCAGAAACTGCCCCTTGCGCTCAACCGGTATCTCCCTGCCGACGTGCGGGTGCTGAACGCCCGGCAGGTGCCGGAGGACTTTCATGCCCGCTATTGGGCCCACAGCAAGGAATATACCTATCGCCTGAAGAATTCCGCCGTCGACAGCCCCTTCGAGCAGGGCCTGTACTGGCGCAGCCCCTCGCCGCTGGATGCGGACGTGATGCACGCCGCCGCCCAGCAGCTGGTGGGGACGCACGATTTCGCCGCTTTCATGAGCGCCGGCAGCAGCATCGCCGACACAGTGCGCACCATCCACCGCTTTTCGGTCATCCGCGAGGGGGACATGGTGCTGTTCAAGGTGGCTGCCGACGGGTATTTGTACAATATGGTCCGCATCCTGTGCGGCACATTGGTGGAGATCGGGGCGGGACGCATGCCGGCGGAAGGGATCGCCCGCGCGCTGGAGAGCCGAAAGCGCTCCGACGCCGGCCCCACCCTGCCGCCGCAGGGGCTGTTCCTCAGCCATGTATACTATGAACCGGAAGGAGGAACCGGATGAAAAAGCAAGCAAAGCCCGCCGACGAGAGCGCAGTTTGGCTGGAACGCATCCGCGGACGGCGCAGGCGGCGAAAGATCCGCCTGGCTGTCGGCGTCACCGTGATCCTGGCAGCCGTTCTGGTCTATTTCACCGGCCTGTACGGTGCGTCGATCGCAATGCTGGGCGATGTGCTGGACACCATTTCCATCGCGCTCAAGCCGGGACAGAGCTGGCCGGTGCAGACCGATAAGCCGGAGCTGCTCTCGGCGCAGCCGCTTTCGGGGAGTTTCCTGCTGCTCAGCGGGGACGACCTCACCCTCTACTCCAACAGCGGCAGCCAGCTGCGGAGCATCCAGCACGGGTATGCCCGCCCGCAGGCGGCGGCAGCCGGCACCCGGTTCTGCCTGTATAACCGCACCGGCACTCAGCTGCGTGTGGAAAGCCGCACCCGCACCTTATACACCAAGACCTTTTCCCAGCCCATCCTCACGGCCGACATCGCGTCGGGCGGCGAGGTGGCGGTGCTCACCCGCTCCCCCCGCTATACCGGCGAGCTGATGCTGTACGACGCCCAGTTCGAGGAGATTTTTCACTGGTATGCCACCGAACAGGACGGCACACCCTATCTGATGGACCTCGACGACAACGGGCGCATGGTGGTGGGATGCGCGGCGCCCTCCAACGGGCAGATGGGCCTGAACCTCATCCTGCTCAACGGCAGCCAGACCGATCCGCTGGCCTCCATCCGCCTGGAAGGGTGCAGCGGCTACCGGGTCTCCTGGCTGGGGGGCGGCCGCTTTGCCGTCATCACCGACACCTTTGTCGCCGTGTACGACACAAAAGGCGAGGAGCGCGCCCGGTATGACCACGCCGGCACCCTGCTGTCGGCCGATACCAGCGGCGGCACACTGGCGCTGCTGTACGAAGACGGCCAGGTCAAACTGCTGGACAGCTCCCTGCGCGAGACCGGCAGCTCGTCGGTGTCCGGGGCGGAGAAGGTACTGCTGGCCGGCGGACGCGCATATTGTCTGACGAAGGACTCGGTGTACGGATTCAGCCTCAAGGGCGAATCGCTGGGCATGCAGACCTTCGACAGCACGCCCCAGGCGGTGTTCAAAGCCGGAAAAGTCCTGGTAGCATACGGCGATTCGCTGGATCGCCTCGATCTCGATCCCCTTCCCGCGTCTGCCTCTTCTTCGGCCGCGGAGTGATACAACATACAAATGAGGTGCTGAACATGACCGTTTCGTTGATTCTGGATCTGGTGTTGCTGGCCGTGCTGGTGAGCACCGCGCTGTACTACCGCAAAAAGGGCTTTGTGGCCGGTATCGTCCATCTGGGCGGTACCCTCATCAGCCTGATCGGCGCCTGGCTGGCGGCGTCCACTGTCTCCCCCGCCGTGTTTGAGAGATTCTTTAAGGAAGGTCTGGTGGAGAAGATCCACACCGCCATCGACGGCCAGGCCACCGTCAATCTGGCCGATATGGTGGAAAAGTTTGCCGGGTTCCTGCCCGACAGCCTCAAGCAGAGCATCCTGTCGGCGGCGGGCGGCGTGCTGGACGGCGGCGCTCCCGACGCGGCGCTGAGCATCGTGGAGAATGTCATCGCGCCGCTGCTGGTGCCGATCATCTCCATCGTGGTGTTCTTCGTCTGCTTTGCCCTCTGCCGCCTGCTGGTGGGCCTGCTCACCGCCATGCTCACCGGCCTCAACCGCATTCCCATCGTGGGCAGCCTGAACCGCGTGCTGGGCCTTGTCACCGGCGCGGCGGCGGGCCTGTTGAACGTGTTCATCCTGCTGTGCGCCGCCTGGGCCATTCTGGTCATCACCGGCGGAAACAGCAGCTGGTGGAACGAGGCCATGCTGGAAAAGAGCCTGTTCTATCAGATGTTTGCCCCGCTGAATCCGTTCCTGTAAGAAAGGAGAGCGCATTCCGATATGCTTTGTGTACGCTGTAAAAAGCGGCCGGCCATTGTCTTTGTGCAGAAGATGGACGGTTCGCAGCCCAAAAATGAAGGCTACTGCCTGCGCTGTGCCCGCGAGCTGGGCATCAAGCCGGTGGAAGACCTGATGAAGCAGTTCAATATCACGCCGGAGGATATGGACCGCATGGAAGACAACATGGCCGGCTATATGAAGGAGCTGGAAAACAGCGGTGCGTCCGGTCTGGTGCAGATGATGGGGTTGGACACCAATTCCGAAGCCGACAGTTCCTCCGACGGCGAGGACTTTGTGCCGGGCGGTTCGCCGGTGTTCCCGTTCGGCCTGGGCGCAAAGGCTCCGCAGGAGGACAACTCCAAGCAGGGCGACGCCCCCCGCCGCAAAAAGCAGAAATTCCTGGAGGGATACTGCGAAAACCTCACCGCCAAAGCGCGCGCCGGCAAGCTGGACCGTGTGATCGGGCGCGACCGCGAGATCGCCCGCACGGTGCAGATCCTCTGCCGCCGCCAGAAGAACAACCCCTGCCTCATCGGTGAAGCCGGTGTGGGCAAGACCGCCATCGCCGAAGGCATCGCCCAGCGCATCGTGGCCGGCCAGGTGCCTGCCGTGCTGCGGGACAAAGAGGTGTGGCTGGTGGATCTCACCAGCCTGGTGGCCGGCACCCAGTTCCGCGGCCAGTTCGAGAGCCGTGTGAAGGGCCTGATCGGAGAGGTGAAGGCCGCCGGCAACATCATCCTGTTCATCGACGAGGTGCATTCCATCACCGGTGCGGGGGATTCCGAGGGCGCGATGAACGCCGCCAATATCCTGAAGCCCGCGCTGTCCCGCGGCGAGATCCAGGTGATCGGCGCCACCACCTTCGCCGAATACCGCAAGTATATCGAAAAGGATAAAGCGCTGGAACGCCGTTTTCAGCCGGTCAAGGTGGAGGAACCCTCTGTGGCGGACACCATCGCGGTGCTCACCGGCGTGAAATGCTACTACGAGAACCACCACCACGTCAAGGTGGGGGACAGCATCGTCACCATGGCGGTGCATCTGAGCGAGCGGTATATCACCGACCGTTTCCTGCCCGACAAGGCCATCGACCTGCTGGACGAAGCCTGCGCCTGCTGTGCGCTGCGCCATCCCGAGATCAGCACCTGGCTGGAAAACGAGAAGCAAGCCGCCGTGCTGCGCCACCGGATGGAGACGCTGGAGACCCCGCCGGAGGGAAAAGAACCGGACTATGAAAAGCTGGCCGAGACCAAAACCCAGCTCATCGCGCTGGAAAAGCAGCTGGAGACCCAGAAGCAGGCGGTGGACCAGATCGCGGTGCAGCCCGAGGACGTGGCAAAGGTGATCGAGCTGTGGACCGGTGTGCCCGCCGTCAAGATCCAGCAGAGCGACATCGCCCGGATGGCCGGTCTGGAAGCCACGCTGAAGAGCCACATCATCGGCCAGGACGAAGCGGTGGAGCAGGTGGTGCGCGGCGTCCGCCGCAGCCGTGCCGCCTTGTCGGGGCACCGCCGCCCGGCCAGCTTCATCTTTGTGGGCCCCACCGGCGTGGGCAAGACCGAGCTGGTCAAGCAGCTGGCCAGCGCCCTGTTCGACAGCGCCGACCCGCTGATCCGCTTTGATATGAGCGAATTTATGGAGAAGCACACGGTCAGCCGCCTGGTCGGTTCGCCTCCGGGCTATGTGGGCTACGACGAGGCCGGCCAGCTCACCGAGAAGGTGCGCCGCCGCCCGTATTCGGTGGTCCTGTTCGACGAGATCGAAAAAGCACATCCCGACGTCATGAATATCCTGCTGCAGATCCTGGACGAAGGCCGCATCACCGATGCCCAGGGCCGCAGCGTGGACTTCACCAACACCATCCTGTGCATGACCTCCAATGCCGGCAGCAGCGACCGCACCGGCGAGACCGGTTTCGGCAAGACGGTGGAGGACATGAGCAAAAACAAGGTGATGAAGGCGCTGAGCGAGTTCCTCCGCCCGGAATTCCTGGGCCGTGTAGACGAAGTGGTGGTCTTTTCGCCGCTCTCGCCCGAGACCCTGTCCCGCATTGCCGCCCTCGTGCTGGGGGAATACAAGACCTCTCTGGCCGAGCGCGGATGCATGCTGTCCTGGACCGACGCCGCCCTGCTGCTGCTGGCAGACAAGGCGGAAGGCGCCCGATATGGTGCCCGTCAGCTGCGCCGTGCCATCCGCCGCGAGGTGGAGGACCCGCTGGCACAGTGGGTCACGGAGGGCGAGCTGCCCGCCGCCGTCACGGTGGACGCCAAAGACGGCGAGATCGTGCTGGAAAAATCCTGATTTCCTCCTGCAGCCAAACCGGCCGCCTTCCTGCAAAACGGAAGGCGGCAGGTTTTTAATGAAAATTTTATAAGATCGC
>NHCFR00700__coassemble_1874_pt1 | contig 12821 bp, 9 predicted proteins | sample NHCFR00700__metabat2_high_PE_054 | metagenome-assembled genome bin NHCFR00700
CCAGATTGGTGGTATAGCAGGCAGCTGCCGCCGCCCGTGTGCTGCTGACGATCAGGGCCAGATCTTTTTTGGTGCGGTTTTTGCGGATGCCGCAGTGTACGCCCGACGCCGAAAATCCCGCTGCGGCGCAGACGCCGCCTTCGATGTATCTCATCCCCATATTCCCCTCTCTCACTCGGTCACAAGCCCTGCCGTCTCGGGCAGGCCCAGTGCCAGATTCATGCACTGGATGGCGGCGCCGCTGGCGCCCTTGCCCAGGTTGTCGAACCGGGCCAGCAGCAGCATCCGGTCGGCTGTGCCGCCCACCGCGATCTGCATGCAGTCCCTGCCCGCAAGGCTGCCCGCCGCCCAGAAACCGTCGGCCGGCTGGGTCTGCACCTGCACAAGACCGCCCTGCGCGTAGTGGGCGGCGTAGACCGCCCGCACCTCGTCCGGACCGGCCGGCTTTGCCAGCTGTCCGGCGTGCAGCGGGATAGTGACAAGCATCCCGCAGGCGTAGTCGTCCACCACCGGCAAAAACACCGGCGGGTGCTCCAGCCCGCACACCGCGCAGATCTCGGGCAGGTGCTTGTGCTGCTGGCCCAGCGCGTAGGCGCGGGGGCTATAGAGGTCGGGCGCTTTGTCCGCGGCCTCGTAGTCGGCGATCATGCCCTTGCCGCCGCCGGTATAGCCGGTGAGGCTGGCGGCGGCCAGCAGCGCGCCCGCGTCCAGCAGGCCCGCTTTGCGCAGCGGGTAGAGCAGCGCGTTCACGCCGCTGGCGTGGCAGCCGGGCACCGCGATGCGTTTGGACGACCGAATGTTTGCTTTCCACTCGCTGCCCAGCTCGGCAAAGCCATAGGCCCAGCCGGGAGCGGTGCGGTGGGCGGTGGAGGTGTCCAGCACGACGGTGTGCGGGTTCTCCACCCAGGCGGCGGCTTCCCTGGCCGCCGCGTCGGGCAGGCACAGGAACACCGCGTCGGCGTCGTTCAGCGCGGCCCTGCGGGCGCTCTCGTCCCTGCGCAGCTCCTCGGGCAGCACCGTCACCGCGAGGTCGTCCCGCCCGGCCAGACGCTGGCGGATGCGCAGGCCGGTGGTGCCGGCGCTGCCGTCGATAAAGACCCTGTGCATGCGATCTCTTCCCCTCTTGTTTGGCTCACAGGCCGTTTTTCTGCTTCATCTGGGCATACACCTTCACGGGCAGGCCGAACAGGTTGATGAAGCCGGCGGAATCCGCCTGGTTGTATACGTGGTCCTCGCTGAAGGTGGCGATGTTCTCGTCGTACAGGGAGTAGGGGCTGGTGATGCCGGCCGGGATGATGTTGCCCTTGTACAGCTTCAGCTTCACCTGCCCGGTGACCGTCTGCTGGGTGGAGTCCACAAAGGCGCTCAGCGCCTCGCGCAGCGGGGTGAACCACTGGCCGTAGTATACCAGCTCGGCGAACTTGGCGGCGACCAGCTCCTTGTAGTGCTGGGTGTCGCGGTCGAGGGTGATGCTCTCCAGCAGGCTGTGGGCCTTGTAGAGGATGGCGCCGCCCGGGGTCTCGTACACGCCGCGGCTCTTCATGCCCACCAGGCGGTTCTCCACCATGTCGGCCAGGCCCACGCCGTTTTCGCCGCCCAGCTTGTTCAGCGCGGCCACCATCTCCACGGCGCCGATCTTCTCGCCGTTCAGCGCGACCGGAACGCCCTTCTCAAAGTCCAACGTCAGGTAGGTGGCAGCGTCGGGCGCCTGCTCGGGCGCAACGCCCATCTCCAAAAAGCCGGGCTTGGCATACTGCGGCTCGTTGGCGGGGTCCTCCAGGTCCATGCCCTCGTGGCTGAGGTGCCACAGGTTCTTGTCTTTGGAATAGTTGGTCTCGCGGCTGATCTTCAGCGGGACGTTGTGCGCCTCGGCGTATTCGATCTCCTCCTCGCGGGACTTGATGTCCCACACACGCCAGGGGGCGATGATCTGGATGTCGGGCGCAAAGGCCTTGATGGTCAGCTCGAAGCGCACCTGGTCGTTGCCCTTGCCGGTGCAGCCGTGGCAGATGGCGTCGGCCCCCTCGGCCAGCGCGATCTCGGCGATGCGCTTGGCGATGACCGGGCGGGCAAAGCTGGTGCCCAGCAGGTACTGGCCCTCGTAGACGGCGCCCGCCTTCAGGGTGGGCCACACATAGTCCTCCACGAACTCATCCTTCAGGTCCTCGATGTACAGCTTGGAAGCGCCGGTGGCGATGGCTTTGGCCTCCAGGCCGTCCAGCTCGGTGCCCTGCCCCACGTCGCCCGACACCGCGATGACCTCGCAGTTGTCGTAGTTCTCTTTCAGCCAGGGGATGATGATGGAGGTGTCCAGGCCGCCGGAATAGGCCAGCACGACTTTTTTGATCTTCTTCTGATTGCTTTGCATATATATACTCCTCTTTTGAATAATAATTCAAAATTTGCGTTGTGTATATTATACTCCATCCCCCTGCAAAGTCAATATATATTCATAATTTTCTTTATAATATGCAGCAATATCCCTATTTTGACGGATATTCTGCATATTAAAACACATTCCGCCGTATTTTTGCACAAACGGAAGCCCCCGCAGAAAAAATCTGCGGGGGCGCATAGACGAGATCATTGGTCGGCGTTGGCGCTGAACACGTCGGCCACCTCGATGATGGTGATGTAGGCCAGCGGATCAACGGTGTGGACGATCTCCTTCATCCGCCCCACCTGAAAGCGGTTGACCACAAAATAGATCACCGAGCGGTCGGTGTTGGAGAAGCCGCCCTTGGCGGCGATGCTGGTGGCGCCGGTCTCAAAGGCGGTGGTGAGCGCCTGGCAGATGGCGTCGGGCGAGGTGGTGATGATCATGGCGGCTTTGGAACGGCCGATGCCCTCCACGATGAAGTCGAGGGTCTTGAGGGCGGCGTAGTAGGTGACGATGGAGTAGAGCGGCAGGATCCAGCTGCCCATCACCACACCGCACACAATATACAGCAGGACGTTGTAGGCCATCACAAAGGCGCCCACCGACACCCCCAGACGCCGCGCAAAGATCACCGCCATGACCTCGATGCCGTCCATCGCGCCGCCGAATTTGATGGCCAGGCCGCTGCCGATGCCCGAGATCACGCCGCCGAAAATGGAGCACAGCAGCAGGTCGGTGCCGGCCAGCGGCGAGGCGATGCTGACGTCGATGGGCAGCACGTCGGTGATGAGCCACGCGCCCAGCGAATAGATCGCCACCGCATAGCTGGCATAGACGGTGAATACGGAGCCCTGCTTTTTCAGTCCCACGATGAACAGCGGGATGTTCAGCACGAGCAGGAAAAAGGAGAGCGAAAAAGTGGGCGCCGTCAGCTGGGACAGCAGGATCGAGGTGCCCGAAATGCCGCTGTCGTACAGGTTCACCGGCGCGAGAAAGACGGTGACGCCGAAGGCATTGATGCATCCGGCAATGGTGAGAAAAACGATGTTCGTCAGCCGAAGCTGCGAACAGAAGCGCCGAAGCGCCAGAACAGACCGTTTCAAAATGGTCTCCCCCCTTCTGTATTTGGAACCAGTTTCTAACTCTTACAGAATAATTTTAACAAAACAAAGGGGGGAAAGTCCACCGTTTTTTATGAAGAAACCGTAAAAAACACCGAGGGACGCGGCTTTTGCGGGCCGCGCCGGAAATTTTCCGCCCGTTTTCGGGCCGCGGCCGGCACCGGATCGAGGGGTTTCGCTTGCCTTTTTTGGGAAAATACGATAGGATGATACCAGCACACATGCAGGGAGGCGCTGGGGATGGCGGGAAAGCTGGAACAGCAGAAACAGGAGAAAAAGCAGAATTTGCTGACGGCCGCGCTTGAGCTGTTTATGGAAAACGGGGTGGCAAAGACCTCCATCGACCAGATCGCCGGCCGGGCGCAGGTGGCCAAGGGGACCTTTTACCTGTATTTTCACGACAAAGAGGATCTTTTGCAGGAACTGATCTACCGCATCAGCTGCCATGTGCTGGACGAGGCCTACCGCGCGGTGGACAGCCGCCGCACCGACGATTTCATCGAAAACGTGATCCTCTTTGCCGACGCGATCATCGAATACTTCAAGCGCAACCGGCTGCAGCTGCGGCTGATCGAGCGCAACTTCTCCTGGCCGCTGGTGACAAGGCAGATGTCCGCGCGCACCGACGCGATCTGGCAGGCCCTGATCCGCGACCTGCAGGCCAGCCCCCTGGCCCGCACCCACACCGGCGACGAGATGTTCAAGCTGATCTTTGTGATCGTGGAGATGTGCGGGTCGGTGTGCTATTCCTCCATCATCGAGGAAAAGCCAGACACCATCGACAACATGAAGCCGGTGCTGTACGGCATCATCCGCCGGGCGCTGGCCTGAATGGAAATACACAAAAAACCCGCGGTCCCCCCCCCGTTTGCGGAGAGGGATCGCGGGTTTTGCTATTTACGGTTCCGCCGGATACAGGCGGACCCGCGCGGTGGCCACCGCGCGCACAAAGGCCGCGTCGTGCTCCACAAACAGCATGGTGGGCTGCGCCTGCAGGATCATCTGCTCGATCTGCTCCCGGGAGGGCAGGTCGATATAATTCAGCGGCTCGTCCCAGATATACAGGTGGGCCGGGCAGCACAGGCTGGCCGCCAGCAGCACCTTCTTCTTTTGCCCATCGCTGTAGGATGCCAGGTCGCGCCCGAACAGTTCCCGCGGGAAATCCAGCTTTCGCAGGATCGTCAGCAGGCGGGTGCGGTCGATGTCATGGTCGGCGCACAGGCCGGACAGGCTGCCCTGCAGCCCGCGCACCGTCTGGCTCATCACCGACACCACCGCCCCCTGCGCGATCGCCGCCCGCCCCGCGCCGGACAGCTGCCCCGCCGCCATCTGCAACAGGCTGGTCTTGCCCGCGCCGTTCACCCCCTCCACCGCAATGCGCTGCCCGCTGTGGAGGAGCAAGTCCACCGGCGCGCAGACCGGTGCGCCGTCCCGGAAGGGCTGGGCCTGTTCCAGGCGCAGCACCGGGCGGCCGTCCCATCCAAGCGGGCGCAGGCAGAGCGCTTCCGCGGTGTCCACGTCCTGCAAAAGCCCGGCCTTTTCCTCGATGGCGCGCTGGCGGCGGGTTTGGATATTCTGCGCCTGCTGCATCATCTTGGCGGCCTTGTGGCCCAGATACCCGCGGTCGGGGCGCAGGCCGCTGGCGCTGTTCTGCCCCTGCCCCTTTTTGGCCGCCTCCGCCTTCTGGCTCCAGCAGGCTGTGCGGCGGGCGGATTCGCGCAGGCGGTCGATGTCCCGGGACAGCTTTTTGTTCCGCTCCTGTTTTTCGCGGTCGATCCGCGCTTTCTGCTTTTGATATTCCCCATACCCGCCTGCCACCAGCATCGGCCCGCCCGGCAGAAGCGCCAGTGTGTGGTCGGTGCAGGCGCACAGGAATTCGCGGTCGTGCGAGATCAGGAAATAGCCGGCCCGGCTGCGGCGCAGGAACTCGGCCAGAACCCGGCGCCCGTCGGCATCCAGATGGTTTGTCGGCTCGTCGATCAGCAGGCAGCCGTCCCCCAGCATCAGGGCCGCCAGCTGCAGCTTGGTCTGCATGCCGGGCGACAGCGTATCCCACGGCTGCCAGATCGTTTCCGGCTGCATGGACAGCTGGTGCAGCTGCTTTTCCAGCTGCCACTGTGCAAGGCCGGGGCACAGCTGCTGCGCGACCTGCCAGCCGGTCTGCCAGCCGTCCTCCACGGCGGCCGGAAAGCTCCGGAACTGCGCGGCAGTGACGATCTGCCCCTGAAACGGCCAGCGCCCCTGCAGAAGGCCGAACAGGGTGCTTTTGCCCATGCCGTTGCGGCCCACGACAGCCAGCTTCCAGCTTGTGTCTAGCTGTGCCGACCAGTTTGAAAAAAGCTCCTCCCCGCCGGGGTGGGCAAAGGTGAGGCTGCGGATTGAGATTTGCGACATACAAAAAACCTCCTTGCAAAAGGGCGCAGGAATCTCCCGTTCTGCAAAAAGGGCGCAAAAAAAGAAGGCACCCCAAACGGATGTGATCCCTGCCGGTGAACACACCAACCCCGCGGCGCAGCCATTGCAGGCCGGCCCAAGCCAGGTTTGTGTGAAAGCGGTTGGAATCAGTTGCGCATCCGTCGGCGTCCTCCTTTTGTTTTGCTTCGACCATCATACCACACCCGCAGGCGGCGTGTCAAGCAGGTCTGCACGTTTGTCCCCATGCGCCGGAAAGGTGCAGAAATCCCCGCCTTCCCATGCGGAAAGCGGGGAGATTTTTTAGAAATACAGGTCCTTGCTGGGATACTCGGGGTCGCAGGTGAGGCGCAGGCCCAGCTTGCGCAGGGTGCCCTCGTCGCCGTTGTGCAGCATCTGGCTGGAGTGCATGTCCAGGTCGCGCAGCGCGGGCAGCTGCTCCATCGCGCGGGCGGCGGTGGCGTTGGTGGCGGCGGTGATGGACAGCGCGGCCAGCACGTCGTCCACCTTCAGCACCGACGAACGGCTGCCCAGAATGTTGATCTTCAGCTTCAGGATGGGCTCCAGCACCTCGGGGCGGATCAGCAGGGTCTCGGCGTCGATGCCGGCCATCTGCTTGATGGCGTTCAGGACGGCGGCGCTGCTGGCGCTCATCAGGTTGCTGGCGCGGCCGGTGACGATGCTGCCGTCCTCCAGCTGGATGGCCGCGGCGGCGGCGCCGGTGTCCTCGCGGCGCTTGCGGGCGGGCAGCACGCAGGGACGGTCCTCGGGATGCAGGCCCAGCTGCTGCATGATGCGCTCGATCTTGTGGCGGGCGGATTTTTTGCCCTTGCCCTGCCGGTAGTCGCAGGCGGCCTTGTAGTAGCGGCGGATGATCTCCTGGCAGGCCGCATACCGCACCACCTCGTCGTCGCAGACGGCATAGCCGGCCATGTTCACGCCCATGTCGGTGGGGCTGCGGTAGAAGTTTTCGTCGCCGGTGATGCGGGTGAGGATGTTCTGCACGATGGGGAAGGCCTCCACATCGCGGTTGTAGTTGACGGTGGTCTCGCCGTAGGCCTCCAGGTGGAACGGGTCGATCATGTTCACATCGTCCAGGTCGGCGGTGGCGGCCTCGTAGGCGAGGTTCACCGGGTGCTTCAGCGGCAGGTTCCAGATGGGGAAGGTCTCAAACTTGGCGTAGCCCGCCATCGTGCCGCGGCGGTACTCGTGGTACACCTGCGACAGGCAGGTGGCCAGCTTGCCGCTGCCCGGGCCGGGCGCGGTGACCACCACCAGCGGCTTGGTGGTTTCGATGTAGGGGTTGGCGCCGTAGCCCTCGTCGCTGCAGATGTGGTCGATGTCGGCGGGATAACCGGCGATGGGACGATGGATATAGTTGCGCACCCCGCGGAAGGTGAGCTTGCGCACAAAGGCGTCGGCGGCAGGCTGGCCGGCGTATCGGGTGATGACCACGCTGTTGACCTCGATGCCCATGTGGGTGATGTCGTCGATCAGGCGCAGCACTTCCATGTCGTAGCTGATGCCCAGGTCGGCGCGGACCTTGGTCTTTTCGATATCGTCGGCCGACACGCAGAAGATGATCTCGGCCGAATCCCGCATCTCGTACAGCAGGCGGATCTTGCCGTTCACGTCGAAGCCGGGCAGCACGCGCGCGGCGTGGTAGTCGTCGAACAGCTTGCCGCCAAACTCCAGATACAGCTTGCCTTTGAATTTGGAGATGCGCTCCTGGATGTGCTGCTTCTGCAGCTCGATATACTTTTGATTGTCGAACCCGATCTTCAACGCCAAGACTCCTTTCCCATACACCGGTCTGCACCGGCGGTCCATATAAAACACAACGTCTCTTATGGTATCACATTTTGCGCGGATTTTGCAAGTGATTCCCCGCGCTGCGCGCACCGAAATTCGGCCGGTTTTGCCGCCGTGTTTTGTCCGTTTTGCTCCCCAAACCCAAAAACGCCCAAAGCCGCGGGGGCTTTGGACGTTTCTGTGGTTCAGGCTTCGCCGTCGCTCTGGCGCACGATCTCCATGAATTCCTCGCCGGTGATCGTCTCCCGCTCCAGCAGGAAGGCCGCCAGGCGGTGCAGCAGGTCCTGGTCTTTTTGCAGGATGTCGGAGGCCTTCTGATGGGCCTTCTTGATGAGCGACAGCACCTCCGCGTCGATGCGGGCGGCGGTGTCGGCGCTGCAGGTGAGGGAGGCGTCGCCGCCCAGATACTGGTTGGTCATCGTCTCCAGCGCCATCATGTCGAACTCCTCGCTCATGCCCAGGCGGGTGACCATGCCGCGGGCCAGACGGGTGGCCTGCTCGATGTCGTTGGAGGCGCCCGAGGTGAAGGTGCCGAAGATCAGCTCCTCGGCGGCGCGTCCGCCGGTGTAGGTGACGATCTTGTTGAAGGCCTCCTCGCGGGTGAGCAGGTTGGTCTCCTCCTCCGGCACCTGCATGGTGTAGCCCAGCGCGCCCGAGGTGCGGGGCACGATGGTGATTTTGGCCACCGGGGCGGAATGGCTCTGCCGCGCCGCCACCAGCGCGTGGCCGATCTCGTGGTAGGCCACGATCTGCTTCTCCTTGGGGCTGATGACCTTGCCCTTGCGCTGGTAGCCGGCGATGATGACCTCCACCGCCTCCTCCAGATCGCTCTGGTTGACGATGCGGCGGTTGCACTTGACGGCGCGCAGGGCAGCCTCGTTGATGATGTTGGCAAGCTCCGCGCCGCTGGTGCCGCTGGTGGCGCGCGCGATGGCCAGCAGGTCCACCTTTTCGTCCAGCATGATCTTGCGGGCATGTACTTTCAGGATGGCTTCGCGGCCCTCGAGGTCGGGCAGCTCCACCGGGATGCGCCGGTCGAACCGGCCGGGGCGCAGCAGGGCCTTGTCCAGCGTTTCGGGGCGGTTGGTGGCCGCCAGGATGATGACGCCCCGGCTGCCGTCGAAGCCGTCCATCTCGGTGAGCAGCTGGTTCAGGGTCTGCTCGCGCTCGTCGTTGCCGCCCATCGCGCCGGCGCCGTCGCGGCTTTTGCCGATGGTGTCGATCTCGTCGATAAACACGATGCAGGGCGCTTTTTCATTCGCCTGCTTGAACAGATCGCGCACGCGGGCGGCGCCCATGCCCACGAACATCTCCACAAATTCCGAGCCGGCGATCGAGAAGAAGGGGACCCCTGCTTCGCCCGCCACCGCCTTTGCCAGCAGCGTCTTGCCGGTGCCCGGAGGGCCGACCAGCAGCGCGCCCTTGGGCATCACGGCGCCCACGCTGCGGTATTTGTCGGGGCTGTGCAGGAAATCCACGATCTCGGCCAGCGCTTCCTTGGCCTCGTCCTGTCCGGCCACATCGGCAAAGGTGATGCCGGTCTGCGCCTGCACATACACCTTTGCGTTGGATTTGCCGAAGCTCATCGCGTTGCCGCCCATCTTCTTCTGCATCATGCGCATCAGCAAAAAGCCCGCGCCCACCATCAGCGCGATCGGCAGAATCCAGCTGAGCAAAAAGCTCAGCATCGAGCTCTGCTGGGTGAGCGGTTCTTTATAGAAATCCACCGGCTCGCCGTCGGCGGTCTTGGCCTGCTGCAGCGTCTGCACCAGGTCGGGATCGTTCATCGCGCCGGTGGTGCACACCATCTTGCGGCCCTTGTCGTCGGTGGCGAGGAACTCGATGGCGGTGCCGGTGCCGTCCAGCGCCACCCGGCTCACCTTGCCCTCCTCCACCATCGTGAGGAACTCGTTGTAGGTGACGGTGGTGGGCTGCGTGATCATGGGCATCACGAACAGGTTCATCACCATCATGAATATCAGCGCCGCAGCGCTGAAAATAAGGATCGTCTTGCGGGGGTCTTTTGGCTGTTGCATGGCCATTTCTCCTTTGCAGCGGGCTATACCGCCAGAATAGGTTCATTGTAGCATATACCTGTGAAGAAACGCCGCTCCAATTGTAAACAAAATATGAACGTCAGCAGCCTTGTTTTTCCAGTTTCCGCAGTAGGAGCAGGAACATCGCGAGGCACAAAACGCCCTTCACCACACTGGAGATGGTGATGCTCCACCAGATGCCGCACAGCCCCAGCGCAGTGGCTGTGAGCAGCATGGCCATCGGGATGCGGGCGACGGTGAAGGTGCTGCACACCACGGCCGGAGCCAGCGTGCGGCCCACGCCCGCAAAGGCGCCCACCACCACCGACTCCCAGCACATGAACAGCTGGGAATAGGCCAGGATCTCCAGATAGTCCACGCCCATCTGCACCACGGCAGGCTCGTCGATGAAGATCGAGAAGATGGGCTGCGCAAGCACCAACAGGAGGGCGGTGGTGAACAGCCCCCACGCCGAGATCAGGCCCAGCGCCGTGAAAAACCCGCGCCTGGCACGGGGAAGGTCCCGCGCGCCCCAGTTCTGGGCCACAAAGCTGTTCACCGCCGCCGCGAAGCCGTCGGCGGTGATCCAGGTGATCGACTCCACCTGGCTGCCCACCTTCTGCACCGCCACCGCCTCGTCGCCGAAGCCGGCCACCATGCGGGAGATGACCATCGAGATCAGCGGGAACAGCGCGTTCTGGAAGGCGGCCGGCAGGCTGAGGGAGGCGATGTCGGCCATTTTGGAGAAGTCGGGCCGGGAGAAGGGGCGCACATGGCACAGCAGGTGCCGGTCGCGCAGAGCGGCCGCCAAAAACTGCGCCGCCACCAGCAGCTGCCCCAGCACGGTGGCGATCCCGGCGCCCACCGCGCCCAGCGCCGGGAGGGGGCCCAGGCCGAAGATGAACAGCGGGTCGAGCACGATGTTGGCCACAAGGCCCACCGCGTTGATGCGGAAGGGAGTGCGGCTGTCGCCGGTGACGGTGAGCAGGGCGGTCAGCAGCTGGGAGAAAAAGACCAGCGGCATGCCCAGGCCGATCACCTGCAGATAGCGCTGGGCATCCAGCACCACCTGGGGGCTGTTGAGCTTGAAAAAGCCGATGAGGCCCGGCGCAAAGCCCACCAGCACCGCGCCGTAGACCACCGCCATCGCCATGCACATCTGGATGGAGGCGCAGGCGTACTTGACCGCGCCCTCTTCGTTCCCGGCGCCCAGGCAGTGCCCCACACGCACCTGGCCGCCCACACGGGCCAGCGCCACCAGCCCGCTGGACAGCCAGTTGAACATACCGGCCACCCCCACCGCCGCCACCGCGCCGGCACTGACACGGCCGATCCAGATCATGTCGGTGAGGTTGTAGGCCATCTGCACCAGCGAGGTGGCCATCAGCGGCAGCGCCAGCTGCATCAGCGCCCGGCCGATGGGCCCGCCGCGCAGATCCACACGTTTTTCCATATCGGTTTCCTTTCCAAAATTCATCCAATGCCGCCCAGCTTCAGGCCCAGCACGAACACCAGGGCCGTCAGCGGGATATACACCCACTTGGCCACCGGCAAAAACCAGCGCGGCAGCGCATGTTTTCTCCCCTGCTCCAGCTGGGCGCGGATGGTTTTCCCGGGCAGCACCCAGTAGATCATCACGGCGCCCAGCAGCGCGCCGAAGGGGACCACGCCGATGGTGATGAAGTCCATCCAGCTGCTCATCCACGGCTCATACTCCAGGAACAGGCCCGCGCCGAACACAACGGCCGCCACCAGCGCGATGGCGCCCTTGCGCGGCAGATGCAGGTGGGTGGTGACCGCCTCGGCGCACACCTCGAACATGTTCACCAGCGAGGTGACGCCGGCGAACAGCACGCTGGCAAAGAACAGCGCCGCGAACAGGCTGCCCAGCGGCATCTGGGCGAACACCCTGGGCAGGGTGATGAACATCAGCGGCGGACCGCTGGTGGGGTCGAGGCCAAAGGCGAACACCGCCGGGATGATGGCAAAGCCGGACACCAGCGCGGCTACCGTATCCAGCAGGGCGGTGAGGGCCGACAGATGGGGGATGTCCTCGCTTTTGGACAGATAGCTGCCGTAGATGATCATGCCGCTGCCGGTGATGGACAGGCTGAAGAAGGCCTGGCCCATCGCCATCACCCAGGTCTCGATGCGGCCCAGCGCCTCCCAGCGGGGGATCAGCAGATATCGATAGCCCTCCACCGCACCGGGCAAAAACGCCACCCGCACCGCCAGCACCGCGAACAGCACGAAGAAAGCGGGCATGAGGATCTTGTTCATCCGCTCGATGCCCTTGAGCACGCCGGCGCACAGCACCAGGGCGGTGAGCACCACCACCGCCAGATGCCACGGCACACTGCCGAAATGGCCGGTGCCAGCGGCGAAGAAGGCGGCGCTGTCGGATTTCACCAGCTGGCCGGTGGCCGACGCAGCCAGGCTGCGCAGCACCCAGCCCACGATGATGGCATATCCGATGGCGATGCCGAAGCTGCCCAGCAGGGGGATCACGCCGATGGCCCCGCCGTGCTTTCTGCCGCGGCTCTCGGCGGCCCAGTGATAGCTGCCCACCGGTCCGGTGCCGGTGGCGCGGCCCAGGGCGAACTCGCCCGACAGCCCCACCGCGCCGAACAGCGCCACGAACAGGAAATACGGGACGAGGAAGGCGGCGCCTCCATAGCTGCCCAGACGGTAGGGGAACATCCAGATGTTGCCCATACCCACGGCCGAGCCGACACTGGCCAGCAGAAATCCTGCCCGCGACGCAAAGCGGGGCGGCTGATGATGTTTCATACGATACACGACTCCTTTTTCACATTGCAGGGCGCAAAAGCCCAGACGGCTATCAGTGTATCATATCCGCCCGAAAAAAGCAAAAAGCAGACGGCTCAGCCTCTCGATAAAGGTCGTTTGGAAAACAGGGCGAGGTAAAAATAATGTCAGGATTCACGGGCATGTACCGGGAATCCTGACACCTTGACAGAAAAAACACCTGATTTTGTGTGCGCAGTGCGCAAAATCAGGTGTTTTTTCGCCGGAAAAGGGTACTGGGGGAAACCAATA
>NHCFR00700__coassemble_1887_pt1 | contig 12716 bp, 9 predicted proteins | sample NHCFR00700__metabat2_high_PE_054 | metagenome-assembled genome bin NHCFR00700
CCCCGCGCGGTTTCTGCCCACACTCTCACAGGCGAAAAAAGGGCAGGGGGGATGCGCCGTGTCGGAAAAAAGGCTGCTGGTGGTGTTCGGGATATTCCTGGCGATGTTCGGGGTGGTGATGGGGCGGCTGTTCCTGCTGGCCTCCAACACCGAGTACGCCGCCAGAGCCAGAGAGCAGACGGTGTCCACGCTGGAACTGCCCGCCGAGCGCGGCAACATCTACGACTGCAACGGCCAGAAGCTCACCGGCGCGGTGGAGCAGTGGTATGCGCTGGCGGTGCCGGGCGACGCGGTCTATACCACCCTTTTCGACTACGTGCCCTATGCCTACCAGTCGCTGCTGTATCAGAAGGCCCGGCAGGCGGCCAGCCCGTTTCTCATCCCGGTGGAGCGCGACCTCTCCTCCCTCGGGGTCTACTCGGTGCACCAGGCGCGGCGCAGTTTGCCGCTGCCCATCGCGGTGCACCTGCTGGGGTATCTGGACGGGGAAGGACACGGCGTCACCGGCATCGAGGCCGCGTTCGACGACATCCTGTGGCGCGGCGAAAGCCAGACGGTCACCTGCATCACCACCGCGCGGGGGAGCCTTCTGCAGGACACAGACCCGCAGCTGCGGACCGTCGCCCCCAACGGGAAGGGCGTGCAGCTGACGCTGGACACGGCGGTGCAGCGGGTGGCGGAAGGGGTGGCCGGCGGGATGGAAAAGGGGTGCATCCTCGTGCTGGACACCGCCGACTGCGCCATCCGCGCCGCCGTCAGCGTCCCCTCCTACGACCCGAACCGGGTGTCCGCCAGCATCGACGCCGAGAACTCCCCGCTGGTCAACCGCTGTTTTGCGGCCTATAACGTCGGTTCGGTTTTCAAGCCGCTGCTGGCCGCCGCCGCGCTGGACGCGGGGTGGGACGCCGGGCAGCCGTATGAGTGCAAGGGCTGGATCGAGGTGGACGGCCAGGTCTACCGCTGCGCGCAGGGCGTCGCCCACGGCACCGTCGATCTGGAGCAGGCGCTGGAGCAGAGCTGCAACGGCTATTTCGTGCAGCTGGGCCAGTGGCTGGGCGGCGAAAGAGCGCTGCAGGCCGCCCGGGCGGCGGGGTTTGGGGAGGAGGTGTACCTCGCGCCCGGCTACAAATCGGCGCCGGGCACGCTGCCGTCGGAGGAGGCCATCTCCAGCAGCGGCGAACTGGCGAACTTCAGCTTTGGCCAGGGGCAGCTCACCGGCACCCCGCTGCAGGTGGCGGCGATGATGAACGCGCTGGCGTCGGACGGCGTCTGGCGCGCCCCGTATCTGGTGCAGGGGACGGTGGACGAGGCGACGGGGGAAACCTCCCCCCTGCAATACGCGGGCAGCAGCCGCCGGGTGACGACCAAAGCCACCGCCGCCGCCCTGCGGGGGATGCTGGGCGAGGTGGTGCGGGAGGGCCTGGGCCAGAAGGCGATGCCGTCGGACGGCAGCGCGGGCGGCAAGACCGGCACCGCGCAGACCGGCCGCTTTTCCCCCGGCGGCGAGGAATACACCGATTTGTGGTTTGCCGGGTTCTGGCCGCTGGAGCACCCGCGCTACACCATCGTGGTGATGCTGGACGAAACCACCGCCCTCAGCTCCGAGGCGGCCGTGCTGTTCGCCCGGATGTGCGACGGACTGCGCTATCTCGACGCCCCCGAAACGGATATTGACAAAGAAAGCGCGGATGCGTATAATGGATAACGTAATATGCAACCATGGCGCAGATGGGGCCAAGGGCTGCACAGCGCAATCCAGAGAGGGGCCGGTATGGTGCAAGGCCCGTGTGCGCGGCAGCCGGATGCCACCCCGGAGCTTCCGGCGAGAGCCGGGCGTAAACACGGCGTTAACGTGTGCAAAGCGGCGGTGCGTTGTTCGCATCGCAAACCGGGTGGTACCACGGAGCGTTTCTGTATGGCCTTCGTCCCTGTATAAGGGGCGGAGGCCTATCATTTTGCCGCCGGCTGCATCCCAATCTTGAATCACGAGGAGAATCACACCATGCAATGGACCGGATTGAATGAATTGCGCGAAAAATACCTGTCTTTCTTCGAGAGCAAGGGTCATCTGCGCCTGGGCAGCTTCCCGCTGGTCCCGAAGGACGACAACAGCCTGCTGCTGATCAACAGCGGCATGGCGCCCATGAAGAAGTGGTTCCTGGGCCAGGAGGAGCCGCCCCGCCACCGCGTCACCACCTGCCAGAAGTGCATCCGCACCCCGGACATCGAGCGCGTGGGCATCACCGCCCGCCACGGCACCTACTTCGAGATGCTGGGCAACTTCAGCTTCCAGGACTACTTCAAGCGCGAGGCCACCGCCTGGGCCTGGGAGTTCCTCACCAAGGTGCTGGAGATCCCCGCCGAGCTGCTGTACATCTCGGTGTACGAGGAGGACGACGAGGCCTGGGACATCTGGGTGAACGAGGTGGGCATCGACCCCTCCCACATGGTCCGCTTCGGCAAGGAGGACAACTTCTGGGAGCACGGTTCCGGCCCCTGCGGCCCCTGCAGCGAGATCTACTTCGACCGCGGCCCCGAGCACGGCTGCGGCAAGCCCGGCTGTAAGGTGGGCTGCGACTGCGACCGCTACATGGAGGTCTGGAACCTGGTGTTCAGCCAGTTCGATTCCGACGGCAAGGGCACCTACACCCGTCTGGAGCGCCCCAACATCGACACCGGCATGGGCCTGGAGCGCCTGGCCTGCGTGATGCAGAACGTGGGCAACCTGTTCGAGGTGGACACCGTGCAGGCCACCCTGCACAAGGTGGAGCAGATCGCCGGCAAGACCTACGGCGCCAGCGACAAGGAGGACATCTCCATCCGCGTCATCACCGACCACATCCGTTCCACCACCTTCATGGTCAGCGACGGCATCCTGCCCTCCAACGCGGGCCGCGGCTATGTGCTGCGCCGCCTGCTGCGCCGCGCCGCGCGCCACGGCCGCATGCTGGGCATCACCCGCCCCTTCCTGACCGAGCTGGTGGACACCGTGATCGAGGCCAACAAAGCGGGCTATCCCGAGCTGGCCGAGCACGCCGACTACATCAAGAAGGTGATCGGCACCGAGGAGGAGAGCTTCTACAAGACCATCGACCAGGGCCTGTCCATCCTCAACGGCATCATCAACGGCATCGAGAAGGCCGCCGCCAAGGGCAGGGAGCGCATCCTGTCCGGCCTGGACGCCTTCAAGCTGAACGACACCTTCGGCTTCCCGCTGGATCTCACCAAGGAGATCGCCGCCGAGGCCGGCATCCAGGTGGACGAGGAGGGCTTCCGCGCCGAGATGCAGAAGCAGAAGGACAAAGCCCGTGCCGACCGCCTGTCCCGCGATATCTCCGGCTGGACCACCGACCTGTTCGGCGAGGTGGACGCCGCCGCCACCCAGTTCACCGGCTACGACAGGCTGGAGGACACCGCCGCCGTGGTGGCCCTGGCCGACGGCGAGAGCCTGGCCGACGCCATAGAGGCCGACGGCGAGGAGCGCGACGGCGTTCTGGTGGTGCTGGACCGCACCCCGTTCTATGCCGAGAGCGGCGGCCAGGTGGCCGATACCGGCGTCATCACCGCCGGTTCTGCCCGTCTGCGCGTGCAGGCCGTGAAAAAGACCCCGAAGGGCTTCTTCGTGCACTCCTGCGTGCTGGAGGAGGGCGCCGTGAAGGTGGGCGACACCGTCACCGCCTCGGTGGACACCGCCCGCCGCGCCGCCATCGCCCGCAACCACACCAGCGCCCACCTGCTGCAGAAGGCGCTGCGCGAGGTGCTGGGCGACCACGTGCACCAGGCCGGTTCCTATGAGGACGACGAGCGCGTCCGCTTCGACTTCACCCACTTCAGCGCGGTCACTCCCGAGGAGCTGGCCCGTGTGGAGAAGATCGTGAACGACAAGATCTTCGAGGCGCTGGACGTGAACGTGCAGACCATGCCCATCGAGGAGGCCAAGAAGATGGGCGCGATGGCGCTGTTCGGCGAGAAATACGGCGACGTCGTCCGCGTGGTGGACATCAACAACTGGTCCACCGAGTTCTGCGGCGGCACCCACGTGAAGAACACCGCCCAGCTGGGCAGCTTCAAGATCCTCAGCGAGGCCAGTGTGGCCGCCGGTATCCGCCGCATCGAGGGCACCACCGGCTACGGCGTGCTGCGCCTGCTGGACGAGCGCACCCGGATGCTGCACGACACCGCTGCCAGCCTCAAGGTGGCCAACCTGCACGACCTGCCCGCCCGCTCCGCCGCGATGGCCGCCGAGGTCAAGAGCCTGAACAAGGAGCTGGCCGAGATGAAGGCCGCAGCGGCCGCCTCCCAGATCGACGGCCTGTTCGAGAAGGCCGAGGATGTGGAGGGCGTGCGCATCATCAGCGCCTTCTTCACCGGCACCGACTCCGAGGCCCTGCGCAGCATGTGCGAGAAGATCCGCGACAAGGCCCCCGCCTCCGTGGCCGCTCTGTGCGCCCGGAACGACGGCAAGACCACTCTGGCCGTGTCGGTGGGCAAGGAGGCCCAGGCGCGCGGCCTGAAGGCCGGCGTGCTGGTCAAGGCGATCGCCGCGGTGGCCGGCGGCAACGGCGGCGGCAAGCCCGACATGGCGATGGCCGGCATCAAGGACGCCTCCAAGATCGACGATGCCCTGGCCGCCGTGCCCGGCATCGTGCGCGAGAACCTGAAATAAGATCCCGCCCCGCCCGGCCCGCCCGGGCGGGCATCCCCGCTTTTTCATCCAAACCGAAAGGAGCGTGCCGAAACAATGGATTGTCTGTTCTGCAAGATGGTCGCCGGGGAGATCCCGGTGAACAAGGTGTATGAGGACGAGCAGGTCCTGGCCTTCCACGACATCGACCCGCAGGCACCGGTGCATTTTCTGGTCATCCCCAAACAGCACCTCGACTCTCCCGCCGCCATCACCGAGGAAAACGCGGCGCTGGTGGGCCATATCTTCGCGGTGATCGCGAAGCTGGCCGGGGAGCTGGGGCTGGAAAACGGCTACCGCGTGGTCACCAACTGCGGCGCCGACGGCGGCCAGAGCGTGCAGCACCTGCATTTTCACGTGCTGGCCAAGCGCAGTCTGGCATGGCCTCCGGGCTGATGCCGCGCCCGTTGTTACACATCCAGTAAGGAGGGAAATTCCTGTGAGTGAAACCTATTCTCTGACTGTTGCCGGCGTCACCCGCGAGCTGCCCATCTGCAAGGTGAACGACTCGCTGTCCATCGCGGCGTTCATCATGTTCAGCGACGTGGAGCTGACGGTGGCCTGTGCCGAGGCGCTGCTGAAAAAGTGCCCGGAGTTCGACCTGATCGTCACCGCCGAGGCCAAGGGTATTCCGCTGGCCTATGAGATGAGCCGTCAGAGCGGCAAAAAGTATATCCCCGCCCGCAAGGGCCCCAAGCTGTATATGAGCAAGCCGGTGATCGTGGAGGACCAGTCGATCACCACCGAAGCCAAGCAGCGCCTGGTCATCGACCAGAAGGACCTGGACGAGATGAACGGCAAGCGTGTGCTGATCGTGGACGACGTCATCAGCACCGGCGGCAGCCTGCACGCGCTGGAAGAGCTGGTGCACCGCAGCACCGCCACCGTGGTGGGCAAGGCGGCCGTGCTGGCCGAGGGCGATGCGGCCGACCGCGACGACATCATCTTCCTGGAGCATCTGCCCCTGTTCGTTCATTGATTCATGCGCGTAAGGCCGATCTGGTGTATGGGGCTGGCCGCTCTGGCCGCCCAGCTGGTGTGCCTGGCGCTGCCGCCGGCGGCATTGTGGCTGCTGGCGGCTTTTTGCGTTGCGGCGGGTGTGGCTGCACGGGCGCTCCGCCGCCGGTTCTGGGCCGCGCTTGCTCTCACCGCGGCGCTGCTGATGCTGCTGCACAGCCTTTTCTGGATTGTGCTGCAAAAGCCGTTGGAAGAGCTGGCCGGGACCCGCGCGTCCTTCACGGCCGAGGTGCTGGAAACGAGACCCTCCTATTCGCCCGCGCTGCGCAATGTCACCCTGTCGGTGAACACCGAAGCGCTGCCCGGCCGCACCTTCCGCGTGCAGACGGTGCTGGAGGACGCGCCGGAGCCGGGCGACCTGCTGGAAGGCGAGGGGACCTTTGCGCCGCTCGCGCAGGACAGCTACCGGCTGGGCCATCTGGCCGACGGCGTTTTCCTGTGCATGGAGGAAGCGGACGTCGCCTGCACCGGCCACACTGTGCGCTTGTCTCATCGGCTGCTCGCGCTGCGTGAACGGCTGGCGGAGGGATTCGTCCGCTGGCTGTCGGAGGATCTGGGCGGCATCGCGGCCGCCATGACGGTGGGCGAGACCCGGCATCTCTCCTCCTCCATCCGCGACACCTTCCGCCTGGCGGGCGTGTCCCATCTGCTGGTGGTGTCCGGCATGCATTTGAGCGCGTGGTGGGGGATGTGGTTCTGGGCCGGCCGCAAGCTGCGGCTGTACCGCGGAGCGTGGGTGATCTCGCTGCTGGCAGCGGTGCTTTTCGCGATGGTGTGCGGATTCACGCCGTCGATGTGCCGCTCGCTCACAGCGGTGGTCATCCTGTGCGGAGCGGGCGTCTGCATGCGCCGTCCGGACGGCCTCACCAGCCTGGGCGCGGCTATCCTGCTCATCACGCTTTCCAATCCCTATGCGGCGGGCGACATCGGGTTTCTGCTCAGCGTCACCGCCACAGCCGGTGTGCTGGTGTCCCGGTTTGCGGTCGGGCGGCTGGCGGTGTCCAAAACCTGGGCCGAAACGCACGCCAGGCGCTGGCAGAAGCTGTGTCTGCGCGGGCTGCACACCGCGGCGGTCCCGCTCTTTGCCGCGCTGTTCACTCTGCCGGTGCAGGTGGGGATGAACCTGGGCGTGTCGCTGGTCTCGCTGCCGGTCAATCTGGCGGTATTGGCGCTGCTTCCGTTCCAGCTGGGCTTTGGCTGGGCGGCCATCGCCCTCTCCTTCCTTTGGCCGGGCAGCTGGCTCCACGGCCTTGTGCTGGCCATCGCAGGGCTGTTCACCAAGCTGCTGTATGCGGTGGTGGCGTGGTTTGCCCAGCTGCCGTTCGGCTCCGTGTATGTGTTCGGAAAGTTTGCCCTGTTCACCGTGGCGGTGCTGTTTGCGCTGGGATTGCTGGCCTGGGACCTTCGCCTTACACGCTGGATGGCAGTCATCGCCCCGGCCGGAGCGGCGCTGGCCTTCGCGGTGTATTCCGTCGCCACCGCCGGGATGGTCACGGTGGCGCCGGTGGGATCGGGCTACAATCCCTGTCTGGTTGCCATCCAGGACGGCCGGGCCGTTGTGGCCGTGCGCGGAGGAAAGAGCAACCTTGCGGCCGTGGAGGAATATCTCACGATGCACCGCGCAGAACCCGCCCTTGTCATCGACCTGCGCGAGGAGCCTCCCGCCGAACTTCCGATGGATGAAGCCGGATGTGTGGTCCGTGCGGCTGACGTTGGACCGCTGGGGGAACAGTATGCGCTGTCGGAGGATGTCACCGTGGCGGTCTGGAACCAGAAGGGCGCAAAGCTGTGCCTCCTCGACATAGGCGGCTACACTATTGCGGTGGGTGCGGGCGGCGGCAGCTGGGAGGGCTTCGGCCCGGTGGGGACGCTGCTCGCCGGTCCGTCGCTGCCCGCGGGGCTGGAGCCCCGCCGGATCCTCAGCGCCCACCTGCAGTACAGCTGGCAGATCCCGGAAGATTGCGCCTGGTTTTACGATCCGTCCCCGGCCCTGCGCATCCGGCCGGGGCGCTCGATCACAGCAGAAAGGAGCTGGATATGAAGGCAACCGCACAAACGCTCGACCGCGTGTTCGGCAAACCGCTGGACAAGCCGGTGTATTATTTCTATTCCACCGAGGAATATCTGGTGCGGCAGGCCGCCCAGCGCGCCATCGGCCTGCTGGCCGCCGCCGAGGGGGAGGAAGCCACCGTCCTCCCCGGCCCGGTCCCGGCGCTGGAGGAGATCGTGGCGGCGGCGGGCACCATCTCGCTTTTCGGCACCCGGCGCATCGTATCGCTGCCGCTGCTCCAGCCGGGCAGCTACGGCGACAAGGAGCTGGCCGCCCTGCTGGACATACTGGAGAGCACCGAGAACGCGGTGTTCGTCATCACCAGCGTCTTTGCCGACGAAAAGGCGATGAAGGGCAAGCGCGCGGTGCGCCTGGCGGACGAGGCCGACCGCCTGGGGGTGTCCGCCCTGCTGGCAAAACCCACCCCCGCCGACGCCTGCCGGTTCATCCAGAAGCAGGCGCAGGCATTGGGGACCGCGGTGGAGCCGGGCGCCGACCGCGAGCTGCTCGACCGCTGCGGGCAGGACCTTTTCCTGCTGGGCAACGAGGTGGACAAGCTGGCGGCGCTGTCGGGCTACACCACCATCACGCGGGAGATGGTCTCCCGGCTGGGCACCCGCAGCATCGAGGCCGACGTGTTCGACATGGTGAATCTGGTCCAGCGCGGACGCACCGCCGAGGCCTTCCGCCGCCTGGAACAGCTGCTGCTGTTGCAGAACGAGCCGGTCGCCATCGCAGCGGCGCTGGCGGGCAGCTATGTGGACATCTACCGGGTCAAGCTGGGGATGAAGGCGGGCAAAAGCTACCAGGCGGTGCACAAGGAGTTCGGGTATAAGGGCAGCGACTGGCGGCTGAAAAAGGCGGGCGAGACCGGCAGCCGCATCAGCCTGGCCAGGCTGGAAGAGATCCTGGACATCCTGCTGGAGCTGGACAGCGCGCTCAAGCGCTCGCCGGCCGACAAGACGGTGCTCCTGCAGGCCGCCCTGGCCCGCATCATCCACACGGAGGGGAAACGATGAGCGAAAAACTGCGCATCCGGCAGGCGATCGTGGTGGAAGGCCGCTACGACGCCGCCAAACTGGCCGATCTGGTGGACGCGCCCATCTTCACCACCAACGGCTTCGGCATTTTCCGGGACAAGGAGATGCAGGAGCTGCTGCGCCGTCTGGGCCGCCGCCGGGGGCTGATCCTTCTCACCGATTCGGACGCCGCGGGCTTCCGCATCCGCCGCTTCCTCACCGACCTTGTGGGCGCCGACAGGGTGGCCCAGGCGTATATCCCGGCGGTGCCGGGCAAGGAGAGCCGCAAGGCCGCGCCGTCCAAGGAGGGCACGCTGGGGGTGGAGGGCCTCCCGCCGGCGGTGCTGCGGCAGGCATTGGAGCAGGCGGGAGCCAGCCTGTGCGCCCCGCGCGAAGGCCGCGCCATCACCTGCACCGACCTCTACGAATTCGGGCTGTCCGGCACGCAGGGCAGCGCCCACGCCCGCCGCGCGCTGCTGGCCCGCATCGGGCTGCCGCCCCGCCTGTCCAAAAACGCGCTCTGCCACGTACTGAACACCCTGTATACCTATGAGGAGTTTTGCCAAATGCTGACCGAAAAACCGGTGCTGTTCTGGGATTTCCACGGCACCCTTGCCGAACACGACCCCATCTGGTACGACGCCGCCCGGCTGGCCATCGAGCGCCTGTGCCCGGGCCGTCCGGTGGACTACCAGCGCATCCGCCGCACCTTCCACCAGTCCAATCTGCTGTGGTGGAAGCCGGTCACCGGGGAGGAACGCCGCCTGTGCACGCCCGATGCGTGGTGGGCGTTTTTTGAACAGGAGTTCCGCTGGATCTTCTCGCAATGCGGCTACACCGCCGAGGAATCCGCCGCCATCGCGTCCGCCATACGGCCCATCATCGTGCAGCCGTCGTGGCACCGCCTGAAGCCGGACGCGGTCTCCACCCTCGCCGCCCTGCAAAAGCGGGGATACCGGCAGTACCTCCTCTCCAACAACTTCCCCGAGACCCCGCAGGTGGTGGAAGGGCTGGGCCTCACCCCCTATTTCAGCGGGATGATCGTGTCGGCGCTGGTGGGATACGACAAGCCCCAGAAGGGCATCTTCCGCCTGGCGCTGGAGCAGGCGGGCAACCCCTCCTGTGCCTACATGATCGGCGACAACCCCAGCGACGACCTGGCCGGGGCCGCCGCTGCGGGTCTGGTGCCGGTGGGCGTAGCCGAAGCCGCCCATGCCCCGCAGGCCCAGCTGGTCAGCGAAACGCTCACGGGCCTGCTGGAGCTTTTTGCCTGAAAACAACAAACCTCCCGTCTGGCAGCGCGGCCAAACGGGAGGTTTTTGCCTATGCAGAATCTATAGGATAGAGGAAATCGGCAGCGCCTGCCGTTATTTCAAGGTCTGGTTTTTCACCTGCTCGGCATACCAGGGCAGCGGCGCGCGGATCACCCGGCCGGACAAACCGGCAAATTCCGGCTCCTCCATCACCGGGAAGGTCAGCTGCCAGGCGCACAGCGCCTGGTATTTCAGCTTCAGCTCCCGGTTGGCGGCCTGGCTGCCGTATTTGCTGTCGCCCAGAATGGGGCAGCCGATGCTGGCCATGTGGGCGCGGATCTGATGGGTGCGCCCGGTGATCAGCTCCACCTGCAAAAGGGCCAGCCGCCCGCTCACCGCCACGGTCTCATAGCGCGTTTCCACCGGCTTTGCGCCCGGGCGGGGTGAGGGCAGAATCCGCACGATGCCGCGCGCGGCGTCCTTCTGCAGATAACCGCCCAGCGTCCCGGCGGCAGGCTTCGGCCGTCCAAAGGTCACGCACAGATATTCTTTTTTCACGGCGCGGCGGCGGATCAGCTCTTCCATCTTCGCCAGCGCTCCGGCGGTTTTCGCCACCATCACAAGGCCGCTGGTGCCGGTGTCCAGCCGGTGGCACAGGAAGGGCGCAAACGCATCGCCCGGACGATAAAATCCGCTCTGATACAGATACAAAAGCGCCCGGTTCAGCAGGGTGTCGGCCTCGTCACCGTACACCGCCAGGCCGGCCGGCTTCACACACACCAGAAGCTGGTCGTCCTCGTAGGCCACCTCGGCCGGGCAGCGGGCGCGCAGAAAGGCCGGGCCGTCGGGCTGCCCCAGGCCCAGCTGCTCGTCCGGCACAAACAGGCGGATCACATCGCCGGTCTGCACCCGCGTGGACAGCGGCTGCTTTTTGCCGTTCAGCTTGATCTTGTTTTCCCGCAGCGCCCGGTTCCAGCGGCCGATGCCCATCGCCGGGAAGAGCTTCTGCAGATAGTTGTCCAGCCGCACCGCGGCGGCCGATTCCACCTTGATCTCCCGCATGGCTCCTTCCTCACTCGTGCAGTTCCAGCGGCAGGCCGTCCGGGTCCTTGAAAAAGGTCATCCGTTTGCCGGTGAACTCGTCCACACGCACCGGCTCGGTCTCGATGCCAAGGCTGTGCAGCCAGGCCACCGCCGGATCGATGTCCTCCACCCAAAAGGCCAGATGCCGCAGTCCGCAGGCTTCGGGGTAGTTGGGGCGCGCCGGGGCGCCGGGAACGCCGAAGATCTCCAGCTCGCAGTCGCCCAGGCGCAGGTCCAGCTTGTGGTCGCCGCGCTGGGGCCGGAAATTCTCCCGCACCACCGCAAAGCCCAGCAGGTCCACGTAAAAATGGCGGCTGGCCGCGTAATCCGATGCAATGATGGCAACGTGATGGATCTTGTTCAAAAAGGGATGTTCAGTCATTGTCTTCCTCCAACAGGTAGTGCAGCATCCGCTGCGGGTCTTCCAGAAACCGGCGGGTGAGCCGGTAGTGCTCGGTCTCGGTGTAGTGCACCGGGTGGATGCCGGTCTCGTCGAACAGCTCCACCCGGCTGCCGGGCAGGGCCATCAGGATGGGCGAATGGGTGGCGATGAGGAACTGGCTGCCCGCGCGCGCCAGGCGGTCGATGCAGGCCATCAGGGTCAGCTGCCGGGCAGGGGAGAGGGCGGCCTCCGGCTCGTCCAGCAAATACAGCCCGCCGGGCACAAAGCGGTGCTCCACCAGTGCCAGAAAGCTCTCCCCGTGCGACTGCTCGTGCAGCCCGCGGCTGCCGTAGGGAGTGGGGGCGCCGATGCGGAATTCGTGCTCGTAGAGTTCGCTCAGATAGCTGGCCGCGTTGTAGAAGCTTTCGGCGCGCAGAAAATACCCTTCCAGCACCTGCCGCCGCCGTTTCAGGGTGATGAGCCGGTGCAGCCCGGCGTGGGTGTCGCGGGTGGAAAACTGAAAGTTGCGGGTGCCTCCCTCGGGATTGAATCCCGCCGCCACCGCGATGGCCTCCAGCACGGTGGATTTCCCGGTCCCGTTCTCGCCCACAAAAAAGGTCACCGGCGCGTCGAATGTCAGCTGCTTTTCCCGGCACAGGAACTGCACCGCCGGCAGTTTGGACAGATAGCTGTCCGCCTCCGGCGCACCGTCCATGCGCAGACCGGCCAGAATGGGTGCGTCCATCGCCCTTCCTCCTTTCGCCCGCTGTGCCTTTATCATAGCATATCCGCCCGCAAAAGGCCATAGACAGAAAAAGCCGCCCTGCCGGCAAGGCGCCGGACAGGGCGGCAGCTGTGGTTCAGCGGAACAGAGAACGGCGTTTGTCGAAGTAAATCTTGTTCAGAATGATCATCACGACGACGGTGATGACACCGGGCAGCAGCGCGACAGCCGCCTGGGCGGAAGCGTTCAGGATGAGAAGTCCCACCATCGTGATGACATTGATCACGATCTGGATCGCATACACGGCATACAGCCCCAGAACGCCGCGCCACTGGTGATGCGCCAGCCACTGGCGCACCACGATGCTGAACACCGCCGCACCGATGTGCAGGATTCCCAGCACCGTCAGCAGGGCACCCAGACCGGGCATGTAGGCGTACAGCTCCTGGGCCGTCAGCATTCCGGCAGCCAGACTCTCCGCAAACATACCGGACAGATAGGAAA
>NHCFR00700__coassemble_1918_pt1 | contig 12506 bp, 12 predicted proteins | sample NHCFR00700__metabat2_high_PE_054 | metagenome-assembled genome bin NHCFR00700
TGGGCAAGAGCTTCCGCAACGAGATCACCCCGGGCAACTTCACCTTCCGCACCCGCGAGTTCGAGCAGATGGAGTGCGAGTTCTTCTGCAAGCCCGACACCGATCTGGAGTGGTTCGCCTACTGGAAGGAATACTGCAAGAACTGGCTGCTGGACCTGGGCATGCGCCCCGAGGACATGCGCCTGCGCGACCACGAGCCGGAGGAGCTGAGCTTCTACTCCAAGGCCACCACCGACATCGAGTATCTGTTCCCGTTCGGCTGGGGCGAGCTGTGGGGCATCGCCGACCGCACCGACTACGACCTGGGCCGTCACAACGACCATTCCGGCAAGGTGCAGGACTACTTCGACCCCGAGACCAACACCCACTATGTGCCCTACGTGGTGGAGCCGTCCCTGGGCGCCGACCGCGTGGCGCTGGCCTTCCTGTGCGGCGCCTACGACGAGGAGATCCTCACCGACGACAAGGGCAAGGAGGACAAGCGCGTGGTGCTGCACCTGCATCCGGCGCTGGCCCCGTATAAGGCCGCTGTGCTGCCGCTGAGCAAGAAGCTGAGCGACAAGGCCACCGAGATCTGGCAGCAGCTGAGCAAGACCATGATGGTGGACTACGACGAGACCGGCTCCATCGGCAAGCGCTACCGCCGCCAGGACGAGATCGGCACCCCGCTGTGCATCACCATCGACTTCCAGACGGTGGGCGACGAGAACACCCCGGCCGACAACTGCGTCACCGTGCGCGACCGCGACACGATGGAGCAGGTGCGCCTGCCGATCAGCGAGCTGGAAGCCTACATCCAGAAGAAGATCGAATTCTAAAAAAGGCCTGCCTTCCCCCGGCAGGGGAAGGTGGCACGCAGTGCCGGATGAGGCCGAATCTTACCCCAAGCGCCGCGCCGCACACAGGCGGCAGGCGCGTGCGGGAAGGCCCGCCCCCAAACATTCCCATCCCATAATCCCGGCCCGGCGGCGCATCCTATCCGCCGGGCCCTATTTCCAGTAAAGGAGCGTGTACAATATGGATCTTGCGCGTATGCAGCAGTATGCCGATTTCATTGTGCGGGTGGGCGTGAACGTCCGCCCCGGCCAGAATTTTCTCATCCACTGCCCGGTGGAGGGCGCCGAGATGGCGCGCGCCTGCGCGCGTGCCGGCTATGCCGCCGGAGCCAAGCGGGTGATCGTGCGCTACGGCGATGAGCAGATCGACCGCATCACGATGGAGCACTGCGCCGAGGAGGTCCTGTGCGACATCAAGCCCCACCAGCTGCGCAGTTATCTGGACTACGCCGAGGACGAGGGCGGCGTGTGCACCCTGAGCATCTCCTCCCGCGATCCCGAGATCTACAAGGGCCTGGACGGGGAGAAGATCCAGAAGGCCAACCTGGCTTCCCGCGCGGCGCTGCAGCCCTGGCGGGAATACACGATGGCCAGCCGCATCCAGTGGTGCATCGCGGCCATCCCCACCGTGGGCTGGGCGCGCAAGGTGTTCCCCGGCCTGCCCGACGACGAGGCGGTGGAAAAGCTGTGGGACGCCATCTTCGACGTCTGCCGCGTGAAAGCGGGCGGCGATGTGGTGGCCGAATGGCAGCGGCATGTGGAGCGCACCGCCGCCCGCCGCGACCAGATGAACCAGCTGGATCTGGTCAGCGTGCACCTCGAGGGCGAGAACGGCACCGACCTTGTCATCGGCCTGGCCGACGACTCCACCTGGGAGGGCGCCAGCGAGTACACCCAGGGCACCGGCATCCCCTTTATCGCCAACATCCCCACCGAGGAGGTGTTCACCGCCCCGCACAAGGACAGGGTGGACGGCGTGGTCAAGAGCACCCGCCCGTATGTCTACAACGGCGAGCTGATCGAGGATTTCACCGTCTGGTTCGAGAAGGGCCGCGTGGTGAAATACGAGGCCCGCAAGGGCGAGGAACTGCTGGGCAAGCTGCTGGACAGCGACGAGGGCGCGCGCAGCATCGGCGAGATCGCGCTGGTGCCTGCCTCCAGCCCCATCCGCCGCAGCGGCGTGCTGTTCTACAACACCCTGTTCGACGAGAACGCCGCCTGCCACATCGCCTTTGGCCGCGGCTATCCCACCAACATCCGCGGCGGCGCCGACATGACCACCGCCCAGCTGCTGGAAAAGGGCCTGAACGACTCGGCCATCCACGAGGACGTGATGGTGGGCAGCGAGAAGATGAACATCACCGGCCTCACCCGCAGCGGCGAGACGGTGCAGATCTTCCGGGACGGCGAGTGGGCATTTTGAGCCGTCCGGCCGCAAAAACGCGGTGGAAAACGCCCAAAACTGGCCATTTTGCCGGAAATATCACACCCGGGCGGGCCGGGCTTGCATAACCCGCCCGGATGTGGTATATTGTTATTGTACGCTATGATGTTGAATGGAAAGTGGGCCGCAAGGTCCGCTTTTCTTGTTTGTTTGGGGAGGTTTGCAGATGGCAAAAGCAAAAAGCGGCCACAATACAGTTGCGACGGTGGAGGCGCTGGTGCGCCCGGTGGTGGAGGGCATGGGCCTTTCGCTGTGGGACGTGCGGTTCGAAAAGGAAGGGCCGGACTGGTTCCTGCGCATTTATATCGACAAGCCGGGCGGGCTGGACATCGTCACCTGTGAGGAGGCCACCCGCGCCATCAACCCGGTGATCGACGAGGCCGACCCCATCGACCAGAGCTACTATATGGAGGTGGGCAGCCCGGGCCTGGGCCGCCGCCTCACCCGCGAGGAGCACTACGCGGCCCTGGCCGGCCAGAAGATCGCCGCCCGCCTGATCCGCCCCGACGAGCAGGGACGGCGTGAGCTGGAAGGCATCCTGCAGGGCTGTGAAGGCGGCATCGTCACCCTCGAAACGCCCGCGGGCCCCGTGCAGTTCGCCCGCACCGCCGCCAGCTTTGTCAAGCTGTGCGACGACGAAGACCTGTTCTGACAAAAAGCCTTCCCTTTGAATACAAAAAGAAAGAGTGATCGGAAAAATGAATACGGAATTTTTTGAGGCGCTGGCCGTTCTGGAAAAAGAGCGCGGCATCGCAGGAGACTACCTGCTGGAAAAGATCAAGAACGCCATCGTGATCGCCGTGAAGAAGGACTACGAGGTGGAGGACGACAACGTGCAGGTGGACATCGACCCCGCCACCGGCCGCTTCAATGTGAACCTGGTGCGCGACGTGGTGGAGGAGGTCACCAACCCCCACACCCAGCTCACCGTGGCCGAGGCGCAGGAGATCCGCCGCACCTACAGCCTGGGCGACCGCGTCATCACCCCGCTGAAGACCAAGGACTTCGGCCGCATCGCCGCCCAGACCGCCAAGCATGTGATCCGCCAGGGCATCCGCGAGGCCGAGCGCAGCCAGATGTACGCCGAGATGCAGTCGAAGGCGCACGAGCTGGTCACCGCCACCGTCACCCGCGTGGACGACCGCAAGGGCCTGGTGGTGCTGGACATGGGCAAGGGCGAGGCCGTCCTGCCCAAGAACGACCAGCTGCCCGGCGACGAGTTCTTTGAGGGGCAGCACGTCAAGGTGTATATCTCCGACGTCACCGTCACCGAGCGCGGCCCCCGCGTGCTGCTCAGCCGCACCCATCCCGGCATGGTCAAGCGCATGTTCGAGATGGAGGTGCCCGAGATCTTCGAGGGCACCGTCGAGGTGAAGGCGATCAGCCGCGAGCCCGGCATGCGCACCAAGATGGCCGTCTACAGCAAGGACCCCAACGTCGATCCGGTGGGCGCCTGCATCGGCGCGCACGGCGCCCGCGTGGCCCACATCGTGGAGGAGCTGGGCGGCGAAAAGATCGACATCGTGCGCTGGAGCGAGGACCCCGCCGAGTTCATCTCCGCCGCCCTGGCTCCCGCCAAGGTGCTGAAGGTGGAACTGCTGGAGGGCGACAGCCGCGCCTGCCGCGTCACCGTCCCCGACCACCAGCTCAGCCTGGCCATCGGCAACAAGGGGCAGAACGCCCGCCTGTGCGCCCGCCTGACCGGCTATAATATCGACATCCGCCCCGAGAGCGGCTACTACGGCGAAGACGAGGAGTGATCCCCTTCGCCCCCGGAAAGGAGGCTGTGCCATGCAGCCCAAAAAGATCCCCGTGCGCCGCTGCAGCGGCTGCGGCGAGAGCAAACCCAAAAAAGAGCTGGTGCGCGTGGTGCGCAATGCCGCCGGCGAGATCAGCCTGGACCCCATCGGCAAGAAGCCGGGCCGCGGCGCTTATCTGTGCCCCAGCCCCGCCTGTCTGGCCAAGGCCCGCAAGGCAAAGCGGCTGGAGCGCAGCTTCGGATGCGCGGTGCCCGACGAGGTGTACGCCCAGCTGGAAGAGCAGCTGAAGGAGGAAACGCCCGATGCATGATCCGCTCATCAGCGCGCTGTCGCTGTGCCGCAAGGCCGGCGCACTGGTCACCGGCTTCGACCCGGTGAAGGACAGCGTGTTCACCGGAAAGGCCCGGCTGGTTCTGCTGGCAAGCGACCTTTCCCCCAAAACCGCACAGCGCGTGCAGCATTTTTGCGAAGACTTCGTGGAATGCGCGGCGCTGCCCTGCACGATGGAGCAGCTGTCTGCCGTCACACGCAAACCGGCCGGCGTTTTCGCCGTGACCGACCCGAATCTTGCAAACCTGTGCAAATCCAAGCTTCCAAAGGAGGAGTAAGATGGAGATCAAACAGAAACTGGGCGACGTTGCCAAGCAGCTGAACGTGCCCAACAAAACCATCATCGATCTGCTTGCAGAGAAAGGCGAGGCCGGCGCCAAGCACACCACCGTGCTGAGCGAGGCCGACCTGAACTATATCTTCGACCGCATCACCGCCCAGAAGAGCGAGAGCAGCCTGAACGAATACCTGGATTCCAAGCCGAAGCCCAAGCCCAGGGAGAGCGAGGTCCTCAAGCGCGCCGACGGCACCGTGGTGGAGATGCCCAAGAAGAAGCCCAAGAAAAAGGACGCCCCCGCCCGGTCTGCCGGCCGCGGCGACAAGGCCGACAAATCCGAAAAGCCCGCCCCCGTGGTGGTGAAGCGCGAGACCGTCACCGTGACGGTGGACACCCGCAGCGTGGACGTGAACCTGGATAAGTTCAACGAGAAATACAGCGACCTGGCCGCCACCCGCCAGGTGGAGAACCGCAAGCGCCCCACGCCCGCCGGCAACAAGCAGAAGTTCTCCGGCCGCCAGAACCGCGGCCGCCAGCAGTACCAGAAAAAGCGCGAGACCGAGGCCGAGCGCCTGCAGCGCATCCAGCTGGAGAAGGCCCGCAAGGCCCAGCTGAAGGTGCAGATCCCCGACGAGATCACCGTGGGCGAGCTGGCCACCCGCCTGAAGCAGACCGCCGCCAACGTCATCAAGAAGCTGATGGGCCTGGGCGTGATGGCCAACATCAGCCAGGTGATCGACTTCGACACCGCCGCCATCGTGGCCGAGGAGATGGGCGCGAAGGTGGAGCGCGAGGTGCAGGTGACCATCGAGGAGCGCCTGTTCGAGCAGGAGGTGGACCGCGAGGAGGACCTGGCCGAGCGCCCGCCCGTCGTCGTGGTCATGGGCCACGTCGACCACGGCAAGACCAGCATCCTGGACGCCATCCGCAAGACCAACGTCACCGCCGGCGAGGCGGGCGGCATCACCCAGCACATCGGCGCCTATCAGGTGGTGGCCGACGGCCGTGTGATCACCTTCCTCGACACCCCGGGCCACGAGGCGTTCACCAGCATGCGTGCCCGCGGCGCCAACCTCACCGACATCGCCGTGCTGGTGGTGGCCGCCGACGACGGCATCATGCCCCAGACCGTCGAGTCGATCAACCATGCCAAGGCCGCCGGCGTTTCGATCATCGTGGCCATCAACAAGATGGATAAGCCCACCGCCAACCCCGAGCGCGTGAAAGAGCAGCTCACCCAGTACGAGCTGGTCCCCGAGGAGTGGGGCGGCGACGTGATCTGCGTGCCCGTTTCCGCCATGACCGGCATGGGCATCGACGACCTGCTGGAGAACATCAACCTGGTGGCCGAGGTCAAGGAGCTGAAGGCCAACCCCAACTGCCGTGCCCGCGGCGCCGTGGTGGAGGCCCGCCTGGACAAGGGCCAGGGCCCCATCGCCACCCTGCTGGTACAGCGCGGCACCCTGCACAAAGGCGACGTCATCATCGCCGGCACCAGCGTGGGCCGCGTGCGCACCATGAAGAACGACAAGGGCCAGTCCATCGAGACCGCCGGCCCCTCCACTCCCGTGGAGATCACCGGCCTCACCGAGGTGCCGGTGGCGGGCGACCTGTTCGACGCCGTGGAGGACGAACGCCTGGCCCGCGAGCTGGCCGACAAGCGCGCCGCCGAGGCCAAGGAGAAGCAGTTCAGCAGCTACCAGAAGGTCACCCTGGACAACCTGTTCAGCCAGATCGCCGAGGGCGAGCGCAAGCAGCTGGACATCATCGTCAAGGCCGACGTACAGGGCAGCGCCGAGGCCGTGAAGCAGAGCCTGGAGAAGCTGTCCAACGACGAAGTGCGCGTGAAGGTCATCCACGCCGGCGTGGGCGCGGTGAACAAATCCGACGTCATGCTGGCCAACGCCGGCAACGCCATCATCATCGGCTTCAACGTCCGCCCCGACGCGGTGGCCAGGGAAGAGGCCGCCCAGTGCGAGGTGGAGATGCGCATGTACCGCGTGATCTACGACGCCATCAACGACGTCACCGACGCCATGAAGGGCATGCTGGCCCCCAAGATCCGCGAGGTGGAGCAGGGCCATGCCGAGGTGCGCCAGGTGTACAAGATCAGCAGCGTGGGCATGGTGGCCGGCAGCTACGTGCAGGAGGGCAAGATCACCCGCAATTCCAAGGTGCGTGTCGTGCGCGACGGCATCGTGGTGGCCGACGACGAGATCGCCGGTCTGCGCCGCTTCAAGGACGACGTGAAGGAAGTGGCCCAGGGCTACGAGTGCGGCATCAGCCTCGAGAAGTTCAGCGATATCAAGGAGGGCGACATTCTGGAAGCCTACATCCTGGAAGAATACCGCGACTGATCGCAAAAGTGAGGAGACAGTATGGCAAATAAAAATCAGGGGCGTCTGGCCGAGGACATGAAGCGCGAGCTGATCGCAGTGATCTCCACCATGAAAGACCCCCGCCTTTCGCAGGGCCTGCTGACGGTCATGCGGGTGGAGGTGACCCCGGATCTGGACGTTGCAAAGGTACACATCAGCATGATGGGCAAGCAGGGCGGCACCGCGGAGGCGGTGCAGGCCCTGAACAAGGCCGCAGGCTTTGTGCGCACCGAAATCAGCCGCCGCATGCACATCCGCAAATCCCCCCGCTTCGTGTTCGTGGCCGATGACGGCGCAGCCTATGCCGCTCACATCAACGAGCTGCTGGCCGGCCTGCACCAGCAGGACGCAGACACAGACGGGGAGGAGACGGACGATGAATGAACTGCTGGACCTGGCGGGCGTGCTCAGCCGTCTGCTGAAAGCCGAGCGCATCCTTTTGCTGTGCCACAAGAACCCCGACGGCGACACGCTGGGCAGTGCGGCTGCCCTGTACTGGGCGCTGAAAAAGCTGGGCAAGGAGGAGGTGGCGGTGCTCTGCGCCGACCTCATCCCCTCCCGCTACGACTATATGAAGATCGAACGGTTTGAAGGCCAGTTCGAGCCAGGCTATGTGGTGGCCGTCGATGTGGCCAGCATCCAGCTGTTCGGCGACGAGGTGCGCAAATACTCCGAGCGGGTGGACCTGTGCATCGACCACCACGCCTCCAACTCGGGCTATGCGGGCGAGCTGTACCTGGACGCAGACGCCGCCGCCACCGCCGAGATCATCTACGAGCTGATCGGCAAGATGGGGGTGGAGATCGACCCGCTGCTGGCCGACTGCCTCTACACCGGCCTGTCCACCGACACCGGCTGCTTCCAGTTCGGCAACACCACCGCGCGCACCCACATCATCGCGGCGGCGCTGATGGAGGCGGGCGCCAACATCCGCGACCTGAACATGCTGCTGTTCGGCACCAAGAGCCGCGGCCGGCTGGCCATCGAACGCATCGCGCTGGCCAATCTGGAATATCATTTTAACGACCGCTGCGCCCTGATCTATATGACCCGCGAGCAGATCGAGAGCACCGGCGTGGAAGCCAGCGACCTCGAGAGCATCACCAGTCTGCCGCGCCAGATCGAGGGCGTGCAGGTGGGCGTCACGCTGCGCCAGCAGCCTTCGGGCAGCTATAAGATCAGCGTGCGCACCGTGCCGGGCGTGGACGCCTGCGCCATCTGCCGCCGTCTGGGCGGCGGCGGTCACGACCAGGCGGCCGGCTGCGAGCTGGTGGGCGGCCTGGACAACGCAAAGGCTGCCGTGCTGGCAGAAGTGGAGCGAGAGATATGCAGGGAATCCTGATCGTGGATAAGCCGGCGGGCTGGACCAGCTTCGACGTCATCGCAAAACTGCGCGGCGTGCTGGCCACCCGCAGGATCGGCCATTCCGGCACGCTGGACCCGATGGCCACCGGCGTGCTGCCGGTGTTCGTGGGGGGCGCGGCCAAGGCGGTGGACCTCCAGCTGGACCACACCAAGGCCTATCGCGCCACCGTGCGGCTGGGCGTGGCCACCGACACCGGCGACATCACCGGCGCTGTTCTGCGCACCGGCCCCGCTGCCGACGAAGCCGCCTTCCGGGCGGCTTTGCCTGCCTTTGCGGGGGAGCGGATGCAGCTGCCGCCGATGTATTCGGCGGTGAAAATCAACGGCGTGCCGCTGTACAAGGCAGCGCGTGCCGGCAAAACGGTGGAGCGCACCCCGCGTCCCATCACCATCCACTCCATCCGCTTTGTGGAAAAGGCGGCGGAGAACGACTACACCATCGAGGTGTCCTGCTCCAAGGGCACCTACATCCGGGTGCTGGCCGAGGAGATCGGCGCGGCGCTGGGCTGCCCGGCCACCCTGTCGGGGCTGCGGCGCATCCGCGCGGGCGTGTGGGGCGAGGAAGATGCCCACACGATGGACGAGATCCTGGCCCTGCGCGAGGGCGGCGGTCCCGAAACGGTGGCGCCGCTGCTGCTGGACGTGGAGACGGTCTTCACCAGCCTGCCCTGTGTGGAGGTGGACGAAGCCACCCGAAAGCGGCTGGAAAACGGCGCCCCCACCTCGCGCTTCCCGGCGCCCGACGGCCGCTACCGCGTGCGCTGCGGCGGGCAGTTCCTGGGCCTTGCGCAGGTGAAGGAGGGCGTGCTGAAAACCGAAAAACTGTTTCTGGAAAGAGGGTGAACACCATGCAGCTGTACGACGGCACCGCGCCGGTGGCAGCCGAACGCTGTGCGGCGGCGCTGGGCTTTTTCGACGGGGTGCACCTGGGGCACCGGGCGGTGATCGCCGCGGCGGATCGATGGGCTGCCGAGCACGCCGCCGAGACGGCGGTGTTCACCTTCGACCTGCCGCTGGGCAGCCGGGTGAAGGCGGGCGGACGGCTTCTGTCGGACGACGAAAAGCACCGGCGTCTGGCGTCGGTGGGGGTGCGCCACTGCGTGCAGCCCCCCTTCGAGGCCTTCCGCGGCCTCTCCCCCGAGCAGTTCGTAGACGAGCTGCTGGTGGGCGTCTGCCATGCAAAGGCCGTGTTCTGCGGCGACAACTTCACCTTCGGCAAAAACAAGGCGGGCACCGCCCGGCTGCTGGTGCAGCTGTGCGCACAGCGGGGCATCGAGGCCCACATCCTGCCGATGGCGCAGTATGAGGGGCAGCCCGTCTCCTCCACCCGCATCCGGGCGGCGCTGGCAGAGGGAAAGATCGAAGAGGTGAACGCCATGCTGGGCGAGGACTACTGCATCGATTTCCCGGTGCGCCACGGCCGGCGGCTGGGGCGCACGCTGGGCTTTCCCACCATCAACCAGATCTACCCGGCCGGGATGCAGATGCCCAAAAGCGGCGTCTACATCACCCAGGTGATGCTGGAGGACGGCAGCCTGCATCCGGGCGCCACCGGGCTGGGCAGCCGCCCCACGGTGGGCGGCGAGGAGATCACCTGCGAGACCTTCCTGCCCGGCTTTTCGGGGCAGCTGTACGGCAGCCGGGTGCGGCTGCGCTTCTGCCGCTGGCTGAAGCCCACCGTCAAGTTCGACACCCTTGCCCAGCTGACCGACTATGTGTCCGGCGCAGCCGACGCGGCGCTGGCCTGGTTCGGCGGGCAGAGCAAAACAGGGGAGGCAAACCATTGAACAAACACAAACACCACTTTATGACCTTCTGCAGCCGGGCGGCCATGCTGCTCTGCTCGCTGGTCCTGGTGGGGCTTTGTGTGGGGAGTTTTTCATACATCGCGTATATGGGGGCAGGCGAGGCGGTACAGTTCCTCCCCATCACCTTCTCCAGCCGCATCTACGGCGTGCTGGCGCTGCTGGGGGCGGGCCTGGCGCTCGCCTGGGCGGCGCAGTATGAGGAGTTTCGCCGCTGGACCACCGTCATCGCGCTGTGCCTGGTGATGGCCGAGGCGGCGTTCTGGCTGTGGGCCACCGCTCCCACGCCTGCCGCGGATTCTATGGCCTGCCTGCAGGCTGCCGCCAACGCCATCGCGGGCAACTGGGTCGATTTCCAGCAGGGCGGGTATCTGTATTTGTTCCCCTACCAGATCGGCCTGGTGGCGCTGGACGAGGCGATGATCCGTCTGTTTGGCTGGGAGGGCGCGCTGGCCGCGCTGCGCTGCCTCAACCTGGCGGCGCTGGGGCTGCTGGCGGTGTCGCTCACCGCCATCGCGCGGCGGCTGTTCGGCAGTGCGGCGGCCATGCTCACGGCGGTGCTGCTGGCGGCCAGCGTGCCGGTGGCGCGGTATGTGTTTTTCCTGTACGGCAACATGCTGTCCAACGCCTTCGCCTACGCGGCGGTGTGGAGCGCCCTTGTCTACATCGACACCCGCCGGTGGCGCAGCGCCCTCCTCACGGCGGTGCTGCTGGCGCTGGCGATGACCGCCAAGGCCACCGCCCTCATCGCGCTGGCTGCCATTGTGATCGTGCTGTTTCTGCACACCATCTGGGTGCGGCGCTGGCGGGAGCTTCTGGCGGTGGTGCTCATCCTGGCGCTGGCCTGGCTGCCAGGCAAGGCGCTGAACGCCTGGTACAGCGAGCGCAGCGGCGTGCCGCAGAACCCGGGCGTGTCCAACCTCGTGTATGTGGCGATGGGGCTGGACATCCAGGGCGCCAGCACGATGGCGCCCGGCTGGTACACCGGCCGCCCGGTGGAGGCCTATGCCGCCGCCGGCTACGACCCCGACGTGATGAACGCCAACCAGATCGAGAGCATCCTGGGCAGCGTGGAGTATTTCGTCCAGCACCCGGACGAGGCCAAGGCCTTCTTCCGGGACAAGATGGTCAGCCAGTGGCTGGACCCCGGCTTCGGCAGCTGGCTGTATCTCAGCGTGCACACCACGCCGCGCCGCTGCACCGAGTATCTGAACACCGTCTATACCCAAGGCTACGACCAGGGCCTGAACCAGTTTCTGGGCTTTCTGCAGACGGCGGTGTATATCGCGGGGCTGGTGGGCGTGCTGCTGCTGGTGGTGTGGGGCAACCCCATCCGCATGCTGCCGGCGCTGGTGTTCTTCGGCGGCTTTTTCTACCTCACCTTTTCGGAGGGCAAAAGCCAGTACGCCATCAGCTTTTATCCGATGCTGCTGCCCATCGCGGCGCTGGGGCTGGCAGGCGTGATGGGCCTGGTGCTGCGCGCCAAGGGGACGCGCAAAAATATTTCTCCCCTCAAGCGGGGAAAGAACTTGATTTATCCACTGTGATTGTGGTATACTATCAGGGATGCCGCAAGGCGTACCCAAACCCGGTGTCTGGCGTATCCTCAACGATTACCTTACACTGCGTTTCGGGCATATTTTACAACGAGGAGTATGAACAATGGAAAAGAAGATCGACATCATCGAGTCCGCCCGCGTGCACGAGACCGACACCGGTTCTCCCGAGGTGCAGGTCGCTCTGCTGACCGCCCGCATCAACCACCTCACCGAGCACCTGAAGGCCAACAAGAACGACCACCACAGCCGCCGTGGCCTGCTGAAGATGGTTGGCCGCCGCCGCAACCTGCTGGCCTACCTGCAAAAGAAGGACATCGAGCGCTACCGTGCTCTGATCGCCAAGCTGGGCCTGCGCAAATAAGAGACTGGGACGCAGACGGCGCTTCGTATGCAGCGCCGTCTGCTTTTCCATATCAGCAAAATCCAAACAACACAAAAAAACTGGGTGCGCGCGGTGATTAGCAACGATCCGGGCGGGCTTTCCCGCAAGGCCCGCCGGGATGATTGCTAAGGCCGCGGCCCCCGAAAAAAGGAGGCAAACAAACACATGGCACTGGAATTTTCTTCCCGCAAGGAAACCTTTGAAAACTTCAAGACCTTCACCACCGAGCTGGCCGGCCGTCCCTTCGTTGTGGAAACCGGCAAGATGTGCGGCCTGTCCAACGGCAGCTGCCTGGTGCGCTACGGCGAGACCGTGGTGCTGTGCAACGTCACCATGAGCGAGAAACCCCGCGAGGGCATCGACTTCTTCC
>NHCFR00700__coassemble_1931_pt1 | contig 12435 bp, 14 predicted proteins | sample NHCFR00700__metabat2_high_PE_054 | metagenome-assembled genome bin NHCFR00700
CGTTTGGCACAAAGGGGCGCCGCCCCTTTGCAAACCCCGCCACCTTTTGAAAAAGGTGGACGAAAACTTTATTCTTCCTTTATTCTTCCGATTTTGCATACCGCGCGGCCGCCTGCACAAAGCGTGCGGCCCACTGCGGATTTCCCCAGAAATACAGATGCGGGAAGGCGGCGTAGAGATTCTTTTCTCCAAAGCCGCACTGCCAGCTTCGGCCCGAAACCGGCTTTTGGGCTGTGAAATCGCTGCCGTTTTCGGTGGAATCCCAATAGTGGAACTCGTGCACCGGGATTTCCTCCCCCTGTGCGAACAGCAGGCTGTCGGTTTTGGCTGTGAGGCTGGCATAGCCAAACCGCACCAGCTTTTGCTTTTTGACGCCGCTGCCGGGGAGTGCTCCGGTCATGGGATAGGCGTGGCCGGTCTCGTCCTCGAGGGTTTGGCCCAGATACAGAAAACCGCCGCATTCCGCCACCGTGGGCATCCCTCTGGAGATCGCGCCGCGGATGGCCCGGCGCATGGATCCGTTTTGGGAAAGCTGCCGGGTGTACAGCTCCGGGTAGCCGCCGGGCAGATACAGCCCGCCGATCTTCTCCGGCAGGGCGGCGTCGTGCAGCGGGCGGAACGGGACGATCTGCGCCCCGGCGTCCCGCAGGGCGTCCAGCGTCTCGGCGTAGGTGAAACAGAAGGCCTCGTCCTGCGCCACCGCGATGGCGGTTTTTGCAGGCGTCGGCACTGGCCGGAAAGCGGCTGCCCGGTCGCGGCCCGCGAACAGCTCCAGCAGACGCGGCATATCGGTGGTCTGTTCCAGCTTCTGCGCCAGAATGTCGATGCGCTGCTGCAGCCCCTCGATCTCTCCGGCGGTGTACAGCCCCAGATGGCGGCTTTGGAAGGCCGCTTCCTCCATGCGGGGGAGATATCCCAGCACCGGAAGACCGGTTTCCCTCTCCAGCATGGGGACGAGGCTGGCAAACAGCATGGGCGGGCAGTCGTTGAGGAAAATGCCGCGGATACGGCTGTTTTCCCGGAAGCTGCACAGCCCCTTGACCTGTGCCGCCAGTGTGAGGCTGGCGCCTTTGGGGCGGATGACCAGCAGCACCGGAAGCTCCAGCGTGCCGGCCACATGCCATGCGCTGGCCCGGGTGGTGCTGCCGCCCACGCCGTCGTAAAAGCCCATGACGCCCTCGCACACCGCGGCTCCGTGGCCGGAAATGTGGCGTTCATAGAGCGCGCGCAGACGGGTTTCCGGGCAGAGGAAGAGGTCCAGGTTGTGGCTCTCCACCCCCAGCACCGAGCGGTGGAACATGGGGTCGATGTAGTCCGGGCCGCACTTGAAGGCGCAGGGGGACATCCCCCGCTTTGCCAGCGCGGCCAGCAGCGCACAGGTGACGGTGGTTTTCCCGCCGCCGGAGGCGGGCGCCGTCAGCAACAGTTCAACCATCGCAATTCCCCGCAATCAGAAAAATGGGATTGTTCGCCAGCAGCAGATGGAGCGGCCCCGCCGCCTTTCCCCGGCTGATGCCGATCTGGATTACCTCCGGGTCCACACCGCGGCTTTGCAGCGCCTGCACCGCCTGGTACAGCGTTTCGATGCAGATCGCCGAAATGCAGATGCGGGCGGCGGGATTGCGGTCCAGCACCAGATCCACCACCTTCTGCATGGAGCCTTTTGTGCCGCCGATGAAGACGGCGTTGGGCGTTTCCAGCGCATCCAGCGCCTGCGGTGCGGCGCCTTCGATCAGGCGGAGATTCCACGCACCCAGCTTTTCCCGGTTCACCCGGATGAGCTCACAGGCTTTTTCATTGCACTCAATTGCATAGGTGCGGCCCCAGCTTGCTGCCAGTGCCAGCTCGATGCTCACGCTGCCGGTGCCCGCGCCCACGTCCCACAGGATGTCGTCCGCGCGGGGCGCCAGCTTTGCCAGCACCGCCGCCCGCACCTCCTGCTTGGTCATCGGCACCTCGCCCCGGATGAAGAGAGAATCCGGGAATCCGGGCGTGCGGCGTGTGACAGGCGCCGCCGGTTCCGCCAGCAATACGCTGAGCGGTGCAAAGCGTTCCTGTGCAAATTCTGCCGCCGTGCCCCGGCGAATACACTGCTGCGGATAAGAGAGGTTTTCTCCCACCGTGACCGGCAGCTGCTCCAGACCTGCCTGTGCCAGCATCCGGCACAGCTGCGCCGGACCAAGGTCGCCGCCGGTGAGGAAAAACACCGGTTTTCCCTGCATCACTGCGCCCACCGGATTGCAGTGCACCCCGTGCGCGGAGAGAAGAAGCCAGTCCTGCCACGGTCTGCCCAGCGCGGCCGAAAGCAGCTGCACACTGGAAATGCCCGGAAGCACCGTATAGGCCACGCCCTCCTGCTCCAGCAGAGGGATCAGGGAACGGGCGCCCGAATAAAAGCCGGTATCGCCGCTGTACAGCACCACACAGCCCTCCCCGTGCGACCGGATCGCCTGCAGGATTTCCGCCGGGCGGGTGGCTGCCGCGCGGTTGCGGGTGTATGTGTCGGGAAGACCTTCCAGCAGCCGGCGCGCTCCAATGATACAGGAGGCGTTTTCCAGTGCCTGCCGGCAGTCTTCGGTGACGGTTCCCCGCTCTCCTCCGCCGGACGCTGCCAATATCACCTGCATCCCATCATCTCCTTACACAGCTGTAAAATCGTTTCGTAGGATTCGCCCTCCTCCCGGGGACGGCGGATCACCACCAGCCCCGCCCCCGTTTTGCGGGCAGCCTCGGCCTTTTCTGCAAAACCTCCCGCCGCGCCGCCGTCCTTTGTCACCAGCCAGCGGATGGAAAACTGGCGAAGCAGCGCGGTGTTCAGCTCGCAGGAAAACGGGCCCTGCATGGCGATGACATGGCCGCGGGGGATCTCCATCGCTTCACAGGCGGCAAGGCTTTCCTGCATCGGCAGCACCCGCGGATACAGCCGCTGCCGCTCTACCGCTGCAAATGCGGCCAGCTCCTTGGCGCCGGTGGTGAGGAGGATATTTCCCGCCGTGCTTTGCAGAAACCGGGCGGCGGCAGCGGCATCGTCCACCACAATACAGTCCGGCGGCAGCTCGCTTTCCCGGCGCAGCAGCCGCCGGCAGGGAACCTTCGCCGCCTGTGCCGCCGCACGGATGTTCCGGCTGGCTTCCTTGGCATAGGGATGGGTGGCGTCGATACACAGATCGGCGGTTTGGAGCACCTCTGCCATCTGTTCCGCGTCCATGCGGCCGGAGAGTGTCCGGGTACCCGGAATCTGCTGCTGCATGGTTTTGCCGTATTCGGTGGCGACGCACACGACCGTCTGTGCGCCCATCGCCGCCGTCTGTGCGGAGAGCTGCCGCCCTTCGGTGGTGCCGCTGAAAATCACCACTCGCATTTTTTCTCGTACCCGCGGGGCGTTACCATCCGGCCGTCGATCTCCTGCGTGGTGGAGGAGCCGATGAAGACGGTGGTGAACATATCCAGCTTTGCGTCCCGCAGCGCGGCAAGGGAGAGCACCTGTGCGCTCTGCCCTTCCCGGCCGATATTCCGCACCCATCCGCAGACGGTGTCGGGGGATTTGCCTTCCGACAGCAGAATGTCGCACGCTTTTGCCAGATAGTCCGCCCGCTTGTGGGAGCTGGGATTGTACAGGCACAGACAGAAATCTCCCCACGCCGCACAGCGCAGCCGCTTTTCGATGACCTCCCACGGCGTGAGAAGGTCGGAGAGGGAAACGACGCAGAAGTCATGGCCCAGCGGCGCACCCAGCACCGCGCCGCCCGACAGAGCCGCCGTGACGCCTGCCACCACCTGCACCTCTACGCCGGGATACTGCGGCGACAGCTGCAGCAGCAGTCCCGCCATACCGTACACACCGGCGTCGCCGCTGCACACCAGCGCCACGTCCCTGCCCGCCTGCGCGGTCTCCATCGCCCAGCGGCAGCGGTCCAGCTCCTTTTTCATGGGAGAAGTGTAGGTTTCCTTTTCGGGAAACAGCGAGGCAATCAGGTCTACATAGACGGTATAGCCGCACAGCACCTGCGCCCGCTCCAGCGCTTCTCTGGCCTGCCCGGTGAGAAACTGCTCTCCGCCGGGACCAAGGCCCACTACATACAAGGTATTCATTGTTCTCCTCTTCTTTCTGCCGGCTTCCAGTTCCAGTGCAGCCGGAAGGACTTTTCTGCTGCCGCCATCGTCACACCGTCGGCGGCGAATTTTTTCACGGATACTCTGCCGCCGCTGACCGCCGCAGCACTGCGCTCGCAGACGTTGTCCACACCGGTCATCTGCTTCACAAACGCCGAGGGGGTGAACTCGCCCGGTGTCCGGCAGAGTTGCTGTGCGGTGCGGGTTTCCAGCGTCCAGCCATGACTGCGGCAGAACGCAAGCAGACCGGGCTCCTCTTTTTTCAGGTCGATGCTGGCCACGGCGCAGATGGACTCGATCCGCAGACCGCTCTGCCGCAAAAAGCGATGCAGCACTTCTTCGATGGTGCTTTGCGGCGTCCCCTTCCGGCAGCCCACCCCCAGCACCACGACCTTCGGCGCCAGCGACAGCACCACATCTTCCCGCCGCACGCTCACTGCTACATCGGCGGGAAGGGTTTCGGTGCGCTGCACGCCCGGCGGGCAGTCTCCCTCGATGGGGCAGGCGCTGTATACGCGGATGCCGTCCCCCGCCAGCAGCCGGCCGGAGATGTGCTTGATATGCTGCGGGTCGACGACGGCCATTCCTTGACAGCTGGCCCATTCGTCCACCGCAAACACGCCGTTGACGTCGGTCGCGGTGGTGATGACCGGCTGTGCGCCGCACAACGCACCGATCGCCCGGGCCAGGCGGTTCGCGCCACCCAGATGGCCGGACAGAAGGGGCACCGCAAACCGGGCGCACTCGTCCACCGCCACCACGGCCGGGTCTTTCCATTTCGTTTCGATCAGCGGGGCGATGGCGCGGACGGCGATGCCCACCGCCCCCACAAACACCAGCCCGTCCGCCTCGGCAAACTGCTTCTGCGTCCAGTCGGAGAGGGAGTTGGGCCTGCCGCAGCGCGCGGCGCTGCCGCCGAGGGCTTCCGCCAGGGAAGCGGCCAGGACAAATCCCTTTTCGGTAAAGGCCAGAAACGCCAGCTTCATTTGTGTCACCGCCCTTTTGTGTGATGTACGGGATTACTGTTTTTTCGGTGCGCTTGCCTGCCGGAACTCGGTGGTAAAGGTGGGATCATACAGGCGGCTGCGCTCGTAGCAGGAATCGAGAAAATCGCCGATCAGCAGCAGGGCGGTCTTTCGGATGCCCTCCTCCGCACCGCGCCGGGCCAGTGTGCCCACCGTGCACCGGATGACCTTTTCGTCCGGCCAGGTGGCCTTGTACACGATCGCCGCCGGGGTATCGGCCTGATAGCCGCCGCGCAGCAGCTCGTCCTGCACCTCCCGGAGAAGGCCGGAGGACAGGAACAGCACCATCGAAGTCCCATGCTGTGCCATCGAGGCCAGCTGCTCCTTTTCCGGCACCGGCGTGCGTCCCGCTATACGGGTGATGATCAGGCTCTGGCTTACGCCGGGAAGCGTGTATTCCGCATGCAGTGCTGCCGCCGCGCCGCAGAAGCTGGAAACACCGGGGGTGTCGTCGTAGGCGATGCCCTTTTCGTCCAGCGCGTCCATCTGCTCGCGGATGGCCCCGAACAGGCTGGCGTCACCGGTGTGCAGGCGCACCGTCTCCTTTCCGGTCTCCTCCATTCGGCAGATGACCTCCAGCACCTCTTCCAGTGTCATGGTGGCGCTGTTGTGGATCTCACAGCCTTCTTTTGCCATCTCCAGCAGCGCCGGGTTGACAAGGCTGCCGGCGTAGATGATGCAGTCGGCCTTTCGCAGCAGCTCGGCACCGCGCAGGGTGATCAGGTCGGGCGCTCCCGGACCCGCTCCTACAAAATGTACCATCTTCCCTCACTCCTTTACGATCACGGTTGCAAAATAGCCGGTGGATTCCTGCGGGACCTCCCGGGCGAGATTGGGGAACACCCGCTCGTTGGGCAGACCGCAGTTCTGGATCATCGCGCTGTTTGCAAGGCTTGCGTGCTCCTCAATGGCGCGCAGAACACCCGGCATCTGGCTGCCGGATTTCATCAGGACCTTGTTTCCCGGCCAGTGGAGGACCTCCTCCAGATCAAAGCTGCCGGGCGCGATGTGCAGCGGGCTGTTCATCTCGGTGAGGCTCACACCCAGCCGGGCGGCGATGGCGCAGAAGCTGGGCACACCGGCCACCATCCGGGTCTCAAAGCCGCGCAGGCGCACCAGCTCCATCAGGTAGCAATAGGTGGAATAGATCGACACATCGCCCAGATTCGGCATGGCCACATCCATTCCCTGCTCCAGCCAGCGGCACACCTCGTCCGCCGCCTTTTCGTGCGCCGCCCGCTGCACCGCCGCGTCGCGCGACATGGTGAAGTGCAGCGGCAGGATGGTCTTTCCCGAGACGTCCATCGCCTGGCGGACGATGTCCAGCGCCAGCATCTCGCCGCTCTTTGTCTGCGGGCAGGCCAGCACCGGGCACTCCCCCATCACCCGCAGCGCCTTCACCGTCAGCAGTTCCGGGTCTCCGGGGCCCACGCCCACACCGTAAAAAATCCCTCGTTTCATTTCCATGATTCCATGATCTCCTTCGCCGTCCGGGTTTGCCCCAACAGGCCGTATTGATTGGAAAACAGCACCGCGCCGACCCGGTATTTGCCCCCGGCCCGGTGTTCCAGATGCCGCTGGATGGCGTCCAGCAGGCGGTCCAGCACCGGCTGGCGCAGACGGGCACTGTCTAAAATTTCGATGCATGCGTCGGTGGTGGCCGCCTGCAGCAGCGCCGTGCACACCGCTTGGGAAGCGCCGCACACAGCGGCATGGGCGCACACCAGCTCGGTGCGGCAGTCCGCATAGCGGGAATGGGTGTTCATCACCCCGCCCGCCACCTTGACCAGCTTGCCGATGTGCCCCACCAGCAGCACCTCCTCAAACGGATGGATACCGGCAATATCCAGCGCGTCGCCGATAAAATTCGAGCACTTGACCACCGGGACGTCCGCCGCGAGAGAGCTTTCCCGCAGAAAAGCCTCCCCGTAGTTGCCGGGGGTGAGCAGGAGGCGTTTGCTGCCCAGAGCGGCTGTCTGCCGCAGCTCCACCGCGATGGTGTCCACCAGTGCCTGCTCGCTCATCGGCTCCACGATGCCGGAGGTGCCCAGGATGGACAGCCCGCCCTCCACCCCCAGCTGGGGGTTGAAGGTCTTTTGCGCCGTTTCCCGGCCGCCGGGGATGCAGATGCGCACCTCGACGCCGCCGTCGTAGCCCAGTTCGTCGCAGACCTGCTGCACCTGCTGCTCGATCATCCGGCGGGGCACCCGGTTGATGGCGGCGGCGCCCACCGGCTGGTCCAGCCCCGGCCGGGTCACGCGGCCCACCCCTTCTCCTCCATCGATGGAGATGCCGGGGAGGCGGCTTTTCCGCACATGGGCCTCGATGGTCAGCCCGTGGGTCACGTCGGCGTCATCCCCGCCGTCCTTCACCACGCCGCAGACCGCCGTCCCTTCCTTTATAAAAAGAACCGCGGGCGCGGTTTCCACCGCGATGCCCTTGGGGGTGAGCAGCGAGAGGGTCTCCGGCCGTTTTCCGGAGAGCAGAAAGGCCGCCGCTCCCACCGCCGCCAGCGCCGCGCAGGTGCCGGTGGTGTACCCGCAGCGCAGCTGTCTCTGCCCGCTGCGGATGTAATAGTCCAGTGCCATCTTGCTTCCTTCCCTTTATTGCAGAAGTTCCCGCAGGTGCTGCCGGTACATCCCCTGCACGCCGGGCAGCACGCCCAGCCCCTGCAGGACGCATTCCACCTGATATCCCCGGCGGGTGAGGATGCTTTTCCAGCTGTCCTCTTCCTCGCCGGCCATGTCGTTGACAGCGTGGTCTCCCGCCACCAGCATCAGGGGCACCGTGCGCAGATGGGTATAGGGGGCTTCTTTCAGCGCATCGCAGAGGTCGCCGATCTCCGGCCATCCGTCCACGGTTCCCACATACACGTCCTTGCGGCCCATCATGTGGAACACCGTTTGCAGGGCGGGGTACACCACATTGGAAAAATGCGGCGTGCCGTGCCCCATAAATACCAGTGCGGAATGCTCTCTTGCGGGAAATTCCTCTGCCAGCACTTTTGCCAGCGCACACAGGTCCCTGGTGCCGGAGAGGAGCGGCGCCCCCAGCAGCAGGCAGGGAAACCGCTTTTGGGCTTCTTCCACGCTGGCTTTCAGCTTTTCATATTCCAGTCCGTACAAAAAGTGGGTGGGCTGGATCACCACACGGTCGTAGCGGCCGTCTGTCAGCTGCTCCAGCGCCTGGCCCATGCTCCAGACGGTCTCGCCCTTTGCGGCCAGAATCCGCCGGATGGTCTTGCTGGTGAACACCCGGAAGAAATCTGCCTGCGGCATTTCTTCGCAGAGCACCTGCTCCACGGCGGTGATGCTTTTTCTGGCAGCCGGCACGCTGGTGCCGAAGCTGACGCAGAGCAACGCGGTTTTCATTCGGTTTTCCTCCCGATCTCGTAGTTTGCCAGTTCTTCCGGGCGTCTGGGCACCGGGATCTTCAGCGCCTTCGCCACCTTCCACAGCAGCGGCTGTTCGAGGCCGCAGCGGGAAAGCAGATCTTCCTCCGCAAATACAGCCTCCGGCGCGGCGTCCCGCTCCAGACGTCCGTCCCGGAACACCAGAATCCGGTCGGCCCAGCGCCAGGCGAAATCCACGTCGTGGGTGGCCACCAGCAGTGTTATCCCCTTTTGGTGCAGGGATTCCAGCGTTTCCTCCAAAAGCGCCTGCCCGGCCGGGTCGAGGTTGCTGGCCGGCTCGTCCAGCAGCATGATTTCGGGCTCCATCGCCAGGACGTCGGCGATCGCCACCCGGCGCTTTTCTCCGCCCGAGAGATACTGCGGGCCGCGGCGGCGGTATGCGGCCAGACCCAGGCTCTCCAGCGCCATCTCCACCCGGCGGCGCACCTCTGCTTCCGGCAGGCCCAGATTCATCGGGCCAAAGCTGATTTCTTCCTCCACGGTGCCCGCCAGCAGCTGCACATCCGGGTCCTGGAACACCAGCCCCACCCGGCGGCGCAGCTGCATGCGCTGTTTTTCCTTTTTGCCCACCGGCTCCCCGTCCAGCAGGATGGTCCCGCTGCGGGGCGTGAGGACCCCGTTTGCCAGCAGGAAAAAGGTGGATTTTCCCGCGCCGTTGCTTCCCAGCACGGCGATCTTTTCCCCTTCGCACAGACGCACCGAGAGCGGGAAAAGGGCTTCCCGCTCTCCGCCGCTGTCGTAGTGGTAGGCGACCTGCTCAAAGGCAAGCAGTTCTCTCATATCCTCTCTCTATCTCCTTCAAAACCCAAGCAATACGCCGGCCAGCATCCCCGCCAGCGGCACCGCCAGCAGGCAGACGCCCCGGGCCGTCACCTTCTTTTTTTCGGTGAGGAAGCGGATCTGCCCGGTATAGCAGCGGCTTTCCATCGCGTCAAAGCAGGCGCCCGCCCGGCGGAAGCTGCCGGCCAGCAGCCCGCCGTACACCAGCCCGGTGGTGCGCAGGCTCCGTTTCAGCCCGCGGTATCCCAGCCGGCTGGCGGCAGAATCCCGCATCTCGCGGAAGGTGGCCAGCAGGATGAAGAGATACCGGTAGATCAGCACCGCCAGCTCGATCACAATGGCGGGGATCCGCGCCCGGCGCAGCACCTCCAGCAGCTCCGGCAGCGGGGTGGACAGGCTGAGAAAATACAGGCAGCTCACCGCTCCCAGCGCCCGGGACAGCACCAGCATCCCCAGCGACTGGGCGGCGGGGACCACCGCCAGCCAGCCCCCGAACAGCGGCACCGAAACGGCGGCCTCCTGCGGAAGCCGGGGGTAAAAATCCCACAGCAGCGTCAGAGCGGACAGCAGCAGGAACACCGCCGGCAGCCCCAGCAGCGAGAGATAGTCCCGCGCCCGGATGCCGCCCGCCGCCACGGTGGCGGCCGACAGAAAGCAAAACAGGCAAAGGGGCGGCAGCGGAGACGCAGAACAGGTGCACAGGAGGAGAAGGCCCAGGCTGCCCGCCGTTTTTAAGGCGGCGTTTTCCTGGCACAGACGGGAACGCCGGGCGTAGATGTCCATGGTCAGCACGCTGTCGTGGCGGTGCCCCTTTGCAAACAGGAAAACCGCCGCCGTCCCCAGGCAGACCGCCGCCAGCCAGGCAGACGGCAGCCGCCCCGCAAACAGGCTGAAACAAACCAGCCCCGCAAGCAGTGCCGCGATCACGGTGTTTCCTCCGGCTCGGAAGCCGGTTCCTGCATGCCGCCGTATTTTTTGCGCGCTGTCAGGTAGCCGAAGCCATAGGCCAGCACGCCGACGCCCAGGCCGGTCTGGATGCAGAAGAACAGGCTTTCCACCTCGCCCGGCAGCTCCCCGCCGATGATCTGCTCCAGCACCGGGGTGAACCACGGCTCATATTCCCTGCCGGTGACTTCCTCCACCTTTGCGCTTCCCGCGTCGTCCGTTCCGCCGAACTCGGCGCCTCGCAGCGCGAACAGCGGAAAAAGCGCCAGCACGACAACGGCCAGCAGGGAGACCAGAACGATTTTTGTGTTGCGGCTCACTGGAACATCCCCCTTTTCGCACAGCGCAGCTCCTGCAATTCCGTTTTGGCGTAGCTCTCCAGTCCCATCATCACCAGCATCGTGAGGATGCCCTCGATGACGGCCAGCGGCAGCTGGGTGGGGGCGAACACCGCCAGGAACTCGATGACGCTGGCCCACACGCCGCCCTGCGCGCTGGGATAGGCCAGCGCAAGCTGGATGCTGGTGACGCAATAGGTGAACAGGTCGCCCAGCATGGCGGCCAGGAATACATTGAAAAGCCTGGGCAGCCTGCATTTTTTGCCGGCCTGGTAGAGCGCCCAGGTGAGCAGCGGGCCTGCAACGGCCATGCTGAAGGTGTTGGCGCCCAGCGTGGTGATGCCGCCGTGCGCCAGCAAAAGCGCCTGGAACGCCAGCACGATCACGCCCAGCACCGAGGTGGCCGGAACGCCGAACAGGATCGCTCCCAGGCCGGTGCCGGTCATGTGGCTGCAGCTGCCAAAGACCGAGGGGATCTTGAGCGAGGAGATCACAAACACAAAGGCGCCCGCCATCGCCAGCAGCAGAACCGTCTTTCGGTGCCGGCGCACCAGCCGCCGGATGGTGATGACGCCCGCCGTCAGGAAGGGCAGGCAGAGAACGCCCCACGCGATGCAGAACGCCGGGGGCAGGTAGCCTTCCATAATGTGCATCGCAAACGCGGCCTGGGGTACACAGAGCGCGAAGCTTGCCACTATGGAGAAGAACAGCAGCTTTTTTTCCAAAGTTGTCATGTTAAATCCTCCATTCTGATAAAAAAATGGCCTTTCTCAAGCAGATGAGAAAGGCCAGCGTGGGCCGGAAGTTGTTTGCTCTCCGGCCGGTCATGGCAGCGTTTGGTCCGTCCGCGCCATGCTTTCTGCCCTTTCGGCAGTATGGAACAAGAGGCAGGTCTTCCGGCTCCGGCATCAGCGCTTCGAATCTGTCTTCCCGTGTGTACCCACAGTGACATTCGTTCTCATCGAAACTCTGCCGTTACGGCGGCGGTCCCGCACAGGCTTTGCACCTGTTTCCCTATTCTACCGGCTGAAAGCGACAGCCGGTCACCTTTTGTTCATTTCCCTGTGAGGATACCACACTTTTTGCGGGATTTCAAGGAAAAATCCGTATAACCGTAGAAACATTTTGTCATCAAAATGCTCAGCGCATGATCTGATACAAAAGCGCGTTGCAGATGGCCGCCGCCACGTTGCTGCCGCCCTTGCGCCCTCTGGCGACGATATGGGGAACGTCGGACTCAATAATCAGCTCCTTGCTCTCCACCACGTTCACAAATCCCACCGGCACGCCGATGACCAGCGCGGGATGCACAAGGCCTTCCTGCATCTGCCCGTGCAGCGAGACCAGCGCGGTGGGCGCGTTGCCGATGGCAAAAATGCAGGGCTTTTCCAGTTTGGCCGCCCGCTCCATCGACACGATCGCACGGGTGACGCCTCTCTCCTTTGCCTCCGCCGCCACGTCCGGGTCGGACATGAAGCAGTGCACCTGTCCGCCCAGCTTTTGCAGGATCGTCTTGTTGATGCCCGCTTTGGCCATCTGGGTGTCGGTGACGATGTCGCAGCCGCCGCGCAGCGCTTCGATCCCCTTCTGTACGGCGTGCGGCGAAAAGACCAGGTTGTCCGCATAGTCGAAGTCGGCGGAGGTATGGATGACGCGCTTGATGACCGGCTCGTTTTCAGGGTCGAGTTTGCGGTCGCCCAGCAGCTCGGTGATGATGGCGAAGCTGCGGGTTTCAATATCCATCGGTTTGATCTGTTCAATCATAAGGCAGAAGCTCCCTTCCCGTGTGGTGGTTTCAACAAGAATTCTATGCACCGGGCGG
>NHCFR00700__coassemble_1936_pt1 | contig 12417 bp, 6 predicted proteins | sample NHCFR00700__metabat2_high_PE_054 | metagenome-assembled genome bin NHCFR00700
GATAAAGCTCTTGCTCATGCCGGTGGGGGTGCACAGGAAGGTGCCGTCGTCCAGCTTGGCGGATACGTTGCCGTCGTTCGCTGCCACCCAGCCCAGCTGCCACATTTTGTGGCAGACGTCGCAGATCTGCTCCTTAATCAGATTGATGTCCATAGAGGGGACACTCCTTTCTTTGCTTCTATATGCAGTATAGCGGATTGAAAGGGTGCCTGTCTTGGTGTATAATCGGAATAAACCGGACGATATTCACTTTTGGAGGGGGCGAACATGCGCTATCTTGCCAGCCACGAAAAGGCGGTGCGGGGCACCTTTGATTTTCCCATCCAGCTGTACTATGTGGACGCGGCCCACCCGCGCTACGAGATGCCGTTCCACTGGCACATGGAGCACGAGCTGATCCTGGTGTTGCAGGGAGTGCTGCATTTGTCGGTGGACGGGACGGGGTATGAGCTGGGGCCGGGGGACTGCATGCTGCTGGCCGACGGCTCGATCCACGGCGGACGGCCGGAAAACTGTGTGTACGAGTGTGTGGTGTTTGATCTCGAGCGGTTTCTCACCGGCGCGGCGGTGTGCGGCCAGCAGCTGGCCGGGCTTTTGCAGAGCGGCGCGCGGATGGAGGCGTTTTTTGCATCTCAGGCACCGGCGGCAAAGCTGGTGAACGGGCTGTTTCAGGCGATGGAGACCGAGCAGCCGGGGTATGAGTTCACGACGATGGGCTTTTTGTGGCAGCTGCTGGGCGAGATGCTGGCGCGCAAGCTCTACCGTCCTCCGCTGCCCGAGACCGCCCGCGACACCCGCCGGGCACAGGCGGTGAAGCGGGTGCTGCGGCGTATCCGCACCGACTACGCGCATCCGCTGTCGCTGGAACAGCTGGCGGGGGAGGCGGCGCTGGAGCCGAAGTATTTCTGCCGGGTGTTCCGCCAGATCACCGGCCGCACCCCCATCGACTATCTGAACTACTACCGGGTGGAATGTGCCGCCGAGCTGCTCTGCTCCACCCGCGACAGCGTCACCGACGTGGCGCTGGCCTGCGGGTTTGGGGACGTGAGCTATTTCGGGCGGGTGTTCCGCCGCCAGAAAGGCAAAACGCCCGGCGAATACCGCCGGGCGATGGAGGGGTGAACCTCTCATTTACCTTTATATACATACAAATACAGGGCGCGGACAGCAAAAAGCACTGTCCGCGCCCTGCGGTTTTTATGCTGTTATGCGGTGGGATTTTGATTTCCGCCGCCGTTACGGGCGGATCTGCTCAATTGTCAGCTTGTCGTGCAGCGCGGTGGGCTTCCAGGTCTGCCCGTCCAGCATCTGCTGCAATTGGTTCTGCGCCTGCTCGGTGCGCCAGAGGTCCTCGATCTCGGCCTGTGCCTCCTCGAAGCTGCCGATCTCCTCGTTCTGGCGGCTGCGCGGCACGATCCACACCTCCATCCCCTCGGCGTACAGCGGACCGGCCGGCTCGTCCAGTGCGCAGTCGGCCAGCAGCTGCACCGTCTGGGTGTAGGCCTGGTCCTCCTTGCCCATCTCGCGGGTGTTCACCGTCTCTTGCCGCCAGCCGGTTTCCAAACCGGTGCGGGCGGCCAGTTCGTCGGCCGCCGCCTGCTGCTGGGTGCCCTGCGCCAGGATCTGCACCAGCTCCTGCGCCGCGGTGTCGCTCTCTCCGGCCGGCCAGTAGTAGAAATCCGCCTCGGCGGTGAAATTGCGGGCAGACAGCTCGGCGGCGTGCTGGTCGTAGTAGTCCCGCAGCTCCTGCTCGGTGGGCTGGGCGTTCTGGTAGAGAAGGTCCTCCACCTGCTGCTGCACCGCGCTCTGCCAGTAGGAGCAGAACTGCGCCAGCGTCAGCTGCTCGGGGCCGTAGACGACGCCGCCCGCCTCCAGCGTTTCCAGACGGGTGCGGTTTTCGGTTTCAAACGCCTCCTGCCGGCCCTCCCAGCTGATCTGCTCCTCGGTCAAAAGGCCCAGCTCCACCGCCGCGGCCTGTACTCCCTTGGCCTGCCGCACCGCCTCGTCGGCGTTTTCCAGCAGCGTCTGCATCGGGGTGACGCCGTCGTAGGCGGTCGTCCAGAAGTCGGCGGCGTTGGGGTCGGCGCCATAGGTGCGGTTGTATTCCGCCGACACCAGCGAGATCGAGTCGTAGGCATACTGGCGGTATTCCTCCAGCGATACGGGATGCCCGTCCAGATGGGCCACCGTGTCGCCGCCGGAGCACCCGGCCAGCAGCACCGCGGCCGCCAGCAGGACGGCCAGACAAAAACGCTTCATCTTGGTTCTCCTTTTTGTGGTGATAGGTCCATTATACGGCAGACCGGCCGCCCGGACAAGCAAAACAGCCCCGCACCCTGCCGGGCACAAGGCTGCTTTGCAGTGGAGAGTTTTTGTGCCGCCGCCCTCCGTTCAGCGCAGAGGGCGGCGGACAGGAAAGGCAATTGGTTCAGCTGCGGCGTCTGCGCAGCAGGGCGTATCCGGCCGCGCTCAGGGCCAGCAGCGCCATCCACACAACCGGTGCGGACACATCGCCGGTGGCGGGCAGAGAGCCGTCTGGCTGGGCGGGATCGGTGCCGGGGGTGGGCGCCGGCGTGGGATCGGGGTCCGGGTTGGGATTCGGGACCTTCTCCAGCTGTGCGATCGCCTTCTCCAGCGCGGCGGCGGTTTCGTCCACCTGCTGCTGGGCGGCGTCGGCGTCCGCCTGGACGGCCAGCGCCTTGCTCAGCGCGTTGGCCAGCACCTTCCAGCTGGCGTCGGTGTAGGCGTCCTCCTCCAGCGCCTGGGCCTGGCGGATCACGTCGTTCAGATGCGCCTTGTCGGCGGGCGCGGATTTCACGGTGACCTGCGCAGTGAGGGGCAGATACGCTCCATTCGCGGTGCCGTTCACATACACGGTGCCGGGACGGGAGAACATCGAATGGGTCATGCCGCCCCATTCCACCGGCAGCTGTGCGGTCTCGCCGTCGCTGTAGGTGACCTGCACGGTCTCGGGCAGGGCGGGCAGGCAGCCCGGCTCCACCTCGGCGGTGGGGGCCTCCAGACTGGTGATGTAGCGGTTGGTGTAGGAAAGCTTGGGCGCGGTGGCCTCGCCGGACTCCATCGCGGCGAAGGTCAGAGCGCTGTGGTCGCCTTCGGGGTCGGCGTCGGGGTTCTTCTCGATGCCCAGCGCGAAGGTGATGAGGCCGTTTTCAATGTAGGGCAGCGCGCCGGTGACGTCGATCTCGATGTAGCTGCCCACCTGGTCGTTCTTCACCGGCACATTCTCGGCGATCAGCGCCTTTTTGTAGCCGGACTGGGTGATGCCGTCCCAGGTGGCGGTCTCTTCGCTCCAGTTGGAGCCGGAGGCCCACACGCTGAGGTAGCTCTCGGTGCCGCGGTTCTCGCGGGCGGTGAGGTAGAGGCGCAGGGTGAGACCGGTGAGGTTCTGCCAGCCGCCCTCCACATCGGACAGGTCGAATTTCACGATGCTGTCGCGCTTATAGTTCTTGTCGTAGGTGACGTTCTTCACCACCAGGGTGCTCTCGCCGGCAAAGTTTTTGTCGGAGGGAGCGGCCTGGATCTTCACGTCCTCGGCGGCGGTGCTCTCGCCGGTCACATTGTCCACGGCGGGCTGCTGGCGCACCAGCACCTCGATGGGCAGGTCGGTGCCGGCCACCACGCCGTGCACGGTGAAGTCCTCGCTGCCGTTGTACTGGGCGGGCTGCACCGGCTCCCACGCAGCGTTCAGCTGGAAGGAGACGTCGCCGGCGGTGAGGGTGATCGCAAAGGGCAGGGCGGGGTATTTGCCCTGCGGGTTGTCCAGCGCGAGGCCGGTCTCGGGCACGGCGTCGTAGAGGGTGACGGTGCACACCGCTTCCACGCTGCCCGCGGTGCCTTTCACCTCGAAGGTGCCGGCCTGCTGCCACTGGGCGGCGGGAATGGCTTCCCACACCACCTTCTGGGCGTGCAGGCTGCCGTCGGTGTATTCCACCTGCACCTCGGTGGGCAGGATGGGCTCGTAACCGGCCAGACCGTTGGCGGAGGCAGGCTGTGCCTCTACCGCCACGGCGTCGGTGACGGTGATGACGGCGGTCACGGTGCCGTCGAAGCCGTCGGCCTTGCCCTTCACCTCAAAGGTGCCGGGCTGGGCGTAGCTGTCGGCGGGGATGCTGTTCCACACCACGGTGACCGGGGCGGTCTTGCCGGTGATGTAGGTGGCCTGTACCTCAGCGGGCAGAACCGGAGCCACACCCGCGGGGGTGGACAGCTCCACGGTCTCCACCGATACGATGATGGAATCGGACACACGCACCGACGCGGTGACCGGCAGGCTGTAGCCCTCGATGCGGCCGGTGGCGGTGAACTGGCCTTCGGCGGCGTATTTGGCGGGGTCGATGGCGTCCCAGGTCACTTCGGCGTCAAACTGGGTGCTGTCCAGCGCGGTGGCGCGCACGGTGGCGGGCAGAACCGGGGCCACGCCCACGGCGGTGTCCACCCGCACGCTCTCCACACGGTTGACGGAATCGTTCGACAGCACGATGGAAGGCTCATTGCCCACGTTCTCGCGGCTGGCCAGCTTGAACTGGCTGTTTGAGCCGAGCGAACCGGTGACCTCGATGCGGAAGGAGATGTCGGTCTGGCCGTCGGCCAGCTTTTGGTGCAGATAGTCGGTGAGGTCGATCGAGATGATCTTGCCGGTGTCGGCGCTGCTCACCGAGAATTTGGCCACTTCCTCGCCGCCGGTGGGGGTGTTGTCCCAGGTCATGCCGGCTTCATCCCAGCCCTCACCGGAGATGGCGAACAGGGTGGCTTCCACGGGGGTGCTCTTGCCCTCCATCACATAGAACTGCAGGGCGGCGTTCACGAAGCCGTTGTCGGCGCCGGTGAGGTCGAAGCTGACCAGACCCTTGCTGGACCAGCCCGGGGTGTCGTTCTTGACAAAGATGTTGTCGGCGGTGCCGTCGTTCTTGCCGTTGTCGCGCACATAGCCGTCCTTCACCGGGGTGTAGGTCTGGCCGTTGCGCTGGTACACCTTGACGGTGCACTGGGCGGTCAGGGCGGGGTTCGCGTTGGCGCGGGCGGTGATGGTCGCCTCGCCGGGCGCCACGGCCAGCACGGTGCCGTCGGCCTGCACGGTGGCCACGTCGGGGTTGCTGCTCTCATACACCGCGCTGGTGTCCAGCGCGTCGGCCGGGCCCACCTCGGCGGTGAGAACGGCCTTGTCGCCGGTGAGCAGGTAGAGATCGGTCTGGTCCAGACGGATGCTCTCGGGCTTTTTCACGTCCTCGTCCACCGGGCCGGGATCGTTCGCGAACTCATGGGCGCCGATGTCGGGGTTGCCCACGATGGGATTGCCGAACAGGTCCTCGGTGAAGGTGAAGTTGGGGTCCTCGATGGGGGTGCCCGCGTCGATGGCGGGGCTGTTTTCGGCCAGCTTGAAGATGGAGGCGCGCTCGCGCAGACCGGCCAGCCAGTCCTCGCCGCGTCCCATCGTCTCATAGGTCAGGCCGGTGGACAGGGCATACTGCTCGTCGGTGGACAGCGAAGCGCCGGGCAGCATCGGGTCGACCACCAGGTTGTTCGCCAGCACGTCCTCGCTCATGCCGCCGGTGACAGAGGCGGGATAGAAGATGTTGTTGGTCACGCCGGACTCGCTCAGGCTGCCGCTGCCGGTGAACAGACCCAGCAGCTCGCCGTGCACCAGCACGGTGTTGTTCTTGAAGAAGCCCACGTTGCCCTCGTGGAACAGGTGGGTGGAGGTTCCCTTGCCGATGTACAGGGTGTTGTTGTAGATGTAGTCGCCGCCGGTGGCGCAGTGGAACAGCTCCTGGCTGGGCTTGCCGTCGTTGGCGGAGATGTTGTAGGCAAAGGTGTAGGTGGGGCTGGCGTACATGGTCAGCAGCAGGCCGCCCTTGTTGTTGTGGCTGTAGTTGTACACAAAAGCGTGGTTTTTGCAGCCGATGTCGAAGTCGAACGCCTCGCCGTCGTTATAGCCGTACTCGATGCCGAACACCTCGTTGTAGCGGTAGATGGTGTTGCTGCACTGCCAGCTCCAGGCGCCCGCGTAGTTGGCTTCGGACACGTTGCAGGCGTTCTTCACCACGTTGCTTTCCACCAGGCCCGCCTGGCCCACCTCGGCCAGCACGATGCCGTCGCCATAGATGTCCTCGATGTAGTTGCCGCGGAAAACAACGTCCTCATGGGTCTGGGTATTGCGGAAGTGGGTGCCGCTGCCGGTGGTGCGCACGCCCTCTTTCTGCACGTTCTTGACGTGGTTGTTCAGGATGTACAGGCCGTCAAAGCCGTATTCGGTCTGGATTTCGCCCTCCATCGGGTTGCCGTCGATCCAGAAATCGGAGCCGACGCCGATGATGCCGCCGGTGACCTTGTTGCTGGAACGCACCGCTGTCACGTCGTGCACATAGCACTCCTGCACGGTGACGTTGCTGGTCTCGCCGTTGCGGCCGGTGGTGTAGATCAGGATGCCCACCTGGTTGTATTTGGTGTCGAAGTTGTTGGTCACTTCCAGATCCTCGATCACCCAGTTGCTCTGGTCGCACAGCAGCACGGCCGGGGTGTAGGCGGGATCGGTGCCCTTCTGGCTCCAGTCGTAGGGCATGGTGCCGTTGCCGTTGATGACGGGATACAGCGATTCATCGCCATATTTGCCCAGCGTGATGGGGTCCAGCTCGTCGCCCTCGCCCTTCGGCCACAGATAGCCGTTCCACACGCAGCCGGCCTTCAGCAGGATGCGGTCGCCCGGCTGGAAGGTGGTGGCGTTCACCTTGTCCAGCGTTTTCCAGGCCTCGGCCTCGCTGGTGCCGCTGCTCGTGTCGTCGCCGTTTGCGGCGTCCACATAGTAGGTGGTGCCGCGCACCTCGCCCTCCTTATAGAAAGCGGCCTGCACGGTGGTGGCCTGCTGGACGTTCTCCAGCACGAAGGTGCCGTCCTGCACAGCAGACAGATCCTGCAGTTCTCCGTTCACCCACAGGCGATAGAGGGAATATCCTTCGTCGGGGGTGATGGTGAAGGTGACGCTCTGTCCCTTCTCCACCGTCACGCTGGCGGGCGAGATGCTGCCGCCCTCGCCCCGCACCGACGCGGTCACATCCACCAGCTGGGAGGGATAGTCGGCGGTGTTGTAGGAGACCATCGCGCTGGTGCCGCCCACCACAGCAAACAGCTGCACGGCGGCGTTTTCCTCGCGGATGGGTTCAAAATCGATCGTCAGGGTGCCGTTTTCCAGGCTCGCACCGGTCGCTTCCCGCTCGGTGCGGGGTGCGCCGTTCACCGAGGCGTAGAGGGCCACATCCTCCGGCGCGATGCCGGGGAGGTTCGCCGCCTGCATCTGGATGCTGCCGCCCGACACCATCTGCGCGCCGGACAGCATCACGCCGGATGCGTCGGCCTCATAGGTGACGGTGGGGTTCCAGAACACGCGGTCGTTGTTGTATTCGGCGTTGCCGCCGTCGCCGTTCTCCACAAAGCGCAGCGTATCGCCCGCCTTCACCGCCACGCGGATGGGGTCGAAGGCCAGATGCTTGCGGTTGTTTTGGGTGGAGCAGCCGCCCCAGATGGTGGCGCCGTTGTGCTCCAGGCGCAGGGTGGCGCCGTCGCGGTCGGTGCGCTCGCTCTCCATGGCGATCTCGCCGGCGGCGGTCTTGCCGTCCAGCGCGTCCGCCGTCACCAGCACCACGCCGTCCTGCGGGGCCACCCACTCGATCACGGCGCTGCATCCGTCGTTGCCGGACATCAGGCCGTCGTTAAAAATGCGCATCCAGTGCCCGCCGTGGTCGTTGCCCTCCCAGCGGCTGTTCCCGGACGACCAGGTCATGTCGGACAAAGCGCCGGTGTCCTTGTCCATCCAGCGGTAGAACCACACCGGTCCCTGTGTGCTGGAGTACTCGGACGCAAAGTTGTAGCTTTGCCCCTGTGCGGGCGCCGGCATCACATACCCGGACGGCTCGGCCGCCGGCATGGCCAGCACGCTGAACGGGCAAAAGCCGGTCAGCATGGCCGCCGCGACAGTGCCCGCCAGGATGCGTTTGCATTGCGCGAATCCCTTTCGTTTCATACAGCTCCTCCTGCCTTTTGCTTTTTGGGCAAAAACGCCTTTTGTATAAAAAGAATAGCGTATTCTGCACAGGCTGGACAGATATAAAATTTTGTTTTATACACATTTTTTTGCGATAATTCGCCGGGCTGCTGGATTTTATAATACTATTTTTGTCAAGTGTATTATTTTTGGATCGCCTTTCAAATTCATGCCCGTTCTCTCTGTGCAGGTTGCCTTTTCGCGTGCGGAAAACAGAAAAAATACCCGCCCCGGCAGCTGCCGGAACGGGCAAAAAGGAAAGGAAGCTGTCAGCAGATTTCCCGTACAGCGGCGGCCTGTTCGCGCAGGGCGCTCTCATCCAGCACAAGGCCGAAACCGGCCGCTTCCGGCTGTACCGGGATGGGATTCTGCCGGCTGTCGGTGGGGATAGAGCGCACCGCCCGGAAATAAAAATCGGACTCGCCCTCCTTTTCGGTGGCCTCCACCCAGTCGGCTTCCAGCCAAGCGGCCAGCTGCTGCCAGATCGCGCAGCCCGGTCCCACCAGACTGTCGTCGCCGATCATCAGCCCGGCGCCCAGCTGGCGCACCCGTCCGGCCAGCGCTGCGGCGTCCAGAATCGAGCCGGTGCAGCCGGGATGGATGTTGTAGTATCCGCCCATCTCCTCCCGGATCCGATGGATGGAGCGGCAGGCCGGGCGCAGCGGATAGTCGGGGATGAGGGCCAGCTGTCCCACCGCACGCTGCAGCTGCACCCATTCCTCGGTGGCGAGAAAGGCGGGGTCCTCGCAGGCGTCGAGCCCTTCGTCATACAGCGCGCGCAGCGAGGATGCGATCTCCTCCACCGGGCGTTCTTCCCCCTCGTTGCGGTAGCCGCAGTTCACGTCGCCCAGCAAGAAGGTGTCCGGCCGGGGGCAGACCTCGCGCACCGCGCGGATCACTGCGCGGTCCAGCTCCGGTTTGCCGAACAGCTTCACCTTGATATAGCGGCTGCGCCCGTGCTCCAAGGCCCAGCGGGCTTTTTCGCGCACAAAGGCGGCGTCATCGCTGAGGATGACATATGCCCCCCACACCGGGCCGCTGCCGCCCAGACCCAGCAGCTGCCGCGCACTGCGGCCGGTGAGCTTGCCGGCCAGGTCCACCAGCGCGGGCTCGGCGGCTTCGGTGAGGCGGTCCTCCCACAGGCAGATCTTTTCCCGCAGGAAGGCCAGCGCGTCGGTCACGCTGCGGCCTTTCAGCTCGGCCAGACAGGCGGCCCATTCGTCCGGTACGGCGTCGGGACGGTTCACCGCCAGGATGTTCTCGGCCCATCCGGTCTGTCCGCCCGCCTCGATGCAGAAAAAGACGTGCTGGCGGCTGGTCCAGGTGCCGAAGCTGAACTTTTTGGTGGCGAAGATGTCATATTTATACAGGGCGATGCGGGTAATGGGGGCGTCGATGCCCCGGAATTCTTTCAGCGGGTCCATAGGTTTCTCCTTTACAGATGGCACAGAAAGCCGTCGCCGCTCTGCCGCAGCCACTGGGCCACCCGCTGCTCCAGCAGCGCCGCCTGCGGCTGCTCGTCGGCGGAATGCAGCACGGTGGGATGCAGCTGGAGCGGGTCGGCCTCGAGGTCGTACAAAAGGCGCTGCACCGGCGGATTTTTCTGCGGTGCATACCCGGCGTCGATCACATAGGTATAGCGGGCAGTGCGGATGCCGCGCCAGCCGTAGGCGCGGGGGTCAAGACCGGCCTGCGCAAATTCCTGCAAAAAGACCTCCCGTCCCGGGCAGGCGCACAGGAAGGTGGATTTTTCGGGGTCGGTGGCGGCGTGGCGGATGTCCCACGAGCAGTCGAGACCCTCCACACTGGCCGGCACCGGCAGACCCAGCAAACCCAGCAGGGTGGGCATCTGGTCCTGGCTGCCCAGCACGCTGCCGCACACCCCCTGCCCAATGCCCGGCCCGGCCGCGACAAAGGGGATGCCGATGGATTCCTCGTACCACACATGCTTTGCCAGCAGACCGTGGCTGCCCATCATGTCGCCGTGGTCGGCCGAAAGCACCACCACCGTGTTGTCGGCAAGGCCCAGACGGTCCAGCGCGTCCAGCAGGCGGCCGAACTGCTCGTCCAGCCCGCTCACCGCCGCGTAGTACTGCCGCAGCGTTTTGCGCATCCCGTCCGGCCCGAAGTTCGCCTTTTCGCCGGTGTGCTGGCGGACGTCGGAGGGGTCCACGTTGCCCTTGAAGGGGATGTCCTCGGGGTAGAGGTCGAGGTATTTCTGCGGCACCTGGTCGTAGGGGCTGTGGGGCGGGTTCCAGCTGATCACCGCCGCAAACGGACGGCTGCGGTCGGCCTGTTCCATCCAGCGGATGGCCACGTCGGTCTCATGTTCGGGGGACCACTGGTCGGCCTGGATCATCGCGGGGGTGTCTTTCCAGTAGTGGGGGTGGAGATGGCGGTCGCAGGCGCCGTAGGAATACCAGAAATCAAACCCGTGGCGGCGCACGCCCGGCGGGGTGTAGGCGTCCCAGTCCCGCGCGCCCGAGGCGGGGGCGGCGCAGTGGTTCTGCTCCGGTTCGTCCAGATGCAGCTTGCCGATGTAGGCGGTCTGGTAGCCGTTGTCTTTCAGCGCCTGGCCCAGACCGTACTCCTCATCGCCCAGTCGCATCGACAGGCCGGTCTTGCAGTTGGTGAAAAAACCCGCCGACAGCGGATATTTCCCGGTGAACAGACTGGCGCGGTGGGGCGAGCAGAGCGGGAAGGTGCTGGTGCAGGCGGTGCAGCGCACGCCCGACGCGGCAAAGGCGTCCATGCGGGGGGTGAGCACCGGGTCCTCCCCGGCGCAGCCCATCGCGCCCCGCCGCCACTGGTCGGCAAAGACATACAGCAGGTTGGGGTGGTTGTGGGACATACAGTCAATCCTCCTTTTCGGCAAAGAGCGGGTCGTGCCGGGCGCGGCAGTAGGCTTCCAGCGCCCCGCGCAGGGCGGCTTTTTGGGCGGCACAGGCGGGGTCGGCGGCGCGGCTGTGCATTTCCAGCGGGTCGGCCGAAAGGTCGTACAGCTCCTCGCCGTTGCCGTCAAAGACATATTTCCAGTTTTCGCGCACGATCATCCGGCGCATATCGCCGAACTCATGGTTGCCGCAGTAGACGCCGAACACGTCGTGGGCGGGCGGCTCGCAGCCGGTGCGCACACTGTGGGCCAGCGAGATGCCCTCGGCGCCGGGCAGACCGGGCAGGCCCAGCAGCTCGGTGATGGTGGGCACGAGGTCGAGGTGGGACACCGGCGTTGTCGGGGCGGCCGCGGCCCCTCCCGGCAGATGCACCACCGCCGGGACGTGCACCGCCGGCTCGTACATCTCCATCTTCTGGTACATGCCGTGCTGGCCCAGCTGTTCGCCGTGGTCGGTGGTGAAGACCACCAGCGTGTCGTCGGCGTGGCCGGTCTCGCGCAGGGTATCCAGCACCCGGCCGAACTGCGCGTCGCACAGGTGGGACAGCGCCAGATGGGCGCTCCACGCCTGCTGCCACCCCTTTTCGGGCGGATGCTGCCCCAGCTGGGCGGCCGCGCCGCGGCGGTAGCCCTCCGGCTGGCCCGGGCTGGGAATGCCGGTATTGGCGGGCAGGGGGATCTCCTCCTGCGGAAAGAGCGCCAGCTGGTCGGGCGGAACGATCAGCGGGGGATGGGGCGCCCACAGATAGAGGAACAGTGCGAAGGGTTTTTCGTGGGGACGGCGCAGGAATTCCAGCGCGCGGTTTGTGAACCAGACGTCCTTGAAATCCTCCAGCGGATGCTCCCACAGGGACACCCGCGCGTTGGAATAGCGGTGCGGGCGGTAGTTTCCGCCGCCCAGTTCCAGCACCTCCACCGAGTTTTCGGGGGCGCGCGCGAGGGAGATGCCCCGGGCGGACATGGCGGCGGCATAGGTGTCGTCGCACTCCCAGGCGGCGAAGTCCACCGCCTGGCGCAGCGGCGGCTTCACGCTGATGTGCGCCACCCCGATGTGCGCCACCTCCCAGCCGTTTTCGGCCAGCAGACCGTGAAGGGTGGGATTTTCGCGGGCATAGCGGCCGGGCAGGTCGTTCAGCAGCATGCCGTTTGCCAGCGGAGAGCGTCCGGTGGCCAGCGCGGTGCGGGCCGGCACGCACAGCGGACAGGCGTCGTAGGCGCGCTGAAAGGACACGCCTTCCCGCGCCAGCGCGTTGAGGTTCGGGGTCACCTCGCGGCCGCAGGCGGTCATGCCCAGCGTGTCGAACCGCTGCTGGTCGGTCATGAGAAAGACGAGATTTTTGGGTTTCATCGGTGCTCCTTTGCTTGGATGCAGGGATGCCCCTCCCCGAGAGGAAGGGCATCCGGTGTATGGAGGGTAGATCTGTGCGGCGGGAGAGCTTCGACCTCATCCGCCGCCTGCAGCGGCACC
>NHCFR00700__coassemble_1993_pt1 | contig 12101 bp, 12 predicted proteins | sample NHCFR00700__metabat2_high_PE_054 | metagenome-assembled genome bin NHCFR00700
GGGCGCGCAGTACCGCTTTCGCCTGTGCCACCAGCTGGGCGTCGGCGTATTCGCGCAGGTATTCGTCGGCCACCGGAAGCCCCATCGGCACCCCTTCGCGGCGGAAGAGCATCGGGCTTTCGGCCGGCTTTTTGGCCGAAAAATGGAACTGTCGCACCCCGGCCGCCGCCAGCACCGGCAGGTTGCCGGGATTCACGCCGCTGCCGGCCAGGATGGCGATGCGTCCGGCGGCTTTCTCCACCAGCTGTGCCAGCAGGGCGGCGCCCTGCTCCGCCCGGGCTTGCTGGCCGGAGGTGAGGATGGTGTCGAAACTCAGCGCAATGGCGTCCTCCAGCCCTTCAAACGGGTCACGGCAGAGGTCGAACGCCCGGTGCAGCGTGCGGTGCAGGGAAGGCCCGGCCGCCTCGATGCAGCGGGAGAGCAGCGCGCGGTCCAGCCGTCCGTCGGGCGTCAGCGCCCCCAGCACCACGCCGTTCACGCCCAGACGGCGGCACTCCTCCACCTCCCACACCATCGCGTCCTGCTCGGCGGGAGTGAAGCAGAAATCCCCGAACCGGGGGCGCAGCAGCACGTTCACCGGGATGTCCACCGCCTCCTGCACCTGGCGGATCAGGGCAGGGGAGGGGGAGGTGCCCCCGATGATGAGGTTGGCGCACAGCTCCAGACGGTCGGCGCCGCCCTCCTGGGCAGCCAGGGCAGATTCCAGCGAATCCACGCAGATTTCCAGCAAATGTTCCATGACCGGTCTCCTTTCGTTTTTCAGTTGCGCAGCCGGAAGGTGCGGGGCGCCAGACGGTACACCAGCACACAGGCCACCGCGCAGTACAGCGTGCAGAACAGGATGCAGCCCAGCCCAAACACAAGGGTGGGCACCCGCAGCCTCATGATGAAAAAGCAGACGAGATAGGTGCCCGACAGCGCCAGCTGATAGACCGAGCTTTTCATTTCGGTGCCGGCGTTGTAGGGCTGCAGCAGATAGTAGAGGGTGAGGTAGTGCACCGAAAAAAAGATGCTGAGCCCCACCAGCGAAACCAGGATGAGCGCAGATTCCGCCGCGCGGAAAGTCCCGTCCGAGGCGCAGAGGATGGCGGGCAGGCCCATCCCCAGCACCAGTGCCGGCGGCAGATTGATGCGCACGATCTCCCGCAATCGGATGGTGAACAGACGCAGCACCATGTCGGGCTGTTTGTAAAACGAATAGGTGAGCAGGCTGTGATCGCAGTTCATGAACAGCGCACGGGTGAACCCGGAACCGCGGTGCAGCACATAGATGATGAATACGGAATAGGGCAGCGACTGGGTCAGGATGCGGCTGGCCGCCGCCGCGGCGTTCCGGCTCACCAGCACGGCGATGAGAGCGGCGCCCACAGCAACCAGACAAACCACGGTGATGCGCAGCGAAGCGCGCCACAGGATCTTGCGGTGCCGGCGCACGAACAGTTCGTTCAGGAACTCGAAGCCCTTTTTGCGGCTGGTGATGGACAGGTCGGCGGAGATGGTGTTCCGGTCATAGCTGCGGGACGCCTCTTTTGCCTGGTCCAGCTGGTGCATGTTTTTGCTGATGAGATACTGGTACATCTCGCGGTACATCCCGAACCGCGCCAGATAGGGCACGGCGCACACGCCACCCGCCACCATGCCGGCCATCGCCGCCTCCGACAGCCACACCGGCAGCGCGATGCCCAGCGCGGGCAGACCGTAGGCCAGCGCCAGCACCGCCAGCGCGACGGCCCACTGCACCTTGCCCAGCCCGGCCTCCAGCAGGGTCCGGTCGGTTTTCTGATAGCATCGCAGCGACAGCGCCGCCACCGCGGTTTTGACCCCGGCCGGAGCCAGCGCCGCCAGGACACAGGCCCACCCCGGCACGCCGCACGCGGTCCCCAGCAGCAGTGTGAAGGGCAGGAACCCCACCACCGTCTTTGCCATCGCGTAGCCGTACCGCAGCAGGGTGTACCGCTTTGCGTCCATCCGCATCAGCAGGATGGCGTAGTATTGCTCCCGCCCGGCGTCAAACATCGTGTTGTTCAGCGTGGACCCCATCAGGGTGAACAGCACCAGGATGTGCAGGAACACCGCGCGGGGGTCGGCCTGGCGGTAGAGATAGCCAATGCCGCATACCATCGTGAAAAAATAGAGCGCCTTGCCCAGAAATACCAGCACGACCTCCCACACCGCCCCCAGCACCGCCGCCGCGGCTTTGGGCAGGCGCATGCGGTAGAGCCCCTCGGGCAGAAAGCGCCCCAGCACCGGAAACTGCCCGATGCCATACAGGATGGAATTGATGCGGTAGCTGCTTTTCAGGCGCAGCATGATGCGGAGCGTTTTATCCATCGTCTTCCTCCCGCAGCGCGGCGATGATCCGCTGGCGCAGGTCGGCGCTGTCCAGATCGGCGCGATCCACCCGCTCCAGCTCGCCGTGGCCAAGCAGCACGATCTCGTCGCACAGGTCCAGCGCAAGGTCGAGGATGTGGGTGGAGAGGATGGTCACCCGCCCGGCCTTCAGGCTGCGCAGCAGCTGCTTCATCTCCTCAGACACCACCACGTCCAGCGAGGTGAGCGGTTCGTCCAGCAGCAGGACGTTCGGCTGTGCCAGAATGTTCACCAGCATCTGCATTTTGTTCTTCATACCGTGGGAAAAATCCTTCATCAGCCGGTCGCGGTCCTCCGGCGCGATGTGCACGATCTCAAAGCATTCGTCCAGCCCGCCCGGCACACAGCAGCCGTTGATCTCCACGAAAAATTTCAAGAACTCCCGCGCTGTCAGGAATTCCGGCACTGTGGGGGTGGACAGCACATACCCGATGTCGGCCGCCTTCAGCGGGCGGCGCTGCCCGTCCTCCTCCAGCCAGAAGGCCCCGGCGTCGCTCTTGATGTCGTGGTTCAAACAGTTGAACAGGGTGGTCTTGCCGGCGCCGTTGCGCCCCAAAAGTCCATAGATCTTTCCGCTCTCAAAGGCAAAATCCACATCCCGCAGCACCTGCTTTTTGCCGTAGCTCTTCTGCAGGTGTTCGATCAAAAAACGCATCCCGCGCCCCTCCCTCACATCTTCTTCTCCAGCAGATCGCAGATGACGATCAGAATCACCGGCTGCACCAGAATACACACGCCCATCACCACCGCCGGCAGCAGCTGGTCCAGCAGGATAAACAGCACGGCGGCCATTCCCATCAAAACGGTGTTCACCATGTTGGCGATGTTGCCGGCCTTTTCCTTGATGGCAATGCTGCGCTCGTCCAGCACGGAAATGCGGTAGTCGCGGTCGGTTTTCATCATCTTGCCGTGCAGCAGCTGCACATAGCTCACCGCGAAAACCACCGCCGCCAGCACGCATACGCCGGTGCGCACCGGTTCATTCAGCCCGCCGAAATAGCCGACCAGCGCCAGCACTGCCGCGGCCAGATACCCAACATACCAGATACGATCGCGTTTCATGGTTCCTCCTCCTCGTAGATGAAAATGTCCTCGATCCGCATGCCAAAATACCGGGCGATCTTGAAGGCCAGGAGTATGGACGGATTGTACCGCCCGTTTTCCAGCGAGCCGATGGTCTGCCGCGATACCTCCAGCGCCTCGGCCAGCTGTTCCTGCCGGATGCCCCTACTTTTGCGGATCTCTTCCAACCGGTTTTTCACACGGAGCCTCCTTCCTGGATGGAAAGTGTGCTTTCCATATCTCCAGTATAGCAGGCTGGGAACAAATGTCAAGCACGCTTTCCATTTTTCTGCAAAAAACCGGCCATCCGTTTGCAGGACGGCCGGCCGAAAAGCGGTCAGGGGAGGGTGTGCAGGTCAAAGCGGTACACTTTGGCAAAGCGTTTTCCCTCGGCATACATTTCGTTGTCCTTGGGGATGGGGGCGATTTCCACAAACTGCCCGCCCGCGATCTCGCAGGTGCGGGCCGAGGCGATGTTGTCGGGCATGCAGGTGATGATGAGAAAGTCCATCCCGTGCTTGCGCGCCAGCCGGAACAGCAGCGCGCAGGCTTTGGCGGCGTAGTGATGGCCGCGGTGCTCGGGCTCCACCGCATAGCCGATGTTGCCGCCGATGCAGGTCTTTTCGTTGTGGCCCACCCGCAGGTCGCAGTGCCCGGCCACCGTGCCGTCCGGCAGACAGATGTCGAAGTAATAGGCGGGCACCCAGTTCTTTTCGGGCTGTGCCTCGCAGGTGCGCAGCAGCTTCAGAACGATCTCGCCGTCTTTCAGATCCTGTGTGTCAAAAAACATCCGTTTCACCTCGCAGCGTATATTTTACTGCAATTATAGCACAGAGGAAGTGGAAATGCAATCACAAAAACAGCAGCAGGCTCACCGCCATCACCGCCATGCCGCCGATCAGCCCGTACAGCGACAGGTGGTGTTCGCCATACTCGCGGGCCGCGGGCAGCAGCTCGTCGAACGAGATGAACACCATGATGCCGGCCACCCCGGCAAACACGCATCCAAACACCACATCGTTCATCACCGGCATCAGCACCAGCCAGCCGATCACCGCGCCCAGCGGTTCGGCCAATCCGGAGAGGAAGGAGTACAAAAACGCCTTTTTGCGGGACCCGGTGGCCTGATAGATGGGCACCGACACCGCGATGCCTTCCGGGATGTTGTGGAGGGCGATGGCGGCCACGATGGGGATGGCCAGACCGGGCTGCTGCAGGGCCGAGACGAAGGTGGCCAGTCCCTCGGGGAAATTGTGGATGGCGATGGCCAGCGCGGTGAACACGCCCATGCGCATCAGCTTTCCCTTGGCGGGGGAAGAGGCCTGTTCCACCGCGCGCACCTCGTGCGGGTTTTCATAGGAGGGGATCAGCTTGTCGATCAGGGCGATCACCAGCATCCCGCCAAAAAAGGCGGCCGCCGTCGCCCATCCTCCGCCCCGTCTGCCCAGCTCGGCGGAGAGGGTGGCCTGTGCCTGTGTCAGGATCTCGGCCAGCGACACATAGATCATCACGCCCGCCGAAAAGCCAAGGCTGATGGAGAGGAACCGTTTGTTCGTGCGCCGCGCCGCAAAAGCGATGCCGCTCCCGATGCCGGTGCTCAAGCCGGCCAGCAGTGTCAGCAGCAGGGCGGCGGAAGTGTTGGGATGCATACAATACCTCCTTTGTTATTGATATAAAGTATCGTTAATGAAACTATACCATCCTTTTTCCCGTCTGTCAAGCGGGCGGATTCCGCCTTGACGTACCGCGGCACGGCGTGCTACTATTAAAGTCAGTCTGCGTGTAGGGGCCAAAAGGCCTTTGCGCGCGCTATCAAAACAGAGGGAGAGCTTTTCTGTATGCTGTTCAATTCCTGGCAGTACGCCCTGTTCCTTCCCGCGGTGGCAGCGGGATACTATCTGCTTCCCCATCGGCTGCGGTGGGTGCTGCTGCTGGCGGCCAGCTACTATTTTTATATGAGCTGGAACCCGAAGCTGGTGTTCCTGATCCTGTTCACCACCGCCACCAGCTATCTGGCGGCCCTGGGCGTGCAGCGCGCCGGGAGCCAGACCGGCCGCCGCCTCTGCCTCGCAGCGGGGGTCGGCCTGAGCCTGCTGTGCCTGTTCTTTTTCAAATACTTCAACTTTTTCAGCCAGAGCGTCACGGCCTTTCTGCGGTCGATCTCGCTGCCGGTGGGCGACTTCACCCTGCAGGTGATGCTGCCGGTGGGGATCAGCTTCTACACCTTCCAGACGCTCAGCTATGTCATCGACGTCTACCGCGGCCAGATGAAAGCGGAGCGCCATTTCGGCATCTATGCGCTGTATGTCAGCTTCTTTCCGCAGCTGGTGGCGGGCCCCATCGAGCGCGCCGTCACCCTGCTGCCGCAGTTCCACCAGCGCCATACCCCCAACTGGGACGGCATCTCCTACGGCTGCCACCAGATCGCATGGGGGCTGTTCAAAAAGGTGGTGGTGGCCGACACGGCGGCCGTCTATGTCAACCGCGTGTACGGGGATCTGAACGGATGCGGCCCGATGGCCTATGTCATCGCCACCCTGCTGTTTGCCTTCCAGATCTACTGCGACTTCTCCGGCTATTCCGACATCGCGCTGGGAAGCGCCCGCCTGCTGGGCTTCCGGCTGATGCAGAATTTCAACTGCCCCTATCTCTCTGCCAGCATCAAGGAGTTCTGGCGGCGGTGGCACATTTCGCTCTCCACCTGGTTCCAGGACTATGTATACATCCCGCTGGGCGGCAGCCGGTGCGGGCGCGCCCGGCATCTGCGCAACCTGTTCCTCACCTTTCTGGTCAGCGGCCTGTGGCACGGCGCGGAGTGGACCTTCGTGATCTGGGGCGTCCTGTTCGGGCTGTTCAGCATGGCCGAGGTCTTTCTGCTGCCCCGGCTGGATCGCTGGCAGAGATCGCTGTCCGTGGACGCTGCGCGCGCGGTGACGGCGGTGCGCTGGCTGGTGTGTTTTGGCCTGGTGTGCCTGTGCTGGGTGTTCTTCCGGGCCGACACCCTGTCCGACGCGCTGCTCATCCTGCGCCGCCTTCCGTGGGCGCTCAGCGCGCCGGTGCAGGGCGTGACGGTCGCGCTCCAGACGATGGGCCTTGTCGGCGGTTCGCTGGTGTTCCTGCTGGCGGCGCTGGCGCTGCTGATCGGACACGACCTGGTGCAGCGTCTGTACGGCGATCCCATCCGCCTGCTGCAGCGCCAGAAAGCGCCGGTGCGCTGGTTGGTGCGGTATGCGGTCTGCCTGGCCGTGCTGCTGACAGCCCTCACACTGCCCGAGGGCGTGGCGGTGGAGTTTATCTATTTCCAGTTCTGAGGGGAGCCGAGGGATGAAAAAACGGTTTTTTGTGCGTCTGATCTGCTTTTTCCTGGCGCTGCTGGCGGTCCCGGCCGGATACTTTGCAGCGGTGCAGTCGCTGCCGGCCATGTTCCAGGGCAGCCTGATGGGGTCGGTGTATGTCAAGCAGCAGCTGGTGCAGAACACGCCCGGCAAGCGGGTGCTGGTGGTGGGCGGTTCCAGCGTGCCCTATTCCATCCAGTGTGAACAGGTGGCCGAAGAAGCCGGGATGCCCTGCATCGCGATGGGGGCAACGGCCTATCTGGGGCTGGAATACTACCTTGCCCTGATCGACGGCGAGCTGCATCCCGGCGATATCGTCGTCCTCGCGCCGGAATTCGCCATGCTGCAAAATGCGGTGAGCTATTCCACCACCTGGATGGCGGTGGAGAATTCGCCGTCGCTGCTGGCGGCGCTGCCGGTGTCCTACTGGCCGGGCATGGTGTCCTCCTATTATACATACAGCCGCCAGAAACTCGACCTGCTGCGCCAGAAGGGCGCGCCCGCGGCCACCCCACAGGAGCAGTATGCCGCCTTTGGGTTCGGCCCGTGGGGCGACATCGTCACCGAGCGCGAGAGCATGCTGGAAAGCGGCTATGACAAAAACAATCTTCTCACGCTGGACGACAGCAGCCTGTCGGACGAGGTGGTCAAAGCGGTGCGCCGTTTTGCGAAACAGGCGCAGAAAGCGGGTGCGACGGTGGTGCTGACCTGGGCGCCGTTCGACGAGCTGGCCTACACCGGCGCCGCACAGCAGCTGGAGGAGTTCCAGACACAGCTGGAGTCCCGCACGGGCCTTCCCTATATCGGCCGCCTGGCCGACTGCATGCTGCCGGCCGAGCTGTTCTACGACAGCAACAACCACCTCACCACCGAGGGCGCCGCACTGCGCACCCGGATGCTGCTGGACGATCTTGCGGAAAGCGGCATACTGCCCTGACGATTTTTGCGGAACAGAAAAACACGGAGCATCCTCCCGCAGCGGACAGGATGCTCCGTGTTTTTGTATATTGCCGAAAGCAGATCAGACGAGACCGCACACCTCGCAGCGGTGCAGGCGGAGCTGCCGGAAACCGGCATAGCGTTCGGCCCAGTCCTGTATTTGGCGGACGCGGCTGCCGGGCAGCGATTCCCACAATTCCGCCCGGATTTCCAGACGGTCTCTATCGGTTTTGGATTTCCAGATCCCCACGACCCGCCCATCCTCCAGAACCGCGCCGGGATTCGCCACCGTCCGCCAGACACGCCGCTGCAGCGTCTTGTTTTCCAGAATGACCTCCCGATCCCGCAGATCCAGGTAAGGATCGTGCGCCCCCAGCAGACGCAGCCCGGACGGCGGCGTTTCCCGGCACAGCAGCGGCAGGTCCTCGGCCAGCATATACCGCTTTGCGGCTCCAACCTGCACCCGGCACATTTCTGGCTCTGCGGTTTTCCAAAGCCGCGCGGTCTGCTGCGGGGAGCATCCCAGCCAGGCGGTCAGGGCGGCGGGAGTGGCGGGGCCGTAGAAGTGCAGAAATTTCCGCACCAGCTCCCGCGCTGCATCCGGCCGCGCCTCCAATGGATGGCCTGTCCAGCGCGAGTAGGAGGTGAAGGTGGGGCTGATCCCGTCGCGCTCCCCGAACACCACCAGCCCCAAAAAGGAGCAGGGGCGCAGCAAAAACGATACCACCGCGCCGCCCACCGTCTGTTTCCCGGTCCTGTCGTACATGGACGGGCCGCGCCACAAAGCCAGCTTGTCGGGCGGGAGAAAGGCTTCCGCTTCCTCTGCCAGCACGCGGTCCAGCGCTTCCTTGCTTTTCACCGTGCAGCCGTCGAGAGACTTCGCCGCCCTGCACACAGCGGGCAGCAGCTGGTCGAAGTCCATCCCCAGATGGTCCAGCGCCAGCCCCACCCCCTGCGTATAGATCCAGCTTTCCCCCGGCATCGCGGCGAGAGCCGACAAAAACACGTCGCTTTCCGCGGTGGGGAAAATTGCCGGCACGCCCCGCCAGCTCCATGCCTGCAGCAGCGTTTTCTCGCGGTACAGCGCATTTTGAAGGGCGGCGAGCGCGCACCCCTCCACCCGGTTGAACAGCGCGGTCTCCCACGCGCCGGGCGGGGAATTCTGCAGGCCGCTGGCGGCCGCTTCGGTCAGGCTCACTGCGGCGTCGCCGCAAAGATGGTGGGCGGTCAGCCGGTACCGGCGGATCTGTTCCTCTGTCACCGTCTGCCATGCCATGCTCGATTTCACTCCTTTCGCCGCAGCGACCGCAGCACATCCTTTTGGGCCGGGGAGATGCAGCGGCTCTCGATTCCCTTCTGAATGGCCTTGTTGTGCACCCACGGTGACAGCGCCTGGTTTTGCAGCACGGCAAGAGCAGGCCCGGGCTGCTTGGCCAGCGCCGTGGCGAAATACCAGGCCACCATCATGTCCACATAGTATTCCCCGCAGCAGGCCGCGGCGGCCCAGTCGAGATAGAGCGGGTCGAAGGTGTCGCCCAGATAAAAGCACAGCAGCATTTCCAGCCCAAAGCGGACCGTGTAGGGCCGCTCGCTGTCCAGCCACCGGCGGACCTCCCCGATCAGCTCCGGCGGGCAGGTCTTGAAGGCTTTGGGACGCAGCAGGTCACAGGTGGCCCAGTTGTCCACATAGGGGAGGAAGCGGTTCAGCTCCCGCACCGTTTCGGCATAGCCCTTCTGCTGGCAGATCAGGATGCCGTGCAGGTTGTTTTCTTCATAATATTGATGGGGCAGCTGCTGCAGAAACAGGTCCGCCTGCGTCGTGCCGCGCAAACGCCCGGCCAAACGCCGCAATGCAGGCGTCCGCACGCCGATCATGCTCTCGGGTGCGAGCGTCGGCAGCAGACGGCGCATAAATGCCTGGTATTCCGTATCCTGCTGTTCCAGTAACAGTGCGCGGATGGTTTTGGCCTGTTCCATAAAATGTCCCCTTTGCTGTCTTGTATCAGTATACCATCCGAGCGGCAAAAGGAAAAGTGTCCGCACCGCTATTTTTTCACCCGGATCACTCGGCACCCGCACAGCAGCGCCGACAGCACGAACAGCAGCACACAGACGTCGGCGGGCATCCTCCATCGGGGCAGCACCAGCCGGTCGCCGCCGATCCAGGCCGCGGCCTGCCCCGGCCACAGATGCAGAAACAAACGGAACAGCCCCGCCATCAGCGGCAGATGCAGAAGGCGGCTCCACAGCAGCGGGCGCAGCGGCACCTTTCCTTTTGTCAGTCCGCCCACCTGCGCCAGGCAGCACGCTCCCAGCACGCTCACCGCCGCACAGGCGAGCAGCGTGCTGTTCCGGCGCGCCGCCTCGTCACATCCGGCGGTCACCTCCAGCAGAGCGGCCATCACCGGGCGCAGAGCATCCGGGTAGGGCAGAGCCCGGATCGCCACCCCGAAAAAGATCACATATCCGCACACCAGCACCGTGCTGGCCACCGCGTCGGCCACTGTGTCGGCAAAGCCGGGCGCGGGAGGTTCGGCGGACGGGGAACCGGTTCGTTCGGGCGGGAACACCCGGCTCACGGCCACCGCCGCCAGCCAGCTGGCCGTCAGCTGGGCGGCGTACAGGCAGACGCCCACCGGAAGGCTGCCGAACAGCGCCGCGCCCACGCCGCTCACCAGAAAGGCCGGGCTGGACACACACCCGGCCGCCAGCAGGACTCCGGCCTGCGCCGTGCTGCACCAGCCTTCCTCCACGCCCTGCCGCGCGCTGCGCGCCGCCACCGCGAAGCCGCCCACCCAACCGGCCAGCAGCGCCGAAGCCACCCGGCCGCCGGGCAGGCCCATGCTGCGGCAGACCGGCGTCAGCCCAGCCCCCATCCAGCGCCCCAGCGGCCCGGACAGCACCAGCGGACACACCACAAAAAAGGGGAACAGCGCCGGGATGATCACATCCCGGCACCGCGCCAGTCCTTCCGCCGCGCCCTGCGCCGCCGCCTGCGGAAAGACGAACAGCAGCACGCTTCCCAGCGCCGCCAGCACACCGGGCAGCGACCTGCGTATGGTATTCATATCCCATCACCTCGTTTCCATATATATGTGGCATGCGCGGCGAAAAAAGCAGAGCGCAGGCAGAATATACACAGAGGGGAGGCCTACCGGGTGGCAAAGCGGAAAAAGCGCCGTGTGAGCTGGAAACGAACGGTGTCCGGCTGGCTTTCGATGCCGGACGCCGATTTCTACAGCCGTCCGGTGCTGCACTGGGACTGCGGCGGCGCGCTGGAGGTGGAGAACTGCCGCACGGTGCTGGAATACACGTCCGAGCGGGTGCGGCTGGACCTGGGCCGCCGGCAGGTGCAGGTGCTGGGAGACGGGCTTTGCCTGGGCGGTTTCACCGGGCGCAGCCTGCTGATCCGGGGAACGGTGATCCGCATCGAGTTGACCGAAAAGGAGCGGGAGGAAATATGATCGACAGGATGCTGGGCTGGATGCTGGGACAGGTGCGGTTCACGGTGCAGGGCGGGCGGGCCGAATGGCTGCTGAACCAGTGCGCGGACGCGGGCATCCCGCTGAGCGGGGTGCGGGCGGTGCCGGGCGGATTTGCGGCCAATGTGCCGGTGCGCTGCTACCCGCAGCTGCGCCCGCTGGCGCGGCATGCACACAGCCGGGTGCGGGTGCAGAAAAGGAGGGGGCTGTGGTTTCGCCTGCGCCGTCTGCGGGGGCGCTGGGGCCTGCTGATCGGCCCGCTGCTGATGCTGGCGGTGATCGGATTTTCGGGGCATCTGGTGTGGGCGGTGCGCTTTTCCGGCCTCGACGGGCGCCAGCAGGTGCAGCTTCGCCAGACCCTGTATGAGCTGGGCGTGCAGGAGGGCAGCTGGATCGACCCGGACGAGGTGGAAGGCCTGCGCAGCCGTCTGCTGGCGGCGCGGCCGGACTACGCATGGGTCACCCTGAATTTCTACCGCGGGCGGCTGGTGGTGGAGGGCAGCGAATCCAATTCCAGCGAGATCGCCGCGTCGGACGGCCCCACCGATCTGGTCGCCGCGGCCGACGGCACCGTGAAAAAGGTGGACGTGCGGCAGGGCAACCTCGCCTGCGCGCCGGGCCAGACAGTGGCCCAGGGGCAGCTGCTGGCGGCGGGCACCTATCTCGACCGCGACAGCCGCCCCATCACCACCCGCAGCTCCGGCCACGTCTGGGCTGAGGTGGAGAAAACCTACGCCTGCACGCAGGATTTTTTGATCGAAGCGAACCTTCCTTCCGGGCAGGCAAAAACCTCCCGCACCCTCTGCTTCGGCAGGTGGAGCATCCCCGTCGGGCGGCAGCTGGAACCGTCGGGCGGCGATCGTCTGCAAACGGTGCGCCGCCCGCTGGAGGTGCTGGGCTTTGCGCTGCCGGC
>NHCFR00700__coassemble_1994_pt1 | contig 12080 bp, 9 predicted proteins | sample NHCFR00700__metabat2_high_PE_054 | metagenome-assembled genome bin NHCFR00700
TTTGCGCATTTTTCCGTTTTCAGGCGGGAAAACAGGCCTGCCTTTTGGGCAAAACTTCCGTTTACTTTCGGCGCCGCGGCGGGTATAATGGAAAGAACAGAACAACAGACAAAGGCGTCTGCTGTGCCGGGAAGCACCGGTGCGGCAGGCGCCTTTTTTGCAGAAAAGGAGAACCGATATGGAACTGAACACCCGTTATCAGGCACTGGCGCCGCAGTATCTCTTCAGCGATGTGGCGCGCAAGGTGGCGCGTCACCGTGCCGCGCATCCCGAAGCAGCCATCATCAGTCTCGGTATTGGGGACGTCACCCAGCCGCTGGCGCCGGCGGTGGTGCAGGCGCTGGAGCAGGCCGCCCGCGAGATGGGCTGCGCCGACACCTTCCACGGCTACGGTCCCGAACAGGGCTACCCCTTCCTGCGGCAGGCCATCCTGGACTACTATGCGGGGCGCGGGGTGTCGCTGCAGTTGGCCGAGGTGTTCGTATCGGACGGCGCGAAATCGGATCTGGGCAATATCCTCGATCTGTTCAGCAGCGAGAACACCGTCTTTATCCCCGACCCGGTCTATCCCGTCTATCTCGACACCAACCGGATGGACGGGCGGGAGATACGGTTCCTGCGCGCCGACGCCTCCAATGGATTTCTGCCGATGCCTCCCCAGCGCGCCGAGGCGGACATCATCTACCTGTGCTCGCCCAACAACCCCACCGGCGCAGCCTATAACCGCGCACAGCTGCAGCAGTGGGTGGACTACGCACTGGACTGCGGGGCGGTGATCCTGTTCGATGCGGCCTATGAGCGGTTCATCACACAGCCAGACATTCCGCGCTCGATCTACGAGATTCCCTGCGCGGCACAGTGCGCCATCGAGTTCTGCTCCTTTTCCAAGATGGCGGGATTCACCGGTCTGCGCTGCGGCTGGACAGTGGTGCCCCTGCAGCTGCGTGCCAGCGGGATGTCGCTGAACGAGATGTGGCTGCGGCGCCAGTCCACCAAATTCAACGGGGTGGCCTATCCGGTGCAGCGGGCAGCCGAGGCCGCACTGTCGGAGGAAGGCATGCAGCAGACCGGACGCGCCATCGCGGTGTACCAGCAGAACGCGCAGCTTCTGCACGAGGTGCTGGTGAAAGCAGGCATCTACCACACCGGCGGCGTAAACAGCCCGTATCTGTGGATGCGCTGCCCGGACGAGATGGACTCCTGGCAATTTTTCCACTATCTGCTGGAAAAGGGTGGAATCGTAGGCACACCGGGCGCAGGCTTTGGGGAAAACGGCGAGGGGTATTTCCGCCTGACGGCGTTTTCCTCGCCGGCCGACACCGCCGAAGCCGCACAGCGGCTGGGCAAACTGCTGGGCGCACTGTAAAAAAGGCGCCCCATCAAGAGGGGGAACGAGTATGTGTACTGTACTGGGATTTCAGGGAAGCGGCATGAGCCGACCCGAATTTGAGGCGCTGCTGCCGCGCACACAGCGGCGCGGTCCCGACGCGGCGCGCCTGGCCGAGTTGCCAAGCGGCGGATTTCTGGCCTTTCAGCGGCTGGCCATCATGGGCCTGAACGACAAGGGAATGCAGCCGTTCTCGCTGGACGGCAACCTGCTTGTCTGCAACGGCGAGATCTACGGGTTCCGCACACTGCGCCGCCGTCTGGAGCAGGAGGGCTGCCGCTTTGCGGGCGAGTCGGACTGCGAGGTGCTGCTGCCACTCTACCGCAAGCTGGGACCTGCCATGTTCCGCACGCTGGATGCCGAATTCGCCTGCATCCTCTACGACGCGCAGAGCGGCCGTCTGCTGGCTGCGCGCGACCCCATCGGCATCCGTCCGCTGTTCTACGGCTATGCAAAAGGCGGCATTGCCTTTGCCAGCGAGGCGTGCAGTCTGGCGGGATGGGTGGACGAGATCCGCCCCTTCCCTCCGGGGCACTACTATGACGGCGAGCGGTTCGTGTGCTACCGCAACATCGCCGCGGCCGATTCCCCGGTGCACGGCTCGCTGGACGAGATCTGCACCGGCATCCGGGATCGTCTGGTGGCGGCGGTGGAGAAGCGGCTGGACGCCGATGCACCGCTGGGCTTCCTGCTTTCCGGCGGACTGGACAGCTCGCTGGTATGCGCCATCGCGGCGCGCCGTCTGGACAAGCCGATCCGCACCTTTGCCATCGGCATGGAGGAGGACCCCATCGACCTCAAATACGCCCGGCAGGTGGCCGACTATCTGGGCGCCGAGCACACCGAGATCCGCATGACGCCCGCCCTGCTGCGGGAGAATCTGGAGGAAGTGATCGGCTCGCTGGCCAGCTACGACATCACCACGGTGCGCGCCAGCATAGGCATGTACCTGCTCTGCCGCGCCATCCACGAGACCACCGACGTCCGCGTGCTGCTGACCGGCGAGGTATCGGACGAGCTGTTCGGTTACAAATACACCGACTTCGCCCCCGATGCGGCCTCCTTCCAGGCCGAGAGCCAGAAGCGTGTGCGGGAGCTGTACGCCTACGACGTGCTGCGCGCCGACCGCTGCATCGCCGACAACAGCATCGAGGCACGGGTCCCGTTTGGGGACCTGGAATTTGTGGACTATGTGATGAACATCGACCCGGCGCTGAAGATGAACCGGTGGGGCAAGGGAAAATACCTGCTGCGCCGCGCCTTTGCCGAGGGCGGCTGGCTGCCGGACGAGATCCTGTGGCGCGAAAAGGCGGCCTTCAGCGACGCGGTGGGCCACAGCATGGTGGACTATCTGAAGGAGATGGCCGAGATCGCCTTCCCGGACAAAAACTGGAAGGACAAGTGCGCGTCCTATGCCCCCAATCCCCCCTTCACAAAGGAATCTCTGCTCTACCGACAGCTGTTTGAACGGCGCTATCCGGGACAGGGCAGCATGATCCCCGGCTTCTGGATGCCGAATCCCGCCTGGGAGGGCTGCCGCGTGGACGATCCGTCGGCGCGTGTGCTGTCCAACTACGGCGCCAGCGGACAATGAACTCCGGTTCGTTGCGCTGTTTACATAAAAAAGCCGCAAGGCGGCCCGGGCCGTTCCCTCCTCGAACAGCCCGGACCGCTTTGCGGCCGGCGGAAAAGACTCCTCTTCTTTTCCCCTATATCTCAATTCCCTTTTTGCAGCGCCCTCGTCGGCGCTCTTTCCCTCTTGCGGATATTGGCACAGGTTACAGGGCGGCCACAATGGCGTCGCCCATCTCGGAACAGGTCACCCGGGTGCAGCCCGCGGCCATGCTGTCGCCGGTGCGCTTGCCTGCATCCAGCACAGCGTGCACGGCGGCCTCGATGGCGGCGTATTCCTCCTCCATCCCAAAGCTGTATTTCAGCATCATGGCGGCGGACAGGATGGTGCCGATGGGGTTGGCTTTGTTCTGCCCGGCGATGTCGGGCGCGGAACCGTGGATCGGCTCGTACAGGCCGCGGGTGCCCTCGCCCAGACTGGACGACGGGATCATGCCGATACTGCCGGTGATCATGCTGGCCTCGTCGGACAGGATGTCGCCGAACATGTTCTCGGTGACCACCACGTCGAACTGGGACGGGTCTTTCACGATCTGCATGGCGGTGTTGTCCACCAGCATGTCGGCGTATTCCACGTCCGGGTATTCGGCGGCCAGGCGGTGCATCACGCTGCGCCACAGGCGGCTGGTGTCCAGCACGTTCGCCTTGTCCACGCTGGTGACCTTGTGGCGGCGCTTGCGGGCGGTCTCAAAGGCGATGCGCCCGATGCGCTCGATCTCGGCTTCCGAATAGGGCATGACATCGGTGGCCACCTGCTGGCCGTCCACCGTTTCGGTCTTGTGCTGGCCGAAATAGACGCCGCCGGTGAGCTCGCGCACTACGATGAAGTCGATGCCCTTCGCAACGATGGAGGGCTTCAGCGGGCTGGCGTCGGCCAGCTGCGGCCACAGCTTGGCCGGGCGCAGGTTGGAATACAGGCCCATCCCTGCGCGCAGGGCCAGCAGGCCCTTTTCCGGGCGCTGTGCGCCGGGCAGGCCGTCCCATTTGGGGCCGCCCACCGCGCCCAGCAGCACGCTGTCGGCGGCCAGGCATTTGTCCAGCATGGCGGCGGGCAGCGGCTCGCCCCACTTGTCGATGGCGACGCCGCCCATGTCCACCTCGTCGTAGGTAAAGGTGTGGCCGTATCTGGCGGCCACGGCGTCCAGCACCTTGATGGCCTCGGCCACGATCTCCGGGCCGATGCCGTCGCCGCGGATGACTGCGATCTTCTTTTCCATTTCCTGTTCCCCCTTATCCCTTGATGGCCTTCATCAGGCCGCCCTTTTGGATGATGTTCTGGATGAAGGGCGGGAAGGGCTGGGCCTGGTAGCTCTCGTCCCTGGTCAGATTGGTGATGACGCCGGTGTCGAAGTCCACCGCCACCTCGTCCCCCGCCTCGATCGCCTCGGCGGCCGGCTCGCACTCCAGGATGGCCAGGCCGATGTTGATGGCGTTGCGGTAGAAGATGCGGGCGAAGGTCTTGGCGATGACGCAGCTGACGCCGCTGGTCTTGATGGCGAGCGGCGCGTGCTCGCGGGAGGAACCGCAGCCGAAGTTCCAGCCGGCCACGATGATGTCGCCCTCCTTCACCTTCTTGACGAAATCGGGGTCGATGTCCTCCATGCAGTGGGCGGCCAGCTCCCTGGCGTTGGGGGTGTTCAGGTAGCGGGCCGGGATGATGACGTCGGTATCGACGTTGTCGGCGTATGTATGTGCGATGCCCTGTGCTTTCATATTACAGTACCTCCTCGGGAACGGTGATGCGGCCGGTGATGGCGCTGGCGGCGGCAACCGCCGGGCTGGCCAGATACACCTCGCTGTCCACGTGGCCCATGCGGCCCACAAAGTTGCGGTTGGTGGTGGCCACACAGCGCTCGCCCTCGGCCAGGATGCCCATGTAGCCGCCCAGGCAGGGGCCGCAGGTGGGGGTGGACACAACGCAGCCGGCCTCCACAAAGATCTCCATCCAGCCGTTGCGGATGCACTCGGTGAACACCTTCTGGGTGGCGGGGATCACGATGGCGCGCACATTCCTGGCCACCTTTTTGCCCTTGAGGATGCGGGCGGCCACCTCCATGTCGCTGGTGCGGCCGTTGGTGCAGCTGCCGATCACCACCTGGTCGATGGCGATGTCGCCCGACGCGGCGGCGGGGTGGGTGTTCTCGGGCAGGTGGGGGTAGGCCACGGTGGGCACGATGGCCGACAGGTCGATGATGTACTCGGCCTCATACTCGGCGTCCGGGTCGGCTTCATAGACGGTGTAGGGGCGCTGGGTGCGGCCGTCCATGTAGGCGCGGGTGACCTCGTCCACCGCAAAGATGCCGTTCTTGGCGCCCGCCTCGATGGCCATGTTCGCCATGCACAGGCGGTCGTCGATGGACAGGCTGGCAAGCCCCGGGCCGGAGAACTCCATGCTCTTATACAGCGCGCCGTCCACGCCGATCCGGCCGATGATGGAGAGGATCACGTCCTTGCCGCTGGCCCAGCCCTGCAGGCTGCCCACCAGATTGAACTTGATGGCGGCGGGCACCTTGAACCAGCATTTGCCGGTGGCCATGCCGGCGGCCATGTCGGTGCTGCCCACGCCGGTGGAGAAAGCACCCAGCGCGCCGTAGGTGCAGGTGTGGCTGTCGGCGCCGATGACGCAGTCGCCCGCGCCCACCAAGCCTTTTTCCGGCAGCAGCGCGTGCTCGATGCCCATGCTGCCCACGTCGTAGAAGTTCAGGATGTCGTATTTGTTGGCGAACTCGCGGCTCTGCTTGGTCTGCTGGGCGGCCTTGATGTCCTTGTTGGGGGCAAAATGGTCCATCACCAGGCTGATCTTGGTGCGGTCGAACACCGAGGTGAAGCCCGCTTTCTCGAACTCGTTGATGGCCACCGGACTGGTGATGTCGTTGCCCAGCACCATGTCCAGCTTCGCCTCGATCAGCTGGCCGGCCACCACCTTGTCCAGCCCCGCGTGGGCGGCAAGGATCTTTTGTGTCATCGTCATTCCCATGGTTGTTCCCTCCCCTGTTGTGCGTTCAGCGCTTGTTGTTGATCGCGCTGGCCAGCGCCTTGACGCTGGCGGTCATGATGTCGGAATCGGTGCCGGCGCCCCAGGTGACCGCGCCGCTGGCCCACTGCAGCCCCACATAGGCCACCGCCTGGCTGGTGCTGCCGGTCTCCAGCGCGTGCTCGGTGTAGGTGATGACCGTGAAGTCCATGCCGGTGCCCTTGCGGATGGCGTTGGACACGGCGTCCAGGCGGCCGTTGCCCTTGGCGGTGAACTCCTGCGTCATGCCGCCCGCCTGCGCCGTCACCACCGCGTGGATGCCGCCCTGCTGGACGTAGTGGGCCTCGGTGATGTGGATGGGGGCGGTCTTGTTCATATAGGCGCTCTGGAAGATGTCGTGCACCTCCTCCACCGACAGCTCCTTGTGCGCGTGGTCGGACACCGATTTGACCCGGTAGCCGAAGTCCTCCCGCATCTTGGGGGGCAGGTCGTAGCCGTAGTTTTTCTCCAGCAGATAGCCGATGCCGCCCTTGCCGCTCTGGCTGTTGATGCGGATGACGTCGGTCTGGTACTGGCGGCCCACGTCGGCCGGGTCGATGGGCAGGTAGGGCACCGTCCACTCGTGCAGGCCCTTTTCCTGCCGCCAGTTCATGCCCTTGGCGATGGCGTCCTGATGGCTGCCCGAGAAGGCGGCGAACACCAGCGCGCCGGCGTAGGGGGTGCGCTCGTAGACGTGCATCCGGGTGACCTTTTCGTATTCGGCCACCACCGACGGCATATCCGAGAAATCCAGGCCGGGATCGACGCCGTGGCTGTAGAGGTTCATGGCCACCGTGATGATGTCCACGTTGCCGGTGCGCTCGCCGTTGCCGAACAGGGTGCCCTCCACCCGGTCGGCGCCCGCCAGCAGGCCCAGCTCGGTGTCGGCCACAGCACAGCCGCGGTCGTTGTGCGGATGCAGCGACAGAACCACATGCTCGCGGTATTTGAGGTTGTCGCTCATGTATTCCACCTGGTTTGCGTAGACGTGGCTCATGCTCATGGCCACCGTGACCGGCAGGTTGATGATGACCGGCTTTTCGGCGGTGGGCTGCAGGATGTCCAGCACCGCGTTGCACACCTCCAGCGCGTATTCCGGCTCGGTGCCGGTGAAGCTCTCGGGGCTGTACTCGAACCGGAAATCGCCCTCGTATTCCGCCGCCAGCTGCTTGATGAGCGCCGCGCCGTCGGTGGCGATCTTCTTGATCTCGTCCTTGCTCTTTTTGAACACCTGCTCGCGCTGGGCCACGCTGGTGGAGTTGTAGAAGTGCACCACCACCGGCGTTTTGCAGCCGGCCAGCGCGTCGAAGGTTTTGCGGATGATGTGCTCGCGGCTCTGGGTGAGCACCTGGATGGTGACGTCGGACGGGATGCGGTCTTCGTCGATCAGGGCGCGCAGGAACTCGTATTCGGTCTCGCTGGCGGCCGGAAAGCCCACCTCGATCTCCTTGAAGCCGATCCTGCACAGGAAGGCGAAGAAGTCCAGCTTTTCCTCCAGGCTCATGGGGACCATCAGGCTCTGGTTGCCGTCGCGCAGGTCCACGCTGCACCAGACGGGGGCTTTTTCGATGTGGTCCTTTTTGGCCCAGCGCATCTCGCAGGCCGGCGCGGGGTAGTATCCCACATGGTATTTGCTCGTGTTTTTCATGGCGTTTGTCCTCCCTTTTCTGCGGCAGGGAGAGGGGATGCAAAAAGGCCCCCGTCTCCCAGGATGTTTTCCTGAGAGACGAGGGCCTGTATCATCGTATGATCGGCTCCCGCGGTACCACTCTCGTTGCCGTGCTGCCTGCACGGCCTCTCTGCCAGTCGGCGTTTGGTTCGCGAACTGTTCCCGCTGTAACGGACAGGCTCCGTCCGCGCCTACTGCCTGTTCAGCGCGGCTGCTCAAGGGCCAGTATACACGGCCTGCCGCCCGCTGCCTTGCACCATCCGGCAGCTCTCTGTGTGCGTGCGTTTGCCGTGCTTTCTCCCTTTCCTCGCATTTGGGTTGCTTGGATTGCTGTTATCATATACGAAACAGCCGGAAATGTCAAGCATTTTTTGTCTATTTTTCCATTTTGCTGTATCGCGCGGGCCTGGAGGGAGCAGATTTTCAGCGTTTTGCCGCAGAAACTCCTTATTCCTCCTGCATCTGGCGGGGCAGCTGCGCGGCGTCCGCGGGGGCGGTGTAGGCGGTGCACTCGTCCACGCCGGGGAAGAATTTGCGGATGCCCTCGTCCCGCACATGCCAGCCGTCGAAGAAGTCGGCGCTGGTGCAGCCGGCGGCGTCGGGGTCGTAGGAACCGTACAGCGCCAGACCGTGCTCGTCCGCGTACCGGCGCAGCCACGGCTCCACCGCCAAAAAGCCGCTGTACCGCTCCTGCTGCTCCATCACCTCGTCGTAGACGATGGGGTGATAGGGGGTGAGCACCAGGATCACCTCGCTGCCCTTTCGCTGCATATACTGGATGAATTCATCGAACAGGCGGCATTTTTCCTCGTCCAGCTCGTAGAAATCCTCGCAGTTCAGCAGCGACGCGCTGATGGCGGCGGTGGCGGTGGCGTCCACGTCCTCCTGCGGGCGTTCCCGGGTGCCCACCGCATACAGCACGCTGCCGTCCGGCAGCTTGACGTCCATCTCCTGCTCATACAGCTCCCCGGACGGGACGGTGGGGTACGGATCGGCATAGCCATTTTCGGCGGCGTATTCCAGGTTTTCGCGGAAGAAGCTGGGGTTGGTGAGCGACACCCACTGCGCGATGTTCTCGGTGTTGTCCAGCGGCTCCATCACGTGCTCCAGGCCGTAGCGCAGGAACTCGTTGTACATCTCCCAGTCGGTGCGGTTGCCGCGGTTCGCGTCGGGGCCGTCGCTGAAGATCCACGGGTCCACCCCGAAGATCACCGTTTCGGGCAGGCGGTCGGCGCGGTCGAACAGGTAGTAGCTGCTCATCACATCGGTCTGCTCGGCGCCGATCATGCCGGCGTTGAAAAAGCTGTCGCTGCCGCTGGTGGTGGTGGTCATCTGCAGGATACGGCTGGAACCGATGGCGATGACCTCCTTGGATTCGGGCAGGTTCTGGGCGTACAGCTTGACGATCTGCCGCTCGTCCATCTTCTCATATCCGCCGATGGAGTTGCCTTCCAGCAGGCCGATGGCGATCTCTCGCTCGGTCTGTTCGCCCTGGAACCAGCCGTTGCGGTCCACCGTATAGCTGAACCACACCATAAATACCGGAATGGGCGCCAGCAGCGCAAGGCACACCGCGATGCGCACTGCCAGCACCGCCCGGTGCAGCACCCAGCGCACCGCGCGCAGAAAGGGGTTTTTGCTCTTTTTGTTCACGTTCGCCTGCCCCCTTTCAGAATGTGCCGTAGACCGATCCCGACGCGCCCAGGTTGCCGAACACGAGGATCACCGCGATCATCAGATAATACAGCGGCCAGCGGCCGATGAACCAGATCTTTCGGATGACCAGGTCCGGGCGGCCCCATTTTTCGCCCAGCTCGACAAACAGCGCGCTGAGCGCCACAGCCCACACAAGCCCGGCGGACAGGCCCAGCTTGCCGAACACCAGCTGCGAGAGACCGGCGCCGGACGCCCCCAGATGGCCCAGCAGATAAAAGCCGTCGGCCAGACCGCCGCCGTAGAAGCTGGCGGCGAAGAACACCATGCACACCGAGAACAAAAGATACACACAGCTGCACTGGATGAGCGCCTTGACAAAGCGCAGTTTATACAGCGGATTGTGCGCGGCCAGCGCCTGGCGCTTTTTGCCGGTGAGCTTGCCCACGCAGACGAACACGCCGTTCAGCGCGCCCCACACCACGTAGCCCATGCTGTCGCCGTGCCACAGGCCGCTCACCAGAAAGGTGACCATCAGGTTGGCCATGTGCCGGGGCGTTGAACACCGGCTGCCGCCCAGCGGGATATACACATAGTCGCGGAACCAGCTGGACAGGCTGATGTGCCAGCGCGCCCACAGCTCTCCGTAGCTGCGGCTGGCAAAGGGGCGCTTGAAGTTCTCCAGCAGCTCGAAGCCCAGCACACGCCCCGCGCCGATGGCGATGTCGCAGTAGCCGGAGAAGTCCATATACAGCTGGTAGCTGAAGGCCAGCGCGCCCAGCGCCAGCACCAGGCCGTTGTAGCGCTGCATGTGGGTGAAGATCTCCTTGGTGAACAGCGACAGGTTGCCGGCGATCACCAGCTTTTTGAAAACGCCCCACAGCATCCGGAACAGCCCCCCGGCCACCCGGTTGTAGTTGAAGGGGACGGGGCTGCGCAGCTGGGGCAGCAGATGCCCGGCGCGCTCGATGGGGCCGGTGACGATGCAGGGGAAAAAGCTGACATACAGCGCGTAGTAGAGCGGATTTTTTTCCGGCGCGATCTTGCCTTTATAGACGTCGATCACATAGCCCAGCGACTGGAAGGTGAAATAGCTCAGACCCAGCACGGCCGGGATGTCCAGCATCGACACGCTGCTGTCTGCACCGAAGAGGCCCGCGATGTCGGCGGCGGTGCGGCGCAGGAAATTGGCGTATTTGTAGAAGCCCAAAATGCCCACGCTGGAAAGCACCGCCAGCCACAGAAAGGCTCGCCTGGCCCAGAGGTTCTGCAGGCGGCCCACCGCGATGCCGGCCAGATAGGTGATGACGGTGGCCCCGATCAGAACCGCCACCAGCTGCACGCCGGTGCGGCTGTAGAGGTAGAACCCGTAGCTGCACACCAGCAGCCACAGCGGCCGGGTGACGCGCGGCAGCAGATAGGAAAAGAAGGCGCAGATGGCCAGAAACGCCCAGAAGGTGAAGGTGGTGAATTCCATATGGCCGTCGCGCGGCCACAGGGAAGCCCACAGCGCCTGCCAGAAATCGGCGCTGTGCAGCGGAAATTTTGCCCAGAAGGCCTCAAACTGGGCGGTGGTGGCGTTCTGGATGAACTGCCACAGGGTGGTTATCAGCTCCATGCGTCCTCCTCACAGATCATGTTTCGTGGGACGGGGGCGTGCTCTCCCCCTCCAACCGGCGGATGCGCTCTTCCAGGATGGCCACCGTCTGGGTGAGACGGCGGATGCGCTCGGCAAAGCTGGTGATCGCCGCCGACAGGCTGAGCAGAATCAGCAGCATGAAGCAGATCACCATCGCGAACACAAGGTTCGACGGCATCTCCACCGACAAAAGGTCCCGCAGCACATACACCACATACGGCACCGCCGCGAACACCACCAGCACAAAGCCCGAAAGCAGCCATACCAGCGCATATTTCACCGTCAGCTTGCGGGTTTTGAGCATAAAGAAGATCACGGCCAGATAGGCGGCGCTGCCCAGCAGCAGCCACAGCTGCAAAGGTTCCGGCATTTTATCTTTCCCCCTTTTTTCGGGATACCGTCATGCGGTATACGATCAGCGCAAGGCTGACCTTGATCATATAGTATATGCTGGAAAACGCCCGGATCGACGACACGCCGCCCTGGCGCTCCTTCATCTCCACCGGCACCTCCCGCACTGTGAAACCGCCCAGCACCGCCGCCACGATGGCTTCGGGTTCGGGATAGTCCTGGGCGTAGTGATCGGCATAAAAGGCGGTGAGCCGCTTGCCGCAGGCGCGGTATCCGCTGGTGACGTCCAGCACCCGGCTGCCGGTGAGCAGGCGGATGAGCACGCTGAGGAACCGGATGCCCGCACGGCGCGCAAAGCTGGTCTGGAAGCCTTTTTTCTCGAGGAAACGGCTGCCGATGCACATATCCGCCTCCCCTGCCTGGACCGGCGCGATGACGGCGCGCAGATAGGCGGGGTCGTGCTGGCCGTCGCCGTCCATCTGCACGGTAATATCATATCCGTTTTCCCGCGCATACATGTACCCGGCCTGCACACCGCCGCCGATGCCCAGGTTGCAGGGCAGGTTGATGTGGTGCAGGCCGTTTTTGCGCAGCACCTCGAGGCTTTGGTCGGTGGAGCAGTCGTTCACCACCAGATAGTCGGCCTCGGGGCAGTCGGTTTGCAGCTGGCGCACCGTTTGCAGGATGTTGTCCTGCTCGTTGTAGCAGGGGATGATGACCAGAGTTTTCAGAAGGT